>Ga0134126_10002041_pt1 | contig 25629 bp, 23 predicted proteins | sample KB31752_FD_96881 | JGI IMG/M metagenome (GOLD analysis project Ga0134126, IMG submission 96881) | Terrestrial soil microbial communities with excess Nitrogen fertilizer from Kellogg Biological Station, Michigan, USA - KB3-175-2 | ecosystem: Environmental > Terrestrial > Soil > Unclassified ... | reverse complement strand
CTCTTCATTTCCCCCACGGACGGCTACGGCCAGCCGGACGACTGGAAGATGTCGAAGGCTGCGGATTTCTTTGGCACCTCGATCTATCCGAATATGGTGCACATGTGGCCGGACTGGATGCTGGCCTCCGGGCTGGACTTTATCCGCTCCGCCGGTCACAGCTACGGCAAAGGTTTCTGGATTGGCGAATTGCAGGCTGGCCAGGGCGTCAGCGGCATGAGAATCGCTCCGCCGGTAACAGCGCAGAATGAGCAGTCCTGGCTCTGGCAGGTTCTCGCTCATGGCGCGCGCGAGGTTGCCGTGTACGCGTACTATCCGATGAGTTCCGGCTACGAATCGGGAGGCTACGGGCTGATCAACCTCGATGGCTCCATGACGGATCGAGCCAGGGCCGCGGGCGCGGTTGCGCGCGCTGTAGAGCAGAACGCCGCGGGCATCAACCGGACGCAACCCGCCACTGCCGGTGTCGCGATCCTGTATGACCGACTTTCCTATATGGTGGGCGGCACCGAACCGAGCAACGCGGTCCTTGGCAATGCCGAACGCGATTCGCTCTATGGCGTCTATCGCGCTTTCTGGCAGAAACAGATTCCCGTCGATTTCCTGAACGCCCCCACGCTCACACTCGCGGACCTGCGCCCTTATAAAATTGTCTTTCTGCCCTATCCGGTGATGCTTTCGAAACAGGTCGCGGATGCCGTAAGGGAATATGTCGCTCAGGGAGGCACCGCTGTTGCCGAGGCGCGCCTGGCATGGAACAACGCACGCGGATACGCAAGTCCAGTCATTCCCGGCTTCGGTCTGGACCAGGTATTTGGCGCGCGAGAGACATCCATCCATCCGGAGTCTGAACCGCGTCTGACTCTTGAGTCATCGACAGGATTGCCCGGCATGAAAAGCGGCGATATCATCGACGGCGCTGCGTTTCAAGAGGACCTTCAGCCGCTCGCGACCGCCTTCGTGCTGGCAAAATTTTCCGACGGCCAGCCAGCCATTGTCGAGAATTCCTTCGGCCACGGAAAGGCTATCCTTGCCGGCTCCTTCGTCGGCCTGGCATATCAACAGAAACAGGATTCCGTGACGGGAAAATTTTTGGTGTCGCTTGCCAATGCTGCCGGTGTCATTCCGAATGTTCGCGTTTCAGGTCCTGGAACATCGAAGCTGGAAGTTCGCCGGCTCGTCAGCACCAACGAGCAATTCATTTTCGTTTTCAACCATGCCGCTACCCCTGCCAATGCCACGATTTCTTTGCGGCTACCCTGGCAAATACAAAATGCGCGCGATCTTATCAGCGACGAAACGTTGAGTTCTTCCGAAATCCAGACTTCTACAAGCGGAAAAGAGACTGTGCTGCAAAAAGATCTTGCGCCCAAGGCCATCTGGATCGTCCGATTGGACAGAAAATGACGGCGAAGATTGGCGGACCAAAGCGGGTTGCACATCGACAAGGAGAAGCTGCGGAATCCTTCGCGCTGGTGGTCGATCTTGGAGGCACAAAGATTGCCGCAGCGCGCGTGAACACCGCAGGGAAGATAACGCACCATCGTGTTGCCGCGACCCCGGCCGCTGGTGGTAAGACCGTCGTTGCCGCAGTGATCGAGATCCTGCAACAACTGCCGCAACAGGGCGTGTGTGCGCTGGCGGTCGATGTGCCGGGTTTGGTTTATGCGGACGGAAGCGTGTGGGCGCCCAATTTATCCGGCTGGAAACGCATGCCGCTCGGCGCCATGCTCAACGCGCATTTTCATTTGCCGGCGTTAGTCGAAAGCGATCGCAACGCATTTGTGACCGGGGAGGCCTGGCAAGGCGCCGCGCGGAATTGTCGCGATGTCGTGTTTCTCGCTATCGGCACCGGGATTGGCGCCGGCATCATCAGTGGTGGACGCCTTCTGCGCGGATCGAATGAACTGGCCGGATGCCTGGGCTGGATGGCCACGGGTTCCCGCTATCTTCCTCGGTACAAAGAGATCGGCTGTCTGGAATCGCACCTGGCAGGCCCTGGAATTGCGCGGGAGGCCAGCCGAATTCGCAACAGGGCGACCACCACGCGCGAGTTGATTCGATTGGCCCGGCGAGGCGACACAGCGGCAAAAGAACTAATCGCGCAGGCTGGAGAATCCCTCGGGCTGGCTTTGGCGAATCTGGTCAGCATCCTGAATCCGGAGATGATCGTGATCGGCGGCGGTGTGGCGGCGGCGGGAAATCTGTTGTTGGCTCCAGCGCGCGAGACTATGCGGCAATGGGCGCAGCCCCTGGCAGGCAAGCAAGTGCGGATTGTACGTTCTCGTCTGGGCGAACGAGCGGCGCTGCTGGGGATGGCCAAGATGGCGTTCGATCTCGGCGCGCGCTGACCGATCGCCGAGCGCGGAGGTTCGCGGTCAATAATGAAATCGAACTGCGAAAACCTTCCTGAGTGCGCGATGACGTTGCAAATGCCAAAAGACGGGACAATCCGCCGCACCAGCCTCTTGATCACAATCAACGCGTGCATGTTTGTGTTTGGAATTGTCCTGCTGTTGATGGGCTCTCTTCTTCCCACGCTCAAATTCAGCAACGCGCGCTCCGGCAGTCTCGGCTCGTTTCCGCTGATTGGAATCTTAATTGCCACGGCCCTTGTTGGACCGGTTCTGGACAAGCTCGGCGCAAAAGCCGCATTGGCTGTCGCTCTGGCGCTCATCGCCTCCTCGCTCGCCGCCATTCCTTCGCTTGGAAGCTACGCCGCGATTGCCTTTGCAGCATTTGTGTATGGCCTGGGAGCGGGTGTGCTGAACGCTGCGACGAACACCCTGGTCTCCGGGCTTAACGCGTCGGGACGAGGCGCGGCGTTGAACCTGCTCGGATTTTCTTTCAGCCTGGGCGCGTTGGCGGTTCCGCTGCTCATGTCCCTGACGCGTGGAAGATTCTCGTCCGCAACTGTGCTGTATATTTTGGCGGCGGCTTCGGCCGTGATTCTTCTATCGGTCCTGCTGCAGGAATTTCCCCCCCCGACGCAGGCAAGCACTCCACTGCGGAGCTTGCTGAAGGTTCTTCGCCACCCGCTCGTATGGCTGTTTGGGGCACTGCTTTTTTTTGAGTCGTGCAATGAAAACTGCATGTTCGTGTGGGCCGGCAAAGTTGCGCAGGATCTGCTGCATACATCGCCGCAGCGGGCGGAGCTGGTGCTGCTCGGACTGAGCGCCGCATTGGGCGGTGGGCGTCTCTTGGCCGTGCTTTGGCTCAGATGGATTGGCAACCGCAACACCGTCCTGCTCTCCGCTGCAGTCACAATTGCCGGAGCGATCACGGTTCTCAGTTCCGCGACTTTCGCCGGCGTGGCAACAGGTTTCTGCGTCATCGGCTTTGGGCTCTCTGCCATCTTCCCTACCATTCTTGGGATGGCAGGCGATCATTTTCCGCGCGAAACAGGAACTGTGTTTGGCGCCATCATCGCCGTGGGTCTGGTGGGCGGCGTTGCGGGGCCGGTGCTGGGAAGCTGGGCCTCCGCCTTTAATCCGGCCATGGTTTTGGCGGTTCCACTCGTAGCGGCGAGCGGTGTAGCTGCCCTTACATGGATCGTCTCCACTCGAAAGCGCGAAGTCTGACAGCCCGTTTGTCTCATCATGATCTGAATGCCTGCATAGATTGATTTTTGTCAGTTATGCTCGATAGCAGATGGCCCAGCGAGGTCCGGGGTGTCTGGCTTGAGCAATGGCCGACTCCGGGATTCCAACCAAAAAGGAGTGCAAGTGAGATTGGTTCGCAGTTGCTGGCCTCGCTGTTTCCCAATCTGGCTGTGCTCGCTGCTATTGCTGGGTTTTGCCACGCTACCCAGCGTTGCCGCGGCGCAAACGGCGACCCCGCCCGCGCACCAGCAAATCAGCAGTTCACAGAACGCGACAATTCCTGCTCTCTTCGTGAGCGACATTCACTTCGATCCCTTTCACGATCCAGCCAAAGTGCGTCAACTTGTCGCCGCTCCGTCCAGCCGATGGGGCTCGATTCTGTCGCGTCCGCCATCGCCGAATCAGCCGCAGGCATTCACGGCACTGCAGCAAACTTGCCACGCCCACGGAGTGGACACGCCCGAAACCCTGCTTGGTTCCAGCCTGCGCGCCATGCGAGCGCGACAACCCGACGCAAAATTTATGTTGGTCAGCGGCGATCTGGTTGTCCACGAGTTCTCCTGCCGGTATGCGACACTGTTCCCTCACGCCACTCCTGCCGAATATCAAATCTTCGTGGAAAAGACCATCCGCTACGTGGTGGGCCAGCTTCGCGCATCCTTCCCTCGAGTCCCCATCTATGTAGCTTTCGGCAACAACGACAGCGCCTGCGGCAATTACCGCCTGGACCCCGGCAACGACTTCCTCGCCAACACAGCACGTATCGTCGCGACCGGATTACCGGCATCCAATCGCGCCGCGGAAATTCGAGACTTCTCGCAAAACGGCAGCTACAACCTCACCATGGCCCCGCCGATGAAGAACACGCGCCTCATCGTCCTCGATAATCTGTTTCTGTCAGCGGGGTATCGCTCCTGCGCCGGCGAGCGTGACTCTGCCCCGGCGGATGCCCAAATTTCCTGGTTGCGAAATCAACTTAAAGACGCGCGACAAGCCGGCCAGAAGGTTTGGATCATGGGTCATATTCCCACCGGCATTGATCCCTATGCCACCGCGCGACGACTTGGCGCCATGTGCGGCCATCTGCATCCGGTACTGTTTCTTTCATCCTCGAAACTGGCTGACTTGCTGATTGAGTACGCCGATATCATCCGCCTGGGCATCTTCGCGCACACCCACATGGATGAAGTCCGACTGTTGCAGCCGGAGCACGCCGAATCGGATTCCGCAGCCTCGGAGGTCGCGATCAAAATGATCCCGTCCATTTCTCCGGTGCACGGAAATGATCCTTCATTCACAATCGCGCGCATCGATCCGGCGACCGCCACGTTGCGGGATTACAAAGTTGTTGCTGGTTCAAACCACACCGGCATTGCCGCCCGTTGGTCGGTGGAGTACGACTTTGATCAGGCCTTTCATCGGCGGCAATTTTCGCCGTCAACCGTGCGAGCGCTAATCCAGGAGTTCGCCGCCGATCCTAACGCGAAGACTGCCGCCAGCCAGCAATACATTCGCCACTATTTTATTGGCGATCGATCCCCCGAGCTAAAACCCTTCTGGCGGCAATATGTTTGCGCATTGGCGAATTTCAATACCGAGACCTATGCTGCCTGCCTCTGTCCGCCGGCCAAGTAATCCGCCGCACACAACTTTCCTTCCGGTTTGCGCGTACACTCGCTAAAATAGCTGGACCCACGCTGAACGTAATCGGGAGGATCTACGATGGTGGATTATTTGTTGTACGTGATCTTGGCGGTCCTGGCGATTTTCATCATTTCCACCATCCTCGGTTCGTTTTTCTCAGTGCGAACACAGACGGCGGCGGTGATTGAGAGATTCGGCAAATTCAGTCGTGTGGCTGAACCTGGATTGAACTTTAAGCTGCCTTTTATCGAAGCGAAACATGAGGTCAGCCTGGTCACGTTTCAGTTAGAGGGCTCGATTGAAACGAAGACCAAGGACAATGTGTTCGTTCAACTGCCGGTGAAGGTGCAGTACCGCATCATCGACACGCCGCAGTCCATCAAAGACGCCTACTACAAGCTGGCGAATCCGAAAAGCCAGATCGAATCCTACTTGTACAACATCCTGCTCGGCCACATTCCAGAAACCTCACTGGACGATGTTTTCTCGAATCAGCCGGCCATTGCACAGCGGGCAACTACGGAGCTGTCGGCGGAGATGAAGGATTTTGGTTATGAGATCGTCAAGGTTTTAATCACGGATATTATTCCTAACGAAGGCGTGAAGACGGCGATGAATCGCATTAACGAGCAGACCCGGCTGGCCGTCGCCAACCAAGCCCAGGGCGATGCCGAATACATTCTAAAGGTGCGCCAGGCTGAGGCAGACGCGGAAGTGAAGCGGCTGGAGGGCGTGGGTGTTGCGCAGGAACGGTCCGCGATTGCGCAAGGATGGGAAGAGGCCATCACCAAGGTGAAGCAGGGAACCGATCTGGATGATGTGGGCGCAAGCTTTCTGTTGCTGTTCACCAATTGGACGGATATGTTGCGTGTCGTGGGCGGCTCGACAAATTCCACTATGGTGTTTATGCCCGCCGGTCCGGAGGGACTGGAGAATTTTCAGGCGACAATGACCAATGCGCTGCTGGCCGGACACGCCATCAAGAAAGCCACCTGACCCCAAGGCCAGGTCTTAACTACAGTCGGAACAAATCCACCCTGTCCTATCCTTCGAGTCCACCAACCTCGATTAGATAGGCGATTCCATTTCGGCATTACGCGGTGTTTTTCCCCGTGTGATGACAGCGCGCTGTGTTGTCGGCGTCTCTTGCTTTCCAGGCGCGCGCTTGTCCTGTGGTGCAGACGCGCCGCTTCGAAATGCGCCATTCAGGGAGGTTCCCAGCGGCCGCAAATTCATGGACGGCTGCGCCAATACTGCCTGGTGCTGAGTAACAATGATGACGCGGGAATTTTCTGTGCCGGAACAGTGATAGCTATGCGGCGTGCTGGCGTCGAAGTACACCGAATCGCCAGGCGATAAAACGTGGTTCTGCGATCCGTGCCGAATATCCATTTCTCCGCTCAGTACATACAAAAACTCAAAGCCAGGGTGAACGTGCGAGCGCACCTCAACTCCTTTTTTGAGTGGAATAAATTCTGCCAGGTAAGGATCGAGCGTACGATCCGGCACGAGGTATCCCAAGCTCTCAAAAAAGTAGGTTGGGTCGTCCACACCGCTCTGGGGCAGGCGCACGCGCTCCGATTGCCGGTGCACTCGAAACAGGGTCCGCGGTTCGGGATCGAAGAAATAGGAAAGGTCTTTGCTGAACACCATGGCGATGCGCGCCAGGTTACGCAACGTGGGTACGACTCGACCGGTTTCCAGTTGCGACAAAAAGCTGGCAGACAGCCCGGTGTGCTTTCCTAGTTCAACCAGACCCATAGACTTCTTCAGGCGAAGCCGTTTGATCCGTTCGCCGATTTTCTTTTCCCCAATGAAAGATTCGGCGGTTTCCGGATCGATCTGTTGCGCGGGAATCGCAGGGGAGGTTGTTTTTTCCATCTCACGTGTTTCCATAGCTAATAAGATGCTTCGCTTTCGATTCGTGTCGCTTTTATAAAACCAAAACATCATTCACTAACACAAACAAGTTACGTCGCTTAGATGCATTTAAACGGGGAGCTGTTTGTTGATGTGTCCTACAGCTCTTATTGAGAACCGACAACACTGTTAACGCTTTCGGCTGCCGCATCGACAACCAATTGCGCCGGCCTTGAGTTTTCAGCATCCAAGTCTCCATCGGTTTAGATCCAGAAGCGGTTGGGTAGTCGTGGAAATTTTCCCTCATGTCGTCATTGCAGGTGCATCCGGCCTTGTCGGCCGAGGGTTACATCGTCATTTCCTCGCGAATGCCGTTTCCTGCGCTACTCTGACACGGCATACCGCGCAGCCCGGCAGCACGGAATATTTTTGGGATCCGTACCACTTTGAATTCCGCGAAGATATGCGCCGGCTCAACGGGATTCGTGCTGCCATTCTTCTGTCCGGCGACAATCTCATGGAGGGTCGATGGACGGCTGCCAAGAAACACCGAATTCGCGAGAGCCGCATCCGCACCACCCGGTCGATGGTCCAACTGTTGTCGCGCCTGGAGCAGCGGCCGGAAGTGTTGCTCTGCGCCTCGGCGGTGGGCTTCTATGGCGATCGCGGAGATGAAATCCTAACGGAAGATTCCGCCGCCGGGGAAGGTTTTCTCCCGGAGTTATGCAAGGAGTGGGAAGCGGCTGCCAACCCCGCCTTCGATCTGGGAATCCGTGTTGTGCATCTCCGTTTCGGCGTCGTCCTTGCCCGCGAAGGCGGTGCCCTCGCCAAAATGCTTCCAATATTTCGCCTGGGTCTGGGCGGCAATCTAGGAAGCGGACGGCAATGGATGAGCTGGATTGCGCTGTCTACCCTGGTCGAAATTGTCGAGTTCTGCATGAATCGACACCAGATACGGGGACCGGTCAACGTCGTCGCCAATCCAGTCACTAATGCAGAATTCACGGCGGTGCTGGCGCGCTATTTGCATCGACTGGCCGTCGTGCCGGCACCGGCGTTTGCTCTGCGAATGGCTTTTGGAGAGATGGCGAATGCCGCGCTGCTATCCAGCACCCGCGCCATCCCGGCTAAGCTATTGCAGGCGGGTTTTGTCTTCAAGCTGCCTACATTGCAGGACGCTTTTCAGCAGCTATTGCCTGCTTGACGGCCCTGCCCTCGCGACCCTTCAACTCTGCTAGGCTGAAAATCGCAAGCCTTTTCTTACCTATTTGGAGGGCGTCTCGATCCGTCCAGGCAGCAATCCGTTCTGTTCTTCGCAATCCGGGGCTAGCGCCCGATCGCTTCTTTATGGAGCGGTGGTGGCTGTTTTCCTGTCGTTGTGGCTGACTGGCTGTGGCATGGAAGCCGCTCCGCAACCACCGTCGCTGAACCTGCCAAAGATGATTTCCGATCTGAGCGCGAATCGAACCGGCAACCAGGTCCATCTTAGCTGGACCACACCCAGCGAAAATACCGACCACCTGAAGTTGAAAGGGAGCGTGCAGCTTCATGTTTGTCGAACCAACCAGACGGCCTCGCCCTGCGACACCATCGCCACGGTTTCCGCCATTCCCAAAAAATCCGCGACATATACCGACGTGCTGCCGGCAGAGCTTGCCGCGGGTCCTGTTCGACCCATCGCTTATCGCATCTTCGGCATCAACAAAAATGGCAAGACCGCGGGCCCGTCGAATGTCGTCGACGTTCTTGCCGGGGAAGCACCCCCGCAGGTACGCGATCTTACTGCCCGGGTGGTTGAACGCGGAGTTGTCTTACATTGGCAGCCAGCTTCAAATCTTCCGCCGGACACTAGCATTCAGATTGACCGAACATTGGTGACGTCCGCGGCCGCGCCCAATCGTGCCGAGTCCAGAAGCTTCAATCCTCTGCCGCGATCAAGGGAACCGGCGGAGCAGAAACTTCGCGTTCGCTTAATTCCACCGAACTCGCAGCATACTGCCGCCACCGATCCGGGAGTCGCGCTCGACCCAACTGCGCAGTTCGGTCAGCAATATACATACTCTGCCAGCCGTGTGGTCCGGCAGCAGGTGAATCATCAAACGCTGCAGCTCGACAGCTCTCAAAGTGCCGCAGTTCAGGTGACGACACGGGACACGTTTCCGCCCGCTGCACCTTCGGGTGTCGTCGCCGTTCCGGTTTCAGCCGACATGAACAATGGCACTCCGGAAGTCGATCTCTCCTGGTCGGCGAACACGGAACCTGACCTGGCGCAGTACCGGGTTTATCGAACGGACGTCACATCCAACCAGCCGATGCGCCGCATCGCTCCGGAATCGGGTTCCGGACCGGGCATTGAAACTGTTGTTGCCCCGGCATATCGCGACTTGTATGTTCAGCCCGGCCAAACCTACACCTACGCGGTGACCGCCATCGACACATCCGGAAACGAGAGCCGTCGAACTGCGGAGGTCACCGTGACGGTCCCCGCCTCGTAAGTAACCTGTGTAGCAGTCGAAGGAGAAGTATCGTGCAGTATTGCCGCTTTCAAACCGAACACGGACCGCAGTATGGTGAAGTCAGCGAGCGCCACGGTGAATGGTGGATGGAGCGCGTCATCCCATCACCGCCGGAAGACCGCACGATCTCCCAAGTGGTCGAGAATTTTGGCGCTCAGCCGTTGTCCAATCTCTCTCTGCTGTCCCCTGTGATGCCGTCGAAAATTGTTTGCATCGGCCGCAATTATCGTGACCACGCCGCCGAGCTCGGCAATAAGCCGCCGAAAGAACCGCTGCTGTTCCTAAAGGCACCTTCATCGCTGCTTTCGCCCGACGGCATCATTCGGCTGCCCACCGTATCGCAGCGCGTCGACTTTGAAGGCGAACTTGGCATTGTCATCGGACGCAGTTGCTACAAACTCAACCCAGAGGAGGACATTCATCCCTATATCCGCGGCTATGTGATCGTGAACGACGTGACCGCTCGCGATCTGCAAAAGACCGACGGCCAATGGTCCCGCGCCAAGGGTTTCGACACTTTCTGCCCGGTTGGTCCCATCGTCTCGGATGGCATCGATCCAGAAGCCGGCGTCACAGTCACGACTCGACTGAACGGCGCCGTCAAACAGCATGGCAGCACCACGGATTTCATCTTCAACATCGGCACACTGTTGCGCTATATCTCCGCCGCAATGACCCTGAATCCAGGCGATTTGATCCCAACCGGCACACCCGCCGGCGTGGGGCCGATGCAATCCGGCGATGTGGTGGAGGTCGAAATCGACGGTCTCGGCATACTTCGCAACCCTGTCCAACGGGAAACCGCCTGAGCCGCGACGCCTCGCCTTCCTGAATAGATTACGCATCTCAGTAAGCTGAAGCCTTCGCAGTTCTCTCCAGAAAAAGGAAAGCAAATGCGCGTCATTGTGTTAATGATTGAGATTGAACAGCCGGAGGGACTTTCGGCTCGTAAGCTGGTCCTCGAAACTTCCAAGCACAATGTCATCACCGCTTATGGGGGTGCCGCGGGAGTGAAGCTTTTCATACGCTTCCCGGACGTCGATGCGGTTGTGGTGCATCTTGATGTTCAAGACATGCCGTTTTCGGAGGTAGTGCGGCAAATTCGAGAGATTCGGCCCAACATTCCCGTCATCGCTTTGTCGCCGATTGGCAATGTTGTACTTCCGGGTGTGAACTATGTGATTCCCAGCCACGAGCCGCAGGCCATTTTGAACGTTCTGGCCGAGCATTTCAGCGCCTCCACTTCCAATTAGCACTCGGACTACACTATATGCAGATGTACGTCATCGTTGCTCGCGTTTCGATGCGGGTCGATGAATCGCTTTTTGAACTGCCGGAAGTCTAAGTCCGTTTGGCATCTGCCGCATCGAAGATAGTGGGGCGAGTGGTATGCTGCTCTCCTCCACGTCGCAGGGAACGCAACAGCTCAGGAGGAACTATGCCAAAGTCAGTGCTCGAACAGCTTCGCGCCATGACCGTGATTGTCTCGGATTCCGGCGAGATTGAGGAAATTGAAAAGGTTAAGCCGCAGGATTCCACCACCAATCCTTCGCTGATTACCTCCGCCGTGCAGATGCCGCAATATCAGCCGATCATGGACCAGGTGCTGCTCGCAGCCAAGAAGAATCTGGGCAACAACGCCAACGACAAAGACGTCGCCAACCTCGCCTTTAAAGGACTTGCGGTCGAGTTCGGCAAGCGCATTTTGAAAATCATTCCCGGCCGCGTATCGACGGAGGTGGATGCCCGCTTGTCCTACGACATCCAGGGTTCGGTGAAGATGGCGCGCGAGATTATCCAGGAATATGAGGCAGGCGGCGTCTCCCGCGAACGTGTGCTCATCAAGCTGGCCTCTACCTGGGAAGGCATCCGCGCCGCGGAGATTTTGGAAAAAGAAGGCATTCACTGCAACATGACCTTGCTGTTTGGCCTGCATCAGGCCATTGCATCTGCGGACGCCCACGCCACCCTGATCTCGCCCTTCGTCGGTCGCATTCTCGACTGGTACAAAAAAGATACCGGCAAAGATTATCAGGGAGCCGACGATCCTGGGGTGCAGTCCGTCACCACCATCTACAACTATTTCAAGAAGTTTGGATATAAGACCGTCGTCATGGGCGCCAGCTTCCGCAATCTTGGCGAAATTGAAGAGTTAGCAGGATGCGACTTGCTCACCATTGCGCCCAAACTGATTGAAGAGTTGGATGCGAAGTTTGAGGATCTTCCCCGCAAGCTCGATCCTGCAAAAGCGAAAGCGATGCAGATTGAGAAACTCACCATCGACAAACAAACCTTCGACAAGATGCATGCGGAAAATCGCATGGCCCACGACAAGTTGAAGGAAGGCATTGAAGGCTTCACCAAAGCGCTCGAAAATCTGGAGCAATTGCTGGCCAAGCGGCTCGCAGAACTTGGCGCCAATCAACAGCAGACCGTCGGTGCCGCCAAGTAGCTGGCGCATCCACAGTTCGAAACAATCTGTAGAAACAGCCGAATCTCTCTGAACTCCTCATGGTTCACGAGGTTCGGCTGAATTTTTGCGCACACAAAATTTTCAAATTCGCACTCACGCGACCCAATTGCTAGCGAATTGTATTCTCAACCGCGATTTTCCTTTGAAATTTTGGTGAAAATTTGTACAGTACTTTCAACTTGCCTGGCATCGAAAATCGGAAAGGATCGGGCCTGCGCCGTCGTAAGCTCGGCGCATCAAAACACGACAGCACGAAGTCCAACGACTTGCACAGCACCATCTGAAGTTTTTAAAAGGATAGGAGCATGCCATGTCTGCCAATTCGACGTCCGCGGAAAATCCGTTGCGGAAATTGTTCGAGGAAATCGTGTTCGGCTGCTACAGCCAAACCTCCGAGCTGAACGATGCAGAAATTTCCAACTACGTCGCCGGCATCCTGACCGACTTTGCCGAAACCGAACAGCTCTATCGCATCCGCGACCGTCGAGGCCGCCCCCTGCGCGAAGTCAGCGACATGCTCGTCGCCTCCGACCCGGTGTACGGCGATGCGTACTCGTTTCCGCGGGAACGCGAGGTCCGCAAACACATCGGCGATTTCAGCCTCTTCTTCGCAGGCATGTTTCCGGAGTCGGCCCAGTGGCATCGCCGTAACCAACAGGAAAGTTTGCAGGCACTCAAGCGAGCCGGGAAAGAGAGCTATTACATCGTCTCGCAGTTCAATGTGTTTGAGTTTGAGCAGGAAGCGCCGCTGTTTGCGAGGCTGGCGGACGCCTTCGATGCCTGCGCCGAGGGGCTGATGCAGGTTCGAAAGGAGCTGGATCGCCGCCGCCTCCTGCCGCATCAGAAACCCACTCCGCCGCCAAAACTGCTGATGTAGTTGGGGCACGGTCTCAGCCCGGAGAAATCTCCCCCAATATGACCAATCCGGACACGATTTTCATCGAATTTCGTTTGCGTAGCTGTTACATCTGTTCGTGTGGAAACCTCGGGCCGCCGAAAAGTGAGGGTGCCTGTGATCGGGCGAGCCGGTGCGGTGTTGCTGTTTGTGCTACTCGCCACGGCGAGTTTGTGGGCAGGTCCGCCATTTCAAACGGATGACCCCGAGCCGGTCGATTTTCGCCACTATGAGTTCTATCAATTCGGCACGGTTGCCGGTACTCCGGTTGAAACCGATCCGGCCGGCCCAGCGTTTGAATTCAATTGGGGCGCGGTTCCCAACGTGCAACTCCATGTGGTTTTGCCCTGGGGAGCGATCATTCCTTCCAATAATCCCGTCTACTATCCCAGCGCCGTCGGCCCCAGCGCGTATGGCCTGACCGACATGGAACTGGGCGCAAAAATTCGCTACATCAGAGAAACCAAGCACCGCCCGGAGATCGGTTCGTTCACCATGCTGGAAGTTCCCACTGGCGACGCGAGCCGCGGCCTGGGGGTCGGGCGCGTCTGGTACAAATTGCCGCTATGGGTGCAAAAGAGTTGGGGATCATGGACAAGCTACGGCGGCGCCGGTTATCAAATCGTGCATCAGACCGGTTATCGCAGCTTTCCCTTCGGCGGGTGGCTGCTGCAGCGCGATATTGGAAAGAAGTGGACGCTGGGTGGCGAAGTTTTTTCTCACGCTAAGGAAGGGATGGCCACGCCGCAGATCCAATCCTCGACCATGGTAGATCTGGGCGGCCTTTATTACATAAAGAAGCCGGGCCTGCAAATTCTATTTTGCTATGGCCATTCCATCGCCGGACAAACCGCGAACTATGCTTATCTTGGTCTGTATCAAACCTGGGGTTCGAAGCCAGGGCATGGCCTCAACGGCTTTTTCGGTCGCCACTTCTAGAGCAAGCGCGGAATCCCTGAGAATGACTGCGGGTGGAAAGGAGTTGTCACCTCGGGTGTAGTAGAGCGAACTGATTCATTGCCACACTCCGGTGAGTCGGGTGGCTATAGGAATTCGCAGTACGCGGCTCATCTCTCTGGCGCGGGCTCTGTGCGCGATCGCATCACCATCGCCGCTGCTACAACCACCAGTCCAGCCGGAATCCACAAGGCCTTCTCTTTCAGGGCAAGCGCCCCGTACGCGCCGATCAACGCGCCCAGCCCATAGGCAATCCAGGTGGTGAAGAATACCGCCGATCTTCTGCGGCCTTCGGCCCGCTTCTCCGGCTCCCGATATTCCGCAATGGACTCTCCTAGATCTTCCAGATCGCCCGTGATAAATGCGGTATTCAGCTTGATCGGACCAATCCGATGGAACGCATTGTTCTGCATTCCCATCGCGCAGGCCAGCACCAGCAGCAGGACAATGCGGATATCCGGATGCGGCGTGAGCGCCAGCCAACTCAGCACGCCAAACTCGATAGCCAGTGTGATCAGCCGTCTTTGTCGTTCGCGTCGAGTCGTTACTCGAAGCAGCACCGTTTCCGCGATAATAATTCCCGCCATAAATGTGAGGACGACGCCGATCCGCAGCGCCGCTTCGCTCCAGTTATGCAGCACGACAGACGCAGCAAACAGCACCGTGTTGCCGGTCATATTTGCGATGAAAATTTTGCCGAACAGGATGTACGCAATCACGTCGACCGCGCCCGCGGTCATGCACAACGTGGCCACGAGCGGAATCGCGGCCGCAATCGATTGTCTCCGCGAGTCGGCCATGCGCGAACGCCTTCCGGGGAATTACAGGATGTAACGCGAAAGGTCCTGGTCCTTCACGATGGAGGCCACCATGTGCTGCACATAGGCTGCGTCGATCGCAATCACTTTCTCCACGCCATTGGCTCCCTCGCGTTCCACCATTGGGATGGTGGGCGACGTTTTGGCTTCCGCAGCTTTGTCCGCGGCGGCGGCAAGGTTTACCGTCGCATCGCTTCCAGTCGCTTCGCCTTTTCCGTCTGCGATGCCGCGGTTCTGACGAGCCAGGTCGGGCGCGTCGAAACTGATTTCATCCAGCACTCGCTCCATGATGGTGTGCAGACGTCGTGCGCCGATGTTTTCCGTCGCCTCATTTACACGAAAGGCGAAATTCGCAATTTCCGCCAGCGATTCCGGCGAGAACTCCAGCTTCAATCCCTCTGTTTCCAGCAGCGCAGTCGATTGCTTCACCAGTGAAGACTTCGGCTCGGTAAGAATTTTGATGAAGTCTTCCACTGTTAGCGATTGCAGCTCCACGCGAATCGGGAAGCGACCCTGCAGCTCGGGAATTAAATCGCTCGGCTTGGAGACGTGAAAGGCGCCCGCCGCGATGAACAAAATATGGTCGGTGCTCACCATGCCGTAACGCGTGTTTACCGTCGTACCTTCCACGATGGGGAGAATGTCGCGCTGCACTCCTTCGCGTGAAACATCCGGTCCGTGTCCGCCTTCGCGGCCGGCAATCTTGTCTATTTCATCCAAAAATACGATTCCGGAATTTTCCACGCGCTCGACCGCGATGCGCGTCACCTGGTCCATATCGATCAGACGCTGCTCTTCTTCCTGCACCAGGTATTCAAACGCCTCGCCGACCTTCATCTTGCGCTTCTTGGTGCGCTGTCCAAAGATGTTCGGCAGAATGTCCTTCAGGTTGATGTCCATCTCCTCCATGCCCTGGTTGGAGATGATTTCAAGCGATGGCGTGCTACGTTCGCGCACGTCGATCTCGACCATGCGCTCGTCCAGCTTGCCTTCGCGAAATTGCGTGCGCAGTTTTTCTCGCGTGCGCTGGTGCGAGTCGCTCGGCGGCGGTGGCGCGGGACTGGGAAATACGATGGTGTTGTCGCTTTCATCCACGCCGGAAATCGGCGTGGGCGCCGGGCCAGGCATGGGAGCAGGCGCAGCCGCGGGTGGCAGCAGTAAATCCAGCAGTCGTTCCTCTGCGTTCAGCTCGGCTTTGTCCTCAACTTCTTCCAGCTTCTCTTCGCGCAGCATGTCGATAGCGATCTCAACCAGATCGCGAATCATTGATTCCACGTCGCGCCCGACGTAGCCGACCTCTGTAAACTTGGAGGCTTCCACCTTCAAAAATGGGGAATTCGTCAACTTTGCCAGTCGTCTTGCAATCTCTGTTTTGCCTACGCCGGTCGGCCCAATCATAATGATGTTTTTGGGCATGATATCGTCAGCCAGCTCCGGTCCCAGTTTCTGACGGCGCATGCGATTGCGCAGCGCGATGGCCACCGCGCGCTTGGCAGCGTGCTGGCCCACCACATATTTGTCCAGCTCCGAGACAATTTGCCGCGGTGTCATTTCATCCAGCGACAGCGCCTGGTCTTCTTCCACTCCAGGTAAATAAATGGCCATATCCACTCCTCGTTCTGCGCCACGGCCTCCGCGGCCGCGGACAGACAGGCCTATAGTTCTTCGATGGTAATTTGATCGTTAGTGTAGATGCAGATCTGGCCCGCGATGCGCAATGACTTCTCCGCAATCTCGCGCGCAGGCAGTTCCGTGTTCTGGATGAGCGCTCGCGCCGCTGCCAGCGCATAGGAACCCCCGCTCCCGATCGCCGTAATCCCTTCATCCGGCTCAATCACGTCGCCCGCGCCGCTGATCAAATACGTCTGATGCAAATCCGCGACTACCAGCAACGCTTCCAGATTGCGCAACATCTTATCGGTGCGCCAATCTTTCGCCAACTCCACCGCGGAGCGGCCCAGATTGCCGGCATATTGCTCCAGCTTGGCCTCAAACCGGCTGAATAAAGAAAATGCGTCCGCCGTCGATCCGGCGAATCCGGCCAGCACTTTTTCCTGGTACAGGCGGCGAATCTTGCGCGCGGAATGTTTAATCACGCTCTCGCCCAGCGTCACCTGGCCGTCGGCGGCCATCACAACGCGATCGTTACGGCGCACACACAACACCGTGGTCGAACGAATTCTCGTTCGTTCAGGTCCAGTTCGCTGGCTGGAAGCGCTTCTGCGGCGGGAGGAAGATCCGGTAGCGTCGGGGCGCAAGTCCGGGTGCAAATTAGATTCAAACATCGTCAACTACGATTATAAGGCAATTGTTTACCACTTATAGTCAAAGCTCTACCCTCCAACCGGGCACTTCCGCTATCCTCAAGAGTAGCTCGCAACAGTACAAATGCATCCGACGAGCACCGCATGCAACCTTGGTTATCGCAGCACGCACCTGTCATTGCTACCACCGCAGCCTCTGTCGCTGCTGTAGGCGGCGTCGCCCTCTGGTGGGTCCTCACACATCGCGAATCCGCGGAGGAACGCGAGCGCCAGCGCCGCGAACACCTCGTTCTGCATGGCCGTATTATCGACGGTTCCCTCCTAGATTGGTCGGAGCAGCCCAACTCGACCGACCTAGGGACGCTGATGTACCGCTACTCGATTGGAGGGGTGAGTTATGAGTGTGCCCAGGACCTTACATTTCTGAAGGGCACTGCGCTGATCGATACCACCTGCCTTGGCCGCCCTGCTTCCGTTCGCTACGATCCGAAAAATCCTGCCAACAGCATCATCGTCGCTGAAGGCTGGAGCGGGCTGCAGCACCCGAATCGCGTGCTGGTACCGGAGATCGTGGCGATCACAGCGTCGCTTTCACCCATACCTCCAGCGGTAAAATAGATGTATGCACGTGCATGCGCCAGCCAACGATAAAACCAAGCGCATCCTTCGAATTTCGCTGGTCCTCACCTTTGGCTACATTCTGCTGACACTCATCGTTGGATTGCGCGCCCACAGCCTGGCGCTGATCTCCGAAGCCGGCCACAATACTTCCGATTTTCTGGCGCTGCTGCTGTCCTTTGTCGCCGTCTATTTTCATAGCCGTCCGGCCACCGACAAAAAAACCTTTGGTTACCGCCGCGCGGGTGTTCTGGCTGCGTTCGTCAATGCACTCGCCTTGATCGGGATTGCAGTCTGGCTGGCAATCGCTGCGGTCGATCGCTTCATGCATCCGCAAGTTGTCGAGCCACGGCTGATGATGGCGACCGCCGTGGTCGGCGTGGTCATGAACGGAATTCTGGCCTGGATGCTGTCGCGGGTCAGCACCGATGTCAACATCCGCGGCGCTTTCATCCACATGCTCGGCGATACGCTTTCCACTGCGGCTGTCATTTTGGGCGGTCTAGCCATCGCCCTCACCGGAATCCAATGGGTCGATCCACTGCTGTCGCTGCTCATTGCGGTGCTCATCTTCTGGTCTTCGCTGTCTATCATGCGCGAGACGCTGAATATCCTGCTGGAAGGCGCGCCGGACAATCTTTCCCTGACCGACATTCGCGATGCCATTCAGGTCGTTCCCGGCGTTTGCGGTATCCACGATCTGCATGTCTGGTGCCTCGGCAGCCACCTCAACGCGTTGGCCTGCCATGTGACCATTCTCGATATTCCCCCTTCCGAAAGCCGCCGCATTCTGAAAGACATCAATCATCGACTCAGCGAGACTTTCAACATCCAGCACACCACCATTCAGTTCGAAATGCGCGATGATGCCGGTTGTGCGGTGGAAGACGGCTGCCTGCCAACCGATGAAGCAATGGCCGTCGCCCATACCCATTCTCATTAGGTTGTTCAGGCGAGCCCAGCAGGGTGTTCGGTGCTTCAGGTCGACCCCGAATCGCTTCGACGAGCTGCATTTATTCACTCGCCATGTTTTCCACAGCCACGATGGTGACCACACCGGGAAAGTTCTGGTGCGCCTTATCTTTCGCCCTTTCTTCTGTTCGCACACCTTCATCTTTTTTTTATTCTCTGCATAACAATTCGCTGCTTGCCACGTCTATATCGGCAGGATTCCTTGGCGGTTTCCGATCTGTAGATTAGAGGTGCGGTTCCGTGTCTCAGCACAAAGGCAAAGTGAAGTGGTTCAATAATGCAAAAGGGTTCGGATTCATTGGGCGTGACGATGGCCCCGATGTGTTCGTACATTACACAGCGATTCAGACGGACGGGTATAAGAGCCTGAAGGAAGGCGATCCTGTCGAGTTCGATATCGTGCAGGGAGACAAAGGACCGCAGGCGGATCAGGTCATGCGTTTGCAAGACGCGGTCCACGAAATGCACAGCTAAGGCCCATCTTCAACAGCTGCTTCCTTGAATTGCATGAACTTTGCAATGGATTGAGTTCGTGTGCGCCTACCCGTGTGTCCCGAATTGAAACAATCCAGGCCACAGTGGCGGTGTAACTGCGTTCAACAAAGGTTTCCATTCAATCGGATTTTCTGACCCGGCCTTGCGCCGGGTTTTCATTTTTCTCCGCGAGTGCGATGATGCCTTCGAGGGCACAGAGTTTTCTTCCGGCCTTATCGCCATGGAAAATCGTCAGATTGCACAGATATTGTCGGAAACCGCCGACCTGCTGGAAATCAGCGCGGCCGACTCGTTTCGCATTCGTTCGTATCGCCGCGCCGCTGAGGTGGTGGAGCAGAGCACGATCGCTTTGGGTGCGTTGGCGTCGGAACCAAAGCGTTTGCTGGAGATTCCCGGCATCGGCAAAGGGATGGCTGCAAATATTGTGGAGCTGGAGCAGACAGGTACGCTGGATCTGCACCAAAAATTGCTCGCCCAATACAAGCCGACGATGCTGGAATTGCTGCGGCTGCCCGGCATGGGGCCGAAGACTGTCGCGCTATTTTGGGATGCCGCGCAAATCTCGAGCGTCGACGAGTTGGAAGCCGCGTGCAAAGAGGGTCGCCTGGACAACCTGCCGCGGTGTGGCCCCAAGCAGGTGGCGAAGTTGCTGCAAGGCATCACGGAATACCGCAGGAACATCGGGCGATTCCACCTGGATGATGCTGAACTTGCGGCAGAAAGGCTGACGGAATATCTGCGGAATTGCCCCGGTGTTGAGCGCGTGACGTCGGCGGGATCGTTGCGCCGCGGCCGCGAAACAGTAGGTGATCTGGATTTCCTGATCACTGGACCAGCTTGTGAAGAAGACCAAGTCGCGGCGGTCGTGGAATATGTCGCGTCCTATCCGCCCATCGCCGACCTGCTTGGCAAGGGACAGAACAAAGTAAGTTTTCGGCTGCGCCAGGGTCTGCAGGTGGATGTGCGCATGTTGCCGGAGAAAAGTTATGGAGCCGCGCTGCAATACTTTACCGGGTCCAAGCTGCACAACGTCGGGGTGCGGCAGCGGGCGCTCAAGATGGGCTACACACTCAATGAATACGCATTGGCCAGATTGGACGACGGCACAGCTCTACCAAGTCGCACGGAGGAAGAAATTTACGCCGCGCTCGGTCTCGATTGGATTCCGCCGGAGCTGCGCGAAGATCTGGGAGAAATTGAAGCGGCAGCGGAACACCGGCTTCCGAGGCTCATCGAGCAGTCTGACATTCGTGGCGATCTGCATATGCATACGAGTGAAACGGACGGCAAAAACACGATCCGCGAAATGGCCGACGCAGCACTCGAGCACGGCTACGAATACATCGCCATCACGGATCATTCAAAGAACCTTGCCATGACAAACGGCCTGGATGATGCGCGCGCCCTGCGGCACGTCGAACGCATTCGCGCCGTAGATCAGGAGATGCAGGGGCGGATTCGAATCTTTCCCGGCATTGAAGTCGACATTCTGGTCGACGGAGCGCTCGATCTTTCTGACGATGTTCTGGCTCAGATCGAGGTTGTCATCGCCAGCGTACATTCACACTTCGGCCAGCCGTCCGCACAGATGACGGAACGAATCCTGCGCGCAATTGAAAATCCGTATGTCCGAATTCTTGGCCATCCGACCGGCCGCTTGCTCCTGCGGCGCGAGGCCTACGCCCTCGATCTGAATACGATTCTGAAGCGCTGCGCCGAATTGGGTGTGGCTGTCGAACACAATGCCTATCCTGACCGGCTGGACCTGAATGATCGCAATCTGCGTCGCGCCCGCGAGCTGGGATGCAAGATTGTCGTGAACACGGATTCCCACCACACGTCTCACCTGGAAAAGATGCGGTACGGCATTCGCCAGCTCCGCCGGGCTGGCCTGCGGGCGGAAGATGTTCTAAATACACGGTCGGCCGAGGAGGTAATCAGGGAATTTCGGCCTCGAATTCTGTAAAAGTTTGTGTGCTGACTTCCTCGGATTCCGAGTAAACTGCTTGCAACCATGATTACCCCCGAATCTTCAGCTCCAGTATCGCCAGAAGAAGAATTGTCCCTACCTCCCTCCGCGCAGACCCCGAACGTGGGTGGGCTCGAGATGGATGAGATTGAGCCTGCCGATCCATGGCGTCCGCTTCTGGTTCCGGCGGTCATCGTCGCGGTAGGCCTGGGTATCGTATGGGCATTGTTTGCCCACTTCGGACGGGCGAAGCCAGATGCCGCCGCAACGATGTTGCGGCAGTATGTCTATCAGGTGCAGGTGGACTCCGGTGAATCTCCGCAAGGACCGGGAATGCCCGGAGCCACTCCGGAGAAGGATGAGACCGTGGTGCTGGTACAGGCGAGAGTCAACAATATCAGCAAAGACCCGCTCACCTTATTCGATCTGGTTTCCGATGTGAAGATGCCAGGCAAGTCGGCGGGCGACCAAAGCTCCGCGGCTTTGCCGGAGGACATTGACCGCTTCATGCAGCGCTTTCCGCAGTTGCAATCCATGAGTATGGCTCCGTTGACGCGCCATACAGTCATTCCGCCTGGAGGTTCTGTCGAGGGGCTTATGGTATTCGCCTATCCCTGGACCAAAGCGCAATGGACCTCGCGTAAAAACGGACAGGTCATCATCAGCTTCCAGCACGGCCGATCCGTGACCCTGCCCCTGCAGTAGGTCGAATCGCGGGTAGACCCGGAATAAAATCCTGGTCTACCCTTGGGGGGAACGGTTCCTCGGTAGTTCTCGTCGTAGTTGAGCTTTAGAGTCCAGGCAATTTGTCGCCGATCCAGACTCATTAGGAAAACCGGCCTACTACGGAACAAACGGTTTAGGCGCGTTCCTGGGCGCTGACAAATACCCGGAAACTTCATTCTTGCCGATTCGGTTGACCACCACCTCAAACAACATGGGGGTTTTTCCGCTGTAGAACTGCAGTGGCTCGTCAAGATCGCGATTCTTCTTTTCGATCTTCTTGTCATCGGAGTAAATGACCAGCGTGTAGCGTGAATGTTTGAGGTCGGCTTTCTTCAACTGCAAGCTCACGATGGAAATGGGCAAGGGCCGCTGACCCTTGTGCAGCGTGAATTGGAAGTAGGCGCGATCTCCCAGATGTTTCAAATAGTTCAACTGCTCTGAATTGGTCGCGATCAGGCCACTCTGCACGCCTAGATCACCCACTACCGCGTGGAGCTGCTGTTCCGTGCTGGCCAGTTCCTTCTGAGTACTCGCAACGTCTTTTTTGACGCCACCGACATCCGTTTGTACGTTGGAGACGGCATGCGACACATCCGTCACCTTTCGCTGCGTGGCCGCCTGTTGCCTGGCCATTCGGACATCGGCCACTTCCTGGTGTCGAAGGATATTCTGCGCTCGCAGCTCAATCTGCTGCTGCGTAATGCCGAGCTTGGCTCCAAACTCGTCGTTCGTTGCCCGCATCTGCCGCCATATTTCCGCATGTTGCGCGGACAGATGATCGATGTGTTCCTGCGCCTGCGTCAATTTTGCCTGGGTGGCTTCCAATCGGCTCTGCAGAAAATAGCTCCATACGAGCGCGCCGATTGCCAAGAGAAAAGAGAGCCCAGAAATTAAAATCAGCAGGCCGGGGGAGTTTCTCTGCTCCCCATAAACGTCTTCATCTTCGAGCATGTAGGAACAACTCCTCGCATCGGGCGATGCGTATATGGCAGAGCAAGTGATTCAGGACACCGGGAGTGTGGTCGAACAGCACATAATAGATTTTCATAAAAACGAATGCCGCACAAATATCGATGGACTCAGGAACCACGCCGAGCCGCGACTGAAGCGTCGCAAACGAGCCTGAGGTAGATAAAAGCCAGTAGTAGCAAGTGAGAAGTGCTTCAGGCAGGGTCTGGAATGACGAACCTCCGGCTTGCATTGTAGTATCGAAATAGAAGTGTAGGGCGGACTGGCACCGGATGCTGCACACAGAAAAACTTGTCTGGAGAACACGAACATGGCTATGACTGCCGCGGCACGCGGGTTGGAAGACATCGTTGCTTCCGACTCAGGAATTTGTTTGATCGACGGAGACGCGGGCCTTTTAGCCTACCGCGGCATTGACATCCATGAGCTGGCGGAGAAGTCGACCTTCCCTGAAACAGCCTATTTATTGTGGTTTGGCCGTCTACCTACCAAGTCGGAACTTGCGGACTTTAACCAGCACCTGACCGCCGCGCGTGTGCTACCGCCGGAAGTACTGCGGCTGCTGCAGGAATTTCCGAAGGATGCGTTGCCGATGGCAATCCTTCGCACTGCAGTTTCCGCGCTGAGCATGTACGACTCTGACCAGGAAAGTTTGTCCCACGAAGCGAATGTACGCAAGGCATTTCGCCTGACCGCTCAAATCCCAATGATCGTCGCGACTTTCGATCGCTTGCGCAAGGGAAAATCGATTGTCGAGCCCGATTCCAAGCTCAGCCACGCCGCTAATTTCCTGTGGATGCTGAACGGGGAAAAACCCTCGCCGACGGCGGAGCGCGCGCTGGATGTTGCCCTGATTCTGCATGCCGATCATGAATTCAATGCGTCTACTTTCGCTGCCCGTGTCATCGTCGCCACGCTGTCCGATATGCATTCGGCGATCACCGGCGCAATTGGCGCCTTGAAGGGATCCCTGCACGGCGGCGCCAATGAGGCTGTGATGCGCATCCTGTTCGCCATCGACCAGGCGGGTGCTGACCCAGTGGAATATGTGCGGCAGATGCTTGCGGACAAAAAGAAGGTTCCGGGCTTCGGACATCGCGTGTATCGCACCGAAGATCCGCGAGCGACGCACCTGCGCCGCATGTCTCAGGATTTGGGACGAGCCGACGGCAATCCCAAATGGTTCGACATGTCGCGCAAGATTGAACTGTTCGTGAAGGAAGAAAAGAAGCTGAATGCCAACGTGGATTTCTATTCGGCTTCGACCTACACCACGCTGGGCATCGATCTCGACTTGTTCACTCCGATTTTTGCGATCAGCCGAATCGCCGGATGGTCGGCGCACGCGATAGAGCAGTTTGAGGACAACCGCCTGATCCGTCCACGCGCGGAATACACCGGACCCGCGTATCCCAACAAGTATGTGGCCATCGAGAATCGCTAACAGGTCGGCCGTCTTTACTTCTTTGCCGTCGACGTGGCATGAGCATATTCCGCCAGCAGAAGTTGAGCTTCATCGATATTCACCGGCTCGAGAATGATCGAAAAAGATGTGGATGTTCCCCCTCGAGGCATACGTACTCGGAAGTAGTACGTCTGATCCGGCTTCACATTCAAACCATACGCGGCTGTCAGATAAACGAAACTTCCATAGCTTCTGATGGCTGATTGATTGTTGACGCACAAATGGCGCAGACCGGAGTCGGCAGAAAAAAACAGATAGGAATCCCCCTGGGTTGCGCCCATCCATTTGCCATCCATCCCCACGCGAACTGTAGGTCGGTTTATTCTTCCTGTATCGACCGGGTCCCAATCCTCGATCACATAAATTGTCCCCTTACCGGCCTCCGGCTGGGGCAGTCGTTTTTGCGTTCGGCTCGTTTTCACGGCAAAATTCGTGCTGGAGGATCCGCAGGCTGACTCAGCCTGCTCGACAGTGGGCACGTTCTGGGCGATCGCACAAGAAGCAACAAGAAAGACGATGCAGAACAGGCGTAGTGGACTCACGAATACAACCTCCGATATTGAAACTTTGGAGTGATCTCTCGTTCTGATTAGGCTGCGCATATTGTAGCCTCGGCGCCGCCGCTGTGACACAATGGATGGTTTGCGTGAGGGCCTGGATCGAATGACGACAAATGTCCTACGTTCTGGGTTGATCGCGTTATCGAAGAACAAGGCACTGCGCTCCTTTGCGGAGCAATCCCGCATCGGCCAGAAAATGTCCGGACGTTTTATCGCCGGCATGCATGTGTCTGACGCGTTGCGCGTGGCTGAGACGCTGAACCGCGAAGGTATTCCGGTGTCGCTCGACAGCTTGGGAGAAAATGTTTCCACCGAGTTGGAGGCGCGCCGCGCCGCCGACATCTATCACCAACTGCTGGATGCAATTCAGCAGCGCGGGCTGCAGGCGAACGTCAGCGTCAAGTTGACGCAGATGGGCATGAACATCAGCACCGTCATTGCGCGTCAGATTACCAGCGAGCTGGTCGATCATGCCGCCGCGACGGACAACTTTCTGCGCGTGGACATGGAAGGCAGCGATCTGACGCAGGCCACTATCGACATGACCCGCGAACTTCATGCCATACCCAACCATGCGGGTCGCATCGGAACCGTGCTGCAATCCTATCTCTATCGATGTGAAGAAGACGTTATGCTTCTGCTGGCCGACCGCATTCGTATTCGCCTGTGCAAAGGCGCGTATAAGGAACCGCCTTCGGTGGCTTTTCCTGAGAAAGCGGATGTAGATGCGAACTATCTGAAACTGACAAAGATTTTGCTGACCAGCGGCGTCTATCATGGCCTGGCCACGCACGATGAAGGACTCATCCGAGCGACCAAAAAGTTT
>Ga0134126_10002040_pt1 | contig 25636 bp, 21 predicted proteins | sample KB31752_FD_96881 | JGI IMG/M metagenome (GOLD analysis project Ga0134126, IMG submission 96881) | Terrestrial soil microbial communities with excess Nitrogen fertilizer from Kellogg Biological Station, Michigan, USA - KB3-175-2 | ecosystem: Environmental > Terrestrial > Soil > Unclassified ... | reverse complement strand
GGGGTCGTTGACGACGGACGGGTCCTTGATAACGAGGCCGTTGACGATGTCTTGCACGGTGGTGTTGGTATCGAGCTGGTTGGTGGCGTGTTGGTATGGGATGCCATTGCTTGGGTTAGCGACCGCGCTTGGGTCCACGATCCCGACGACGTCGGGCTTGAGCGCAGGACCAACGATGTTGAAGAGATCTTTGATTGTCGAGCCTGCCCCTGGGATGTAACCAAGCACCGCGCCGGCGGCCTTGTAGGCGGTGTCGTATCGAGCCCCATCGACGGCTTCGCGCCAGTTCGCCTGGTAGGTGTCGCCCTGGTTGAGCGCCGTCTCCGCTGACGCCGTGCCGGTTTCCAGCGCATGCTGCATCTGGCCCGCGATTTGCGCATAGGTGTAGGGCGCGTGGCCGGCGCCGTAGGCAGTGGCCATCGCGTTTTGCTGACCCCAGGTGGCGACAGCGGCATCCACTCCAGCCGTGGGGTTGGTCGCAAGTACCGAGTACATGTCTGCGAGTTGACTGGAGTTCTCGAAGTGTCCGACACCCGGTATCGATTCCGAACCGGCGAAAGTGCTGTAGTAGGGCGACAAGTCGTTGGCGAGGTTAATCATCAGATCGGGGTTGCGCTGACCTACCGCCGTCCCGGGTTCGTCCGGAAGATCGAGCAACTGCTTGGAGTGATCGGACATGTATCGGGCCACGGTTTCGGCGATCTGGCCAGATTCGGTTGCGCGCACCTCACTGGGCCGATCTCCAGGTGTGGGCACCGCGTCCTCGGAGCTGATCTGAAACAGCTGCGATATCGATTTGCCGTGATCGCTCCATTTGTCGTTGAACACGTCGGCGAGAAACCCTTGGCCGTTCGGGCCGGAGACCTGAGCGGCGACCACCGCCTTATCGTCGGCGACGGCCTGAAACATCGGCTCGGTCAGCGGTGCAGTGGGTTCCTGGCCGCGGCCGTCGACGAAGTACATGTCGTCGGGATTGTGCTGCGCGATGACCTGAGCATGGAGGTAGCTGGCTGCCGCGTTGAAAACCGCTGTGTCCAAGCCTGTTCCGTGCTTGAGGGCAGGGCTGCTCATGGCGGCGATGCTCGCGTTGGCCTGATTGTCTGTGACGCCATTGAGATTGATGACGTTGTAGCCTGAGTCCCCGATGATCTGCCAGCCCTGGGTCGTCAGGTCCTTTCGGGTCAAAGACTGAAACATCTGATGGGGCAATAGGGCGACGGAGCCGTTCGTGGGTATCTGGCTGTCCCCGCGCACGCTGGCGGTGATGGGCGTGGACAGCAGCTGCAAGCCGTTCGCCACCCCTTGCCGTGCATCGGCCGGCAGCTTGTTCATCAAGGCCTCGATGGCTTGCGGTGACTCGCCGTCGAGGGCGCGGGCCAGCGCATTGAGGTACTCCATCTGGGCGGCCGGGATCGTCACGGGGTCGCCAGACTGCAACGCGTTCAGCTGTGCAGACGTCAGCAACCCCGCGTCGACGAGTCGCTGTTCTGTCACGGGGCTCAGGTGGGACGGATCACTGAGCAACTGTGCAGCGTCGCTTCGGGCCTGATCTGGCCCCAGCGTCTCCGGAGAAATGAAGGCCACCCGCAGATCTCCTCGAGCGGCGATCAATTCGTTTTTTGTATCGCTATCGGCGTTCGCGGTTGCGGTGGCCGCCTCGCTGATGGCGTTCTGCCACTGCTGCATTGCCTGCTCTTCTTCGAGCGTGGCCATATTGGGTTTCGAAACCGTCAGGTCCTCTGCGACGGTGAACCCGGCATGCTCGGCACCGGCGATAGCGTTGCGAACCTGCTGCAGCGGCGGGTCGATCTGGTGGAAGCCGTCGATCGCAATGTTGGCAACCCGATCCAGATGATCGACCAGCCGGATTACCGCTCTCCTATCCGAATCCGCCCGGGCCAGAGCCGCATCGGCGGCCAGCCCCTGCCAGTGGCCACCGTTGACGTTGGCCACCGCGGACTTGTACTCGTCGAACAAGTTCTCGACGTTCTTCCCCATCGCCATCCAGGCATTACCGATCTCGTTGAGAGTGAACGGGTTCCACGACTCGGCCTGTGTGCGGGTGAGACTCACTTGGGCACCTCGGGCACGTCCCAGGTACCGGTGGCGTTGGTGTAGGTGGCCATCACCGTACTCAGCTTGGTTGTGGACTCGTCGGCATTGCGGTATTGATTTGCCACGTCCACCATGAGTTGCCCGGTTTCCGACAACCGGTTTTTGACGGTTGCGACCAACGTCGTGTCGACCAAGTCGTGCGCGATGCCGGAAGCTTCGAGCACTGCCGGTTCCACCCCACCGGGCGCCGACAAATACGGGCCCGCCGCCGAACCCGTCCGCAGACTCGCTGCGTCGGTGGCCAAGCCTTGCAAGACCGGCCCCAGTCCTGCCAGCCGATCCAGCTCCACACGAAAGACCCCCGAGTTCCCCATCTGGCGCCCCCAATACCCGACTCGATTGGTTGTTTGACTCCAAAAGTGCTGTCAGCAACGACCCTACGAGTTCGCATACCTTTACGCCGCGCAGCATTGATCTTGTTCGTCAAAGCTTTCGACTCACCTCAATATTCGGTAACTGTCGGTCGATGCACCGTTTAAGTAGAGGAGATCCCTTTTGCCGCAAGGTAAACCGCGGCCGACGGTAACTGTTGGCGAACGCAGGATGGCTGGATAGTGAGTTGTCGATACAGCGACACCGTGCGTGCTCGTGAATGCGTTGGGGCCGCGAGCTATCGGCCGGGAGGCCGCGAGCTAAAAGCGGGCCGCGGTCATGACCGACATTGTGCTCGTGAGCCAATTCCGCCGTATCACCGGTTGACGTCAGCCCTTTCGGCATCAGCGTGAGCAACGGCATCGGAACCGTCGCGGTCTTCGCGTTCGGCTGATGCCCGCCGTTTCCGCCTGGGTGCCAACACCGCCAGCGCGATTAGCGACAGGGCTGCACATGCGCCTGTCACGGCAAGCACGATGTCGCGCACTCGATTATCGCGGTCTCGCCGAGGTGGGCTCGCAATCCGTCGGCCGGCATCCGGATTGGGCACGTTCTTCAACGGCGGCAACTGATACGTCAGCGCCGCGATGGGATCGACGACGCCGTACCCGACTACGGCATTCGGGCCCGCTCCCCCGGTGTGCGCCGTGCGTTTGATGAGCTCCATGATCTCGCCCGCACTCAGCGCGGGAAAGTGCGAGCGCACCGACGCCACCACACCCGAGACGAACGCCGAGGAGAAGCTGGTGCCGTTGATCGGCACCAAACCGCGCGGGTCTTGCCAGGCATCGACCAGGCCTGGACCGTTCGGGTCCAGCGAAACAATCTGCTCCCCGGGAGCTGCCACACTGACCCAGGGACCGTGCAGACTGAACTCGGCCGGTTGCCCCGAAGTTGTCAACGCGGCAACGCTGAGCACATATGGGGAGAACCACGCCGGGCTGGCGATCGTTTGAACCGATTCCCAGTCGCGTGCCAGCGGCAGGTTTGGGTCATGAACGGGATTCTGGGCGCTGCACAGTCCCTGTCCCTGCGTTTGGAGGTTCCCGGCGGCAGCCACCACCACCACGTTGCGCTCGTAAGCGTAGCGGAGCGCCGATCCGAGTTCCGCGTCGTTGAGGCCAGCGCCCACCGGCGAACAAGCCACCTCGGAGAGGTTGATCACCGTCGCTCCCAGATCGACGGCCCGGGCAACGGCGAGCGCCAGGGTGTGCAGATTGCCGTAGCCGGGCGACACGGCGTTCGGGTCGTTCTGCGTTGGCGCAGAACCCTTTACGGCGTATACGCCGCTGTTCTGACGGATCGAGAGGATCGTCGCTTCGGGCGCCACCCCGGCAAACGCGTCATCGGGACCCGGCGCGGCCGCGATGATTCCGGCCACCAGGGTGCCATGCGCGTCGCAATCCACCAGACCATCGGTCCCCGAAACGTAGTCACCACCGCCCTCGAGGGCGGGTAGCCGCGGGTGGCGGTTCACACCGGTGTCGATGACCGCCACCTTCTGTCCCGCTCCACGGGAGAACAGCCGCGCACCCGCGAGGTCGAGCAGGGCCTCGGCGCTCGGCTGCAGCCGGAAATCTGCCTGCGGGAGGACGCCCCCGGCCCCACAGGTGGACTTTTGTTCGGTTGGATCGGGTGGAGCGACTGGTCCCGCCGGCGGCGGACCGGGCGGCACGACCGGCGGTGACACCGCCCATGCCGACGGCGCCGAGGCGGCCGCCGCGCACAGCGCGGCTGCCAGAAAGCCGCCCCACCGTCGGACCTTCCCGCTCACCGGATCCCCAACCGGGTGTAGCTGCCTACGGCCCACAGCGCCAACGGGATTAGCGCGCCGTACGCCGCGTACTGCAGGTAGGCCCAGGCCGTTGCCCGTCGATGCGGCGAGTTACCGCCCGCCACCCTCAACCCGGTCACCGAGGCCACCACCGCAACCGTCAACAGCACCCCGTACCCTGCCCACGCCATCGCAGGAGTGCCGTTCTGGGCGCTCACACAACTCGCCAGACCCACCCCAACCGCAGGCACCCCAAGCGAAACGCGTTCCAGCACACTGCCGGGCACCCGCGCGTACACACCGAGTGCAACCGCACAGACCGCGGCAAAAACCAACGCGGCCCAGTTGACACGCGGCCCGGCGCGCAGCGTTGCCGCCACCCCGCAAAGCACGCTGACTGCAAGACCGGCGTAAAGCGCAGACGTGGTTACCGTCGCCCTGCGTACCCGTGCCCACACCGCTTCCGCCGTCGGCATCTCCCCAGAAGCTCCAGGATCGACCGCGGAATCGGCCACCGCGGGTGGCGGCGTGAACGGAGTCTCAAGTATCAGGGCCTCGCGGTCCGGACCTGAAGAGCCCGTGGACGATTCAACGCGGACCAGCTTGCGTGTCAGCCGTGAAACCGCCAGACAAGTGAGCGCGCCGACCACCGCCCACACAGCGCCCACCGTCTGCGGAGGCACCGCCAGCGCGCGACCGACCATCGCCAACCCGCCCCCGGCAAAGAGCACGCCGCTGGCGAGATATCCCCACCGCCCCGTCCCAATCGCCCAGTAAGAAGCTGCACTGAGCACAACCAACAACGCACACCCAGCGGCCACTCCGTAATCGCCGAACCCCCGCACCAACGTCCACACAATCGCAGCACCGATCGGGATGGTGGACCAACCGGCGACGGCCGCGACGTCGGCCCGTCCGTAAGACCGGTGGGCCAGCGCTGCGAAGCCGACCATTGTCGCGACGACAACCACCGCCAATCCCACAACGAACGCGCGCTGCACGCCCCCTGTGACCTGCCCTAGCAAGCACATCCAGACCAGTGCGGCGACTCCGAGCCCCACAAACGACATCCAACGAGCAGCCGCCGCATTCCAGCCGGCGTAGCCCGCCTTGTTCAGCCGCGCCGCAGCGTCCACCACGTCGTCGTAGAGTGTCGGCGCTACCAGCGCGCGTTCTTCCACCAGCCGCAGCAGCTCACCGTTGACCACACCGGCGGCCCGCAGGGTCTCGCTGGGCTGCAACGGGGTTGGCGGTTCTAGCCGGCTCAGCACCCAGAACATGTGCGGAGTCGCCGGCCACGGGCTATCAGCGGGGGCCTCCTCGTCACGCGAGCGCACCAACGTGACCAGTTCGGGGAGAAGAGTCGCCACCGGGATATCGACGGGCAACGCCACATCCAGTTGGGTGCGCCCACCCACCACCGACACCCGGACATGCTCAGGCGCGGCGGACGCCGCCGATGCACGGGACAGTTCGCGGATACCGGTCACGGGTCGGGCATCCACGACAGCTGGATCACACCGCTTTTCGCGGTGCGGGACACCAGCATTCCTCTTCCGGGCGGCATCTCGGTCGCCTTGTATCCCCCGAAGAGACCGCCCTCATCCTTCGAACCGCTCATAACCAGGCCGTTGCACGACAGGTCCTTCAACCGGCCGATAACCGGATCCATCATCGCGCGGCTGGCTCCGCCGATACGGCGAGTGATCACCGTCCGAAGTCCGATATCGCGGGCCAGTGGGAAGTATTCGACCAGCGGACCCAGCGGGTGGTTGAGGGAATTACCGCCAAGCAGATCGTAATCATCAATCAGCACATACACATCCGGTCCGCTCCACCACGAACGTTCCTTGAGCTGCTGTGGAGTGATGTCGCTGGGCGGCAGGCGATCCTTCAGCGACTCGGCCAGGGCAGTGATCAGCTCCGAGCAGGACGGGGTCGCGGTCGCGTAGCCGCCGATGTAGTCCCCGTCGACCATGCCCAGCATCGAGCGCTGGAAGTCGATGAGGATGATCTTGCATTCGTTCGGCGTCGCGTTCTCCATGATTCCCTTCGCGACGTTGCGTAACAGCCCGGTCTTGCCACATTCGGTGTCGCCGAACACGACCAGATGGGGCTGGGCGTCGAACCGCAGGACGACCGGGGCCAGCTCGGCTTCGTCGATCCCGATGGCGATCGACGACTTGCCGAGCAGCCCGGCTGTGCGGGCAGCTGCTATGACCGCGTCGCGGTCGACGTTGTGCGGCAGCATGCGCACCGCGGGTGCGGCACGCGGACCGTAGAAACTATTCACTGCTTCAACCGATTTCGCCACACCAGCTGTGAGATCGTCCGTCGCAGAGCTTGAGTCGAGCCTTGGCAGCGCGATCAGCATGTGCAGCCGATCGGCGGACATGCCCCGGCCCGGTCGGCCGATCGGGACCAGTTCGGCGAACTTACGACCCACTTCGCTATCGATGGGATCACCCATCCGCAACTCGATGCGCGTACCGAGCATGTCTTTGACGGCCGGGCGGACCTCCATCCACCTGGTCGCCGATATTGCCAAATGGATCCCGTAGGACAAGCCCTGGATCGCCAGCGCCTGCAGTACCGGCTCGAGGTAGTCGAAATCACTCTTGATCGTCGCCCAACCGTCCACTACGAGCACGACGTCGGCAAATTTGTCCTGACTCAGTGGATCCTGCGCAGCGACTTCGGGCGCCAGGGCAGCGAGCTGGGCTTTGCGCAGTCGGAAGTCGCGCATCGACTCGATACCGAGATCGCGGAATCGCTGTTCCCGCTCCCGCAACAGCCCGGACACCTCGGCGATGGTGCGTCGAATGCGGTCGGCATCCATCCGGCCGGCGACTCCGCCCACATGCGGGAGGTTCGACAGGCTGCCCAGTGTGCCGCCGCCGAAGTCCAGACAGTAGAACTGAATCTGTTCGGGACTGTGAGTGGCCGCTGCCGCGATCATCATGGTGCGCAACGCCGTCGATTTGCCCGACTGCGGTCCGCCGACGATCGCGACGTTTCCCAAGGCGCCGGACAGGTCGACGATGAGCAGGTCCCGGCGCTGGTCGTAGGGTCGGTCCACCAATCCGAGGGGTATCAGGAGGTGCCCGTTGATGTTTCGCGGATCAGTCCACGAAGAACTGGGAAGCAATTCGTTGACGGCGGGGCTCTCGTCGAGCGGCGGGAGCCACACCTCGTGGGCGGGGAGCCCGTGGCCCCGTAGGCGGCTCACCACAATATCGAGCAGGGTGGTTTTGGTCGGACGTGCCGGCGTCTCGGGCTGGGGCGCGGCGCTGGGTGTCTCCGGTGCTGCATGTTGCCCCGGTGAGGACGGATCCTTTTTCACCGGGGTGGCGGTGAACAGCTTGGGGGCCAGCAAGCCTGATGATGACGACGTATGCCCGATACGCTGCGAAACTCGGGGTTTGACGTACTCACCGGACACGTAGCAGGTGTTGAATCGGACGGGCTCGTCGGCGTCGCACTTGAGAAACGCCGAGCCAGGGATGCTGGGCAGGTGGTAGGCGTCGGGAACCCCGAGTACGCTCCGCGATTCGCCGGCAGAGAAGGTCTTGAGCCCGATTCGGTAAGACAGATGCGAATCCAACCCGCGAAGCTTGCCCTGTTCGAGCCGTTGTGAAGCCAGCAGCAAGTGGATGTGCAATGATCGGCCGAGTCGGCCGATCATGACGAACAGCTCTGCGAAATCTGGTTTCTGAGAAAGTAATTCGGAGAATTCATCGACGATGATGAACAGCGCAGGCAGCGGGTCCAGCTCGGCGCCAGTGGCACGGGCACGTTCGTATTCGAGGACGTTGGCGAACCCGGCTGCGCGCAGCAATTCCTGACGTCGGTTCATCTCGCCGGCGAGCGCATCACGCATACGATCAACCAGGATCAGTTCGTCTTCGAGGTTAGTGATGATCGCTGAGATATGCGGCACGCCCTCCAACCCCAAAAACGTTGCGCCGCCCTTGAAGTCGACCAGCACCAGGTTGAGCGCCTCGGGTGAGTGCGAGCTGATCATCGCGAGTACCAGCGTGCGCAAGAATTCGGATTTCCCGGAGCCAGTCGCGCCGATGCACAACCCATGCGGGCCCATTCCGCCCTCGGCCGACTCCTTGATGTCCAACTCGAGCGGCTGTCCGCTCGGCGTATATCCGATGGGCACGCGCAGTCGTTCCCGTGGTGAACGTTGCCGCCATACGTCCTCGGGCACGATTTCGGCAGCATCTGGGATATTGAGCAATGACATCAGGCCAGGGTCGATGGCCCGGGAATCCAACTCCACGCTGACGATGTGCGCGGCATTGGCCAGGCGGTAAGTGCCGAGCCGGCGAGCCGAGGCCGCAGCCTCGGCCAGGCTCAACCGATCTGGCGTCGCGAACCGTTCCACGCCTGCCCTGGTGCGCGCTCCCACCCCGTCGGGTTCGACTACGAGTTGCAGCGCCCGGCTCGCGGCCTGACGGTCCGGGGGGCCGGTGAGGTCGAGCACGGTCACACAATCCAGGCCAACGTCGGTGACCAGGCGCTCGTCGCCGGTGACGTATCCGTCGTCGATGATCACCACCAACTGGCGCAGCCCCTGGGTAGGTTCGGCGTTCCGAGTGAACCGGCCGCGCTCGGCCAGGTCCGCCGACAGCGCCTGCTCCAGTAGCTCAAGCGACGGGAACAACAGCCGCATCGGCCCCATACCGTCGCGCAGTGACGGGTGCTGTGCCTGAGGCAGCCATTTGGCCCAGCCCCAGTTCTCCCCGTCAGGGTTGGCGGCCACTATGGCAACCTGCACATGATCAGGGCCGTGGAAAGTGCAGATTTCCAACAACATCGATCGGACGAGCTGACGGGACAGCTTGCCGTCGCCCTCGAAGGTGACTCTCGGAAAGGCACGCAAAGAAACCGCGGTCGGCAGCGAGTGCACCACCGACCGGGTCTTGACGAACCGGCGTAGGGCAACGGTCGACACCGGCTCGAGGTCTTCTGGCGGTCCTGTCTCTGGAGCCAGGAACCGGGTCGCCAACCGGTGGGTCCCGATCCCCACCCGAACGTGGCAGAAATCCTGATCGGACGGACGCCGTTCCCACATTCGACGCGTTCCCGCCAAGTCGGCCAGTACGCGCGGATCAGGATGGCTCCACTCCAACGCAATGCGCTGCTCGTCGGCGGTGTTGTCCGCATCATCGCGAAGCGTCGCGAGATAGCTGAAGTAGTCTTTGCGTTCCTCGTTGAGTTCGGCCGCAGCCTTCCCGGAGCGCCCGCCCATGCCGCCGGTCAACATACCGGCCATGGCCATGACCATCATCATGGGATAGATCAAGAACATTGGGTTTCGGGTCAGGTCACGTCCGCCGACCGTGACCATCAGAGCGATCATGCCGACGACCGCGACGATCATCACGAAAGGCATCAGCTTCATGACAAGCTTGCCGGGAATGACCCGGGGGACGTCGGGGGGTGGCTGCAGGTTGACTTCGCCACCGGGCATACGGGGCGGCGCTACCCGCAGACGACGCGCAAAACCTTGGGTGGCCACCGTCTCTCCTGTTGATACTCGCTGTATCATGATAGACAGGGTCGGCTGTATTGTCACTCCCTCACGGGGATTGCGAAGTAAGGGGCATCGCGATGACGTTGGCGTTCTCGTCGTCGCCTCCGGACCCGGAAGATGAGCTTGATGCCGAGCCGGAGCCAGAGTTTTGCCGCGTCACGGTGGTGGTCGGCGAACTGCAAGTCGACGTCGGGCTTCCCGCCGATGTGAGTATCGGCGCGGTGGCCGAAGACGTGATCGAGCTCGCCAATGCTTCGGCGGCGGCCCACGCCGAACCACTCGACGTGGGCCGCGACGCCACCGGCAAATGGACGTTCGCCCGCCTAGGGGCCGAGCCGTTCGACCCGCACCGGTCACTTGCGGAGTCCAATGTTTGCGACGGCGAGGTGCTCGTGATCCGGGATGCCGGAATGCCCTGCGCTCCATTGCTCTTCGACGACCTCGAAGTTGAAATCGCGGTTCCGGACAAGCCAAGGCGGCACCAATTGGTGCGTGACGCACCGATGGTCGGGTGCTTTGCGGTAGCCCTAATCGCCTCGGTTACCGCGGCGCTATTCCTTACTCGTCAAACTCCCGTGATGCCGGCGATCGCCGCGGCGCTGGCAGTGGGCGTGGCCGGCGCCATCATCGCCGCCATCCGGGGGTACGGCGCGGCCGCGGCGCCGTGGCTGGCCGCGGCCGCGATTCCACCGACCTTCGCGGGTTCCCTGCACCTCGTTCCGGGCGGCTCCGGCGCCGACTCACTGCCCATCGCGTTCGGGCTCACCGGATTAGTCGCGCTGGTGGCACTGCTGACCTCCGGCCGCGGCCGCGCGTTCTACACCGCTGTGATCGGACTTGCCGTTCTGGGCGCCGCCGCGACCGTCTCGATGCTGCTGTGGGCTCCTGCCATGCGGACCGTCGGGGCGATTCTGGCCACCAGCTCGGTGCTCGCGGTCTACCTGGCCCCCCGGGTGACCATCCTGGTGTCGAAGTTGCCGATACCTCCGGTGCCCACCGCCGGGGAGCCGCTCGACGATATCGAGACGCAGGGCGGGACCACAGTGGAAGGCGTGAACGCAATCGGCAAGCAGATCATCCCCACCGAGGAAGGCATGATCGAGCGCATCCGGCCGTCGAACCAGTACCTGACGGGCACCGTCGTCGCCGCCACGGTCACCGCGGTCGTCGGCAGCTACCTGGCAATTGACGTGAGCAACGGATTTTTTTGGCAAGGAACGGCTTTCGCGGCCACCGTGGCATGCGTTTTGTCTTTGCGGGGCCGCAGTCACTACGATCTCGTCCAGTCGGCCACGTTGATCGGTGGTGGTCTGTTAACGGGGTTTGCGCTCATCATCAAGACAGCGCTCTATGTTGAGAGTTGGCGAGTCAACGCCGCGCTGGCTCTGGTCGTCCTGATGGTGTTGATCGTGGCGTGCGGTCTGATCGCACCACGGCTGGAGTTCTCCCCGGTGATGAAGCGTCAGGTCGAGATCCTCGAATACGCTGCGATCGCACTCTTGTTCCCGCTGTGCTTTTGGATTATCCGGCTGTACGCATTCTTCCGTGAGCTGCGGGTGTAGACACGGTCAGGTCTTCGGTTGCACCACCGGCTGTCCATGCAGGTCAGCCGGCATGCCGTCATGGGCAATCAACGCGGCTTCTTGAGACAGCTCCGGGCCTGGCGGCAACAGCGAAATGACCGGCCACGGAGCAAGTTTCGCGGTCTCGTTCTTGCCGCTGTCATCCTTGACTCCGGTTACCCCTAGGGCCGCGGCCGTCGGCTGGTCTTTGATCCGGAAACGCAATCCGACGTCGGAGACGTAGAAGAGCTGACCCAGGGCCCGGCTGCGAGGCTCGACGCCGGTGGCCTGGACGTACTCACCTGTCCCGGGCTTGAGGTAGACGCTGTCCAGCCCCGGGCCGTTGCCATCGGCGGTGGCCAGCCGCACCGGCTCGGCCTGCCGTGGCATTGGCAGCCGGTGCCCGACCAGCAGCCGGGTGTTCGCCCTGGCCGCGCTGTTGGGCTGCTGCCACGACATACACACCACCCGGTCGGGTTCCACATCGACGAGCCGCGGAGACGCGGTCGGATAGTGATCGACGGGCAAGCTGCGCACCACCTGCATCTTGCTGACCAACGCCGGCGACACATCCCGCCACCCTTGGCCGGTCACCGGCGCACCACCGCTGTACCGGATGATGTCTGCGGTTGCTTCGGAGATCGGCTGCAGGCCCTGCCTGAGGACCGCGTACAACTGTTGGCCGCGCGAGTCGGATGTCTTGAGAATCGAACCCACCCGGTACCCCGGACCCAAGTAGTCGGCGACCTCCCCCGCACCCGGGATGCTCACCGGGACTATCGGATCCACGAGCGGGATCGAGTCGAGCAGTCCCGGCGAGATGTGCCGAATCTTGCTGCCTTTGATATGTAGCGCGCTCATCAGAACCGGGTTGGCGACGTCGACCGGAGCGCGCACGCCCTGGTAGACCAAGAAGACAGTGCCCCCAGATTGCGTCAAGATCATCTCCGCAGGATCGGCCACTCGGATGTCGGCATCGAGCACCGGATTGTTGGCGAGCACTGTCGTCTCGATGCCCGACGCCCCCGAAGTCTCGGTAACTTTCGGCGTCTCGGCGGTGTCACATACCGTCCACGACGATGCGTCGCGCTCATCGCCGGAATGAATACTGGTCGGGGCACCGATGATTCCGACCATGGGACCCAGGGGCAGCTGGTTGAGAAATTTATCGTCGACCTGTTTCGGCGGGTCGCTCTTTCCGACGATCAACCGGGCTGAGGCCAAGTTCAGCACCGGTTGAACACGATCTCCGATCCTGACGAAAAGCGCGCCGCTGGATTTGCTGAGTAGGATCTGCGCGTCGCCGAGGTTGGGGGTGGGTTTGAAAAATGCCAGTACACCGGCGGCGCCCGCGATGAGCACACCGACCACCAAACCGACTACCAGCGAGCGCATCTGGCCCCGCATTGGGTCGTGGATCATCCGGGAATCCGCCCGAATGAGAGCATGCTCAAGGCGTCGGATCAGGAACCGGTACCCGTTTACCTGTGCACGCGTCGTAACTTGCGCTGGCATGGACGCCCCGTCGTAGCCCAAATAGCTGATAAGGTAGATACACAGTGTATCGCAGGACGGTGTACCACGAAATCACAGGCATCCAACTCGGCGGAGCGAGGTAGCCAAGCAGTGCCCGGCCGCCCCACGCGGTTCGCCGGCGACAAGTCGGCCCCGTCCGGTCAATTGCTGGAAAGCGTCGACATCCTGCCGCAGCGACTGTTGCCGCTAGCGGGTCTCGTACTGCTGCAGCTGTGCATCCTCGCGGGCATCGCCGCGGCTCGACCGCTCGGGTTCCGAGGCTGGCAAGGGGCAGCATGCGGTGCGTTAATCGCGGCGATATTTATCGTGCGGTTCCACGGACTGACGTGGCCACAGTGGGCGGCGTTACGGGCCGATTATGTTTGGGGGCGGCGGAATAGGTCGCACAGCGCTCGGCTCGTCGACCCTTTTGACGCCGAGATGAGTGACGGCTCTCAGATCGGCTTCCGATGGGACGGAAGGGCGCTTCTTTCACTGCTGAAGATCGACGAAAATCCGCAAGCCATGACCATTCTGGAACCGGGCATGACGGTGTCCGGGGAGATGTTGTCGATCCAGTTGGTCGCCGAGTGTCTTCGTCAATTCGACATCGCACTCGATTCGATCGACGTAATCAGCCAAGGAGCCCGTTCGCACGGTCACAGCCCAATCGCGGCGATCTACGATTCTGTGCTCGGCCCGCTTCCCGCGATCGCGCAGCGCAACGTGTGGGTCGTGTTGCGGTTCGACCCCTCCCTGTGCGCTGACGCGGTCCGTCGTCGTGGCGGTGGACGCGAGGGAGTTGTCCGAACGGCCGCCACGGCCACACAACGCGTCGCAAATCGACTAATCGAAGCCGGACTGCGTCCACGGGTCATGAACTCCGGCGAAATCGCCCAGGCCACAAACCAGTTATCCGACGGCGTGAATTTGCGCAATGTCGACGAGACGTGGCTGGCATGCAAGCAAGGACACTTTCACCTCCAAAGCTTCCTCATAACGTCTGCCATGCTGACGACTGCGGGAGTCGGTCTGCTGTGGACGATTCCAAGCTATTCGACGACGCTATGCATCTCACTGCGGCGAGATCAGACCGACGATCTGGTCAAGATCCGCGGCCTCGCTCGGCTCGATTCCTACGGGCGCAGGAAGATTGAGCTGGATGGTTTGGAAGATCTTCCGGGCCAGCAATTTTCGGCGTTGGCTTCCACTTTGCCCATGCCGCAGCCCAAACGTCCCGTCGGGCGGTGGGTGTACGGCACGGGCGAGACGGCCTTCCGCAACCTGGCCCTGCCGGCGTCAGGTTGCGGGCAGGTGATCGGAGCCGATCCAGAAGGCCGTGCGGTCGCGCTGCCGCTTTTCGGTCCAGATATCCGACAGGTCGAGATCTGCGGACGGCTGCATCTGGCACAACAGGTGCTGCTACGTTCGCTGGCACTGGGCGCACGGGTGCGGGTCCACACCAACCGGCCCGGGCTGTGGCGGGACATGGTCGAACGTGTCGGCGACCGGAACCTGTTGTGGGTAGCCGACTTTAGCCGCGGATCCATTCAGGCGGGCTCGGACCGCCACTACTCTGTGGAATTGTTCGACGGGCTCGCCCCTCAGTCGGTGCGGGTGGGGGTCACCACAATGCTGCTGCATCCGCCAGACACCCGGCCTTCGACGACGTTCGATGTGGCGCTCGAACTACTCGATGTCACGGCCGACACCGTCAAGGTCAGCACGCGCGCGGGGTCCGCGGTGGTGACCATGGTGGCGACCGAGGAAGAGTTGCGCTTCATCGAAGCCTCATTGCACGCCGAACGCTGAGGCCGCTGGCGGCGTAGCGTCCAACACCACGCGCACCCGGAGCACGGCAGACAGAAAGGGCCACCATGTCATACCCCTACGGCAGCCCCAATCAGTATCCGGCGCAACCATCGGCTGCATACGGCGCGTACTGGCCGCAGTTCACCAGTGCCAGCGATCAGCGCACGTCGCGGGCACATCAGCTGCTCTGGGTGATTTTGGCGCTTGGCGTGGCGACGTATCTCGTCGGCTACGCTGCGGTGACGCAGCCCGCTGGCGCCGGGTGGGACGTCCGATTTGCCACGTTGGCAGCGATCGTCGCCGCGCTGGACCTGTTGCCCCGACAGAGCGCTCACGCGAAATTGGTGGTGGCCTTCGCGGTGATGGGATTTCTCGACGCACTGCCGCAGTTGATTGTCGGCGACCAGAATCCCAACTGGGCCACGATCACCATCGTCGTTATCAATGCATTGCAGGCTCTGACGGCGATCGCGGCCCTGCTGGCCCAACTCCGAGCGCCCAGCACAGACGACCGCGGACAATCCGCATACGACACTTACGCCTATTACGCTCAAGCCGCCCAGCAGTACTATGCGGCGAACGACCAACAGCTTCAACAACAGCCGGCACGATCGCAAGCAACGGCACAAGCCCAAGCAGCGGCGCCTGCGCAGACGCAGCAATCCGATGCGGAACGCTATGCGCTATATGAAGAATACTTACGCACGCAACAGTCCGGTCCTCGTCCGGCGGCGTCGTCGACACAGCCCGTCGAACGGACGCGAACGGCCCAACCCGCATCTGCGATGGGTATTCCCAGAACCGGACCGGCGGACATTCGACCAAGCAACGATCCCGCGACCGGGTCACCCACACAATCCTCCTGAATTATTCGCCGTGCGATATGCTCAACGACACCTTCGCCCTTGCGGAGCATCTGCGCGCTGACGGCGTGGCCGTGTGGGTTCAGTTATGGCACAAGGCGTTACACGTGTTCCAGCTCTTCTTCGACGTCAATCCCGATGCCCGCCGGGCGGTCGACGAGGTCAGCACCTTCATCCGCGAAGCAACAACCGCGCAGGACGAAGCCAGCGCATAACTTTGGCGCTATCGCGGCTCTCGCGGATGCTGGAATTCGGCCCGTCCCGCCGAGGGGCGCACTGCCTTGCCAAATCCGTCTGCGATTGTCGCGGCCAACCCCATAAAGGCTTGCCGCGTCTTACCTTTCATCCGGTCGAGCGAAACTTCTGCGCCTTCGGCGAGGTGACGGTCGAAGGGAATGCCGTGAACCGCGCGTACTCGCGAAAGAAAGTGGCCGGAGAATTTCGGAATATCGATGGGCAAAGCCCCCGGCCGTGGCGAACTGATCACGATGACCGCGTCGGACACCAGCTGGGTGTAGCCATGGTGGTGCAACCAATCCAGGGTTGCCAGACTGCTTCGCGCCGCATCTGCGGCAGGCGAGGCCACAATGACCAGCGCATCAGCCTCGTCCAGGACGCCGGCCATGGTCGAATGCACCAGACCGGTGCCGCAATCGGTGACGATGATGTTGTAAAAGCGCTGCAGCAAGTTGAGCGCCCCGCGGTAGTGGGCCGCTGAAAAGGCTTTCGACACCGCCGGATCACGTTCAGAAGCCACAATCTCGAGTCGGCTGGGCCCCTGGGAAGTATGCCGACGAACGTCCGAGTAGCGACCAATGTTGTTGTCCAATAAGAGATCGCGGACGGTGGAGCTGGTTTCGGTGGGTCCGCGCTGGGAGAGAGTACCGAAGTCGGGGTTGGCGTCGAGGGCGACCACGCGGTCTCCACGCAGCGACGCGAAGGTGACACCGAGCCCCACCGTGACGGTGGTCTTGCCGACGCCGCCCTTCATCGACAGCACCGCGATGCTGTAGGCACCGTGGACTGGCTGGTTGACTCGCTCGATCAGGGCCTTCTGGAAGACTTCGCCTTCCGATTCTCCGGGATTGATCACTCCCCCGCTTGCGCGGTGAATCACCTTCCGCCAGCCATGCTGCGGCGCCGGCCGGTGACGGATCAGGCCCAGTTCGTCGTTGGTGGGCAACTGCCCGCCGGGGCGCGATTCGGGCATCTACGCCACCACCGGACTGAAAGCTTGTGCGACGGGCGGATTCAGTGCTGGCGCGGCGGATGTCATGAGCTCAGATTAAGTGTTCCAACGACACTGTCCAGCGCAGCTTTCATGTCGACGAGATCGATGCGCATCAGCTGCTGCTCATCGAGTCCTTCCAGGTCGGCCCCGTAATTTTCGCTCAGCCGATATTCGCGCTCCTCCTCGGCAATCTCGATCACGTTACGCACAAAGCGACCATTGCCTGCCAGATCGATGTTCCTTCGCGCCTTGCCAGCCGGGTCGACTGCCTGACCCTCGTACAGCGCGGTGCAGGCCGAGACCAACTGGTCGTAGGCGGCTTCGGTCAGTTCCGAATCACGGGTCCGAGCGATCAGGCGGCCGATGTCACCAAGTTCCGCCGGTGTATAGGAGGCGAACCGAATCCGTTTGGTGAACCGTGATGCCAACCCTTCGTTGGCCGCCAGGAAGCGGTCGATTTCCGCGTCGTATCCAGCGATGATCACCACCAGCCGGTCGCGGTCACTTTCCATCCGCGCCAGCAGGGTGTCCACTGCTTCCCTGCCGAACGCGTCACCACCAGACAGACCGGTTTGAATCAGCGCGTAGGCCTCGTCGATGAACAGCACCCCGTCCATCGCCTGGTCGATGAGTGCGGTCGTCTTGAGCGCTGTGCTACCAAGATGCTGCCCCACGAAATCGTTGCGTTTGGCTTCGACAACCATCGGCGTTTTCAATAGTCCTAAGCCACAATAGATCTGAGCCACGACCCGCGCGATGGTGGTCTTACCAGTCCCCGGTGGTCCGGTGAACGCCAAATGCAGGCTACGCGCCGCGGTGCTGAGCCCCTTGCCGCTGCGGACCCTGGCCAACGTTGCCGCAGACCGGAGCTTGGTCACCTGCAGCTTGACATCCGCCAGACCGATTTGCCGGTCCAACTCCTGCTGCGCCTTACGGAGGTACTCCTTGCCGCGATCGGAGAGAGTCTCGCCGGCAGGATCCTCGGCGCCGTGCGCAGTGCTCGGATCCCACCGGTCGGTCCGCGAGTCGATCATTTCCTGGCTGGTGATGATCAACCGGTACTTGGGGTCGTTCAGCGCCGCGGCGTTGGCCCCGAAACTCGGTTCTTCGCTATAGATTCGCTCGAAGATGCCGCGTGCCTCCGTTTCCTCGCCCATTTCACGCAGCGTCAGGCCCTTGCAGAACTCCGCAGCGCGCCGCGCTCCGGGGATCGGCCCCTCAATGGCCTGGTCCAGCCGCCGGATACCTTCGGTGAACAAACCCATTTGCGCGCAGGCCGATCCCACCATCAGATTCGCCCCCGCCGCGAGGTATTCGTCGCTGAACGACGCCGAATTCGTAAGCGCGGTCAGCACATCGGGCCAGCGCTGCGTCGTGAAGTGCAATACACCGACGATGTATGCGCAGATTTCCGAGGATTTAGCGTCGCCATCCGGCATGCAGGCACGCTTCTTGTCGAGTTCGTCGAGAACTCGTTCGGCCTCGTCATAGTCTTTGCCCTCGATCATGCTCGCCGCGTACGCGAGCCAGACCTCGGTCATGCTGGCCATCGTGTAATCGAGGTAGAGCCCGGTCGGGAAGCGGCCACTGAGAGCACCGGCGGGCAAGCCCAGCCGGCGCTGCTCACGCAGCAGTGAATCGCTGGTCCGGTAGAGCTGGTAAATCACTTCGCTGGTGATCTCGCCGGCGGCGACCCGTCCCAGCCAGGCATCGCACATCTCCGGGTCGCACTCGGTGGCATGCCGAAATGCTTGCGCCGCATACTGCGCGTCGCGATCAGTCTCTATTCCGTCGATCGGTATACCGAGTGAAAGCACACCTGCATCGAAGAAGCGCTGCGCGTCTCTGCTGCCACTCATCCGTGTGTTCCCCACCTTCGATTGCCCGCCCGGGGAGGGCCCGGGCGATGTGGATAACCTGCACGCAACACCGGTGGCCGACCGTTGGCTGGAACCCGAATAGACCAGTGGGCTTGCATCGAAGTGTCCTGCCCGCGGCCGCCGAAAGTATAGTAAGACCGACACTCTGTTGAGGAGAACCGCGTGAGCGAGCAACCGGCGCCTCGGGGGGGCGAACCTATCGCACAGCGGCCGGTTGTCTCCCGCACCGGTGACATATCGGTGAGAACAACCGAGCGCGGACTGCCGACCGAGGTGAAGGTCGGCGCCACGGAGATGTCAAGAGCACCTGACGATCTGGCAGCCGAAATCCTGTCGCTGTGCAAGTTGTCCGCGATGCGCCTGCAGGTAGCACGCCGACGCGACCTGCTGGACCGGGGTTTCAGCCCCGCAGCCGTTCGCGGCCTGAACCTCGCCACGGAGGAGAGCCTGGCCAAGGCGGAGGAGGAAGCACGCGGGGACGACGAGGGCCCGCCCGAGACCTGGATGAGATCGCGGTGAACGGTCTGGCCGACTCGTTGATCGCCCGTGTCGTCAAAGAGCGTGACCTGCTGCAGGCGTTGGATGAGCACTGCCAGTCCGTATCCGCACGGGTGACCAGTCGCGATAAGTCGGTCAGCGTCGAGGTGGACGGTCTGGGCGCGATGACCGGATTGTGGTTTGGTCCCCAGGCCCTGAAGCTCGGCCCCAAAGCGCTGGCGAAGCTGATTGTCGACACTGCTCAGGCCGCGGCCCGCGTCTGCATTGATCGCCAGAATTTCCTCATCGCTGAGTTCGACCGCCGGATGCGCGCGCTCAATGAGACGCCGTTGACCTGTTGGGACGGCACGACGATCACCGGCCGTTAGCGCCACATCCGTTTGCAAATCGGCTACCCCAAGTTGTACAGGCACCAACTTCTGACGAACTACTGACAAGTAGTACTAGCCAGAGGGTGCTTTGCTCGATACACTGCGTATCACGATACAGTGCGTATCACGGAAGGCGAAGCGGATTCACCGGGGAGGTGCGCAGGTGGGCGAGGTGTTCACAGCGGTTCCAGCAGCCATGGCGGCATTTTCGGCCGCCAACCAAGCCGCAGCTGAAACGATCTCCGCCGCGGGTTCGGCGGATTCGGAAGGCATGCTCGGTGCCGTGGCGGCCGCACTTGGCCCGATTGGCGCCAGCTATCTCGCGGCTTACGGGCCGGCACAGGCCAACAATCTCGCGGCCACGTTGCTGGTGGCCCACGTTCATGAGGCGATCGGCGGTGGGACTGATGCGTCGCAAGCTGCAATTGTTTCCGCCGACAACGCCTGACGCCGACGCCCGATGACAGGTTCTTCGCCTGCGCCCGCGGTCAACGCGACAAGCCAACTGGCAGAGTCTATTCCGGGCTTCAACCCGGCGTCAGTCATTAACGCCGGCGACAAGCGACTGGGCGACTATCTGGCGATGCCGACGCAGCAGATTCTCGACCAGTTCGGGCCGCGGCGGTTGCCGGGTACGGCGTCTGCTGCACCGGCGGCCCCGGGAGCACCGGCAAGCCCCGGCAACGCGCTCAACGCGTTGAACCCCGCACAACTGATCAGCCCCGTCGTCAACGCCCTAGGCACTCTTGGAAACGGGCAATTCGCCGGTATGGATCCCACCAGTATGTTGAGCGGCATTGCCAACGCCTTCGACGGCACCGCCGGTCCGTTGCAGCAGGCATTGGGCGCTGTCCAGCCGGCTTGGCAGGGCGCATCCAGCGCGGCGGCCGGCGCCAAAACGGCCGCTGCATTGGCAAACGGCACAGAGGTCGCGAGCCAGGCGAGCGGGCTGAGTAGCAGTCTGTCGACCGCAGTGGCCGAGGTCGGTTCGGCGCAAACACAATTGATCGCGATCATCAATGAGTTCTTGGCGACCCTGGCGGCGATCGGACCCAACATCATCTTTCCGTGGGGATGGGCGGCGGTCGTCGCGGCCGCAAACCACGCAGTCACCCACGCCGCCGCGGTCATGACCGAGCTGCAAACCGCCTTGGCCACACAGGCGAACGCTGTCTCGGCGATGGGCGCTCCGGTCGCGGTCACTTCCGCACCCCAACTCGGTGCCTCGCCAGCCGCGGCGATGAGCCCGCTACTGGGATCGGCCGGCGGTACCAGCGCACTTTCACCGCTGATGTACGCCGCCACCTCGGGCATGTCGCCGTTGATGAGCGCAGTAAACGCCGCCGGCATGGCCGGTCGCCCGGCGGTCTCCGGCGCCACACCGGGAACCCTTGCCGGAGCCAATGCCGCGGGTCCCACTGCATCCGCGGCTGCGGCTGCGCTCAAATCCGGCGCCCCCGCCTCGTTCTCCCACGCTGGAGGCGGTGGGGGCGGAGTCGCAAGTCCGGCACTGGCATCGCGTATAACACCGCCGATGACGCCGGCGGCGTCGGAGAGCGCGACGACGGCGATGCCTGCGGCGTCAGCTCGTCCGGCGGCGGGCGGTATGCCAGCGGGTGGCGGGGGAATGATGGGCGCGCCGCTGGCCGGCGCGGGTCACGCCAACGGCGCTGGGGCCGCACATACCGCGGCATCGTACCTGCACACAAGCGACCAGGGCGGAAAGGTTGTCGGCGGTCGTAACACGGTGGCCCCGCCGGTAATTGGTGAAGTGGATCCCAACGACACACCCGATATCGAGTTACGAATCTGAGTTAGGAGCAGCTGATGGATTACAGCGAAGGTCTTTTGATTCGGCCGGGCGAAGTGAACGATGCGACCGGCCAACTAGCCGACCTCGCGGACCGGGTGAAACGGGTGATGGATACCGAGGCGCTGAATCTTACGGTGGAGGCGTCCGCACGTGACGAGGTCTCACAGCGGGTGGCGACGACCTTGAACGAGGTGCACACGTCATTTGCCAAGGCTTCGGACCAGGGCCAGCAGCAGCTCCGGGAGGTTACGGGGACCCTGCGGACACACTCCGACAAGGTCGCCGCAGCCGACCAAGGTGGAGCAGTCTAGTTCTCCTGGAACAGATTCCGGCGAATCCGACCGAAGGGCTGGGCATGGGTTTTACCAACGTTGTGTGGGAGTCACGTGGCACGGTCCAACTGGCGCGCGATCTCACCGACGGTCCGGGCCCCGCCTCGGTAGGGGGGGCAGGGGCGGCCTGGGTGCGGGTCGCCAACGAGTTCGCGGCCGTGTCGGCCGACTACGACAAACTTGTCGAGCGGCTCAAAACTGCTTGGCAGAGCGAGGGTTCCGCGGCCGCGGTTCACAAACTCGACGCGTTCGGCACATGGCTGCAGGATATGAGCCTTGCCGCGGCAACCAATGGTCAACGTGCCGAGGAGGCCGCGGTGGCCAATACCGAAGCCGTGCTGGCGATGCCGAGTGTGTCGGAGGCGGTGCAGGCCACAGACGTTCAAGAGATGATGGCGTCACTGGCCGCCTACAACGGCGCGATTCTCAACGGCAAGTTCGCCGAGTTCGATGAGGCGGCCCGCGCCGATCAAGCCAATGCCGCAGCGGTCATGCGCCAATACGAAGACGCGGTGACTGCACTCGCCCAGCCATGGGATCACCCGCTTCCCGATGCGGGCTCCGGAAACGCAACGGCAGCGGCCGACCAGGCGGCGAAGGGTGGTGGCGGAGCGGCCGGTTCCGCCACCGGCGGCGGTGGAATGAGTGCTCCACCGATGCCGTTGGCTGCCTGGGCAGCGCCCGATGTCAAATCCACTAGCGATCCGAAGCATGTGCAGCGAACGGCTTTTGGCGGCGGCCAGGTGGGCATGGGCGGCATGGCGGGCATGGGAGCTGGCGGTTACGCGCCGATGGCCGGGTACGGCCGCGGTAACGACAGTCGGGAATACGAATCGGCTCAGCCCGCTGGGACATTGGAGGGCGGGGGCGAGCAGGCCGCGGGGCTGTCGGATTCGCCGCAGTCCTGGTTGCCCACGACCCACCACAACGATTCTGCGTTCACGGTGTCCAACGTCAGCTGGGGACCAAACTCGGCTATCTTCGACGAACTTGCGGCGCCCGAGGCGCCCGAGCCCGACGACTTTGCCGAAGAACCAAAGCGGACCCTCGAGCAGATTTCGGATCGGTGGGTTTCACCGGCGGTCATTGGTGACGAGCAGGTCCGGCGATGAGTAGCGCGTTAAGAACGCAGTTCACGCTCAGCGACGACGAGTTGCAGGTTGCCGGCGCACGGATTGCCGTCGAGGACTTCCCGACGGTGCTGGCGGTGCGGCCGCGCCACGGCACCACCGACACGCTCAATGCCGCATTCGACGTTGCCACCCTGGCATTGGTCGCACGAGGTGTGATCACCGATGGCCTGGTGACCGGTGATCTGGAGTCGCTGCTGTGGGCGCTGCGCCGTCCCGATCGTGAATTGGCCATGCGCGTCGTCACGCCCGACGGCATCGCGCGAGCCTCGATGGTGCGGCGGGGTTCGCAGGGTGTGCTCGCACGGCGGGTGGGCGACGAGTTCGTGTTACGCGCCGTCGCGCATGTCATCGAGCTACGGGTGGCGGCACAAATACTAGTGGCGGAGCTGCCGCGGGCGGATGCGGCGCGCATCGATCCGGTCGGCGCCCCTTTAGACGCGATGACCGAATGCCTCAACGACGGCGGTGATGCACAGCAACTGGCCGACCGCATCCGCGCGTTGGGCGCGGAGCGACGGTCGGCGATGCTGCTCGGCTCGGCGCTAGCGTCGCGCATCGCGTTCGCCGAAATCGTGTATCACCCGCTGACCCGCGACGAGGACCGCATTTCGCGATGTCCCGCCGCGGTTGCGGTGTTCTACACCAAACGGGGCCGGATTGTCGCTGCCCCGTCGGCCTCACCCACCGGGGAGCTGTGGATGACCCTGAAGACGGGATCCGATCACACGATCGCTCAAGCCATCGGCCAGCTCATCGGGCTATCCACCGAGAGATGGGAGGACGTATAGATCCTCAAGCACCGATATGTGACCGAGGCAATTTCTGCAATTTCGGCATGTAACCAACACGAAAGAGAGACAGACAAATGAGCGTTACCAGTCTGACCCACGCAGAGGCTGTGGCGAAGATGAATCAAGTCGACGAAGCGATGAACCACGCCCGCCAACTCGTGCAATCGATGCAGGACAGGACCGCCCAAATGACGTCCAGCTCATGGCTGGGCAACCAGGCCAGCCTGTTCGGCCAGAGGATGCAGGGACACACGGACGATTTCACCGCGATCCTCAATCGCCTCGAGAACATCGTTGCGACTGGCAAGAGCAACATGACGGCGGCCCTCAACCTGGACGCGGAATAGAAAAGGAGAACAAAAGTGTCTGACACCATCCTCTACAACTACGGCGCGAACTACGACCACCTTGATGGGATAAAGGCGAACATCAACGACGCGACCGCGTTCCGTGAGAACGTCCACACGGTTTTCAACGCGCTGGGCGACTGCTACATCGGTGAGGCCGCTTCCGCGCTGCAGGGCCATCACCAGCAATGCTCACAGCAGATGGACTCGGCCATCGTCGACATGCAAGGCACTCATGGTCAAGCCGTCGAGCGCCAGGCCTTAACCGCATCGCAAGACCACCAGCTGGCCGGCGGCTTCTGAGCCGTCGCACAGATCCGGGCTCGCCTCCTCGGCGAGCTCGGGTCTGCGGCATGACCGGGTTTGCTGCTGGATGCATGCAGCCGATGGCTTCACGAGACTCGCCCAAGGCGGTTCGGCATGATCACCGATGATGTAGCCCCGCCGCGCTACGACGTTGAGCGCTGGTTTATGAGCGGCTTCGAGTTCCGGTGCGTGTGGGAAGCGCTGGGCCTTGACCATCTCCCATTTCCGCTCGCATATCGGAACCGGCAAAGGTATATGGCGGAAGTGGAGGCCGACAGGAGGGCCGCCCTCGCCCGCGTGCGCGCGGATCTAACAGAGAATCGCGTACGCATCCTTGAAGCGTTGCGGTTCCCGGCTTTCATGACGCTGGGATTCGGCTGGATCGAGGGCGACGCCGGTAAGCAGCCCTATCGTCTTTTCGGCGTAATCGGGACGACGGGCTACTGCGCTGTCATCACGCAGGATCCCAGTGAGCAAACCATTTTTGGCGGAGACATACAGATCACCGGGTGTGTAAACGTCGACTTTCCGCAAGCCATCCTGCAAGCCTTACCCAAATACCAGCCGGGGACTAAACCACGCAAGGATGGTCGATTCGAGGACGACGAGACACCTGCGATGTTCTTCCGCGAGTCAACAATTGCCGCTTCAATTCTTCTCGCGGGCTCCGCCGATTTTACGCTAGATTACGAACTCCGGAACGCGAACTATCTGACGCTTACGAACATCGCTGACGATGGAGCCTACCTGGTGAATGAGGGCACTAAGGAGTTCCAAATTATTCCCGCCACGGTTCCTAACCTTCTGAACGTCTTCAAAAAGGTTGAGAAGCTTCAATTGAAGGTGGCGGAGAGACTTTCGGCCGCAAAGTCGGGTTGAGATTTCAATGGCATACCTTAGCGCGGTTTCAACCTACGTACCAGACGGTACGGACACCGATGGTCGCCCGAAGCACCTCTCGAGTACACCTTCTGAAATGGTATCCGTTCACGAAATGGTGGAAATCGCGGCACGGCAGATCGACCCCGCTATGCTGTCGAAGGCCGCGGACAGCATAGCCGCTTCATTCCACTGCGGTTCGTTGTACCAAGGCGAACATTTCTGGCCAATACAAAACTCACTCCAACAGTCGGTCCTCGGCACAAAGTCGGCCGGCGCAGCCACGGAGATCCGGCAGTTCTGCTCAGGCGGACTGTATGCGGTAATGCTTGCCGATGCGGTGCTCAAAGCGGGCTGGGGCGGCGACTACGCGATGGTGACCGGCGGTGACAGCAATTTCTTCTTCGACCGATATCGGTATGCGGCCAGCCCGGTGACCGAAGGCTCGCTGATGGGCGATAGCGCCTTCTGTACGGTGTTGAACAGAAACGAAGGCT
>Ga0134126_10002039_pt1 | contig 25642 bp, 21 predicted proteins | sample KB31752_FD_96881 | JGI IMG/M metagenome (GOLD analysis project Ga0134126, IMG submission 96881) | Terrestrial soil microbial communities with excess Nitrogen fertilizer from Kellogg Biological Station, Michigan, USA - KB3-175-2 | ecosystem: Environmental > Terrestrial > Soil > Unclassified ... | reverse complement strand
TCCTTCCCGGCCTTGCGCCAAGTTGGGCGGCCGCAGTTGCCCTGGAAAAAGTTATCCGTAGCATGCACAAAATCGCGCAGGGCCTGTTGCTGTACCGTCTGCGACCCCGCAGCAAGCCATGAGCAGGCGACGCGAGCAGCCGTGAGCTGCCGCGACTGCTCGAGGTAGCCGGGCGCGGACCTACGGCCTTGGTGCCAGTGGGAGTGCTGCTCGACGGCGAGGTTCCACACATACCGGGCATCCGCGCAATGCCGCAGCATGGCGGCTTCCTGCTCGGGAAGCGGGTAAGCCCGGTATCTACTCATACTGATATTCTATCAGATATAGAATATGCGTGTAGCACAACGTAGAATCAACTGCTACAACGTCTTCGACGCGTCGCTGCCGTTCGGCGGTTGTCGGGCTGGGCCGCGAGATGGGCCTCGAGGCCCTCGAGGCCTACACGGAGGTGAAGGCAGTCACCACCCTGCTGTAAAGCCAACCAACGCCGTGGGCCGCTGGAGCCCCTGTGAGCCAGCGGTCCACGGTCTCCTTTCGGTGGTTTGCTGTGTGCCGCCCGGCAGTCCTGGCGGCTCAATTGACCCCGTCGAGCATGATCCGCATGACTTCGTCGATCGCTGCCGTGCTGTCGGGGCCAGGGGCGACCTCCGGGACGATGTCGGCGGGGCCGCGGCGCAGGTCGAGCCAGCCGAGGTAGGTGGCGTAGCAGATGACCGCGCGCCGGCGCGCGGCCGCAGGGGTTAGGCCGAGGTCCTGGTAGATCTCCGCGATGAAGCTGATGCGGCGCGCGGTGACGCGGCGGAGCACCGGTTCGACGACCGGGTGGCTGGCGTGCGCCAGGATCGCCGGCTGAAGGCCAGGAATAGCTTCCGCGCCGAAGGCGACACGCACCAGTTGCTCGAACCTTGCCAGCGGGTTCCCGACGTCCTTCATCCGGTCAATGACCTGTGCGGTGACGGCCTGTTCCCACTGCTCAAGCGCGGCTCGCAAGAGCGCGTCCCGGTCAGCGAAATGCCAGTAGAAGCTGCCACGGCTAACGCCAAGGTCGCGGGCGAGCACGTCGACGCGCACTGCGGCCACGCCGCCGTCGGCGAGTGCCCGCAGGGCTGCGTTCGTCCAGTCCTGCGGGGAGAGATGAGCTCTTGACACGTCCGTACAGTACTGTATGGTGACCTCCATACAGTACTGTACGGTGGCGTCGGAGACGGGATGAGCAGCGCGACGAAGGCAAGTGCCATGGGTCTTGGCGGCCAGTTGATCGCCCGCACCCGCTGGACGGCCGATCAGTTGGCGGCGTACCAAGGCGAACGGCTGAACAGCCTGCTCCAGCACGCCGCGGCGAACTCGCCCTACTACCGCCGTGTCATCGGCGCGAGAGCCGCCCGCCGCGCCATACGCCTGGGCGATCTGCCCACGCTGACCAAGTCGGAGCTGATGGAGCACTTCGACGAGATCGTCACCGACGACCGGCTGCGGCACCGCAAAGTCGAGGCCCACCTGGCTGGCCCGTCGGCCGGTGAACTACTCGACGGGTTTCGCGTCTTCGCTACCGCGGGCAGCACCGGCCGCCGCGGCGTCTTCGTCTACTCCGCCGCGGAGTTCGCCCTCTGGGTGGCTGCTCAGGTGCGGATGCTGCACGTCATGGGCGTCAGCCCGGCGATGCGGGTGGCGGCGGTCGGCGCGCCCGACCCAGTGCACATCTCGCGCCAGGTGTTCGCCGCGCTCGCCGCTGGCAAGCCAGCCCAGCCATCCGCCACCGTACCGGAGCTGTCCGTTACGACGCCGGTGCCGGAACTGGTCGCCGCCCTCAATGCCTGCCAGCCGGACGCGGTCCCCACGTATGCCAGCATCGCGGCACTGCTCGCCGAGGAACAACTCGCGGGCCGACTGCGGATCGCGCCAGCCATCGTGGCCGCCGGCGCGGAGGTGCTCACCGCCGACATGCGACAGCGCATCGTCGCCGCATGGGGCCGGGAACCCCATCAGGCTTACCTGGCCACGGAGGCGCCGCTGCTGGCTTCGACCTGCGCTCAGCAGGTCGGCATGCACCTGTGGGAAGACCTAACGCTCGTCGAGGTCGTCGACGAGCGCAACCAGCCGGTCGAGCCTGGCGCTCGCGGGCACAAGGTGCTAATCACAAACCTGGTCAATTACACCCAACCGCTTATCCGGTACGAACTGTCCGACTCGGTCGTCCTTGCCGTCGGCGCTAACCCCACCGGCATGCCGTTTCGCCGCCTCGCCGCCGTGGACGGCCGCAGCGACGACGCGATCACCCTCCCCGCACCGGACGGGACGACCGTCACCGTGCACCCGCTGCGGCTGCGCACGCCGTTCAGCGCGTTCCCCGACGTCGTCCAGTACCAGGTCGCCTACGACGGTCAGACGCTGACCGCGCGCCTGGTGCTGCGGCCGGGCAGCGCAGCGGACATACCGGAACAGGTCCGTTCGGCCCTGACCCGCGCCCTCCGTGACGCTGGGGCCGAGCCGCCGCCGATCACGACTGTCCGGGTTCCCGCGATCGACCGGGAACCCGGACATGCGGGCAAGTACAAACTCGTCAAGCTCGCGCAGCCGGTGGTTGGGACCGCAACGTAGCGGGGCGTTGCGGTTTGGTGCGCAACGCCCCGTTCGCCTTGGGCTAGCGGTCGGCGGTCACCTCGTCAGCGGGCTGGGGGCGCAGTTCCTGCTCGCCTGAGCTGGCGGGGTTCGCGGCGGGACGGCTCGGCTGGCGGCGGGCGAGGGAGCGGGGTAGCCACCAGCCCGCCTTGCCGAGCAGGGTCATCGCGGCGGGGGCGAGGATCAGCCTAACCAGCGTGGCGTCGATCAGCACGGCGGCGGCCATGCCTACCCCGACGGTCTTGACCGTGACGTTCGGGTCCATGGCGAACCCGAGGAACACCGCGATCATGATGGCCGCCGCGCTGGTGATGACCCGGCCGGTCGCGCTGACGCCCTGGACTACCGCGGCCTTGGCGTCGCCGGTGCGCAGCCATGCCTCGCGGACCCGTGACAGCAGGAACACCTCGTAGTCCATCGACAGGCCGAAGAGCGCCGTGAACATCAAGATCGGCACCCAGGTGGATACCGGGGCGGCGTGCGGGACGCCGACCAGGTGCGCGCCGAAGTCGGTCTGGAAGATCGCCGTCACCACGCCGAAGGCCGCCGCTACCGACAGCAGGTTGAGCACCGCTGCCTTCAGGGCGTTGACAGGGGCCCGCAGCAGCCCGGTGAGGATGATCAGCGAGACCGCGACGACGAACGCGATGACCACCCAGAGCTTGTCCGCGAGGCGCTGCGTCACGTCGGCGTACGCGGCCTCGGTACCGGTGACGAGCACGCCGCTCGGCGCGCTGGCCCTAATCCGGTGCAGCAGGTCTTGCGTGGCCTGGTCGCTTGGCTTGGTGGTCGGCACGACGGTGATGACCGCGGCGTCGCCGGAGGCATCGGTAACCGGAGCCGAGACGCTCGCCACGCCGGGCAGCGCGCGGTACTGGGCGGCCAAGGCCGCCGGCTGGTGGACCTTGGCGGTGTCGACGGCTACCAGCAGCGGGCCGTTCGCGCCGGGACCGAATTCGGCGGTGACCAGGTCGTAGGCCTGCCTGGCGGTGTTGGAAGCCGGCATGGTGCCCGCGTCGTCGGGCCAGGTTCTCATGCCGAGCGCGGGCGCGGCCAGCGCGAGCAGGATGGCGGTCGCGGCCAGGGCCGCGGGCAGCGGGCGGCGGGTCACCCAGGTGGCCCATCGCTCGGTGCGGGTCGGGCGCTCCGGCAGGTCACTATGGTCATGCTGGTCGTGCTGGCCGTGGCGGTCGCGGCGGGGCAGGATGCGGCGTCCGGCGAGCGCGCACAGGGCAGGCACGAGCGTGAGCGCGGCGAGCATCACGAAGATGACGGTGGCGAAGGTGGCGTAGCTGAACGAGGAGTACGTCTGCAGCGTGGACAGTCCCAGGCCGAACAGGGATACCAGGACGGTGAGGCCGGCGATGACCACGGATGTCCCTGCGGTGCTCGCGGCGCGGGCGGCCGCCGCGTGCGGGCTCAGCCCGGAACGCAAGCCCTCGACGTGCCGGGCCACGAGCAGCAGCGCGTAGTCGATGCCGACACCAAGGCCGAGCATTTCCGCGACGGTGGGAGCGGTGGGGCTGATGTCGGTGAGCGCGCACAGCAGCCCGATGACGGCGGTACCCGCGCCTAGGCCAGCTATCCCCACCAGCAGCGGGAGCCCGGCGGCGATGAGTGAGCGCAGCGCCAGCACGAGCACGATGAGCGCGACCAGGACGCCGATCGCATCGGCCGCGCCGTTAACCGCGATGACGCTCTCTGGCACCTGGCCGCCCAGCGCGACCTGCAGTCCGTCGGCCTTCGCGGGCGCGGTGGCGGCGGTCAGGGTGTCCACTCCTGAGTTGCCGCTGAAGTCCGTCACGGGCACCTTGTACTGGACGTCGATCAACGCCGTGGCACCGTCCTTGGACAGCACCGGCGGGTCGACCACCGCGGCACCCGGCATGCGGCTTAGATTGTGGCTGACCATGCCGAGCACCGTCGGGTCAACGTGGTGGCCAGCCGTGTCATGAATGACCACGCGGGCGTTGGTACCGGACATCTGCGGGAAGTGCGCCTGCAGGAACTCGGCCCCCGCCTGTGACTGGGTTCCGGGAACGTCGTAGTTGTCGTGCGTCTGGGCGCCGAAGGCAGTCTTCAGGCCGAACAGCGCGACGAGCAGGACCAGCCAGGCGACGACGGTGCGCCAGGGGTGCCGGGCGGCGGCCCCGCCGACCCGGCCGAGAAAAGTTGACATAGCTGCTCTCCAAGGGCATAAGGCGATCTCTGGCTATCGCCCCCAGCCTCCGCGGCGTCCTTGACGTCGCCTTGGACTCAGCTTGGATTTCCGCGGCCGCCCAGGCCACCGGGCTATCACCATGACCCGGAGACCGGCTAACACCCTCTTAGCGGGGGACTGCTGCGAGCGCCGACCGGGCGGCAGCCGCCCAGTGCCCGGCCCCCCAGCGCAGCGCGACCACCTCAGCGTGCGCGAAGTGCTGCGCCGCCTCCCGGTGGCGGCCAAGCAGCTGGCACAGCTCGCCGAGCGTGTGCGCGATCGGACGCGCGACCAGCGCCAGGGTGTTCGCGCCGGCCAGCTGGTCGCGCAGCGGCAGCAGGGCGGTGAGCAGGCCCTCCGCCTCGTTCGTCGCGCCGAGCGCGACCACGGCCATCGCCCGGAACGTGGCGTACAGCGAGTAGAGGAAGTCCGGCCGCAGCGGTGGGAGGTCCGCGCGCACCGCCGGCACCTCACCGAGCCGCCCGGCTGCCACGAGCCCGGCGGCATAGGGATCCACCGCGATCGGCCCGAACTGGCCATACGCGTCGCGCAGCAGCTCGAGCAGCTCGTCGGCGCGGCCTTCGCTGATCCGCACCGTCAGCAGCCCAAGCAAGTGAAGGCCGACCGCGTACTGCGGGTCGTTCCTGGCCATCAGGGCGGTCGCGCGGGCGTAATCCGCCTCGGCGTCGGCGAAACGTCCCTCTGTGTGGGCGAGGAACGCTTCGAAGAATCCGTTCACCGCCTGCGGCTCCGTCATCCGGTAACGCTGGGCGATCACCTGCAGCCGCCGTAGTGCGGGGCGCTGCGCCGCGACCTCCCCCTGCGTGGCCAGCACGCTCGCGCTGAAGTACTCGGCGTACCACGCATAGGCCGGCATCGCGTGCGCCTCCGCCACCCGCGCGAGCTCGGCGGCCCACCGTAGCCGGGCTTGCGCCCCCTGCTCCGGTTGGGCGGCCTTGATCGACGCGGCGAGCGCCAGCGCGATCAGGTCCGGGGCAGCGAGCTCCCGCGCAATTCGCAGGCTCTCGGCCGCGGCCGCAGCCGGCCTGGGGTCGTCCTCACCGGCCAGTTCATCCACTAGCGCGGCCAGCAGCCGACACCGGGTGGCGGGCGGCAGGCCACTGCCATCGGACAAACCGGTGCCGTCAAGCAGGCGACCCAGCGAGCCGATCGCGGCCAAGTCGATCTCGCCGACGGAGCGTGCCTGCCACGGCGTCGGTTCGGTCCACGCGCCGAAGGCCGCAGCAGCAAGGTCCGGCCGCCCGGCGCGCTCGGCGATCGCCACCGCGCGCTGCCGAGTCTGCCGGGCGTCCGGGATCCGGCCCGCCCGCACCTGAGCGGCAACCAGCCGGCCAAGCAGGTCGACTTCCTGCCCGGTCAGGTCAGCGTCGCTGCTGTGGGCGGACATGAGGCCGAACGCGACAAGCGCCTGCTGCAGCAGTGCCGCCTCGGCGTCATGGGCGTACCGTCTGGCCGCCAAGTCGGCCGCCTTGATCGCGTACTCGACCACCAGCGGGGCCGTGCCAGGCGTCATCGACCGGCCATAGTGATAGGCGAGCGCATCCAGGTCCCCGGGCCGTAGCGTGCGCAGGGCCTCGGCGAACCGGCTGTGCATCCGCACCCGCCGCAACCGCGTCAGGTCGCCGTACAAGGTGTCCCTGACAAGCACGTGCTCGAACCGCACCCGGCCCGGAGACGGCTCAGTCAGCAGGCCGCTGAACACGCCCGCCTCCAGGCCGTCAAGCACGGCGTCCTCGTCGGCGTCCGCCGCCGCCACCAGCACGTCGACATCCGCCTCCCGGCCCGCCACCGCCGCCAGCCGCAGCACGGTGACCGCCGGCGCGGGCAGCCTGGCCAGCCGCTTGCGGAGCACGTCGCGAACGCCCTCGGGAACCTCCTCGGCGACCGCGAGCGCGCCCTCGCTGGCCAGCAGGCGAGCGGTCTCGCGGATGTAGAAGGGGTTGCCGCCGGTGCGTTCCGCCAGCACGTTGAGGGTTTGCTCGTCTAGCTGGCCGCCGTGGACCACCCGGACCAGTGCCGCCACGTCAGGCGGTGGCAAGCCCGGCAGGTTCAGGCGCAGCGGGGTGCGCCGAGCGAGCGCGGCAAGCACGTCATCAAGCCTGCCGCCAGCGTCCGCGGGCCGGTAGGCGGCGGCGAGCAGTACACGGCTGCCTGCCAGTTCGGTCGCGAGGGACTCAAGCAGGACACTGGTCTCGGCGTCGGCGTTGTGCAGGTCGTCGAGGAAGACGGCGATCGGCTGCCGCGCAGCGGCAGCCCGCAGCCAGGTGACGACCGCGCGGTGCAGGCGGAACCGCCCGGCGGCCGTGTCACCGACGGCGGTCTCCTGCTCTTCGTCGGGCACGTCTTCGTCAGGCACAGGCGAGACCCGGGCGCCGGGATAGCGCGCGAGCCTGGAGTAATCGCTGATCTCGGCGGCGACCGCGGCCGATACCTGCTCGGCGGGCAGGTGCCTGGCCAGTTCCCGCAGCACCTGCACCCACGCCCAGGCCGGCGGGGCGCCCTCGGTTTCCGGGCAGCTTCCGGTCACGGCCAGCCAGCCGTCAGCGGTCAGCTGGTCGCGCGCCCTGGCTAGCAGCGCCGACTTGCCCAGGCCGGCCTCTCCAGTAATCAGCACGACGCCACCCGGGCCGCGTGCGGCGACTGCGGCAGCGGTACGCAGCGCGGCGAGTTCGTCCTTGCGGCCGACGAATCCTTCTTTCGCGCTATCCGCGCTGAACATGCCGTTATCGCCGGGTTTGCGATCGCCAGCCGGGCTGACCGGTCCGCTGTCCGCACCGTTCGGCAAGCCCGCTCCGGCTGGGGTGCCGAGCGCTGCATGCAGTACGTCCAGGTGTTGCCGCAGGATCGCTTCCTCAAGGTCGGTCAGCGCGGGGCCAGGGTCGATGCCGAGCTCGTCGCCGAGGACCTGGCGAGCCTGACGCAACGCGGCGAGCGCGTCGCCCTGACGGCCCGCGCCCCACTGGGCGAGGGCGAGCAGCCGCCAGCCCTCCTCGCGCAGCGGGTATTCCTTGGTCAGTTCGCTAGCGCCAGGCACTACCTGCGCGGGCGGCCCGGTGCGCAACGCCACCTGGGCCCATAGCTCCCGCGCTTGGGCGCGTAGCTCGGCGAGCCGGCCGGCCTCAGCGCTCGCCCATTCCTCGTCCGCGAACTCCGCGTACGCCTCCCCGCGAAACAGCGCCAGCCCCCGCTCCAGGGACCGCCGGGCTGCCCGCGGGTCGCGGTCGGCGGCGTCCCGGGCCGCGCCGAGGCACCGCTCGAACTCCCAGGCGTCCACCGCTTCCGCGGGCAGCCGGATGGCGTACCCGGGCGGTGCGCTAACCAGGACCGTGGATGGCGAGCGCTGCGGGCGGTCGGGCTCTAGCAGCCGCCGCAGGTTGGAAATGTACGACTGAAGCGAGGCAATCGCACGGGGTGGCGCCTCCCCTTGCCACAGCTGGTCGATCATGCGGTCGACGGAGACCGCGTGTCCCCGTTCGGTGAGCAGCAGGGCGAGGACGGCGCGCTGCAGGCGGCTACCCAGTTCGGTGGGCTGCCCGTTGATCTCAGCCTCGAGCGGCCCCAGCACCCGCAGCAACATCATGCTGCCGACAATCGCACCTTCGCCAAGCGCATGCCAAATCGCAGGCCTTGGGGTTGATCGCGGGCTTTGGATCGCCGGGGTCGCCCGCACGACTCCGGCGATCTACGGTTGGCGGCCGGGTGAAACAACAGGCCGTTCTGGAGACTCTTTTTAGAACGGGTACGGGGCGATGTCACCGCGGATGGTCACCCAGCGGGTCTCCGTGAAGGCGTCCAGGTTGGCGTTACCGCCGAAGCGGGAGCCGGTACCGGAGTCAAACAAGCCGCCGAAGGGCACGGTCGGCTCGTCGTCCACCGTCTGCTCGTTGATGTGCACGATGCCGGTCGGGATGCGGCGGGAGAGTTCGAGCCCGCGCATCACGTCCTTGGTGAGGATGCCGAGCGACAGCCCGTACTCGGTTTCCGCCGCGATGCGCGCGGCCTCGTCGAAGTCGCTGAACCGGATGACCGGGGCCACCGGGCCGAACACCTCGTTCGCGTAGGCGGGCATCTGCGTGGTGACGTCCGCGAGCACGGTGGGCTGGTAGAACAGGCGCTCGTAGGTGCCGCCCGCCGCGAGCCTGGCGCCCTGGTCCGTGGACGCGGTCACCAGCGCGTGGATCTTGTCGCGCTGGCGTTCGTCGATGATCGGGCCGAGCGCTACCGTGCCGCTGGTGGGGTCGCCGACCGGGAGGTGCGTGGCCTTCTCGGCGAGCGCGGCCACGTAGTCGTCGTAGACCTTGTCCGCGACCAGGTGACGGCCGGTGGTCATGCAGATCTGCCCTTGGTGCAGGAACGAGCCCCAGGCGCCGGCCGAGGCGGCCTTGGCGATGTCTACGTCGTCGAGGATGACGAGGGCGGAGTTGCCGCCGAGCTCCAGGTGCGCCCGCTTGAGGTGCCGGGCGGCGAGCTCGCCGACGCGGCGGCCGACCGCGGTCGAGCCCGTGAACGAGATGATCCGCACCAGCGGGTCGGTGATGAGTGCCTCGCCGATCTCAGGGTCGCCTGGCAGGACGTGCAGCAGGCCGTCGGGCAGGCCGGCTTCCTCGAAGACGCGCGCGAGGACCACGCCGCCGCAGACGCTCGTGCGGGGGTCCGGCTTGAGCACGACCGCGTTGCCGAGCGCGAGGGCCGGGGCAACCGAGCGGATCGAGAGGATCTGCGGGAAGTTGAACGGGGAGATCACGCCTACGACGCCGACGGGCACCCGCTCGGCGAAGCTGAGCCGCGGCTGCTCGCTCTGCAGGAGCTCGCCGTAGGGGCGGGATGGAAGCGTGGCCGCCTCGTAGATCTCCTGGACGGAGACGTGGGTCTCGAACTGGGCGGCCGGGCCGATCTTGCCGCTCTCCCGGATGACCCAGCCTTCGATCTCCTGCGCGTTTTCCTCCCACAGAAGGGCGGCCCGACGCAGGACCGCGGAGCGCTCGGTGTGCGGCATGGCGGCCCAGGCGGGCTGGGCTGCGGCCGCCTTCTGCACGGCGCGCGTGACGTCGGCCGTGGTGGCGATGCCGATGCGGCCGAGCTCGTTGCCCGTGGCGGGCTCAATAACGGCGGCGGTGCCGCCCTCGGGGGTGATCCAGCCGCCCGAGTACACCTGACCGCTCCAGGTCTCATCTTTGAGAAATGACATGGTCTTGGCTCCGTAACGTGCGCGCCCTGGACTGTAGTCACAATGTGACCACGCAGCTCACGCTAATGGAAGCACGCTTTGGCCGGACGCGGCACCCTAACGCTGCCGCAACCTTGTGGGATGCCCCAAGCCGGCTGGCCGTTGGGTTGTCAGGCCAACTCTTGGCGGCCTTACGGGCCAAGTCTAGGCTTGAAGTCACATTGAGACTACATCCCTTGTGCCCGGATTTGCCCCGTGGCTATCAGGGGTAACTCAGCTGGGAGGCGCTCATGACCATCTCCGACGAGGCGACAGCGTCAGTTAAGCACACCGATCGCTTCTTCATCGGCGGGGAGTGGGTGGCACCCTCGTCTGACTCGACCATCGACGTGATCGACTCGCACTCTGAGCAGGTCTTCCTCACGGTTGCCGAGGCGCAGGCAGCCGACATGGACCGCGCCGTCACCGCCGCGAAGGGGGCGTTCGACCACGGGCCGTGGCCCCGGCTGTCGCACGCCGAGCGCGCCGCCTACCTGCGGGCACTCGGCGACGAGGTCGTGCGGCGGTCAGGCGCCATCGCGCAGCTGTGGCCGCGCGAGGCCGGCGTGATCGCGGCTATGGCGGGCGGCGCCGCGTTTGGCGCGAAGCACACCTTCGACTACTACGCCGGCCTGGCGGACACCTTCGAGTGGGAGCGGCCGGTCCGTCCGTCCCGCGGCGGCTTCGGGCTCGTCGTCAAGGAACCGGTCGGGGTCGTCGGTGCGATCATCCCGTGGAACGCGCCGATGGGCCTTATCTCGATGAAGCTCGCCCCGGCGCTCATCGCCGGCTGCACGGTCGTCCTGAAGACCTCCCCCGAAGCGCCCGGTGAGGGCTACGTGATCGCTGAGGCGGCCGAGGCCATCGGACTCCCGGCGGGCGCCCTCAACGTGGTCTGCGCCGACCGCGAGGTCTCCGAACTGCTTGTCCGCGACCCGCGCGTCGACAAGATCACCTTCACCGGTTCCACCGCCGCCGGGCGGCGCATCGCCTCGATCTGCGGCGAGCGGATCGCGCGCGTCACCCTGGAACTCGGCGGCAAGTCCGCCGCCGTGATCCTCGACGACGCGGACATCGAATCGGCGGCCCAGGCGCTGGCGCAGGCGGAGTGCATCCTGTCCGGCCAGGTCTGCGCGTCGCTCACCAGGATCGTGGTCTCCCGGCCACGGCACGACGAGATGCTCGACGCCCTGGCGGCCGCGTTCTCCAAGGTAAGGGTCGGCGACCCGTTCGACCCGGCCTCGCAGATGGGCCCGCTGGCCGCCGAGCGGCAGCGGGACCGAGTCGAGGGGTACATCGCCAAGGGGATCGAGATCGGCGCAACGCTCGCCACGGGCGGCGGCCGTCCGAAGGACCTCGACCGCGGCTGGTATGTCGAGCCGACCGTGTTCGGTAACGTGGACAACTCCTCGGTGATCGCGCAGGAGGAGATCTTCGGCCCGGTGCTCTCCGTCATCCCGGCCGAGGACGAGGCGGACGCAGTGCGGATCGCCAACGACACCATCTACGGGCTGCACGGGGCCGTGTTCACGAGTGACGTCGACCGAGCCCGCGAGGTCGCGGGACAGATGCGGACCGGGGCTATCGGCCACAACGGGTTCAAGTCGGACTTCGACATGGGACACGGCGGGTTCAAGCAGTCCGGCATCGGCCGCGAGGGCGGCATCGACGGGCTCCTGCCGTTCCTCGAGTCCAAGGCCATGCTGCTCGACGGCCCCACTTCGGGGTACAGCGACTTCTGACCTGCGTAAACAAGAGTCAAGGAGGACTAAGACATATGACAACGACCGCCGCTGCGATCAGCACGCCGCTGCTGATCAACGGCGAGGAGCGGGCCGGCGCGGCCGGCACGTTCCCCGTCTACGACCCGGCGCAGACCGGGGCGGTCATCGGCTACGCCGCCGCGGCGTCCGCCGATGACGCGCTCGCCGCCGTCGCCGCCGCCGAGGCGGCCTGGCCGGCGTGGTCCGCGCTGACCGCAGCCGAGCGCACCGCGATCGTGCTCAAGGCGCTTGGGGGGCTTGAGACCGACAACGACGCGCGCACCGACGTCCTGTCCAGGGAGAACGGGAAGATCCGGTTCGAGGCCTTCATCGACCTCGCCGTCTTCGCCGGCCGCTTCCACCAGGCCGCGGAGTTCGCGCCGGAACTGGACGTCGACGAGCACATCCAAGGGCCGCCGTTCAACACGACGATCACCAAGCTGTCCCGTGGCGTCGTCACGATCATCTACCCGTTCAACTGGCCGCTCGCGATCCTGGCGGCGTCGCTGCCGGCCGCGCTGATGTCCGGCAACACGGTGATCGTGAAGCCACCGCCCACCACGCCGCTGTCGTCGGTGCAGACGCTCAAGCACCTGGTCCGGGCCTTGCCGCCCGGCGTGCTCAACGTTGTCACCGGCGCGGACGAGGTCGTCGGCCCGGTCGTGGTCGGCGACCCGCGCATCCGCCACGTCTGCTTCACCGGCTCGGTCGGCGGCGGCAAGCGGATCATGCAGATGGCTGCCGCGAACGTTACCAACGTGACCCTGGAACTGGGCGGCAACGACCCGGCGCTCGTCCTCTCCGACGCGGTACTCGACGAGGCCGCGTTCGCGAAGATGAGCGGCGCGACGTTCATGACCACCGGCCAGGTGTGCATGGCGCTCAAGCGGCTCTATGTGCCGCGCTCCCGGTACGACGAGGTGGTCGACGGGCTGAAGGCCACGCTGGTCAACCAGAAGATCGGCCCCGGCCTCTCCCCCGACGTCACGATGGGCCCGCTCAACACGGCCCGCCAGCGGGACTACGTCGCCGGGCTGCTTGAGCAGGCTAAGGCGGCGGGCGCCGAAGTGCAGAGCTACGGCGAGTACACCGGCGACTGGACGTCAGGCAACTACATGCTGCCGTCCCTCGTCCTCGACCCGGCACCGGAACTGGGCATCGTCGCCGAGGAGCAGTTCGGCCCGGCGCTGCCGATCATGCCGTACGACGACGAGGAGCAGGCGATCCGGCTGGCCAATGCCACCTGGTCGGGGCTGTGCTCGTCGGTGTGGACGGGTGACAACGAGCACGGCCTGGCGGTCGCCAGGCAACTGCGCACCGGCGTCACCTTCTTCAACAACCACAACGCTACGGCTGTTGACGAGCGCGCTCCGTTCGGCGGTTTCGCGCAGTCCGGGATCGGGCGCGAACTCGGGCGCGAGGGCATGCACGACTTCACCGAGACCCACGTGATGGCGGTCCCGGCGGAGTAACCCCACGCCCATAACCATTCTGGCCTTGTGCGCCCCAGGACCACCGTCAGTTCAGGCCTGGTGGCACACAAGGCCAGTTCCGTTCTGGCCCGGAGGCACACAAGGCCGCATCTAGCGGCCTTGTGGCACCCGCGACCAAATCCGTTCTGTTCCTGGGGACCACAAGGCCACAACCGCTAAGGTCACAACCGCCCAAAACGCAGTAGTCACTGTGTGACTACTGCGTTTTCGTAGATATAGGAGACGTCTGGCATGACCACTCATGACAAGTTCTTTATCGGCGGCGAATGGGTGTCGCCGCGCACTGCCGCCACCATCGAGGTGCGCAACGCCTCCACGGGCGAGGTGATCGGGTCGGTGCCCGGGGCGACCGAAGGCGACATCGATGCCGCCGGGACCCGCATCCTCGCGCCGCGCTCCCGCTACGCCGAGGTCGTCGACACCTTCGCGGCGTTCGCTTCATCGCGCCCGGTCGGCGACGCGCTCAACCCGACGACACTGATCGGCCCGCTAGTCGCGGAACGTCAGCGGGACCGGGTTGAGGGATACATCGCCAAGGGCATCAGCGACGGCGCACGGCTGGTCACGGGCGGCGGGCGGCCCAAGGGCCTGGACCGCGGCTGGTTCGTCGAGCCAACAATCTTCGCTGACGTGGACAACAAGTCGACGATCGCCCAGGAGGAGATCTTCGGCCCGGTGCTGTCGATCATCGAGTACACCGACGAGAACGACGCCGTCAGGCTCGCCAACGAGTCGGACTACGGCCTCGGCGGTTCGGTCTGGACCTCGGACCTCACCCGCGCCCGATCGGTCATCCGCCGGGTCCGCACCGGCACCATAGGCATCAACAACTACCTGCCCGACCCGGCGGGCCCGTGGGGCGGGGTCAAGTCGAGCGGCCTCGGGCGCGAGCTCGGCCCCGGCGCGATCGCGGCCTACCAGAACCTCAAGACGGTCTACGCCTGAGTAACGGAAGCGGGGAGGCGCAGCTCGAACTTCGAGCCTTCGCCGACGGTGCTGCGCACCTCGACCGAGCCCTGGTGCGCCTCGGCGATGGCCTGGACGGTCGGCAGGCCGAGGCCGAAGCCGCCCACGTCGCGGCTGCGGTACGGCTTCGCGCGGGAAAAGCGGGCGAAGATCCGGCCCAGGTCCTCTTCCGCGATGCCGCAGCCTGTGTCCGCGATGGCCAGCACCGCCTCCCCGTTCTCAAGCCGGGCGCTCAGCTCGATCAGGTCGTCCGGCTCGGTGTGCGCGACGGCGTTCTCCATGAGCGCGTCCATCGCCACGCCGAGCCGGTCGCGGTCCCCGAGGATGGTTCCCTCGGCTACCTCGCCGAGCCGCCACCGGCGGCGCGTGTAGCCCCACCGGTCGAGCGCCTCAAGCACCAGCGTGTCGATGTTCAGTGGCCGCACGTCGAGGAATCCGGGGTCGTTCGCCGCGGCCAGCAGCAGCAGGCGGCCAGACAGCTTGCGCAGCCGTCCGAGTTCCGCGACGACCACCCGAGCGTCGTCGGCGATGATGCCGCCGTCGACGGACTGCTCGATCAGTTCGGCGTGGCCGAGCGCCACGGTGATCGGCGTGCCAAGTTCATGCGACGCGTCAAGGAGGAACCGCCGCTGCTGCTCAAGCAGGCGCACGTTCTCCTGGGACACCCGCTGCACTTCCTCAAGCGCCACCAGGCGTTCCTCGAGCGCCGCGAGCCGCCGTCGCCCGTTCCACACCATCACCAGGAACATCACCGCGACGAGCGGGACCAGGACCAGGTAGTCGCTGTCCTGCAAGCCATCGATGACCTGGATCCCGATGATCGCGCCGCTCGCGATCGTGACGACCGCCACCGTGACGACGGTGGGCTGCAGCGGCCACAGCCGCCACCCGTAGATCACCGTCAGGCTCACCCAGATGACGAGGAACGGAACGGTCTGCCACGTCGACATCACCTGCATGGCGGTCAGGTTCAGCGCGACGAACGCCACCCAGGCCAGGTCCCACCATGACAGCCAGCTCCACCATGACCCGTTCAGCCATGAACTACGAACACTCATCGTGCCTCGCCTTACGCGCCAGCGAGCACTCGTGGTAGTGACCCTGCTACGACCGCCCGTATGCCAACAGTAGTGCTAAAAGTTATTAATCATCCCGAACGGTCCGTGGGTTTCTCTGGCTGGCCGCGCGTTAACCCCTGCGCAGTAGGCAGAAGCCGCCGGGGATAGGCTCGGTGGACGTATTCGGCTTCAGGGACAATCCACGGATGGAGGGCTCATGCCCGCTAAGGGAACTGCTGAATGGAAGGGTGACCTGCCGACTGGCGCTGGCACCTTTACCGCCGGTGACACGATCAGCGGTGGATACACCTTTAAGTCCCGCTTCGAGGACGGGCCGGGCTCCAACCCCGAGCAGCTGATCGCGGCTGCGCACGCAGCGTGCTTCTCGATGGCCCTGTCCAACATCCTGGCGCAGGCCGGGTCCACCGCCGAGTCCGTGCACACGGACGCGACGGTGACGCTGCGGTTCGTCGACGGCGCCCCGACGATCACGAAGATCGCCCTGGTCACGACCGGCAAGGTGCCCGGCATGGACCAGGACACCTTCGTCGAGCACGCAGAAACCGCCAAGAAGGGCTGCCCGGTGAGCCGCGCGCTCGCCGCCGTCCCCGAGATCACCCTGGAAGCCAAGCTCGTCTAGCTTCAGGAAGCGATCATCCGGCTTTCGCCGTGAACTGTTAACGATATCGTTAACAGTTCACGGCGAACCGGTGGGTCGGTGTTAGAGCTCCCTCGTGTGGGGCAAGAGGTGCACGGTACGTCTGGAGGGACGACATGGAGTTCGTGAAGCTCGCTGACGGGAACCAGTTGCCGCTGCTTGGCCTTGGAGTCTGGCAGGTGCCGGACGGGGCGGAGTGCGAGCGGGCGGTGCGCTGGGCCCTTGAGCTTGGGTACCGGCACATCGACACCGCGCAGGCCTACGGCAACGAGGACAGCGTCGGTAAGGCGCTCCGGGACAGCGGCGTCCCTCGCGACGAGGTGTTCATCACCACCAAGTTCTACCCGGGTAGCAAAGACCCGGTGGCCGAGGCCGAGGGCAGCCTGCGGAAGCTCGGCGTCGACCAGGTGGACCTCTACCTGGTGCACTGGCCACAGCGCGGCCCGGTGTGGGCGTGGCCGGGCATGGAGCGGGCACAGGAGCGCGGGCTCGCGAAGTCGATCGGCGTCTCGAACTTCGGCGTAGACGACCTTGACCAGGTAGTCGCCGCAGGCAGCGTCGTTCCGGCCGTCAATCAGATCCAGTTCAGCGCCGTGGAATACCGGCGCGGCCTCGTCGAGGCCTGCCGTCGCCACGGCACTGTGCCCGAGGCTTACAGCCCGCTCGGCACCGGGCGGCACCTGGGCAACAAGCGGGTGAGCGCGATCGCCGAGCGCACCGGCCGCACCCCGGCGCAGGTCCTGCTGCGGTGGTGCCTGCAGCACGGCGTGCCGATCATCCCCAAGTCGACGCATCGCGAGCGGATCGAAGAGAACGCGCAGGTCTTCGACTTCACCCTGTCCGACGAGGACATGGCCACGCTCGATGCCCTCGACCGGACCAACGGCACGAGCGCCGCCCTGGAACGTCGCTGGTGGCGCTAGTCAGATCGCGATAAACAGCATGAAGGCCATCGCGACGCCCATCGCGATGCGGCACCCAACCGTGACGGCGGGCGCGAGCAGGAACGTACTGGTCCCGCCCGCCGCGTGGTCTTCGGCCGGGTCGCCGCCGCTGGCTGCGGCAGTAGCACCAGCTGCGACAGCCTGATCGTTGGCCTGCGGGCTGGCGGCCGCCAGCGCGGGGAGGCCAGGCACGCGAATGGCTGGTGCGGCCGCGCCGGCCAGGGACACACGGGCAGCGCCAAAGGCGTAGCGGCGGCCGGAGAGCTGGTCGAGGTCCCAGATGCTGTAGCCGACGAGGATGAAGGCGAAGAGCAAGGCAAGCGTGGGGTAGCGCAGGGTCATCGCCGATGTCCCCGACATGCCCATCCCGCCTGCTCCGGCCGCTGCTGGAGCAGTGCCTGCTGGGATAGGGGCCGTCATCGCGAGAGCCATGTAGAGCATCGAGGCGCTGTGCACGAGGTGCGGGGCGCAGTGGCCGCCTGCCAGGACGCGCACGCCGCTGCGCCGTGCGTCACGCGTGACCCGGACCGCGAACCAGGCGGCCAGCAGCCCGAAGATGATCTCCCACGCGGTGTCTGGCAGGGTGCGCAGGCGTGGCGCCAGCATGCCTGCCATGGCGATCGACATCAGCAGGTGCGCCACGTCGGTGTCGATAACGACGCCGCCCCGCGCCCACGGCCGGGCGGCCACTAGCCGCGCCGCGCTCAGCGCGGCGACCGCGAGCATCACGCCGGCGACGATGTCCAGCAGCCATGCGGGGGTCATCGGGCCAGCTCCGTTCCGCCGGTGCTGGCCGGCCAGTAGGCCAAGGCAAGCAGGATGAGAAGCGGACCGGAGTTGGGGTCGGTCGCTCCGGTGGCGAGGATCATCCCGAGCGCCTGCCCGACCACCCAGATCAGTGCCGACAAGACGATCGCTAGCCCCAGGACCGCCCGGCCTGCCTGCCGCGGCATGAAGACGCCCAGCGCGATCACGACGCACGCCACCGCCAAGCTCACCGCTGCGGCGAGCCCTTGACCCGCGACAAACGAGGCCGCGCTCTTGTCGAGCCCGGCGAGCCAGCCGGGCTCGCCCGCCGCCGCGTCCGTGAGCACGTCGCTCAGCGCTCCCGGTGCCCGGTTCGCCGGGGTCACGGCGAAGAACGCCAGGCTCAGCCACAGCGCCACCCACAGCACCTGGGCCACGCGTACCCCCACTGCCCGGGCCGCGACATACGGCGACGGCGCCGCCGACCGGTCGGCGGGCCACAGCAGGACCGCGAGCAGCGCATAGAGGATGACCGCGCCGGGCGCGCCCTCAACTGGGTTGGCGGTACCGCTCAGGGCTCCGTCGAACCCTTCGCCGAGCCACCACACGGCCACCGACCAGGCAACCGAGGCGGCGAGCGCGGGCCGCACCGTCGGCCGAAGCGCGATGCCAAGGCCGAGCAGCAGCTGGACCGTCGCAAAGACCGTGTTGAGCGGCACGAGGTGGTGCTGGATGAGGTTCGCGTCCCAGATGATCGGCCGGGCGAGGACCGACGGGTTGCCCGCAGCGGACGCGGCCAGCATCTGGGGGAACGCCTTGGTGTACATGAACGGCTGGAACTGGAGCACGCCATCGAGCAGCCAGACGGCGGCGAGCCCGAGCTGCAGCGCCCGGCGCGGGTCCAGGCTCGCTACGGCGGGCCGCCCCCCGGCGTCGAGCTGACCCGGCAGCGCGGCGCGGCCGAGGACAACGTCGCTCATCAAGACTCCCGCTGCTCATTCACGCGGCGAACGCTGATCTCCATACTAGATAGACCCTGAATGCGCGCAATATTAATCGCCGCAGCCTGTATAAACATCCAGTGCGGCTGAACCCGCAGCTAGCCAGGCAGATCACGTCCTTCGGCACCTATCCGATAAACCCCCGCCGGGTATAAATAAACCCCGGTGGGGTATTCAGCTAGCCCAAAAAAGCACTAACGGAAATCACGGATTGCGTCGCCCGGCAATACACGGCGCGCGGTCAGAAGCCGAACGGTGCGCCTGTTTCATGGAGGATGTACAGGCCGATGAGGATGAAGGCAGCCGGAAGGATCCAGTGCCCGTAGCGGCTGACGGTTTCCGTGACCCGCTTGTGGCGAGTGAGCAGGGCACCTGTCAGGCACCACAGCGCAACGCACACCGCGAATACCACGAGGGTCACCAGGGTCTGGGGCTTTCCGGCCGTGGCGAAGAAGGGGGCGTAGGCGGCCAGGGCATCGGCGCCGTTGACGATCGTGAGCATGGCGACGCCGGGCAGACCGCCGGCGGAGGGAGCTGCCGGCTCCTCGCCGCGGCGCAGGGACCGGATCGCGGCCACAAGGTTGGCGATGCCAAGGCCAAGCGGGATGAGTGCGAGCAGCCAGAGCCAATGCGCTGGAACGAGCGCAAGGCTCCGGCCTGCCCCGAGCGACACGCCAACCAAGACACCGAAGCCCACGTACTGGCCGCCCCAGATCTCCCAGCGCCGCGGCCGTCCGCCCGCCCGGGAGGCGGCATTCAGCAAGGTGAGGACCACCACGTCGTCAATGTTGGTCCCCGCGAACAGGCCCACAGCCTCGGCGACTTGGGCGGGAAGCGAACTCACGCCTAGCGGGCGCTGCCGCCCGTCGCCAGGCGCATAAGGTCGCTGTCGGTGTCGATCTCAAGCTCCGTGCCCCCGGCCGAGCCAAACTCGTGTTGGTAGCTCTGCCACGACTCGTCGCGGACCTGGCGGGCGAAACCGGACTCCATCAGCAGGACGAGCTCGAAGGCGGCGCGGTCAATGCGCTTGGCCAGCGCGTTGTCTCCCCAGTCCTCTGGGGCCGCGAACAGCGAGGTTGGCACGGCCAGCGTGCGCAGGTAGGCGAACAGTGCCCGCATCTGGTCATCGACAACGAGCGCGTGCCGTGCTGTGCCTGCCGTCGCCGCGAGCACTGTGGGCTTGCCGATCAGCAGGTCGTTGTCGAGCACGTGGAAAAACGACGTGAACAGCCCGCTCGGCCCTGCCTTGTAGACCGGCGCGGCGACGATGAGGCCGTCGGCGGTGCCGAGTGTGTCGATCGCCTGCTGCAGCTTTGGCGTCACCAGCTGGCTGGTCAGCGCCGTTGTGATGTCGGTGGCGAGCTCGCGCAGGTCGATCACCCGCGTCACCACTGCAGACCCGCGCTGGTCGGCGAGCGTGGTCACGCGCTGCGCGGTCCGGTCGGCGAGCAGCTTGGTGGAGGACGGGTCGGACGTCCCGGCGCTGACCACCACGAGGTTAAGGGTCTCGCTCATTGCTTCTCCTTAGCTGGCTTTCGCCAGCTTCTCGCAAATCTCTTCAAGCTGGCGGAGTTCGGCGGGGGTGAGGCTGGCTTGCATCACCCGCGCGACCGAGCGGCCGTGGCGGCGGCCGATCCGCCGCTGGACGGCCCGGCCTTCCTCGGTGAGCCCGAGGCGGACGCTCCGGCCGTCCCTAGGGTCCGCTGTCCGGCTGACGAGCCCGCGTCCGGCCAGCCGGTCAACCAGCCGGGACAGGGCCGGCTGGCTGAGCAAGACGTGCCGGTTGAGCTCGCCCAAGCGGATTGGCTCCGGGCACTTGGACAGCGTGTAGAGGACGTCGTACTCCTTCATGGTGAAGTCCGCCCAGACATCCTCGGCAGCGAACCCCCGCATTAGCGACGCGTGGGCGGAGAGGAGAGCCTCCCACGCGTCGTTGGCAGGATGGCGGGAGATATGTTCGGCCATCGCGAGTCCTAGAAAGTCGACGGGTACTCGGCCTTAACGTCCTCGACGGTGTCCTGGTAAGGGGACGCGCCGGTGACGTTGTCGCCGCGGTTCGCGTTCGGGCGCGGCTGGCGGGCAGGCTGGTCGCCGTACTTCGCCTTAACCAGGAGCTCGTGGGTCGGGGCCGGGGCCGTCTCCGGGTCCTGCCTGGCCGCGATCTCCTTGCGGAGCACCGGGATAACTTCGCCGCCGAGCAGTTCAAGCTGGTCGAGGACCTTGCCAACGGGCAGGCCCGCGTGGTCCATCAGGAACAGCTGGCGCTGGTAGTCGCCGAAGTGCTCGCGGAACGTGAGCGTCTTGTCGATGACTTCCTGCGGCGAACCCACGGTGAGCGGGGTCATCTCCGTAAAGTCCTCCATCGTCGGGCCGTTGCCGTAGACGGGGGCCGCGTTGAAGTACGGGCGGAACTCCTTCTTGGCGTCCTGCGAGTTCTTGGCGATGTACGCCTGGCCGCCCAGGCCCACGATGGCCTGCTTCTCAGTGCCGTGGCCGTAGTGGGCGAAGCGCTGCCGGTAGAACCGGATCAGCCGCATGTAGTGCTCCTTCGGCCAGAAGATGTTGTTGGCGAAGAAGCCGTCGCCATAGTAGGCGGCCTGCTCAGCGATCTCCGGGGTACGGATCGAGCCGTGCCAGACGAAGGGCGGCACGTCGTCAAGCGGGCGCGGGACGGCGGTGAAGCCCTGCAGGTCGCTGCGGAACTTGCCCTTCCAGTCCACGACGTCCTCCCGCCACAGCCGGTGCAGCAGGTTGTAGTTTTCCAGCGCGAGCGGCAGGCTCTGCCGGATGTCCTGGCCAAACCACGGGTAGACCGGGGCGGTGTTGCCACGCCCGAGCATCAGGTCCATCCGGCCCTTCGACAGGTGCTGCAGCATCGCGTAGTCCTCAGCGATGCGCACCGGGTCGTTCGTGGTGATCAGCGTCGTGGCGGTGGTCACAAGCAGCCGCTTCGTGGTCGCGGCGATGTAGGCGAGCAGCGTGGTCGGCGCGCTGGAGAAGAACGGCGGGTTGTGGTGCTCGCCGATCGCGAACACGTCCATGCCGACTTCCTCGGTCTTCTGCGCGATCTTGACAACCGCGTCGATCCGCTCGGCCTCGCTCGGCGTGTAGTCAGTGGTGGGGTCGCGGGTAATGTCGCTGACCGAGAAGATACCGAACTGCATCGCATGCCTCCCATGCACTCGCAGTGTCGCTCAGTTATATGCGTTTGCATGGATCGAGAACCACAGCGGGCATGCGGGTATTCCCGCCGGGCGGCGGGCGGGGTTTTACGACTCCACAGGGTCTGGCGGGAGGGCGCCTATGCTCGCTTCGCCCGCGCGCTTGATGTGGTACAGGCAGGCGCGGGCTACCGCGTCGGCGTCACGGGCCTTGACTGCGTTCATGATGTCGCGCAGCTCGGCCAGGCTCTCTTGCAGCCGGCCGGGCTGGGCCAGGGAGAAAGAGCGCAGGTAGGTGACCCTGGCGTGCAGGCTCGCCGTTACCTGGCGGAGCTGCTCGTTGCGGGCGCCACGGAAGAGGACACCGTAGAAGGCATCCTTGGCGGGCAGGGTGCCGACACCGAGGCGGTAGGCCTCCTCGATCACGCCGAAGGCGCGTTCAAGCTCCTCGACCTCGTCCTCGGTCGCCCGTTCCACGAACAAGCGGCCGGCCAGGGCCTCCAGGCCGGAGCGCAGCTCGTACAGCTGGCGGGCCTCGTCGCGGGTCACCTCGGTCACCACGGTGCCCTTGTTGGGGATCGACGTGACCAGGCCCTCAGCGGCCAGTTCGCGCAGCGCTTCACGCACGCTGGTCCGCGATGCGCCGGTCGCCTCGACGAGCTCCCGCTCCACGAGCCGCTGGCCAGGCTGGAACTGCCGGGAAAGGATCGCCTGCCGCAGGTTTTCCGCCACCTGGGTGCGCACCGGCGACACAACGCGGTGCACCCTGAGCGATCTGTCCGTCACCATAGTCAGCCCTACCACGTCCGCCCGTTAGTTAACATGTAACCCACTCCAGCCACCACACCAATCGCATGGCCAGGTGTCATACGAAAAGCAGTATGCCATTGCGTCCCAGCGGGCCACAGACAGCGGGGACGCTCCATGAGATCGTATGTTAATCATTCAACCTGCGCGGCGGCCTTCCGGGACTGCATGAACTCACGGCCTGCCGTCTCGTAGTGGTCCTCGGATACCGATACGTGCTGCCGGGCGGCTACCGCGTCGCGCAGGTGCCGCTGCAGCGGCGACGACAGCGACAGGGCCCGGCCGCCCCCGTACCTGAACAGGTCGGCGACCACATCGGCGCAGGTCTCCACCGCGTACACCGACGCTGTCGTGGCGGCTGTGCGCAGCGACGCGGGCACGTCGCCGTCGGCCAAGGTCGCGGCCCAGGCGGCGGCGATCGCTTCGCGGTGCACGGCCCGTGCCGCCCGGACCCGGGTCCACGCCCGGCCGAGGTCCTTGTGAAACGCCGCCCGGTCCGCCAGCGGCCTCCCGCCGGGCAGCCGCGTCGTTTGCCCGGCCAGCGCCGCCATGTCCGACAGGGCCCGGCGGGCGAGCCCGATAGCCAGCGGCGGGACCTCGTTGTCCACGAACAGGTGCCCTGGCTGTTTGAAGAGGGCACCGCCGCGCACGGCAGGACCACCACGGACGTACGTCATCGACGATGGCACGAAGACGTCGGACAGCCGGTAGTCCAGGCTGCCCGTGCCCTGCAGGCCGGCCACGTGCCAGGTGTCGATGACCTCGGCGTCGTCCTTGGGTGCGACGAAGACCAGGCAGTCAGCGGGGTCGTCAGGCGACGGGAACCCGCCGATCACCCAGCCCGCGTGGACGATGCCGCTGGAAAAGCTCCAGCGCCCGGAGACGACAAATCCCCCGGGGACGGGACGCCCGACGCCGCGCGGCTGCGGCTGGCCGGCGACCAGCGGCAGCGCCCCGGCAGCACCGTCAAGTCCGAATACGCGGCGCGCGCCCTCGTCCGGCAGCCAGCCGCCGGCCATGCCAGCGCACCCGTTCCCGATCATCATCGCCCAGGCGGTCGACACGTCGATGAACGCGAGTTCTTCAAGCACATCGGAGAACTCAAGTGGCGTCAGCGGGGTGCCGCCGAACTCGGCTGGCGTCTTCAGCCAGAACAGCCCCAGTGAGCGCAAAGTCGAAACAGCCGAAGGCGGGAGCGTCCGCATTTCTTCGGCCAGCGCCCCGGCCGCCTCGAACTCCGCGCGGCGGGCCCGGATTGCGGCAAGCAGATCCGCGACTCCCCCGTCTCCCGAAGTATCTGGAACGTCGGAAACAGCCGCCAGTGCGTGCTCGCTCATCCACTCTCCCGCCGTGCTAGTGCCAAGGCCTACTCACCCAGATAGCTCGCCTGCACCAGGTCCTGGCGCGTCCGCAGTTCCGCCCCGGTGCCCGATAGCGCGATCCGCCCGCGGTTCATCAGGTAGGCGCGGTCGGCCAGGTCAAGCGCGAACTGGACGTGCTGCTCGACGAACAGCACGCCGATCCCGCCCTCCCGCGCGATCGTCCGCAGGATCGGGAGCAGCCGCCGCACGATGACCGGCGCGAGGCCGAGGCTCATCTCGTCGACCAGGAGCAGCCGGGGCGACGACGCCAGCGCCCGTCCCACGGCCAGCATCTGCTGCTCGCCGCCGGACAGCAGCCCGGCCTTCCGTGTCCTGATGCGCGCGAGCTCAGGGAAGTAGCCGAGTACTTCCTCTTCCCGCGCGCGCCGGCCCGCGCCGCGGCAGGCGAGCCGGATGTTCTCCGCGACCGTGAGCTGGGTGAATAGCGACCGGTCCTCGGGTACGTGCGCCACCCCGGAGCGGGCGATCTTCGAGGCGGACTGCGCTGCCGCCGGCGAGCCGAACAACTCCAGCGACCCGCCAAGCGGCTTCAGCAGCCCGGAGATCGTGAGCAGCGTCGTGGTCTTGCCCGCCCCGTTCGGACCGAGCAGAGCCACAACCTCACCTGGCGCAACGACCAGGTCGATGCCGTGCACCACTCGCACCGCGCCGTAGCCCGCGACGAGCCCCGAGGCCTCAAGCACTGGCTTCTCAGGCACTGGGTCCGTCATGATGAACCACTCTCCGCGTCCGTGCCCAGGTAGGCCGCCACCACCGCGGCAGACGCGCGGATCTCCTCCGGCGTCCCCTCCGCGATCGTCTTGCCGAAGTCCAGCACGTGCACCCGGTCGCACACGCTCAGCACGAGCCCCATGTCGTGGTCGACGAGCAGCAGCGACGTCCCGGCCGACGCGAGCGCCCGCAGCCGCTCCCCGAGGTCGAGCGACTCGGTCGTCTCCAGCCCGGCGGCGGGCTCGTCGAGCAGCAGCAGGCGCGCGTTGCCGGCGACGGCACGGGCGACGGCGACGAGCTTCCGCACGCCGTTGGGGAGCTGGCTGGGCAGGTCGTCGCCGAACTGCGTGATCCCGAGCAGTTCGAGCGCGTCGTCGACCGCCTGCCGCGCCGCAGCCGGCCAGCGGGACCAGCGAACCAGGTCGAGCACGCTGTGCCACCAGGTCGGCCGCGCGTACGCGACGTAGAGGTTCTCCCGGACGGTAAGGTCCTCGAAGAGCTCAAGGGACTGGAAGGTCCGGCCGAGGCCGCGCGCCACCCGCTGATCGGGCCGCAGCCCGCGCAGCAGGGTGCCGTTGAAGGTGACCTCCCCTTCCGCGTCTGGCAGGAAGCCGCTGACCGCTTCGATGAGGGTGGTCTTGCCGGCCCCGTTCGGCCCGATGAGCCCGAAGATCTCCCCTTCGCGCACGTCAAGCGACACGCCGTCGAGCGCCACCATCCCGCTGTACTGAACCCGCAGCCCGGCAACGGACAGCAGTACCGGTGGCGCGGTCGCCGTCCCGCTCACCATCCTGCCTTCCTGCTCAACGAGTACCGTGATATGGAAGAAAGCGCAGGCCAAGGCCACGTCGAAGATCGATTGTCGGCCCTTCCCGCTAGGGTGGGGGTCCCCCGGGTGGGTGGGC
>Ga0134126_10002038_pt1 | contig 25643 bp, 32 predicted proteins | sample KB31752_FD_96881 | JGI IMG/M metagenome (GOLD analysis project Ga0134126, IMG submission 96881) | Terrestrial soil microbial communities with excess Nitrogen fertilizer from Kellogg Biological Station, Michigan, USA - KB3-175-2 | ecosystem: Environmental > Terrestrial > Soil > Unclassified ... | reverse complement strand
GCCACCGCGCTAATTTTTTAGCAAAAAGTGGCGTAAGTTAAATTAGTACGCTGGCGTAAGTTAAATAATTTTGGTGGGGAAAGTTAGATTAGTTTGGGTGGCGAACTTAGATTAGCGCACGCAGTTAATAATGCTATAATAACTTCAGGTAAAAGTGGCATCGTATTTCTTTTGAAATATCGTTAATAATAGTGTTGGAACCGTTATTTTGCCATCTTTACCCCAGCATTGCTGGCTTTTTATTTTAAAATGTAACTTCAGCTGCATTGGTTTTTTTAAATTTCATTTTTCTGCTTTCGCAGAAACCTAAAATCTCCTAAAGTCGAGCTGAAGAGGAAACTATTTATTGTGATTATCATGCAAATGACAGTAGTATAAAACGTATTAAGCAAATTGTTATCCCAACAGTAGAAGTTGTTACTTGACATAGTAGCTATTAAGGATATTTTTTAGGAGTATCAAAAATTAAGGTAAGAAAAATTATAGCAGTATTATCAATTTTAAGTTCATCATTTGTGTTTGCAAGTAGCTGTCCGCCGCCACAATCTTTTCAGCTTGAGGCTATCTCACTATTTAAGGCTTGTAAATGCTATAATACTAAAGCACATTCCGATCCAAAAGATACAACATATAAATTTCATCAGGATGAAGATGGAACGTTTGAAGTTGAATGTACGTGTATGCCAAAAGCTCCAGGTATTTACTCGCAAACTGGATTTCGACTTTTTGGAGTAGATGATAAAGGAAAGGATTGGAAGGAAACAAGCTCAGATCTAAGTCATGAGGTGCGTATAATAGAGGGATGGACAAAAGTTCCTGATGAGATTTCGCTATTAGGTATAAGAGGTGAGTTCGGGTATGAAAGGGAAGCTACTAGCTCTAAAAAAATTGTTACATTAAATCAAGTTACATGTATATATCGAGCAGATAGTCTGGATTACTCTCATATTTATCTTGTGCCAAATATTTCTGCTGCATTTGATATTACTAAAAATGATAATGGTTCTTTACCTGGAAACTGGGAAGTTCATAAAGAAGAAGGACACACCTTTTATTTATGTAAATTTGGTGATCATAAAGCCCTAAGTGACAGATTAGCTTGTCCATTTGAAAAACAATAAAAAATGGCATCATACATAAAAGCTGGTCGGGTTGCAGAAAAGCTGTGTAGGAATTATGAGGTTATTGCAAACTGCTTAGATCTATAAATATTTGCTAAAATAGTGGTAAAAGTTATTAAAGTAAGGATTCCTCATGCATCAAACAGAAATAGTAAATTTAGAAGATCTGGTTCCAGCTAAACATATGTACCGCAAGTTTATAAAGCTACGGTCATTTACTAATGTAGAGAAACAGTTAGCTTTTCTTGAGACAGACAATAATTATAAAGGTTATGGTCTATTCAGATTATTCAAATGTTTATTGCTACAGTTTATGGAAGATGTGAGTGATAGAGAACTAGAAAGACTATTACAAGAGAATAATGCAGCTAAGTGGTTTTGTGGTTTTAGCTTATCCGAGGAGACACCACAGGGCTGTCCCATTTAAAAACACTATTGCTTCAAAACAGTTGATAGTACGTTATTATCCCACCCAGCCATTTTACGCAAGCCTTTCAGGCTGGTGTCTTTCTTAAAATTTGGCTTAGCCAACTTTAATGAATTTAAAGCTGTATGTCTTATCATGGCAATATTTTCTGCCGCATTGTCTAACCTAATTCTAGAATAATCTTCATTAAATGTCATATCTAAAACCCAGTGCAGCTTATTCTCCACCGCCCAATGTAATCTGGATGTTGCATTAAGTTTAATTGGGTCAGCTGGCAAGCTTGAAATAAAGTAGCGCGTTTCTTGAGTGGTTTTTTCCTTTGTAACTCTAGTTGAATTTATGGCAAATATACTCTTTTGACCTGGGAATTTTAATTACCCAGCCAGTCAATTGATTCGGTAGCTATACATTCTCTGGTTTCAATGCGTCCATGTCCACAATCTACCTCTTCTGCACGGTTAAAACCCGTATGATTTTCCCGTATAAATTCAGAAACTTCTTCGTGCAAGGTAGAGTGATTGCCTTTTAATGCCAAGACATAACCACCACCATTATCAATAATTTGTTTGGCAATTTTTTTTTGGGTTCCCATGGCATCAATTGTTACTGTACAACCTCTTATATCCAGCAAGTCCAGTAACCTTGGAATTGCCGTTATTTCGTTTGATTTTTCGGCTACTTTTTCTTACCCTAATACTAATCCAGTTTTAGATGCAAAAGCACTAACAATATGAATCGGATTCTTTTTATTCTCTTTATCAAAACTTCGCCGCAATGTCTTTCCATCTATTGCAATAACTTCCTCATCTATCAATTTTAGGTTGCTAACCCACGATAAAAAACATTCCTTAAACGCTTCTGGTTTTAATGCAGCAAAAAACCGATAAAATGTATTTTTAGATGGCACACCATACTCGTATGGAAAAAAATTTCTTAAAAATTCCAGCTTTAGATCGCCATATTCCACTAAATCTCGCCAACTATCAGCACCGCACAATATTGCGCATAACGTTATTAATAATATTTCACAAGATAGATGCTTCTTGTTTCCACCGGATCTACGTGGATCTTCTATGTCTGCAAAATGATCTAAAAAACTCCCAGTGTCATTTTTATTTACCATCATCTTCAAATCTCCAAAAAATATTGAAGACTCAAGATTAGCCTATATTCAGCATATTATTCAAATTTTAAATGGGACAGCCCTGACACCTCGACACCTTATGTTCACCAGAATTAATATAGATAAAAATATTTTAAAAAGGACATTACTTTGTCGGGAAGTGTACGCTATAATCCCGTCACCTTCATGCTAGAGAGCATGAAACAGTAGTGGCAAAACCACTAGCCAGATGGTGTAGCGCTTTAATTTCATGCATCAATACGGCTATAAGCGCAGAATTATATTATTAAAACCTGTGTCAAACGTTGGTATACCAATTAATTATACATTCCGCTTTGCTAAATCCTAGCCAATTTTAGTAGGCTAGCTAAGACTCGTCATGTTAAGAAAACGCTGTTTTCTTAACATGACCTTGTGGATATGTTAAGATTTTAGTGTTTTCTTAACATGAGAATAAAATATAGGAACAAAGATAGCTTCCAGATAATCAGTAAAATGTTCTTCTAGCTATAGGCTAGACTGAAGCTGAATTATATGAATTTGACAACGAGTCATGTTAAGATAATGATGATCTGGATCCGTTAATTAAAATGGCTATATTGCATCATCAGTTTGAGAGTATCCATCCATTTTTTGATGGAAATGGCAGAACGGGTAGGATTATTAACGTTTTGTACTTGGTGTTGAAAGGGTTTTTAGATATTCCGGTATTGTATCTGAGCCGTTATATTATTCGTAATAAAGATGAATATTATACACTGCTACAAAGCACAAGAAATACTGGAGACTGGAAAAGTTGGGTTATGTATATGCTAGAATGTGTTGAGCAAATTGCGAGCCAGACTATAGATCAAATAGTGGCAATTCGTGATGCACACCAATTAACCAAAGAAATAATTAAACAACAATTACCTAAGCTATATAGTCGTGAGTTAGTGGATAGCCTGTTTTTACATCCTTATACTAAGATTGAGTATTTTCAGGTACAGCTTGAGGTCAGTCGCCAAACTGCGTCTATTCGTCTTAGCCAATTAGTTGATATTGGAATTTTAGATAAGATGGTTTTGGGCAAAAATCACTACTTTATAAACAAAAAATTGTTTAGCTTATTATCGGATTAGCTAGATACACCTATAGTACACTCGCAAAAGTCAAACTGCCAAAAACCTTAACTAAATCAATATATTACTGATGTGGCGGACATGGTTTCAATTCCCGCCACCCCACCATTCTGATTTAAAATTACGCAGTAGTGAAAAAATTTGCATTTATACTGTAATCGTTATACAATATCGCTAAGTTGGATTGCGAGTTCGCGGTCGGTAATAAGTCTCTGAGAGATCTCGGGGGCTTTTTGTTAATTAAACTGAAAAAAGCTGGCATAAGAATCCAGCTTTTTTCTTTATTTATTATTGCTTTAGTAACTACCTGCAAATTTGTAGCCATTATTTTCAGCTTTAGGTATCCATTTGCCATAATGCTTAAAAATCATTTCAACATCAACATGTCCCATTTGAGTTGCTACCCACCATGCATTTTCGCCATTTAAACATTGCAAGTTTAAAAATTTAAAACTGTTCGCACAAATTATATTAATCATTATTAGCATTGGCTACGTTGGGCTATATTTTCTATTGCACATCGTCAGTAGTGCCCCATGTAGGGCATTTCCCATCAACTGGATTAGGGCCCACTAATGTCGAATTTTTAAGCTGTAGATTTGATCCATCCCATGATACACTTGCTGGACTGTCTATATCATTCCATTTTACAACCTGATGTAGCCAAAGAGCTGGTAAATTTACATAGCGTTGCATACAGAATAGTCCAGTGCCTATATTCATCTGACCCGTATTGTTATTACAAGTACCGAAACCATCACAAACAGATAAGCGTTGACCTGTTGGTGAATTAATGGAATAATTTAGTGTTTGAGCCCTAGAAGACACTCCTACAAGAGTAGAAGTACAAATTAAACTTGAGATTATTGCTTTTTTTATTTTATTCATTCAGCTTTCATCCTAAAAATTAACAAACTGATTTACTCTTATCTAATTAAACCTTCTTTTGTCGTTCACACCAATCAGAATCCTACCACATTAAATTTTTACTGTGAGAATTATTTTACAATTTGCGTGTTCACTGAGCACATTAATGACTCAGGGCAGCCTCATTAAAATAGTCAATTAGATTAAATATGTTTTTAAGATGCTTGATCCAATAGTATTTGAAGCACGATTTGAGGCTTGGGTTAACTATAGCTTTGAATCTAAAAAGAGCAATTAATTTCGTCACGAAAATTGTTTAGGCACAGAAGATAATAGATTTTTAAGATATTTCTTAAAACGCTGAAAGCTTTATGTAAAGATTTAGCAAATGGATAGTATAAGGCTGAAGCTAGTATAATAATAATTCTAGATAATTGCTTGTTTGTTTCAGCGAAAGGAAATTCTATGGGTGAACTTATTGTACTAAAATTACAAAGCTGTATTCTAAGTTAGAGATACTATATGTGCAATTAGATGAAGTAGAGCTTTGTGATACCAGTACATTGAGATTATTATTGCAACATAAGCGTAATTTATTTGACCCTGAACATCCACAGTTTTAAACAGAAAAATTGAATAGGTTGTAAAATAAATTTAGAATAAATGAGAAAGGAGTAAAATACGGCTTTATAAATTAACTCGGCCACTAAGTTTAAAAATAAGTAAAAAGAAAAGAGCTTGATTTGAGAATGTCCGAGTTAATTATAACGGGTGGCTGACTTGTTAAGAATACGTAAATCGCTGGTTCAATTAAGTTTAGGTAGCCACAATGGTATTGCTGCCTAAGAATATATAGAGAAAATAATGAATGGGATGCCTATTGGGATGATTTTAGAAGAATTGCAGCATAAGGATGTGCAACTCTCAGTGTAAAAATCACACCCTATGTATGTTGAACAGTCGCGTAGATTTTTTCCATTACCGCAATATGATATAAGCAAACCACATGGAGTCTCGCTTACGATTTACGGTCATAGTATTGATGAGAGTTATTCGCAATTATTATTAAAAAATACTGATTTACCTTTGTCCACAATTATTCTATTAGATAGGTTCCAAAAGGGGCTTGAGATACCCGATGATAGTTTGGAGTTTTTAAGGAAATCTGGTCTAATAAGTGGACGAAAACCAAAGTTTTATTTATCTGAAGATGCAGCCATTCATTCAGAAAAAGTTGCGGAGTATGTGAAAAATAAAGGCTTTGATAAAGAATATTATAAAAAATTGGTGGTAGAGTATTTGAAGAAACAGGGATCTAAAGGCGCTACAAAAATGGACATCCATAATCTATTATGGAATAAATTACCTGATATATTAGATGATGAACAAAAAAATCACAGAGTACGAAATCTAATGCAAGAGCTTAGAAAAGAAGGAGCTATTAGAAATTCTGGAGTAAAAACAAAACCAATATGGGTAATAGAAATTTAGCTAAGATTTAGCTAAGATTTAGCTAAGATTTGATGGTAAAGCTATATGTATCATGGTAAGTGGCAGGCGTGACTAATTGAAAATTTTTAAAGATTAAGCAGTAAATAAAATCTGGAAAGGCTAGTAATGGGGTTGGACGTATATTTAAAAAATAAACCTGAAGAAGAATATTTCTTCACTTTAAAGGTTACACATAATTTAGTTAATATGGCAAAGGAAGCTGGAGTTTACAAGCATTTGTGGAGTCCTGAAGAAATAGGAATTACTAAAGCTGGTGAGCTTATCGAGCCGCTAACTGTTGCGCTAAGGTTAATGGTCGCTGATCCAGACAGATTTATGCAGTTTAATCCTAAAAACGGTTGGGGTGATTATGATTGGTTACTTAATTTTATAAAACAGTATTTAGTTGAATGTATTTGTTACCCGGATGCAATTATAGAAATATCAAGATAGTAAGAAGCAATTATAAATTTTTATCAAGTTTTGTTGTTATTGGAGTTTTGTGCGGCTTTACCTTCAATCATATTTGTTTACTGTATACGATGAAACCATTATTTTCGGCAACCTTATCGTAAAGTTTTCTTGCTATTAAATTATTTGCCTGTGTTTGCCAATATACACGATGAGAACCAGCAGCTTGTGCTCGTTTATAAACCTCCCCAATTAATTGATTAGCAACTCCTTGGCCGCGTGTATTTTCATCGGTAAATAGATCCTGTAGATAACAATTCAAGTCAACTCGAGTAGTTGTACGATGAAAAAGATAATGTGCCAATCCAACAAGTTTTCCATTTAGTTCTGCAACGATTGCATAAACTGGTTCAGTCTCATCACAAAAGCGCGACCAAGTTGTTTGCGTTATTATATCTGGCATGTGGTTACGTCCATAAAAACGATTATAACCTTGCCATAGCGGCAGCCATTGTGCAAAATCTGTATTAATTACAGAACGAATAATTAATGGGTCTGACAACATTATTCCTTTCTGGGCTCTAACTGCAAACTTCATATGAAAGACATGATCTTAAGTTTCTTAAAACACGAAATTTGGAGTTATAAGTTGTAAATTGAATTTGGCATTCAATGAGCACAATATGGCTGTGAAAATACGCTTTCTAAACAATTAAAAATATCTTTTTTCCTCAGTTTTAACCCAGATTCTTGTTGGCCATGCTGCAACTATTATTCCTGGGATGGCTGCAATTGATGTAATGGATAGGCAAAAGGATACGTCCCCATATTCAAAAAGCCCGGGTATACCTCCGGGCATGCCATAAAATCCAAATAAAAACACAACACAACTTATCATTATGAATGCTTTAGAAAATATATTACTTATCTCTAAATTCACATAAGCTAAAATAAGTGTTCGTGTAAAAAATTGCCAGATAAGAAAAGCTACAATATATCCACCGATTATATAAACCCACCAAGGTGAAATATCTAATCCTTTTACAAAGGTTGCTACATCATTTCCCCCATCGTACGGCGCTATAGTACGAATCGGGACATAATCATAAAAATTTCCTAAATTCATTAAATTAAATAAAAATATGAAATATAATAAATATGGTAGTTGCTTTATTTTCGGGTTTCTAAGGCAAAGAAAAGATAAAATAAATAATATAACATTGGCAATTCCTGCTCCAGCAAATGCAATTATAGCTGCATGGATACCATGCTTTGATGAAAATATCATGTTGTAGTTAACATTTTCATCCATTTTAACTAAAAACAATAAATTTTGCCAACTTATATCACCATACTGAAGAGCGAATGGATTCGATTTATAACCTAATCCCCAAGCCATAAAAGAGTGAGCATATTCATGAGGCAACATCGCCAAAGCATGAGTAATTACAATAAAAATAGGAGTAATCAGAATAAGCTTAACCCCAGATATTTTGCCCATATTAAGCCCTTTTTATACTAAGTTTTTGATAGTGTAAAATTTATTTAGCTCACCAAAATCAATACCTAGTACTTCAAAAATAGTAACTATATTTGATAATTTTATATCACCTTTAGCGAGTTCTATAAAGCAAACTGATGTTTGGCTAAGCCCGCATTTCCACGCCAGTTCTTCTTGAGATAAATCATTCGCTATTCTTTTTTCTCGGATTAATTTGCTTATTTTCTTGATAAACCGTTTTTGTTTTTCTGTCATTTGTTAGTCTTTATTATTTTTTTACCGGAAGTAAGAATAACAGTATATAATAACTAATTCAATTAAGTACACTTAATAAAATTAAAAAGTTAACCGACTATAATTTATTAGATTCAAGGATATTAACATTGTATGTGAAGGGGACCGCGAATGATTTTAGAGGACAGAATATTTTTTAACCAAGCAAAGTCGGTGGCAAATCATGATAATAACGCAACAAATGCATCAGATGAGAAATTTATTCAAGTAATAAATGGTATAAGACTCACACTAGGTTATGATCCACACAATTATTTTAATCTTAGCATTTTGGGGAAGCAGAGATCATATCAAACTGATATTCTTGGATGTTATGACAAAAGTAAGCCAGTACTAGATCCTTTAGAATGGATTAAATCAGATGCTGGCAACAAGCATATTGCCAATATCCGTGGAAATATTGAAGATGAAATTTTTGCTTCAGGCTATCAACATGAAAATACACATCCGGCAACTATCTATACCCGGAATTATTATCTATGGTTAGGGTATCTCAAACATTGCATCGGTGATATTGATACAGCTATAAAAGCAGAATTATGTGATTAAGGTACATGTAGGGCTGTATTTACTGTAGTAATAAATGCATTTATAGCAAATTACAGTATTAATTAAAACAGATTTGGTAAATTAATGATAAAATACTGGCTAATATTCAGAATTCGAGGATATATATGGTTTTGGGTGATTTTAGTGAGTATATTGTTTATGTGGATGAGAGTGGTGATCACTCATTGGGTAACATTAATAAAGAATACCCAGTGTTTGTTTTAGTATTTTGTATTTTTAAAAAATCTGATTATCTTGAAATTATTAAAAATATAACGGCTTTGAAATTTAAGTACTTTGGCCATGATAAAGTTATTTTTCATGAAACGGATATTCGCAGAAAAATTGGCGATTTTAAGATTTTTAATCGTGAATCTCAAGCTGCATTTATGAATGACTATTGGAAAGTAATTGATGATGCGAATGTTACAATAATTAGCTGCGTGATTGATAAGATTGGGCATAAACAAAAATATGTTACGCCAGATAATCCGTATGAATTATCAATGAAAACTTGCATAGAACACTTCAATAATTTTTTACAAACAAATAATATAGGCGAAAATGTGGTTAATCATATAGTAATTGAAAAACGTGGAAAAAATGAAGATGCTGGTTTAGAGCTAGCATTTAGAAGAATTTGTGAAAATAATAAATATAATTTGAAATTAAGGATGGCAAGCAAGCAAACTAATTGCGCAGGACTTCAACTAGCTGATTTAATTGCTCGTCCAATCGGACTAAGAATATTGCGGCCAACACAACCAAACCGTGGGTTTGACGTAGTACGTAAGAAGTTTATAAGTGATAGCAAGGGAAATTATATGAGATATGGGTTGAGCGTCTTACCGGAAAAATAAAAAGCCCCCGAGATTTCTCAGAGACTAATTACCGATCGCGATTTCGCAATCCAAGATAACGTTATTATAACCGATGCTCAAAAAATAAGCAAATATTTTAAGAATTAATGGATTGGCTAAACAGGCTGTAGCTAATTTGGTAAGTTATGTCGACCACTAAATAATGAATGGGATTAAACTAAGCCTTACTTAACTGCGTTAAACGTTGTATACCAATTGATATATATACCACTTAGCTAAAAATTAACTTATGCTTATGTGATTTGATTATGTGGTGTGTTACGGAAAAGTATGGGCTGCATACAAAATTATGGTTAATTGTTTTAAGTATTTTGAACTACCGGGAAAAGCTTATTATGGTAATAAGCAAATGAGTAATAAAAAACAATTAAAGTCTCTTGATGCAATGTCTGAATTCTTAATATACACAGCACCTAGCGGTAAAGTCAAGGTTGAGGCATTTATTCATAACGAAAATATATGGCTAACACAAGATAAGATAGCAATTTTATCTGGGGTAGGTAGACCAGCAATAACTAAACATCTTAAAAATATTTTTGCAAGTGGAGAGTTGCAGGAAAATTCAGTTGGTTCCATTTTGGAACATACTGCAAGTGATAACAAAAAATATTTAACAAAATTTTATAATCTGGACGCCATAATCTCAGTGGGATATAGGGTGAATTCCACTCAGGCGACACATTTTCGTATCTGGGCAACTGAACGCCTAAAAGAGTACATCATCAAAGGTTTCACAATGGATGATGAGCGGTTGAAAACCCCGCAGCACATTTTTGGTAAGGATTATTTTGAAGAACAATTAGCTAGAATACGTGATATTCGTTCTAGTGAAAGACGATTTTATCAAAAAATTACTGATATCTATGCCCAGTGTAGTGCTAACTATGATAATCATATAAGTGCTATAATCATGTGATGATACTTTGTACCATCTAATGTCTAAAGATAATATTTTTATTAAGGATTGAGCGTTATGAAACAAGTTATACAAAAAAAGGGTGTTATATTAACCATAATTACTTTAGGTTGTTTTTTTGCATTAGAATTATCTGGATGTGGTGTTTTTGGGGAAAATAACGACACACCAGTTGTTAATCCACCTTATACTACAAAACTTTACCAAAACGCAGGATTAATAGTATCAAGTGACACCATGACCGTTACAGCAATGAATAATTACCCTGCACCAGCAGCTAGTCAGACATCTACAATACCAGTAAGCTTCAAGGTGGCAAAGGATCTACTTGAAAAAAACGTAGAGGGTAAGATATTAATCCCAACTGGCACATTAGTCAGTGGCACGTACACTAATGATGGAAAAACCTGCAATGTTACCTGGGAAAATGTATATGCTCATGGCGACCAAAACATGGATAAATCTAATGCAGTATCAATAGCTAAAATCGCTGCACCTACAACTTGTAATCCGGCCACTGGTATAAAAAATGGTGACCAGCTAATAATTAGTTTTACTGGAGCGCACAGTCTTGATCTGGCTATTTAAATATATCAGCTAATTAAGCGGTGAGAGACGCTGACATATCATTGTAGGATTATCAGAACAAGCCGTGTTAACATACACCTGCAGATTATTAAAATTAATATTCTTGATAGGCTAAGTTACGGATACTGCATCGTATCCATAATGAAATATATCTGAGATTATAAATGGGGCATGCTCCATTGGAGGATTTATGTTGAAAAAAATTATACCAAACCCTAGATCAAAATTTATCACCCACTTAACCACCAATATTATTGTTGGATTAATTGCTATAATTATAGCATTACTAATAGGTATGTGGGGATACCATGCATTTGAACACATGTCATGGGTTGACTCATTTGCAAATGCATCAATGATATTGTCTGGGATGGGACCATTTGGGCCACTTACAACTACAGCTGGGAAAATATTTGCTGGATGCTATGCACTATTTAGTGGGCTGGTTTTTATAGCCGTTGTGGCCTTAATCTTTGCCCCAATAATGCATAAGTTTTTTGTAAAAATTCATTTAGAAAGTGCTTCTATCTTAAGTAAAAATAGCAAGTAACCATAGTAATCACGTGTTATTAACTGATGTTACGCAGTTAATTAAACTTTATCTTGTAATCTCAATTGGTTACAGGGTAAATTCAACTGTCAAGAAAATCTTGACAATTCAAAAGGAAGGTAGATAATATGACATCAGAGTTTACGATAGATAAATTGAAATCACTAATTTGTACTGCAAGTGATTTAAATGAGCCATTAAATTATTTCTTTGATATGTTAGATGCCGGTATGTTACCAAGTACGCTGCTGGATGAAGTTGAATCTAAAGAGATAACCGTACTACTTAAAATTGCCGTGGAAACAATAAATAAGAGTTTAAATTTAAAAACGCATACAACACCACCACTACTACAACAGACTATGGATAAGCAGATAATTCATGGTATATGTGGGTTATCAGGAGAGCCTCAGCCTCTAACTATAATATATTGGGTTGAATTTAAAACAGCTATAATATGTTTATATCACAAAAACCGTACAGAATTATGGCGTTTGGTATTAAGTGATAAACCATTTGTAAAGCATTAAAAGATATGAATCAATATGTTCTTATAACTGGAGCGTCAGGAGGGATTGGTAAGGCATTTGCGTATGCTTTTGCAAAGAAAAACAAGAACCTGATTCTGGTGGCGCGTTCAAAAACAAAGCTGGATGATATTGCTCTGGATATTCGGGATCTTTACTCGGTTGATGTCATAGTAATCATTCAAGATTTATCTAACAATGATTCAGCTGAAGAATTATTTGAAGCTACTAAACAATATAGTATTGGAATACTTGTAAATAACGCTGGATTTGGTGTTACGGGTGAGTTTGCAAAAAATGATATACATGAACTTGAAAAAATGTTGTTAATAAATAACTTAACCCTTACTAAGCTAATTTACTTATATTTGCCAGAACTAAAAAAACAAAAAGGTAAAATCATTAATGTAGCATCTAATGCAGCATTCCAACCGGTTCCATTTATGGCGGCTTATGCTGCAACAAAAGCATATGTTCTTCACCTTTCAGAGGCTTTGCATGAGGAGTTAATATCTGAAAAAGTTGAGGTAATGGCTCTTTGTCCATCAGCTACGGATACAAACTTTTGGAAGGTGGCAAAAATGGATCCCAAAACTACAAAATTAAAGCTCTATAGTCCAGATTTTGTGGTTAATTGGGCATTAAAAGCGTTGGATAAACGGCGATCGTACACGATTCCTGGATTCGTTAATAATCTTACTAGTTTTTTTATTCGATTTACGCCCAGGTCACTAGTTACAAAAATAGCCAGGAAATTAGTTGGACACTAACAACTCATCTCGCTTCTGTCGTAAAGTTGGTGCAACCTCATCCACACCTGAATTTGTGCTGCACTATTTCAGTTGCTAAAGGAGTTTTGTAATAGTTATGATATAATGGCATGATTTAAATTTTCTTTGGAGTTCATATGAGTAATACAGTATTATTTATCATCCCAGGAGCTTGTTCTTTTGGTTCCATGGTTGCGCTTGAGTTAATTGGGAAACCTTATAAAGTTGGTATCACTACAGCTGAAATAAGAAAAAGTGATGCTTTTTTGAAGATAAATCCGCTAGGAAAAGTTGGTACTTTGTCGGATAACGGTAATGTTGTATATGAGAATTTAGCTATAATTATGTATTTGATGGATAGTAACCAAAAATCAAAGATTTTTCTACCTTTAAATTCTAAAGATAGGATTGAAGCATATAAATGGTTATCCTATTTGGCATCGACTCTTCACGTTTCATTCGGCCCGTTAATTAGACCTGAAGCTTTTATTGATGAATCAGGAGTTGCTCAATTAAAAGAGTTTGCAATAAAAAAACTTAACGGTATACTTCAGTATATTGATAATCATTTATCTGAACGAGATTTTTTATTTTCTAAAGATTTTACTGTTATTGATGCTCAAGCTTATGGGATACTTAGATTTGGAAATAAATTTAACTTACTTGGTAATTATAAAAACATACTCAACTATTTAGACAGAATGAATCAAATGCCTATTATTCAAAATGCTTTAAATATTGAGCAACAAAAAACAGAATTACTTAAAAATAGTAGTTTTGATGGCTATTATCTGTTTGAATAAAACTATAAATTTTTATAAATATTAAAAGGAGTTTTACTATAATGAAAAGAGTAGAAAATAAAGTAGCAATTGTAACAGGAGGTTCTTTAGGCATTGGGGAAGCGTCTTGCTTACTATTAGCTAAGCATGGTGCCAAAGTTGCAGTTACTGATATTAAAGATAAGGAAGGGCAAGCATTAGTTGCTAAAATTAAGGCAGCAGGTGGCGCGGCTGAGTTTTGGCACATGGATACGACTAATGAAGAAGAAGTAAAAAGTGTGATTTCAAAAATTAAGAGTAAATTTGGCAAAATAGATATCTTGGTAAATAATGCTGGAATCGCTGGAGTAAATAAGCCAACACATGAAATTACATCTGAAGAATGGGACAAGGTAATTGCAATTAACGTTAAAGGTGTATTCTTTTGTACTAAATATACTATTCCTTGCATGTTAGAAAATGGTAGTGGTAGTATAATTAATCTCTCATCAATTTACGGAATTATAAGTGCTCCAGACCTTCCTCCATATCATGCGTCAAAAGGTGCTGTGCGCGAAATGTCAAAAACTGATGCATTGCTCTACGCTAAAGACAAGATTAGGGTTAATTCGGTTCACCCAGGGTTTATTTATACACCACTGGTAGAAGATTTGGGCAAAGGGCAGTCTGGAGGCTTAGAAAAATTCAAACAAGAAACAGGTGCATTACACCCTTTAGGACATATGGGCGAGGCCATTGATATTGCTTATGGGATATTATATTTAGCCTCTGACGAATCTAAATTTATGACTGGCAGTGAGCTGGTGATAGATGGTGGTTATACTGCCAGATAGGTCATTAGTCTTTTTTATATTTACTTTAAGTTAGACAAAATTGTTAATTTCATCAAGATGCGGCATAGAATTTTGGGTGCCGATTTTAGTTACTGATAATGCGGCAACTTTCTGACCAAAAATAGCCGCATTTTCAAGTGACATATTTTTTGATAGGCCAGTAACAAATCCGCCATTAAATGAATCGCCAGCTCCGGTTGTATCTACTGCCTTGACATTAAAACCTTTGATTACTTTATGTAACTCTGCATTAGCCAGGTAAACTCCATTTTTGCCTAAAGTGATTAAGACATTTTTAACTTTATGGGCTAAAAACCAATTAGCCGCTTTTTTTGCTGTTTCTTCATCTACTACCTTAATGCCAGTTAGTATTTCTGCCTCCGTCTCATTGGGGGTAATAAAGTCTAATTGTGCTAAATATGTTTCGTGCATTGGTTGTGCAGGTGCTGGATTTAAAATAATGATTTTCCCGGCATTTTTTGCAATATCAATTATTGTATAAACACTCTCAATTGGAATTTCTAATTGTAATAAAATAATATCATGCTGGGTAATTACATCTTTGAATTTAGTAACTAGCTCTGGTGTTAGATGGTTATTAGTACCTGGGGCAACAGCAATTAGATTGTGTCCTGCATCATCTACCATTATTTGGGCCATGCCATTAGTTTCACCATGAATTATTTGTATATAATCAGTGTTTATGCCATCCTTTTTATAAGCCTGTAATACCATTTGCCCAAAGAAATCATCACTAATACAACTAATAAAAGTAACTTCGCCACCACTACGTTTAGCTGCTACTGCCTGATTAGCACCTTTGCCACCAGAATCAAGAAGGCACTTTCCTCCCATAATTGTTTCACCAATTTTGGGGATATGTGGTACGTTAACCAAAACATCAACATTGCTACTGCCAATTACCAAAATTTTTTGCATTTTATATCATTTCTTATAAATAATTACATATTCGTGTCATTGCGAGCGCAGCGTGGCAATCTCTGCCCCGTCATTGCGAGCAAAGCGTGGCAATCTTTTTGTATAATTAAATTTGAGATTTGATCACACCACCCGAGAAATAACAGTTAAAATAAGCCTTATCATAAATCAATATTCTAACATTTTAGGAATATTAATGATGTTATAATTAACATTTCTGGGGGTAATAACATGGATAAAATAAGTGGAAGTTGTAATTGTGGGGCAGTTACTTATGAAATAAGTGGCGATATAAGGCGAGTTGTTAATTGTCATTGCGGTATGTGTCGCAAAATGAACGGCTCTGCATTCTCAACTTATGTTGCTGTACCAGATGCGAGCTTTACATTGATATCAGGCGCTACTAACATTAGTAGCCATGCTGTTTCTACAAATGCTACCAAAAGTTTTTGTAATATTTGTGGTACCCCAATTTACAATCTAAATCCAAAATATCAAGGCTTAAAAATATTACATTTAGGTTCACTGGATAATGCGCATCAGTATCGACCAGAAGTAAATATCTTTTGCGATACAAAGCTAGATTGGCTGGATGACATCTCTACAATAACAAGCTTTGAGCAAGCAATGAAATGAATTTAATCTCATAGAGTAAATTCCACGGCGCTCTGCAACGATATTTGTGTCATTCCCGCGTATTATGTCATTCCCGCGTAGGCGGGAATCTATGCCCCAAGATACCAGCTGCTCTGCGGCGTGGATGGTTTATTAAGTAACCAACGCCGGTTTCTCCAGTGCAGACAAGACCAGTTTTATTTTTTGAATCCAAAATAGCAAAGTATAATGCCGGTTATAAAGGCAAAGACAGCGGTTAAATAACTAATACCAATATTATTCACGAAAAATAAAGTATAGCTTTCGGTTAATTGAGGGTAGAAGACAAGTAGAATGCCTTTCAATAAAGTACTCCAAGCCATGATGGTTATAATCACTCGCCAATTCCATTGCCAGATATTATGACTTACAACCATCAATATACCCATAATTAAAGTAAAAAATCCGGTCACAAAGAGTAATGGCTGATCTTTTATAATATCATCAAATCCAATTAAAAATCTATGCATATCAAGGAACATGCCAATGCCTATGATGATTAAATAGATGCCAATTACTTTAGCTAAAAATTTAGAAATGTTCATAATAATACTCCTAAAAATAATATTTATCTATGTCATTGCGAGTTAATCTCCGCAGGCGCGACCTGCTGAACAAATAGCAATGAACCCAGGTTTATAATTCCCCTCTGGAGGGGTGGCAGGCTACGCCTGACGGGGTGGGGGCGTATTACTTATTATTGTGAGTTCAAACAAAAAATTCTACATTTTGATAGTTACCAGGATTTTGTTTAATGCTTGCAATTCGTGTTTGCCAGTTACCCACATGAATTTCTAATTTATGTCCATCTGGATCAGTAATATACAAAGAGTCACCTTCAGATTTGTTCTCCTTAAATATATGTGTACCACTTGCGATTATTTTATCTTTTATTACTTTAAAGTCATCACGTGTTACGTCAAATGCGATGTGCGTGTAGTCCATTGTTGGTGATGCATGTTCGTCATAACTGATACAAAACCAAAGATTACCTGCTAAAAAATATGCACCCTTATGCCATTTACATAATGGTTTAAAACCTAATATTTCATTGTAGAAATTAGATGAGCGAGCCACATTATTTGTGGCGATAGTGATGTGATTTATTCCGTTAATCATAAAAGCTATTTTCCTGATAAAAAATTTGATTTACTTAGTCGATACAATACATGCAGACTAAGTAGATGTTCTTTTTGCATCTTTGGATGGTAAAAATCATCTTGTGCATCATGAACCATGCCAAGCTTTTGCATAACGCGTTCTGACGGCTTATTAATCTTAGCAGTAAATGCAACTATTTCATTAAAATTATATTCGTTAAATCCAATCTCGAGGCACTTCTTTGCTCCTTCTGTTGCTAGTCCTTGTCCCCAATATTCATGTGCAAGTCGCCAGCCAATCTCTATACATGGAGTAAAATGTGCTTCAAAGCCAGGGACTTCCAAACCAATAAATCCAATAAACTTATGATTTTCCTTTAATTCTGCGGCATACCAACTAAAACCACGAGTTGCAAAATTATTTTTGATTTTATTAATGCTTGCTATTGTTTCTTCGGAAGATAGAATATTTGGAAAATATCGCCTTACTTCTTTATCTTGATTTAGTTTGATAAATGGCTCCGTGTCGCTATCTCGCCAATTACGCAAGATTAATCGTTTAGTTTCGTACATATATATCTCCCAATGAATTACAGCGTTCTCAAAACTTTATTTTACCATGAAGTTGAAATTAATTTTGGGATATGTTACAATACTGCTTATGGTTTTAGGGACACCAGTATCCGCAAAAGAAGATTTCACCCTAAGTTAAAAATAACTATTCAGGCATCATTCCAGCGTAAGCGGGAATCCATGCTCTAAAATTTATTTAACTTTTTATATTTTACCAAAAGCGGATTATGGTATAAAGAAATATAGGAATTTAAATATGTCAACACGACCTTTTACTTTAGCCGAATGTAAAATTCAGGCAACAATTTCTCTAAAACTTGCACGCTCTAATGATGGTAATACGTTACATCAATTTAAGCAATTACCTTTCTTTGCAGAATTAGATAATACAGATATCAAAAAAGCATTAAAATTAAAACATGCGCTACAAATAATTGCCAATCAATATGGTTTTGCATCCTGGCATAATTTAAAAGCATATTTTGAGAAAACCAGATTAACTGTTTTTCCTATGCATAGCGGATTTCTAAATCATTGGTTTGCAAATTATAAAGAGGCGAAATCCTACTTACATGGTCATCCACAAGATTTTCTCTTACCCTATAAAAATCATTTTGTAGTTTGTGATAATAATTGCCTGGAACATATGGGGCTAAATCTACAGGATAAAAACTGGGAATTAATCGGGCATAATTGGGCTGAACCAGATGACTATAATGCATGGGAACTTCTGAATGCACAATACTCCAAACAAAAAAAGGAGGTCCAAAATGTCTAAACAATTTACAAATAGGTATTTGCAAGGTATCTTTGAACCACTTGATTCTGAATACAATATTGAAAATTGTATTGTTAATGGTCAAATCCCAAAAGAACTAAATGGTAGCCTGTATAAAATTGGTTCAAACCCACAATTTGTATATTCAGCAAATTATCATCTATTTGGTGGTGATGGGATGATACATAAAATAGACTTTAATAATGGGGTTGTTAGTTACGCTAACAGGTGGGTTAGAACTAATAAGTTTAATCAGGAAAAAGAAGCCAAAAAAGCACTGTATGCTGGGTTTAGAGATGAAGAAATATTAAAACAAATCATGAACGGTATGTTTGCTGATACTGTAAATACTAATGTGATTTATCATGCGGGTAAATTACTGGCTCTTAACGAATCAGTCACTCCATATTCGGTTGACCTTGAGTTAAACACTCTGCATAAATATAATTTCTCTGGCAAATTAGATGGCAGTATGACGGCTCATCCAAGAATCTGCCCAGAAACTGGGGAATTGGTAATGTTTAGTTATTTATCTCGTGATATTGATGGTAAAACAATTAACTATTATGTGGCAGATAAAAATGGGAAGATTATACATAAAACTGAAATTACAGTTCCGTATAAAAGCCTGATGCACGATTTTGCAATTGCTGGAGATTATGTGATTTTCCCATTATTTCCACTTACTTGTAGCCTTGCCAAATTGCTAAATGGTGAAGAATTCTATACCTGGGAATCAGATCTAGGATGTTACTTTGGTATTATGCCTCGTTTGGGTAATAGTGATGATTGTATCTGGATACATCAAAGTGAGGCAGGATTGGCGATGCATATTGCAAATGCGTACCAGGAAAATAATTTACTGATTATCGATGCATGTTACGCCGATAATATTCCAAAGGATGCAAATGGATTTAAACCTGGTAGTGAAGAAGAATTTCCTGCATATCTTACACGCTTTATCTTTGATATAGTGAGTAAAAAGCTAGTTGAAAAAATAAAGCTGGATACGGTAGCCTGTGAATTTCCCAAATTTGATGAAAGATACACTGGCAAGAAATACAATCATGCCTATGTCGCATCAATACTTTCCGACCATTGGGAAGGGCATGAATTTAATGCAATTATGCATTATGACTTGAGCAACAACCAGAAGCAAGTTCATGATTTTGGAATAAATGCTATGCCATTAGAACCAATTTTTGTACCTAAAAATAGCAACAGCTCTGAAGGTGAGGGGTTTTTGTTAGTCTTTGTGTACAATAAATTAAAAAATCGCAGTGATTTAGTAATTTTAGATGCACAAAATGTGGATAAGGAGCCATTGGCAACGGTTAAGCTTCCGCATCGTGTACCATTTACATTTCATGGTACATTTGTTCCCAGATGTGGTTAAAGATTTTGTTTTATACATCGGTTAGTATTTGCAAATTCATTGATTAGCATACCTGTGGCTGATGCAATAACCTCATCATGCGATACTGCATCTTTTTTATTTTGGGTGGTATACACCACTACAACAAGTGGAGAGCATTTCGGCGGATAAATGATTCCAATATCATTTTTTGTGCCGTAGTCTCCGCTTCCGGTTTTATCCCCAACTATCCAGCCTTTTGGTACGCCAGCTCTAATTTTAGCATTACCTGTAGTGTTGCTTTTTAGCCAGCTTAGTAATTGTTCACGCTCTGGTAATTTTAGGGCATCTTTGAGCACCAGCTGTTGCAAACTGGCTCCCATTGCCTCTGGCGTGGTTGTATCACGTAAGTCGCCTGGTACTGCGGTATTTAATTCTGGTTCAGGGCGGTCTAAACGAAACTTATTATCATTAATAGATCTGGCATACATAGTCACAGCGTTCACTCCACCCAGGGTTTGTGTGAGTAGATTCATTGCTGTGTTATCGCTATAGTCTAAGGCCGCCTCACATAGTTTGGCTACGCTCATGCCATTGTTAATATATTTTTTTGTAATTGGAGCATAGCCACTTTTATCTACATCCTTTTGGCTATACTTGATTGTTTTTTGTAATAAAGTTGGGATATTCTCACTTTTTTTCAGAATTGCTGAAACCACTATTACTTTACTAGTACTACAAAAAGCAAAACGCTCAGAACCACGATATTCTATTTTTCTATTATTTGCCGTATCTATTGCATAAACTCCAATTCGCCCACCGGATGATGACTCCAATTTTGCAAGTTTTGCTTGAATTTCATTTGCCGGGGTTTGCAATGATGGCTTTATTGGCTCTGCTAATACTCCGCCACTCATATAAACAGGAGATAAAATAACAGCTAATACAAATACCGCATTTCGATTAAATAATTTCATCCTAACAATTCCTTTAAATCAATATAAATGCTCTACTAAAACCAATTGCCAGAGCTGTATTCCATACTTTTTTACAGCCATAAGTATAGTTGATATTGATGCCAGACTGCAACCGAAAATGAATATACTCCCGGTATATTGTGTACTTTTGCGAATTCTCGCAAAACTTTTACCATGTGACGCCAGACATGGCGTAATTCTAAGCGGTGCAAGTTCGCAGCAGGCTGATCTGATAGGAACTGCTAGCCTAGGCAAGGGTGTCCGCCGCGAGGTGGAATCCGAAGGAAGCTGATGGCAAAATATGGTTGTGACGAACAGAAACTACATATAAGGCTACTACACTTGGGTAACTTAGCATGAAATAGGGACGCCCGATAATCAGACGGAAGTGTAGGGGTAGATGTAGCATTAACCATAGGAAAGAATTACGTCTTACTCTGGGAGATCTCCAGTGCTGTTGCAAAAGCAACTAGGCAATAAGCGATTATTACTGATGGTTCTGGAGAAGTCAGCAGAGGGCATAGTACCGATACGTTGCAACATATCGGGAGGGTCCGAATTAGCTAAATCAAGAAGCAGTAACAAGAAACTCTTCGATAAGGAGCGATAGATAATAGATGGGGAACCCCCAAGACACCGATGAGTTGGAAACGACAGAATCAGACCTGACGAAATAGGTGGAATAGCAATTATTGAAGGCGTAGAAAGGAATACGAGTCTTGAACATAAATCTGATGGAACAAATTTGCGAGCTAACAAATTTGAACGATGCCTATAAGAAGGTCAGAGCAAATAGAGGAGCATCTGGGGTTGATAGACAAACTATCGAACAGACGCTGATTTATATGCGAAGCCACAAAGAACAGATCATAGGGTCACTACTAGATGGCAGCTACAAACCAAATCTGATAAGAGGTGTGGAAATACTGAAAGCAGATGGGATTAGCAAGCGCCAGCTTGGCATACCGACAATTCTGGATAGAATAATCCAGCAAGCAATACTACAGGTACTACAACCAATATTCGAACCGAAATTCTCGAATTCGAGTTATGGTTTCAGACCAGAGCGCAGCGCACTGATGGCATTAAATAAAGCCAAAGAGTACGTGAACGATGGCTATAAATACGTTGTGGATATGGACTTGGAGAAGTTCTTTGACAGAGTGAATCACGACATACTAATGTCAAAACTAGCTCTACATATAGGAGACAAAGGTTTACTTAAATTAATAAGGAAATACTTAGAAGCTGGGATACTCCAGAACGGTATATGCATAGACCGAGAAATCGGCGTTATGCAAGGCGGGAATCTGAGCTCGCTACTTTCAAATACCATGCTGGATGAGCTGGATAGAGAACTGGAAAAGAGAGGACATAAGTTCTGCCGCTATGCTGACGACTGCAACATTTACGTTAAAAGTTACGCAGCTGGTGAAAGGGTAATGAACTCAGTAACAGCCTTTCTGTCCAAACGCTTAAAACTCCAAGTGAACGAGACGAAGAGTGCAGTAGCACTGGCATCCAAGAGGAAATTCTTGGGATATAGTTTCAGAAGTGACGGGGAATTAAGGGTATCAAACCAAGCGATGGCGAAATTCAAGGATAAAATCCGAGAACTAACTAAACGCAACAAAGGTACCAGTCTAGAGACGGTCATATTCAAGCTTAACCAATACTTAAATGGGTGGATAAGCTATTATAGGCTGTCAGCGAGTAAAAGTGTGTTTAATAAACTGGACTCATGGATACGACGCAAACTAAGATGCTTTCGAATTAAACAGCGTAAACGAGCATACCCGATTTATAAATACTTGATAAAACTGGGAGTATCTGTGCAGAATGCATGGAATCTAGCAACGTCAAGTAAAGGCTGGTGGCGAATGTCGCATAACCCAGCAATAAATCAGGCAATGTCAAACACATGGTTCAAGAACTTGGGGTTAGTAAACTTGGAAGAGAAGATTAACCAGTTTCAAAGTTTAGTTAAAACCGCCGTATGCGACAACGCACGTACGGTGGTGTGAGAGGTCCCGGCCGTGAGGCCGGTCCTACTCGATTTTATTTGGTAAAATCCCTCAAATTGGTGAAATTATCAGTAGTAAATAAATGATTGTACTAGATAAATTCAAATTAATCTATTTTTGTAGTTAGAGTGTTATAATATAGGAAGGTAAGTAATTAGAATGGCAATAGCAATGAATTATTCAAATGATTTTGGTTTTGATGTTGTAGATTACATCAAGAAACTCCGTAATGTTGGAGTTAGTCAAGAAATAGCTGAAGTACAGGGACAAGAGTTGTCACATGCTATAAAAACAATGGCTAATGAAGTAAAAATTGAAATTAAACAGGAGTTGCATTCTGATAACTTGGCAACTAAGGGTGATGTACGAGAATCGGAGTTACGCTTACAGAAAGAAATTGCAGTTATAAAAAGCGAACTAATCAAATGGATTTTAGGAGCGGCCATAACAGCTAGTATTGTAGTTTGTGGTTCAATGTTTACTATGCTAAAACTGCTGATCCATTAAATTGCCAATTATTGTGTAGTGAGGTAATCCATCCACATGTGATTATAATCCTAAAAAGAGTAATTACTAGCAAAGACTCTTTTTTGGATAATAACATTGATGTAAGAATAGGATTAATCAAATGCAAGAACTGGTTCTGTTAACATACTCTAAAGTCATATTTTCTGCCTACACTGATTGGCTGGAACATCTATGTGCATCACCGCAGAAATTATCAGATATTTCCCAAGAATGTGAGTGTACCAGCCAAGAGTTTCTTAATTACTTTACGAATGTTTGGAGTGATATAAAATGTTCCAAATGTATTCCTATAAGTCCGATTGATCATCGGTTCAAGAATAAGATGTGGAGTAAGTATTACCCATTTAATGTTTATTCACAATTGTTCTTAAGTTATCAACATATTCTAAATGCAATTAGCTCAAATGTTCCCGGGGTAAGCCCACATCATGAGCAGTTGGTTAATTTTACGCTACGGCAGTTTATGGATATGTACTCACCCTCAAATTTTCCGTGGACTAATCCGGTTGTGGTTAAAGCAGCTGTAGAACAATATGGCATGAATTTTATCAGAGGGTATAAAAATTATCAAGAAGATGTTATACACTATGTAAACCATCAGCCACCAGCTGGTACTGAAGAATTTAAAGTTGGAGTTAATCTTGCAATTACTCCCGGTAAAGTAATTTATCAAAATCGATTAATAGAATTAATTCAATACACGCCTACAACCAATCGTGTCTATTCAGAGCCAATATTGATTGTACCAGCCTGGATTATGAAATATTACATCCTTGATCTTTCACCATATAATTCAATGGTTAAATATTTAGTTGACCAAGGTCATACAGTATTTATGATCTCCTGGAAAAATCCGGATACTACCGATGCCAATTTAAGTCTTGAAGATTATATGAGTCTTGGAGTGATGGATGCGATTAATGTGATTAACCGCATTATTCCCAATCGAAAAATTCATTGTACCGGCTATTGCATTGGTGGAACCTTGCTTATGCTTGCTGCAGCGTTAATGGCTGCCCAGTCAGATGATAGGATTAAAACAATTTCCCTCTTTGCGGCTCAGATTGATTTTACAGAAGCAGGGGAGTTACGTTTATTTATAGATGAAGAACAGATAGGTGCAATTGAAAAGATTATGCAAAAGCATGGTTATTTAAGTGGTGAGCAAATGGCCAGTTGTTTTAGTATGTTGCATGCACAGGATCTTGTTTGGTCACGTTATATTCAGGATTATTTGCTTGGGGCCAGATATCCATTTAGTGATATGATGACATGGAATAGCGATACAACCAGATTACCATATAAAATGCACTCAGAATATTTACGTAAACTATATCTACATAATGAATTCGCTATTGGGAAGTATAAGCTTAAAGGTCAGAAACTTTCTATTGCTGATATTAAAGTTCCTATCTTTGCAGTAAGTACAGTCAAAGACCATGTGGCGCCATGGAAATCAGTATACAAAATTCATAACTTATCTAAGACAGATATAACTTATGTTTTAACAAGAGGTGGGCATAATTCTGGAATAATCAGCGAACCAAATCATAAGGATCGCAGCTATCAAATGCTAGAGCATAAAAAATTGCAAAAACCTCTTACTCCAGATATCTGGCAGGAAAAAGCACCACAATATGAGGGATCATGGTGGTTAGCCTGGGAAGAATGGCTTTCCAATTTATCAGGAGTTAAAGTAGCTCTGCCATCAATGGGTAGTGCGGAGTATAAGATAATATGTGATGCACCTGGCACCTATGTGCTGCAAAGATAACAACTCAGGCATCATTCCTGCGCCGATGTCATTCCCGCGCAGGCGGGAATCTATGCTCTAAATTTTGTAACCGTTCATTTAAACTTATACAATATTACTCAAAATTTTACAATCTTGTGCAACATTATTGTTAAATTCCTGCTTCAGCGTAGCATAACTCGTAGGCTGCTGATTGCTCAGCATTCCGCCG
>Ga0134126_10002037_pt1 | contig 25644 bp, 24 predicted proteins | sample KB31752_FD_96881 | JGI IMG/M metagenome (GOLD analysis project Ga0134126, IMG submission 96881) | Terrestrial soil microbial communities with excess Nitrogen fertilizer from Kellogg Biological Station, Michigan, USA - KB3-175-2 | ecosystem: Environmental > Terrestrial > Soil > Unclassified ... | reverse complement strand
GGGCGGTCGCGGTCGCCGCCAGCCGGGCCCGGCCGGCCGAACCGGTGATCACCGCCCGCTGGCCGGGGTCGGCATAGACCCGCCAGCGCGCGGTCATCCGGATCGTCAGGACGGCCCCGCCTCCGGCGGGGCCGTCCTTCCCTGCACCAAACCCCGGCACGCCGTGGCTCACGCGGACCGTCAGCCGGGCCGTGACCCAGCCCGACGACTGCTGCCACCGCGCCGTCCCGTCGATCACCGCGTTGGTCACCCAGCGCACTCCCGTCAGCCGGATGCGCAGCGTGCCGCCGCCCGCGAACCTCACCCGGCCGCCGCGCAGCCCGCGGTCAACGTTGCCGCTGAGCAGCGGCCACCGGCTGATCTCATCCCCGACCGCGGCCAGTCCCGCGGTGACCGCGCGCAGGGCCGATCGGCCGGCCCGGTTGCCCGCCGCAGGCCGGGCCGGGACCGCGCCGGCCAGCCGCTCGGGGTAGCTGCCGACCGTATGCACCGGCGCCACCCGCGACGCGCAGGCCGTGTTCTCCCGGCGCAGGTCGTCCGGCCGGGCGACGAACCGCCGGTAGATGGACTCGGCGCAGGCGTTGTCGCCGTCCTGCTCGGTGACGTGGGTCAGGTTGGCCAGCGTCACCAGCCGGGCCGAGCGGCCCATCTGCCGGGCCACCACCGTGGCGCCGTCCAGCCGCGGGGTCAGCGAGTCCAGGGTGCCGGACAAGATCAGCACCGGCAGCCGGGCCGGCACCAGCGGCGGCCGCTTGGTGATGGGCTGCACGTGGCGCACCGGGCTCGGCCAGTTCAGGCAGGCGCTGTAGGCCTCGGTGTACTGGTCCAGCTCGGTCCACTGGGTGACACTGAACGGCGCGAACGTCCGCCGCGGCTCACGCCGCAGCGCGGCCGCGTACTGCCGGGCCCGGACGGCGGGCGTGGCGTCACGGCTGAACAGCTGGACGTAGTCGGTGCACGAGACCGCGAAGTACAGGCCGTCGCTGAAGCCGTTCAGCGGCTCGTTGGTGTCGTCGAAGCCGACAGAAAGCGCGGCCAGCCGCAGCAGCGGCGCCGCGTCACCGCGGCGCAGCGCGCGGGCCGAGGCGTCCAGGTCCCGGTACACCACCGGGTCGAAGCCCGCGTTGTTGACCAGGTTGACCAGCGTCAGCACGGTCACCGTGACCCGGCCCCTGGTGCCGTTTTCCGTCGTGCTCTTCCCGCTCACCGGGTGGCGGGCCAGCCGTCGCGCCAGCCGTGCGATCCGGCTCCATGACCCGCTCCCGGCCGCCGCCGCGCACGGCGCCGACCGAGCGCAGGCCTGGTCAAAGGCCCGGCGCGCGGTCACCACTGTCGTCGTGTACCACGGGTCGAGCCCGAGCACCTGGTAGGTGGAGTCCAGGGTTACCGACCGCAGCAGCTCTGGGTAGCGAGCCGCGAACACCTGGCCGAACCAGCTGCCGTAGGAGTCGCCGTACAGGTCCACCCGGCCGGCCCGCAGCGCGCGCACCACGCCCGCCACGTCCCGAGCCGAGTTGGCCGTGTTGAACAGGTCCGAGGCGTGGACCCAGCCCCCGTGCCGGTAGTGCCAGGTGTGGTTCAGCCGCGCGCCGCACGTCGCCACCAGGCGGTTGAACCGCGCGCCGTACTGCCGGGGGCCCGCGTGCTCCAGGCCCGGGCAGGTGACCGGCGTCGAGTTGCCCGTGCCGCGCAGGTTAATTAGCAGCAGGTTGCGCGTCCGCAGGACCGGCCCCAGCATCGCCCGGTACAGCGAGCCCGAGCCCGTCGTGGAGTAGCCCGGGCCGCCCTCGACCGCCAGCACCGTGCCCGTCGCGTGCCCGCCGCTGGCCGGCAGCCACTGGAAGCCGAGGTGGATCCGCGGGCTCGCGGCCGATGAGTAGTCCAGCGGCACCCGCACGCCGCCGCACAGCAGCCGCGAGCGCTTGGCGCACGGGCGCACCCGCACGCTGCCGATATGGGTGGCGGTGCGAGCTGTCGCGGTGTCGGCCGCCGCCGCCGTCCGTGTCGCTGCCGTCCGTGTCGCTGCCGTCCGTGTCCCGGCCGCCTGCGCCGCTCCCGGTAGTGCCACCAGCGCCAGGGCCGTCGCTGTCACTGTCGCCGTAAAGCCCAGGACTGCGCCGCCGGTCAGCCGCCTGATCCGCGGGTAGGCCCGCCTCGGTTCCGCCACCGGCATGAGCGTAAATGCGGACACCCCGCCATGGGTAGCTCTGGGTAGGCCCTTTTACGGACAGCCGGTCCCGTGGGGTATCAGGGTCCGGCTAGTGCGCGCCCGCCCGGTCGTCGTCGTGGACCAGCAGGTTGAGCAGCCAGCCCACCACGCCCACGATGATCGCGCCCCAGAACGCCGCCCAGAAGCCCGTGATGTGGAACGGCAGGTGCAGCTTGCCCGCCAGCCAGCTGCTCAGCCAGAGCAGCAGCCCGTTCACCACCAGCCCGATCAGGCCCAGGGTCAGCACATAAAACACGCAGCCCACCGTCTTCACGATCGGCTTGATTACCGCGTTCACGATGCCGACGATGAGCGCGACCACGATCAACGTCAGGATCTTCTTCACCGTCGTGCTGGCGTGCAGTTCGATTCCCGGCACGGCCCACGTCGCGACGCCCAGGGCGGCCGCCGCGATCAGGACGCGAAGCACGAACTTCATGGGGGCTATCCTTCCATAGGCTCCCAAATCGGGAACTATCAAGCCGCCCACCCGTCACCTGGGCCGCACCTGCTTCAACACTCAGCCCGACACGCTCCCGCCCCGGCCGAATCCCTGGACACTCAGCCGCCGCACATGCCAAGATCACTTCCGGGGGATTACTAGACGTGCTCAGGCCGCTACCCTGCGGCGGAGCACCAGGGGGAGTACAGGGATGGGATTAGCCTGGGTGCCTGACGACACCGTCCGTGCCGTCGACACCGGCCGTGTCGCCGCGCCCGCGCCCCGGCGCGACTGGACCAGCGGCCCGCGCCACCGGCGGCCGACGCTGCTAGCCCGTTCCGGTCAGGCCGTGGCTTGCCGGCTGACCGCGCTGGCCCGCACCGACTCAGACGCGGCCCCTTCGCGCTCTACGCACCCATCAAGCCCGCCCGCCATGATCGCCCGCCGCTACTGGGCCTAGCCGAATCAGGCGCGGCGCGTCGGGCGGCATTCTCCGAGGCACTGTCCTAGCAGGCGCTTACCATCGGGGATATGCAGGGAAATGAGCCGAGCGTCGCCGAGGCCGACCGTCTTCTTGCATTCCCCGACGCCCGCGCCCGCGAGCTCGCGGGCGTATCCGCGCGCCGGCTCCGCTACTGGGAGCAGGTTGGGCTGGTCGTCCCCTCGATCAGGCGGACCCTGAGCCCTCGCCACACCGTGCGCCTGTACAGCTACCGCGACCTGCTGGCCCTGCTGGTCGTGAGCGAGCTGCGCACCGAGCGCGACATGTCACTGCAGCGGATCCGCCGGGTGGTTGAGCACCTGCACGCGAGGGGCTATGAGGAGCCGCTCAGCGAGCTGCGCTTTGCCACCGTCGGCTCCGAGATCTACTTCCAGCACCCCGACGGTTCCTGGGAAGGTCACCTGCGGCCCGACCAGATCGTCATCGTCCAAGTGATTATGCTCGACGCCCTGCGCCTGCGGATCCACCGGGCGGCGGCCGCTCGCGCCGACAGTGACCTGGGCCAGGTCGACAAGCATCGGGGCGTTCATGCCAGCGCCCCGGTCTTCGCGGGAACCAGGATCCGCGTGTCCACCGTGCATGACTATCTCCGAAACGGCTACGACACCGACGCCATCATTGAAGCCCTTCCCGGCCTCACCGGCGAGGACGTGGATGAGGCCCGGCGTCTGCTCACGGCCGCCGGGTAGTGCGCTTCCTCATCGACCAGGACGTCGACGTCGCGGTGGCCCGAATGCTTCGGCAGCGCAAGCATGAGGCCTGGAGCGCCAGCGCCGTTGGCTTAGCCGCGGCCGCCGACGACGAGCTGAGCGTCTGGGCCAGCGTTCACCGGGCGGCCGTGGTGAGCACCGATGTGGAGTTCGGCCAGCGCCGGATGAGGAACGCGATCGGCGCCCACATCTGGCTGGCCTGCCGGGACTGGGAGGCCGCGGATCTCCTCGATGCCTGGCTCGACACGGTAACGCCTCTGCTCCTGGCCCGGGCCGACATCACTATCCGCCTGTCGGCCGACGGCATCCGCGACTCGTCCGAGTGGGCCTAACTGACTTGACCTTCAAGGTGACTCGCGCAGGGCGGCAGGGCCGGCCGCGCCGGCCGACGTCCTCGTGCCCGCCTGACCGCGCGGCGTTTAATCCTCCGGCGCGGGGATCCTCGCCCTGGGCGACTGGCTCGTCGTCCTCGATCTCGACCTCAGCCCGCGACCGCTCACGGAACGCCTTGACCGCGGCCTTAATCGCGTCATAGCCACCCGAGGCCAGGATGCCCAGCGCCACCGACGTGGCATCAGCGCCTAGGCCACGCCGTTTCTCCGGCGGCTCCCATTGCACCGTCACGCCCTGGGCCTCGAGCATCGCCACCAGCATGCCGGCCCGCGCGGCATCACCGCGGTATCGGATCGTCTTGGTCACTTTGGGATGACGACCAGTCTCCACGCGCACAGCGCACCGCGCCCGCCGATCGGCTGCACCTGCGTCAGCGTCGTTCCGTCCGCCATGAGGTGCCGATGCACTAACCGCTATCGCCGCCACAGCCACGCCCGCCGCAGCGACCACGATCGGCGGCTACGTCTCCGACTGGGCAGCGGCCTTCGCTGCGGGCGTTGCGCTCCTCACGGTCTGGCTGACCGGGCGGATCCTCCGAGGCCGTGCAGGCAAGGCGCGACGCTGAGACCGATCGCCAGGCGGCCGAGCGCGACCGCCAGGCCGCTGAGGCCGACCGGCGGGCAGCCGAGCGGGACCGGCGGCCGCCGCAGGTCAGCGAATCGCGGGCCTTACTTGTGGCGGAAGTGGACGAAGACGCGGCCGAAGTTCTTGGAGTCCTTCTCTACGCGGTGGTAGAGCGGCTTGATGTCCTTCTGCTCCAGGAAGCGGAGCACGTGCTTCTTCAGCTGGCCCGAGCCCTTACCGGGGATGATCTCCACGACCGGGGCCTTCTTCCTGACCGCCTCGTCCATGATGTCCCGTAGCGCACGGTCGATGTCGTGGCCGCGGTTGTAGATGTCATGCAGGTCGAGCTTGAGCTTCATCGGCGCGTCTCTCCTGTACGGCGGTGACACCACGGTAACCCGGCCGGCACGGTGAAAATCCGAGGCATGCCGACCGATCCGGCCCGCGGGTCAGCGTCGAATACGGAACATGACCAGTCCGCACATTCCCGGGCCGGACGTCGGCGACGCCGGCGGGGACGGGACGGGCCGCGATCTGGACCAGCTGCTCGCGCTGGTGGCCCGCGGTGACCAGACAGCATTCGAGGCGGTCTACGACCGCCTGGCCGGGCCGGTGTTCGGCCTGATCTGCAAGGTGGTCCGGGATCCGGCCCAGTCGGAGGAAGTGGCCCAGGAGGTGCTGCTGGAGATCTGGCGCAGCGCGTCTCGCTTCGACCCGGTCAAGAGCAGCGCCACGACCTGGGCGATGATGATCGCCCACCGGCGGGCGGTGGACCGGGTGCGCTCGGCCACGGCGGAGGTCCTGCGGGACAAGAAGTCGGCGGTGGCGGCGGTGGCTCCGGACATCGACGAGGTGGCCGAGGCGGTGGAGGCGAACCTGGAGCGCGAGCGAGTCCGGCGCTGCCTGGGCACGCTGACCGATATCCAGCGCGAGGCGCTGACGCTGGCCTACTACGGCGGTTACACCTACCGCGACGTAGCCCGGCTGCTCAACGTGGCGCTCGGCACGATCAAGACCAGGATCCGCGACGGGCTCATCCGGATGCGCGACTGCATCGGGGTGAGCTGGTGAAGCTGCTGCGCCACGACCTGCACACGCTGACCGGGGCCTACGCCCTGGACGCCATCGACGGGGTGGAGCGGGAGCGGTTCGAGCACCATCTGAACCGCTGCCAGTCGTGCGGCCAGGAGGTTCGGGGCCTGCAGGAGACGGCGACCCGGCTGGCGCTGGCGGTGGCGCGGGTGCCGCCGCCGGGGCTCAAGGCGGCGGTGCTGGCCGGGGCGGCGCGCACCCGCCAGCACTCGCCGCTGAGCGACACCAGGCCGACGGCCGAGCCGCGGCTGGTCCGGCGGCCGCGGGTGGCGGTGGCGTTCGCGGCGGTGGCCACGGTGCTGGTCGTGGTGCTGGCGGTGGCGCTGGTGCTGCAGCGGCGGCAGCTCAACTCGGAGCGGGCGGAGCAGCGGGCGGTGGCGGCGGTGCTGGCCGCGCCGGATGCGCGGATCCTGACCGGGCCCGCCTCGGTGGGTGGCACGGCCACGATCGTGGTCGCCGCGCGGCGCCACGAGCTGGTGTTCACCAGCGCCGGGCTGCCGGTGCTGGCCAGCTCGAAGGTGTATCAGCTGTGGCTGATCGGACCGTCAGGGGCGGCCTCGGCCGGGCTGCTGCCGGAGGCCAGCCAGGGCCGGACGGCGCCGGTGCTGGCCTCCGGGCTGGTGCCCGGAGACGAGGTCGGGGTCACGGTGGAGCCGGCCGGGGGCACCAGGCAGCCGACCACCAAGCCCATCGTGCTGATCAAGGTGGCATCCTGACCAGGTGATCGTGGTGCTGGGCGATGCCCACCTTGACGTGGTCGTCCGGCAGTTGGGGCCGCTGGCCGAGGACACTGACACCCCGGCCCGCACGCTGGTCGGGCCGGGCGGGCAGGCGGCGAACGTGGCCGCCTGGGTGGCGGCGCTGGGCGGCCGCAGCCGGCTGGTCTACGCCCGCGGCAGTGACCTGGCCGCCGGGCTGGTCGCGGCCGACCTGGCCGGCCGAGGGGTGGAGCTGGCCGGGCCGGTGGTGGACGGCCGGACCGGGGTGGTGGTGTCGCTGTCGGACGGCGGCACCCGGCGGTCGATGATCACCGACCGGGGCGTCGGCCCGCTGTTCCCGGCCCAGGCGCTGGAGGAGTCCTGGCTGGATGGCTGCGCCTGGCTGCACCTGCCCGCCTACAGCCTGGTCAAGGATCCGATGGGCGGGGCGGCGCGGGCCGCGGCGGCGGTCGCCGGGCGGCGGTCGGCCCGGCTGAGCGTGGACCTGTCGTCCACGGCCGCGCTGAGCGAGTACGGGGTGGACCGGTTCGTCGGGTTGCTGGCCGGGCTGCGCCCCGATGTGGTGTTCGGCACACAGGCGGAGTGTGCCCTGATCGGCGAGCTTCCCGGCCCGGAGATGGTGGTTAAGCTGGGCCCGGCCGGCGTGCGGGCGAGCGGGCGCGTCTACCCCGCCGCGGCCACGCAAGCCGTCGATTCCACCGGCGCGGGCGATGCGTTCGCGGCGGGCTACCTGCTGGGCGGGGTGTCCCTCGGCCTGGCGGCGGCGGCGCGCGCCGTAGCGACGATGGGAGCCATGCCGTGACGTTCGCCGTTGGTGGTGGGGGCGCCGTGCTGTCCGACGAGGTCGCCGAGGCCCTGGATCGCGGCGAGCCGGTGGTGGCCCTGGAGACCACCCTGGTCTCGCACGGCTTCTCCGGCGGTCGCGGCCTGGTCGCGGCCCTGGCCGCCGCCGAGCGGGTCCGGGCCGCGGGCGCGGTGCCGGCCACGGTGGGGATCGTGGACGGGGTGGTCCGGGTGGGCCTGGACGACGCCGAACTGGAGCGGTTCGCGGCCGCGGGGACGGCCGCCCGCAAGGCCGGGGCCAGGGACATCGCGGCCTGCGTAGTCCAGCGGGCGCTCGGCGCCACGACGGTCGGCGGGACCCTGGCCATCTGCTCCACGACCGGCATCCGCTTCATGGCCACGGGCGGGATCGGCGGGGTGCACCGGGGCTTCGCCGAGAGCCTGGACATCTCGGGCGACCTGCCGCGCATCGCGGCCACCCAGGTCATGGTGATCTGCTCGGGAGCCAAGTCCATCCTGGACGTCGGCGCCACCAGCGAGCTGCTGGAGACCCTCGGCATCCCGGTGCTGGGCTGGAACACCCCGACGCTGCCGCTGTTCTACACCGCCGAGGGCGGGCCGGCGGTCTCGGCGGTGGTGTCCGCAGCGGCCGAGGCGGCCGGCATCGCGGCCGCGCACTGGCAGCTGACCGGTCCCTCAGGCCTGCTGCTGGCCCGGCCGCCCGTCGACGGCCTGGACCTGGAGGCCCTGGTCGCGCAGGCCGTCGATCAGGTGGCCAGCGAGGGCATCACCGGCCAGGCGGTCACGCCGGCCATCCTGACCAGGGTCGAGGAGCTGAGCGGCGGCCGCAACATCGAGGTCAACCAGCGGCTGATCGCCGACAACGCCACCCTGGCCGCGGAGGTGGCCGTCGCCTACGCCGGCCTGCCTGGCTGATCCCGCACCTCGCGGGAGCGAGACCAGCCAGGCGCCCTTCTACTGGGCCGGGAAGTTGAAGTAGTGCAGGCTCACGAACGGCGGGCTGCCGGTCGCGCCTGAGGAGAACTCCAGGTAGACGGTGTGGGTGCCGGTGGTCTTGGTGATGTTGGCCGGGATGGTCTTCCAGCTCGACCAGCCGCCGGTATTACCGACGGCGAAGCTGCCGACCGGGGCGTTGGCCGGGTTGTCCAGCACCACCTCGACCAGGCCGCTCACTCCGCCGGCGGCCCCGGAGGCGACTCGGGCGTCGAACTGGCTGGATCCCGAGCCGAAGTTGATGCCGGGATACTCCAAGTAATCCCCGTTGACCAGCTGCGCGGTCTGGTTGCCGTCGACGCCGGACGGGCTGGTGTCCCCGGAGGCCGACACCGAGATCGTGCCCTTGCTGCCGGAGTAGCAGTCGGCGGAGATGTCGCTGGTAGCGGTGGTCGAGCAGGTGGACGGAGGCGGGCTGGTGGTGCTGCCCGAGGTCTGGTAGACGGCGACGTAGCCGACGCTCATCGACGCGCCCGAGCTGGTCGACGAGCTCGGGGCGGTGCAGTTGCAGATGGCGTCAGGGAAGCCGCCGCCCATGGCGACGTCCAGGATGAGGAAGAAACCGTGGTCCACCGCGGCCTGCCAGGCCGCGGTGCCGACCTGGCTCTCGGTGACCGTCTCGTAGGCGTTGCCGTTCAGGTACCAGGTGAGGGACTCGTCGCTGGTGTTGGTCCGGTTGATGATCACCGAGTAGGTGTTGTAGCCGGTCTGGCAGCCGGAGCAGGCCTGCAGGCCGCTGCCCAGGCCGGTCGTCTCGTTGCAGGGCCCGCCGGGGTCGGTCCCGCAGTGCAGCGTGCCCGAGTGTTCGGACAGTGCGTTGACGTCCTCCATGATGTCGATCTCGCCCGTGGACGGCCAGTTCGAGCAGTCCATGGTGCCCGAGGTGCCTGCCCCGCTGGCCCGGAACCCGGCCCCGAGCATCCAGAACGCCGGCCAGTAGCCCACTCCGCTGGCTGGGCTGGGCTGCTTGATGGACGCGCTGACCTCGAGCTCGCCGCCGGCCGGGGCGGCGAAGTTGTCGGCGGTGGTCTCGATGCGACCCGAGGTCCAGGCGCCGCCGCTGCTGACCGGGGTGATGTTGAGGTGGCCGCCGCCGTCCTCGGCGACGTTGGTCGTCGACGTGGTGTTGCTCTCGACCTCGCCGGTGCCCCAGTTGGCCGTGCACCCGGTCCCTGAGTACTGGGTCCCGCTGTCGTAGGTCCAGCCCGAGTCGACGTGCGAGCCGGCCGCGCCGGAGAAACTGTCGCTGTAGACGGTGCTCCAGCCTGCGGGCGGAGCGGGAACGGTGGTGGCCGAGGCCGCCGGGGAGCCCGCGACCAGGACGACGGCGGCGGTGGCGGCGGTGGCGAGCGGCACGAGCACGACGGCCGCGGTGGCGGCAGCCGCTCGGCGCACGGCTGGTGGCGCGGTGCGCCAGTGGACAGGTCCAAGCATGATCGTTTTCTCCTTTGACTACCCCGAATCAGTCCGCACCCGCTCCGAGCTAGCCCCCTTGAGCTGGGGTTCTCGGTGGTGCACGGGCTCGGCTGACGCCATGCCGGCGGGCGGCCGGAGCGGGCGGCGGGGCAGCCGCCCGCCGGCAGGCGGGCAGCGGGACGGCGACGGCTAATCGCATGGCCGTCAGCGGTCCGCGTCGGTCGCGCAGCCGCAGCTGGCGCGGACGACCAGATGGGTGGGCAGTACCTCGACCACCGGCGACAGCGACCCGCCGGCTCGCGGCGCGGGCCCACGCTCCGGAGCGGGCGCGGCTGACTGCCCCCGGGCCTCGATGCGGGCCAGCAGTCGCTGCGCTGCCCTGGTCCCCAGCTCGCGCAGTGGCTGGCTGACCGTGGTCAGCGGCGGGTCGGTCAGCCGACTGGGGTAGATGTCGTCGAACCCGGTGACCGCCACCCGGCCAGGAACCTCGACCCCGGCGCGCCGGAACTCGCGCATCAAGCCGATGGCCATCTGGTCGTTGGCGCACACCACGGCCTCGGGCAGGCTGTGGCGGGCCAGCAGCACGCGGGCCGCGGCCGCCCCGCTGGCCTCGGAGAAGTCACCCTCCACCGGGGCGTCGGCCACGCAGCCGGGGCTCGCCGCCATCGTCGCGGCGAACGCGGCCAGCCGCTGGCGCGCGTCCGGCGAGTCGGGCGGCCCGCCGATGAAGCACAGTCGGCTGCAGCGATGCGTCCCGGTCAGGTGGGCCAGCGCGGCCCGGATGCCGCCGTCGTTGTCGGCGCCGATCACGTCCAGCCCGGCCTCGTGGGCCACGCTGGCCGGGCCCGCGATCAGCACCACGGGGACCTGCCTGGTCAGGACGCGCAGCTGGTCGGCGGGGAGCACGTCCTCGGCCATCAGCAGGCCGTCGACCTTGCCCGACAGCGAGCGGATCCGGCGGCCGAACGGCTCGCCACGGCGGCCGAACGACAGCAGCAGGGAGAACTCGCTGCCGCGCAGCACGGCCTCGGCGGCGTGCACGATCTCGTCGACGAACAGCAGGCTGTTGCGCTCGATGTCGATCTCGTCGGCGCCGCGCTCCAGCGCGACCAGGCCGATGATGTCCTTGCGCCGCCGGGACAGGCCCTGGGCCGACCCGTTGGGCACGAAGCCCAGTTCCTCGATCACGTCGATTACCCGCTGCCGGGTCTGCGGGTGGACCAGGTCGGAGCCGCGGACCACGCGGGACACGGTGGCGGTGGAGACGCCGGCCTGCCGGGCGACGTCGTACACGGTGGCCATCGCTTATCCCGGTCTGCCGGTCAGCACCGGCCTTGAAAGCGGTTACATCTGGCTGATCAGGATGTTAAGAGCGGATGTAAGCGGTGTCAACGATGAATGTAAGCGGTCTCATCCGGACATGTCCGAAATCCGGCCGGGCTTCCCCGGCACCTGCAGAAATAACTCTGAGTAGCCGATGTAGGTATCGCGTCACGGTGGGTATCTACTCCGAATATGCCCGCGAAACGCGGGAGCGTGGATCGGGGGGATACATGAGCATGCCTCAGGGTGGCGAGCCAGGCTCGCCGCGGGACACCGGCCCGCAGGCGGCCGCGGCCGACCAGCAGTGGGAGAACGCACCGGGCCAGGGCACACCGGGCTCGGACGGGGGCGGCCAGGCCGGACCCGGACAGGCCGGACCCGGACAGCAAGGCGGTGCCCAGCAGGGCGGGAGCGGACAGGGTGGCACGCCGCCGCCCGGCCAGCCGCCCTACGGCCAGCCCCAGCCGGGCCAGCAGCCATACGGCCAGCCGCAGTACGGCACCCAGCAGTACGGCCAGCCCCAGTACGGGAACGCCCCGGGGTACGGCGGCCAGTACCCGCCGCCCGGTCAGCCCGGCGGCGGCCCGATGATGGGGATGCCCATCTCGCCCGTGAACGAGGCCGAGACCAGGGTCACCGGACGCCGGGTCGTGCAGTACATCATCGACTACATCATCACCGGCGCCATCGCGTCCCTGATCTTCTGGGCGCTGGACCGAGGCCACGGCGCCGTCAATACGGTCCTGATTCTCATCGCCGTGGTCATCGACCTGGCCTGGTACTTCTGGTACTGGGTGCTGCGCCCCTACCAGGCCAGCGGGCAGTCGTTCGGCATGCAGTTGCTCGGCTTGCGGGTCATCAGCAGGGACGGCGGCCCGGCCAGCATGATGCAGCTGTTCATCCGGGGGATCTTGCTGATCATCGACACCCTGATCTGGGGGCTGGTCGGCTTCATCACGATCATCTGCTCGCGCTACCGCCAGCGGGTGGGTGATCACGCGGCCAGGACGCTGGTCGTCCGCTCGAGCGTCGAGCCGATCAGGGCCCCGCGCGAGTTCGCGGGTGCGGGGCAGGCCGGCACCCGGTAGCCGGCCATAACCGCGCAGAGCGCCGCAGGACCCGGACGGCCACGTGGCCGTCCGGGTCTTGTGTTGGGGTTCCTGGCCGCCAAGGCCTTCGAGATCACGCTGATCCTGATCTGGCTGTGCTTCATCGGGATCGCCGAGGGCGAGCGGTCACACGCCAGGTACCTGGCCGTCTGGGACATCGTGGCCGCCGTATACGTGCTGCTCGGGATGCTGGCCATCCGCCGCCGGCGCCGCGAGCAGGCCACCCCCATCGGCCAGCACGACGTCGGGCCCTGGCTGGGCCCGCTGTGCGGGGCGCGCTTCGAGTTCGCCACCATCCTGGGCGCCAGCCTGGCCGGACTGAGCAGTGCCGTGACCGTGCTCTACTACGCCACCGGCAAGATCGACGCGCTGCAGGGCGTCGGGGCGCTGGCCATCGTGCTGGCCTGGATCCTGCTGCACGCCGGCTACGCCCGGTTCTATGCCGCGCTGTACTACGAGAGCCTGGCCACCCGCGGGGGCGCCCCGCTGGCGTTCCCCCACGACGCGCACCCGACAGTGGTCGACTTCTTCTACTTCTCCTTCACGATGGGCACTTCGTTCGCCGTCTCCGACGTCGTGGTGGTGACGCCGTCCATGCGCTGGCACGTCATGATGCACAGCGTCCTGAGCTTCTTCTATAACGCGGCCGTCCTGGCCCTGGCCGTCGGCATCCTGCGACCGCGCTAACCCGCCTGACCTATTCCCGGCCTCCGCCGCCCTCTCCCGCCTGCGCGGCCGTTTCCGATCTTGGTGCGAGACCGCCGGACGACGTGGCTGTTGCTCTCACGTCGCTAGTACGACGTGAGAGCAACAGCCACGTCGCTGGCCCCCTTCAGGCCAGGCCGCAACCCGGAATCCGGCCGGCCGCATCACGGGGCACGCGGGGTTACAGGGGCCGTTGGGCGGCATGTTACAGCCGGGACGGCAGACAAGCCGCGCCCGCCCGATCGCGGCCCGCAGAGATCTACGGGACACGCGCTACGGGACACGCGCTAGTCGGCCAGTTCGGCCCGCAGTCGCTTGCGGTCGGTCTTGAGCACGCTGGTCAGCGGGATGGTGTCGATAACCCGGACCTCGCGCGGGTACTTCACCGCCGACAGGTGGGCCCTGGCGAACGCGACCAGGTCGTCCGGGCTGACCTCGGCGCCCGCCCGGAGCTGGACGAAGGCCACGACCTCCTCGCCATACTTGGGGTCGGGCCGGCCGACCACGGCCGCCGCGACCACGTCCGGGTGCTGGACCAGGACGTCCTCCACGTCGCGCGGGTAGACGTTGTAGCCGCCGCGGATGATCAGGTCCTTGATCCGGTCCACGATGTACAGGTAGCCGTCGTCCAGCCGACCCACATCGCCGGTGTGCAGCCAGCCGCCGCGCAGCGCCTGCTCGGTCTCGGCGGGCGCGTTCCAGTAGCCGGTCATGACCACCGGCCCGCGCACGCAGATCTCGCCGTCCTCGCCGGGGCCGGCCTCGGTGCCGTCGGGCCGCTCGATGCGGACCTCGATGTTGGGCGCCGGCCGGCCGACGCTGCCGCGCCGGGCCTGGCCCACCGGGGAGGTGGCGATGATGGCCGCCGTCTCCGTGCAGCCGTAGCCCTCGGCGATCTCCACGTGCGGCAGCCGCCGCTCCAGGTCCGCCGCCACCTGCGGCGGCAGCGGGGCGGCGCCGCTGTTGAGCCGGCGCAGCGCGGACAGGTCGTAGTCCTCAAGCGGCTGCTGGAGCAGCATCTGCAGCATCGAGGGCACCAGCGGGCTGGCGTTGACCCGGTGCTCGGCGGCCAGCATGAGCCAGGTCGCCGGGTCGAACCAGCGCATCAGCACCGTGATGCCAGGGTCGGGGGTGTGCAGGCTCATCACGCTGACCATCAGCCCGTAGACGTGCGACAGGGGCAGGGTCAGCAGGGCCGTGGTGCTGTCCGGATCGTAGGACGTAGCCGCCGCCGCCCAGGCCGACGCGGCCAGCGCGTCGTGAGAGATCATCACGCCCTTGGACCGGCCGGTGGTGCCGCCGGTGTACAGCAGGGCGGCCAGCGCGGCCGGGTCGCTGTCGATCAGCTTGGCGGCCGCCGCGGCCTCCAGGTCGGCCAGCGACAGCAGCGCGTGCCTGCCCGCCTCGGCCTCGGCGGGCACTGCCGGGGCGACGATGATGGCCCGCAGGCCGTTCAGGCCGGCGGCGGCGGCCGTCACCTTGGGCAGGAACTCCGGCGTGGTGATGACCAGCACCGCGCCGCTGTCGCTGAGCACGTGGCGCAGCTCATCCTGGCTGAGCAGGAACAGCACCGGCGTGGCCACGGCGCCCGCCCGCCAGACGGCGTGGTAGCTGACGCTCACCTCGGGACAGTTGGCCATGCAGATGACCACCCGCTCGCCGGGCGCCAGGCCGGCCTCGCGCAGCCCGCCGGCCAGCCGCTGGGACCGCTCGGCGAGCTGAGTCCCGGTCCAGTTCTGATTCTCGTAGAACAGCTGCGACCCGGCCGCGGTCCGCTCCCAGGACCGCTCGGCCAGGCGCTGCAGGCTGGACCCGGTCGGGCTGGTCACCATCTGCGTCGTCATCCCGCTATCCCTCGCTCCATCCGCCTATGCCAGCGTCACGGCCCCGACGACCTCTACTGTGACGGATTTACCCGGTATTTTGCAGGCCGGCGGCGACCCCGTTGACCGTCAGCAGCAGCAGCCGCTCGAGCCGCTCCCGCTCGGCGTCGGTGAACTCTGTCCCGCCACCCGCTTCGCCCCCCGTCCCGCCACCCGCTTCGGCCCCCGTCCCGCCACCCCAGGCGGCGGGACGGAGCGCGGCCAGCGCCCGGAGCTGGAGGTGGGACAGCGCGTCCACGTACGGGTCGCGCAGCGCCACCGCGCGGGACAGCACCCGCCGCCCGGCCAGCAGCCGGTCGTGCCCGGTGGCCGCCAGCACCAGCCGCCGGGTCAGGTCGTACTCGGCCAGCACCCTCTCGGTTAGCTCGGGCCGGCCGCCCAGGGCCAGGTAACGCGCGGCGATCCGGCGGTTGGTCTTGGCCAGGCTCATCTCGGCGTTGTCCAGCAGCGAGTTCAGCAACGGCCAGCCCCGGTAGGCCGCTTGCATCCCACCCAGCCCAGTGCCGTCCGAGCCGACGGCCGCGGCCAGCCCGCTGCCCAGGCCGTACCAGCCGGGCAGGTTGACCCGGGTCTGGGCCCAGGCGAACACCCACGGAATGGCGCGCAGGTCGGCCAGCCCGATGGCCGCAGCCAGGCCACGCCGGGCCGGCCGGGAGCCGAGACGCATACCGCCCAGCTCGGCCAGCGGCGAGATCCGGGCGAACCACTCGGCGAATCCCTCGGCGCCGGTCAGGTCCTGGTAAGCGCGCAGCGCCGCGCCGTCGATCCGGTCGCCCACGGCCCGGAACTCCGGCGGCACCGAGTCCCCCAGGGCCAGGCCCGGATCGGCCCGGTGGGTCGCGCTGGCCAGCAGCACGGCCGAGGTCACCTGCTCCAGGTGGCGCTGGGCGATGGCCGGGTGCCCGTAGCGGGCGAAGATGACCTCGCCCTGCTCGGTCACCTTGAGCCGGCCGTCTACCGAGCCGGGGGCCTGGGCCAGCACGGCCCGGCCGGCCGGGCCGCCGCCCCGGCCCAGCGCGCCGCCCCGGCCGTGGAATAGAGTCAGCGCGATGTCGTGCCCGGCCGCCCACCGGGCCAGCCGCTGCTGGGCGGCGAACAGCCGCAGGTTGGCGCTGACCGGGCCCAGCTCCTTGGCCGAGTCGGAGTACCCGAGCATGGCCTCCAGCTCCCGGTCGCCCGCGGCCAGCCGCCGCGCCACCGGCTCCAGGGCCAGCATGTCGTCCAGGATCTTGGTCGCGTTCTCCAGGTCCTCCCCGCTCTCGAACAGCGGGATCACGTCCAGCCGCGGCGGAGCGGTGCCCCCACCCGCCTCCCCTACCCCCTTCATGGCCAGCCCGGCTAGCTCGTACACGGCCGCGATGTCGGCCGCCGAGGTGGTGAAGCTGACCACGTAGCGGTGGCAGGCCTGCGGCCCGAACCGGGCCTGGATCTGCGCGATGGCGGCCAGCGTGGCCAGCACCTCGCGGGTCATGGCCGACCGGGCCGCGCCCGCGTGCAGCTCGCGCAGCGCCCTGGCGTGCACCGCGCTGTGCTGACGAACCTCCAGCGAGGCCAGGTGGAACCCGAAGCTCTCGGCCTGCCAGATCAGGTGCTGCAGCTCGCCGTAGGCCTGGCGGCTGGCCCCGGCTTCGGCCAGCCCGTCCTGCAGCAGCCGCAGGTCGTCCACCAGCTCGCCGGGTCCGCCGTAGGCCAGGTCGCGCTGGAGCCCGGTGGCCAGCCGGGTGGCCCGCAGCCGGGCCGCGATCAGCAGGCCGAACTCCCGGTACGGCTCCTGCGGCGACCGGGCCGCCAGCTCGGCCATCAGCTCGGGCGCCGCCCGGCGCGCCCCGGCCAGAGCGACCCCCAGCGGCGAGCCCGGCGACGGGGCGGCGGCGTGCACGGTCAGCGCGCGGCCGATCCGGGTGGCCGCGTTCTCCAGCGCGCGCAGCGCGTGATCGGCCTGGATCTCGGCGGTCTGGATGGTCACCTGGGCGGTGACGAACGGGTTGCCGTCCCGGTCGGCGCCGATCCAGCTGCCGTAGCGCAGGAACGGCGGGGCCAGCGGCGGCATCCGGCCGGAGTCCTCGCCCTGCAGGGCCCGGTCCAGCGACCGGTACAGCGCCGGCACCACGCCGAACAGGGTCTGGTCGAACGCGGTGGTGCCGGTGCGGACCTCGTCCAGCGGCTGCATGGCCTGCACGCGCAGGGCCGAGGTGCGCCACAGCAGGTCCACGTCCTCGCGCAGCCGGCGCCGGGCCTCGCCCTGGGCGAAGGCGCCCAGCCGGTCGTCGTCCAGCTCGTCCAGCCGGGTGCTGATCCGCCGCAGCGTCTCGGTCACCGCGCTGCGCCTGGCCTCGGTCGGGTGGGCGGTCAGTACCGGATTCACCCGCAGGTCGGCCAGCAGCTGGTCGAGGCCGGCCGGGCCGAGCTTGGCCCGCAGCACGGGCACGGCGGCGGCCAGCGACTCGCGCAGCGGCTCGCCGCCGGTGTCGCGCTCGCGCAGCGTGCGGATGCGCTGATGCTCCTCGGCCAGGTTGGCCAGGTGGAAGTAGACCGTGAACGCGCGGGCCACGGCGTCGGCGCGCTCCAGCGGCCACGAGGCCACCAGCGCGGCGATGTTCTCGTCGGCCTGCTCATCGGCGTGCTCGCCCGGACCCCGCCGGGCGGCGATGGCGGCGTGCCGCAGCCGCTCCACGTCCGCGAGCAGGTCGTGGCCCTCGGACTCGCTAATGACCTCGCCCAGGACGTCGCCGAGCAGGCGAACATCCCGGCGCATCGGCGCCGGCACATCCTGGCGGTCGGCGTCCCTGCCCACGACGCCAGCGTATCGGGCTTAGTGGCTCCTAATCGGACCGGCGGTGCCACCGGGCGGTGCCGTCGGCCTCGGTGCGGCGGGCCTGGCCGTGCCGCTCCAGGTGGCGCAGGTGGGCCGAGACCTCGCCCAGCGCGGCCTGGTGCTGGAACGGCCCGAGCTGCTCCCAGGGCCGGGACCAGGACACCCGCAGCGCCACCTGCCAGGCCGACAGCCCGTCGGGCGCGCCGCCCAGCGCCTGGCTGACCTCGTCCAGCCGCTCCTGGTGGTGCTCGGCCAGGGCGTCCAGGCGGGCGTCGAGGTCGGTGAACCGGTACTCATGGGCGGGCAGCACCTCGTCCGGCCCGATGCCGCGCAGCGCGGCCAGCGAGTCCAGGTAGTCGTCCAGCGGGCTGGACTCCAGGTCGTAGACCGAGATGTTGGGCGTGATCCGGGGCAGCACGTGATCCCCGGTCAGCAGCAGCCCGCGCTCGGGCAGGTGGAAGCACAGGTGCCCGGGCGAGTGGCCGGGCGTCCAGATGGCCCGCACGGTCAGCCCCGGCACGTCGATCAGGTCGCCGTGCACCAGCGTCCGGTCGGCCCGCGCCATCCCCCGCCCCGGGCCGCCCGACGGCTGCCGGGCGGTCAGGGCGGCCAGGTGCTCCGGCGGCGCGCCGCTCAGCCGCATGTACTGGGCCAGCCCGGCCCGCACCGCGCTCGGCTCGGCCTGCAGCCCGCCCAGCCAGGCATCCTCCCGCTCGTGCATGCCGATCCAGGCCCCGGACTGCTCCTGGACGGCGCGGGACAGGCCGTGGTGGTCGGGGTGCACGTGGGTGATCACCACCGCGGTGACCGCGGACAGCGGGATCTGCGCCGTCTCCAGGCCCGTGGTCAGCGCCGTCCAGCTGTCGGGGTGGTTCCAGCCGGGGTCGACCATCAGGAAGCCCGACCGGTGCTCGATGAGGTAGGTCAGCACGTAACGCAACGGGTTGTCCGGTATGGGCACCGGGACCGACCAGATGCCGCCGGCCAGCTCCTCGACCGGCGGAAACTCCCGCGCCAGCCACGCCTCACGCTGCCGCGTGCCGGTCACCTGCACTGGCGGCCTACCCCCTCGTTGACTTCGGCTGCGGCGCTGTGGTTCGCTCGGAGCCAGTAATAAGCATAACCGATTTCAGTTTTTCACCCTCGAAGGGTCGGGAGGGGTTCAGTGAGCCGGCAGGAAACCGAGGAATTCCGCGCCAGGGCGCGGGAGTGGCTGGCCGCCAACGCGCCCCGCCGCTCCGACGGCGACGACGCCGAGGACACCGGCGACCGGGCCGGGGTCGCGGCCCAGAAGGCCTTCCAGGCCCGGCTGTATGACGCCGGGTTCGTCGGCATCACCTGGCCGAAGGAATACGGCGGCCAGGGGCTGACCGGCGCCGAGCAGACGGCCTTCGGCGAGGAGGCCCGGCACTACGCGCTGCCGGTCGGCGTGTTCTTCATCGGCATCGGCATGCCAGGGCCCACCATCCTGGAGTGCGGCAGCGAGGAGCAGAAGAAGCGCTACCTGCCGCCCATGCTGCGCGGCGAGGAGATCTGGTGCCAGCTGTTCTCCGAGCCCGGCGCGGGCTCGGACGTGGCCAGCCTCCAGGCCACCGCGGTGCGGGACGGGGACACCTGGATCCTGAACGGGCAGAAGGTGTGGACCTCGGGCGCTCAGTTCAGCGACTACGGCGCCGTCCTGGCCCGGACCGATCCCACGCAGCCCAAGCACCACGGCATCAGCATGTTCATCGTCGACATGCATGCCCCCGGCGTGACCGTCCGCCCGCTGCGCGTGGCCACCGGCTCAGCCCCGTTCAACGAGGTCTACTTCGACAACGTCCGCCTGGCCCCCGACGCGCTAATCGGCGAGGAGAACAAGGGCTGGGACGCCGCGGTCGTCATGCTGCGCAACGAGCGGGTCAACATCGGGACGATGGTCGCCTCGCAGCACAACCCGCTCGGCTTCGACTCCCTGCGCGACCTGGCCGGCCAGCTCGGCCGCCTCGAGGACGACGGCAACCGCCGGCGGCTGGCCGAGCTTTACGCGCGCCAGCGCGGGGTCGCCCTGTTCGCCCGGCTGCTGCGCGATGAGGTCATGACCGGCCAGATGCCCGGCGCCCGCGGCTCGGTGGCCAAGCTGGCCGCCGCCGAGCTGGGCGCGTTCGCCGCCGCGACGGCGGCCGACGTGCTCGGCGACGAGCTGGCCGGCTTCCAGGCCGGCGGCAGCGAGCACCACGAGGCCGAGCTCAGCGCCGTGGCCACGGCCATCGTGGCCGTGCCGGGCATGGCCATCGCCGGCGGCACCAACGAGATCCAGCGCAACATCATCGGTGAGCGGGTCCTCGGCCTGTCCAAGGATCCAGGTGTCGACCGCAACACCCCGTTCAACCAGCTCCGCGTCGGAACCCAGAAGCGAGGAACCTCATGAGCCTGGTGCTGACCGCCGAGGAGCAGTCGCTGCGCGACTCCGTGCGGCGGTTCGTGGCCGAGCGCAGCCCGCTGTCCGCGATCCGCGAGCTCATCGCCGCCGGTGAGCCCTACGACCCCGGCGTGTGGAAGCAGCTGGCCGGCCAGCTCGGCCTGGCCAGCCTGATCATCCCCGAGGAGTACGGCGGCGCCGGGGCCGGCCACTCCGCCATGTCGGTCGCCCTGACCGAGCTGGGCGCGGGCCTGGTGCCCTCGCCGCTGCTGGCTTCGGCCGTGCTGGCCGCCGGGGCGCTGCTGCACCTGGACGACGAGGCGGCGCGGGACGAGCTGCTGCCCGGCATCGCCGGCGGCGAGCTGATCGCCACGCTGGCCATCACCGGGGGGCCGCGCGGCCTGGGCGAGCCGGGGGCGTCCGGCGGGCACGTCACCGCCACCGGCACCGGCGACGCCGTCACTCTCACCGGCGGGCTGGCCCCGGTGCTCATCGGCGCCCAGGCCGACGTGCTGCTGGTCCCGGCGGCCGGGGCCGAGACCGTGGCCATCTACCTGGTCGACGGGGCCGCCGACGGCCTGAGCCGGGACCCGCTGACCACCGTCGACCACACCAGGGCCGCGGCCCGGATCCGCCTCGACCAGGTCCCGGCCAGGAAGCTGGCCGGCGACGCGGGCCGCGCGCTGGCCGCCGCCGCCGACCTGGCCAACCTGGCCCTGGCTGCCGAGCAGAACGGCGCCATGGCCGCCTGCCTGGCCATGACCAGCGAGTACGCCAAGCTGCGGGTGGCCTTCGGCCAGCCCATCGGGGCCTTCCAGGGGGTCAAGCACCGGCTGGCCGACATGGAGACCGCCTGGGAGCTGTCCCACGCCGCGGTCCGCGAGGCGGCCACCGTGGCCGACCAGCACCCCGACCGGTTCTCCGCCGCCGCCTCGGTGGCCAGGGTGCTGACCTCCGTGCCCTACTTCACCGCCGCCGCCGACACCATCCAGCTGCACGGCGGCATCGGCTACACCTGGGAGCACGACGCGCACCTGTTCTACAAGAACGCGCTGTCCGGCAAGGTGCTGCTGGGCGGTCCCGGCGATCAGCTCGACCGGCTCGCGACCACGCTGGGGATATGAGTGAGCTGACGTCGCGCGAGGCGCCGTCGGTCGTGCCGGCGGTGCCGTCGACGCCTGCCCAGCACGGCCGGCACGACCGCATCCTGGAGGCCGCCACCGAGATGCTCACCGCGGGCGGCCTCGAGGGGCTGCAGATGAAGGAGCTGTCCCAGCGCGCCGACGTCTCCCTGGCCACCCTGTACCGGTACTTCCCGGCCAAGGACCACGTGCTGCTGGCCATCACCCAGCACCGCTACGAGCGGGCGCTGGCCAGGGTCGCGGCCGAGCCCGTCCGGCCCGGCACCGTCCGCGAGCGGGTCACCGCGCACCTGCTGCGCGAGTTCCGGGCCGAGCAGCGCGAGCCCCAGCTGACCGGCGCCCTGTACGCCGCGATCAGCGAGACGATCCGCGACTACCGCGAGGTCATCGAGCGGATCGAGCAGGCTCACCTGGCCGTGCTCGCCCACGTCGCGGCCGGCGGCGCGGCGCTCCGCCCGGCCCACCGGGCCGCGCTGCCCGTCGTGGCCGACGTGTTCACCGCCGCCACCCGGCGCTGGCTGGCGGGCGTCTCCTCGCCGGCCCAGGCCCGCTTCGAGATCAGGATCGGCTGTCATCTGCTGGACCTGCCCGACGAGGTGCTCGCCCCCGCCGAGCCGCCCGACGAGCAAAAACGCGATGATTAAGAAAGGGGCATGGCCTGGCGTCAGCCCGTCGGCTCCAGAATGACCACCGGGATCTGCCGGGTCGTCTTCTGCTCGTAGTCGGCAAAGCCAGGGTTGTCGGTCTTCTGCCTGGTCCAGATCCGGTCCCGCTCCTCACCCTGGGCCACCCTGGCGGTGAGCCGGTGTGTCTGGGTGCCGATCTCGGCCTCGACCTCGGGGTGCGCGACCAGGTTGTGGTACCAGTCCGGGTTGGTCGGCGCGCCCGCCTTGGACGCGAACACCGCGTAGCCGCCGTCCACCTTCTGGTAGGCCACCGGGTTGATCCGCTCCTCGCCGGTGCGAGCACCGGTCGTGTGCAGGAGCAGCAGCGTGCCGCCCTCGAACGGCCCGCCGACCCGGCCGCCGTTGGCCCGGAACTCCTCGATGATCTTGGTGTTGAAGTCGTTTGGCATGCTGGTCATTATGCCCGTGAGCCGCGCACCTCGAGGTGACCAAGCAGGTCCGCGGTGGCGGCCGTGACCGCGGTCACGGCCCGCTCGAACGCCTCGGCGTTGTGCCCGGCCGGCGTGCGGAACCCGCTGACCTTCCGGACGTACTGGAGGGCGGCGGCGCGCATGTCGGCCTCGGTCACGCTCTCGGTGTAGGGCTCACGCAGGGTCTTGATGCTCCGGCACATACCCGTGACGCTACGCCACCAGGCCCGCGACAAGCGAGCGGAACTCGGCCGGGCGCTCCAGGTGCGGCGAGTGGCCGCAGCTCAGCACATGCTCGGTGTACCGGCCGCCGGCCGCCTGGTAGCGGTCGAGCAGGGCGCGCATCTGGGTGACCATGGGCTGGGCCGGGAAGACGTCCGCGCCCGGCCAGCCGGGCGCCGCGCCCAGGGCGCCCAGGTGGCCCAGGTCCACCAGCGAGGCGTCGGACACGATCTGGTCGGCGTCGCCGCGGATCCACAGCACGTCCGGGCCCGCCGGGATCTGGGCGAAGGCGGACACATCGCAGTACCTGGGCGAGATCGCGTTGTTCACGCCCCGCTGGCCCGGTGCCACGCCCGGCCAGTTGGGCGAGGTGACCACGTCGCCGGGGTAGTTGTCATCCCCGATGGCCATCTCCAGCATCGCGTCGACCAGGCCGTCCTCAACTCCCGGCGGCAGCAGAGCCGGGGCCGGCTCCGCCGGTCCCGGCTCTGCTGCATGTTTTTGCAACACCGCTCGAAAGGTGGCTGGCCGTACAGGTTGGTCAGCACCCGGCGCGGCGAGACCAGGTCCTCGTCGGTACGGTCGCCCGCGCCGAGTCGGCGCACCATCTCCGGGTTGGCCGTGCCGCCGCCGGACCCGGCGAAGTCCGGGTAGCAGGGCGTGCCCGCGGCGTCGCGGGTGCCGCCGAACCCGAACGGGGCCATCGGGCTCTCCAGCACCAGCGCGCGGGCCGCTCCGGGACTATCAACAGGGTTATCAGCGGGGTGATCAATGGCGTACTGCATCACCACGCCCCCGCCCAGGGACCAGCCCAGCAGCACCGGCGCCGTCTCGGCGGACAGCCGGCCGGCCTCGGTCAGCGCCAGCACCAGGGCGTGCACGTCGTCGGAGAAGTCCCGCAGGCCGCGCCGCGCGTCCACCGGCTTGCGCTCGGACCGGCCGAATCCCCGCAGGTCAGGGGCAATGCAGTGGTACCGGTCGGCGAGGTCGGCCATGAGCGGCGCGAAGAACGCGGCGGCCGAGACGTTGCCGTGCACTAGGACCAGCGGCGGGGCCGAGGACGACCCGGATTCCAGCACGTGGGTGGTCAGCCGCGAGGTCGTGATCTCCTCAGCCCGTACCCCGCTCATACCCCAAGAGGGAAGTTGCAGATGGGACAAGATTTACTGGTCCTTTGCCCTGGGGGGCTGTGCTACCCCAGGGGGGCGACCCCCTGGAACCCCCGATGCCGCTGGCGCGGCGAAGGAGGTGCCCTGCCTGTGGTAGATCATGCCCGCAAGGAGGTACCGGCGGTGACGGATTACCTGGAGATCGACCAGCTGGCCAAGGACTTCGCGGCCCGCGACGGCCAGCCCGGCCTGGCCTACGGCGTGGTGGCCGACGGCGCGCTGGTGCACTCCGGCGGCCTGGGCGAGCGCTGGCTGGGCGGCCCGGCTCCGGACGCCGCGACGGTGTTCCGCATCGCCTCGATGACCAAGAGCTTCACCGCGTCCACGATCCTGGCGCTGCGCGACGCCGGCGCGCTGCGGCTCGACGACCCGGTCCGCGAGTACGTCCCCGAGCTGGCCGGTCTCGCGCTGCCCAGCGCCGACTCGCCGCTGCCGACGCTGCGCCACCTGCTGACCATGACCGGCGGGTTCCCGACCGACGACCCCTGGGGGGACCGGCAGCAGGGGCTGCCCGCCGCCGACTTCGCCGCGCTGCTGCGCGGCGGCATGCGGCTGGCCTGGGCGCCGGGCACCCGGTTCGAGTACTCCAACACCGGCTACGCGATCCTCGGCAAGGCGATTGAGGCGGTCACCGGCGAGCCTTACTCCGAGGCGGTCCGGGGACGGATCCTGGCGCCGCTGGGCATGAACCGGACCGGCTACGAGGCGGACGAGTTCGACCCCGGCAACCTGGCCCGCGGCTACCACCGCGACAGCGGCGGCTGGCACGAGCTGGTCCCGGACGGCAACGGGGCCTACGCCCCGATGGGCGGGGTGTTCAGCACCGTCGCCGACCTGGCCCGGTGGGTGAGCGGCTTCGCCGGCGCCTTCCCGCCAGGGGACGGCGAGGACGGCGGGCCGCACCCGCTGAGCCGGGCCTCGCGCCGCGAGATGCAGCTGCCCCAGGTGGCCATCATCACCCGGCCCGCGGGGTCGTTCCCCGACGCCTACACGTTCAGCTACGGGCTCGGGCTGTTCGTCGAGGAAGACCCGGTGTTCGGCACCGTGGTCCAGCACAGCGGCGGGTACCCCGGCTTCGGCAGCCAGATGCGCTGGCACCCGCCCTCCGGCCTGGGCGTGATCGTGCTGGGCAACGGCACCTACGCGGCGGCCGGCCAGCTGGCCGCCCGGATGCTGCCCGAGCTGCTGCGCAGCGCCGGCGCGGGCCCGGCGGGCTCCCGCTCAGGGATGGTCCGCGGCCCGGCGCCGGACGACGGCCGGCCCTGGGAGCAGACCTTGACCGCCCGGGCCGAGGTCGACCAGCTGCTGCGCCGCTGGGACGACGAGGTGGCCGGCCGCCTGTTCGCGCCCAACGTGGACCAGGACCAGCCGTTCGCCGACCGCCGCGCCGCCATCGGCCGGGTCCGCGAGCGGATCGGCGACTTCCGGCCCGACCCGGACCGGGCGCCGGAGTTCGACTCGCCCGCGCACTGCCGTTGGTGGCTGCGCGGCGAGCGCGGCACGGTGCAGGTCGAGATCGGGCTCGCGCCGCTGGCCCAGCCGCTGGTTCAGTCGCTGCGGCTGGCCGTGCCGCCGGCGCCGGGCTCGGTGCTGCTGCGGCTGCTCGACTCGCTGATCGGGCTGCTCAACGACGGCTCGCCGCAGTGGCCGGAATGGCTGGCGGTGGCCGACGACGTGGACACCACCCAGCTGGCGCGGCGGCTGTCGGTGGCCGCGGCCTGGGCCGGCCGCTGCACCGCGGGCGCGTTCCGGGCCGGTGACGGCGAGTCCGCCGCCACCGTGGAGCTGGAGGGGCCGCTGGGCCAGGCGGTGCTGGCCATCTCGGTCGACGAGCAGGCCGAGCTGCTGCGCCAGGCCGAGGTGACGCTGCTGCCCTGATCGGGCCCGGTCGAGTCAGCGGCGTCGCGGCGCGGAGCCTAACCTCAGCCTGATCGC
>Ga0134126_10002036_pt1 | contig 25646 bp, 17 predicted proteins | sample KB31752_FD_96881 | JGI IMG/M metagenome (GOLD analysis project Ga0134126, IMG submission 96881) | Terrestrial soil microbial communities with excess Nitrogen fertilizer from Kellogg Biological Station, Michigan, USA - KB3-175-2 | ecosystem: Environmental > Terrestrial > Soil > Unclassified ... | reverse complement strand
TCACGTCATTGAGATAAAAACCTACGCTGAGATTCTTGGTAATGGTGAGGACCCGATCGAAATCCGCATGAGGGTAGAGATACCAGGCGCAATTGATAAAATGCTTCGATCGCTCCAGCCATGTGCCATACTGCTCGCTGAATGCGGCGGCCTTCGCCTTCAGTCTTTCCGATTCTGCATGCGGTTTGAAATGTTTGCAAAATTCACCAAAATGTAAGGCTCTGGAAGAAAATAACGCTTCGAGGGATAGCGTTCTACGCTGGACTAGCGCTGCATACTCGAGTTTGATCCGGTCCAGGACAGACAATGCCGCCGCCTGAACGATTTGTTCTTGCTTCATAATACAGTGGTTTAATAGTTAAAAAAAAAGCTTCAAGGCCCGCGCCACCCATACGGCAGCAGGACCGCAGAAAGAATATAAAGCGGAAAAACTGCGCTCTGTTTTCAAGAGATTTCCTTTATCAGGAAATTACAGGCAAAGTATTAGACGACCGAAGCATCACTGCAGCGGCACAATAAAAAAACGCCGTCCCGGAGTGGTTAAAATGGTAAGATAGGGCGTTGTAAATCAAAGGAGTTTTGTATATTTGAAAAGCCATTTATTCCTTCCTATATGTCACCTAAGATTCTGCTTGCAGATGATCATTCCATGATTACCAAAGGCGTCAGATTGCTGTGTGAGCTGCAAATGGGGTTCTCGGAGATTCGGGAAGTGACAAGCTGCAAACACCTGCTGCAGGAACTGGAACACAGAAGCTATACCCACCTCGTACTCGATATCAATCTCTCCGACGGCAGCAGCATCGATATCCTGCCCACGATAAAAAAGAATTATCCCGACCTCCACATCGCTGTTCTCACTGTGCATGGCGACAACATCTACTACAATGCCCTGAAACAATACGGCATCCAGCATTTTATCAATAAAAGCGAAGAAGCGGAAGATACCGTCGCCATCCTGGGTAAATTCTTTCGCAACGATATCCCCGCCCGCAACAAACCCATTGCCACGGGCGACCAGAACCCGTTTGCGAATATTGCCCCACGTGAGCTGCAAATACTTCATTACTGGTTACAGGGCACCAATACCAAGGAGATAGCCCGCCTTCTCGGCGTAACCATGAGCACCATCTCCACCGTAAAAGCCAAGATCTTCGAGAAAACGAACACGAGCAATTTTGTCGAGCTCAACGAGCTGGCCAAGCTCTACAAGATCGTAAAATAGCCTCCCAATCCCCCCGGTCGCCTGCCTTCGGCGCCCCGGCTACCTCCAATCCCGCATCCCGCCAGCCCCCGGAGTCCCTCCGCCCAGGCTTCCTCCACCCCCCATTCCCCTCCGCTCCTGCCAAATCTGGAGATTTTCCGAATTCTAAGTAAACTCTCCATTACCAAAATATTATCGAATCGCTAAGCTTTGCCGTCCACGTAGTCCCCGCCCCCTTTTTCCGACATCTTTGCGCATCGAAAAAAATCAAAACAACGTTATGCAATTGAAAGCCTGCTTAACCAGGATCGTTCTTCCCATTCTTCTTTCTTTCCTGCTATCACCGGTCTTCGCCCAAACCATCCGCGGCAAGGTCTTCGATAGCCACACCGGCGAACCGCTCATCGGCGCCAATGTCACACTGGAACATACGAAATACACCACCTCCGTCCAGCTCGACGGCTCTTTTACCTTTAAACATGTCGCTCCGGGAAAATATACCCTGGTCGTCTCTACCATTGGCTACCTGCCCTCCAAACCGCTTGAGGTAGAGGCCGGTGCAAGCGATCAGCCGCTCTCCATTTCTATGCAAACGAGCGCCGTCACGATGCAGGAAGTACAAGTTTCTACCCTGGGCGGCAACGGTTCGGACAACCACGCCCGGCGCCTCGAGCAATATGCACCCATGGTGGAGAACCTGCTGAGCGCCCGCACCATCGAACTCTCCCCGGATATCACCGTCGCCAACGCCATGCAACGCGTCAGCGGCGTGACCATCTCCCGCGATAACAGCGGCGACGGCCGTTACGCTATCATCCGCGGTATGGACCAGCGCTATAACAACGTTCTTGTCAATGGCGTTAAGATCCCCAGCCCCGACGACGTCTACCGTTTCGTGCCGATGAGCCTCTTCCCCTCCGAAATGCTCGAACGCCTCGAAGTCATCAAGGCCCTCACACCCAATATGGAAGGTGATGCGATCGGCGGTACCATGAACCTCGTGATGAAGAATGCCCCCGACCATTTCCTGCTGACGGCCAATGCCTCCGCAGGTTATAGCACCATCTTCTCCGATCGCCCCTTCACGGCTTTTATCAAATCCGGGATCAACAAACGATCTCCCGCCGAGATCCGCGGAAACAATTATGAGGCTCAGCCTGGAGACTTCACCACCAGCAACCTGAACTATTACAACAGATCTCATCCTGTAAACAGCACCTATGGTATTACGGTCGGTAATCGATTCGCCGGCGGAAGGCTCGGGATCATCCTCTCCGGCAGCTACCAGAGCCTCTTCAAAGGCACCATTTCGGATCGCCTCGTTCCTGATGCACAGCCACAGGTTAATGAAGGACCTAATAGCCTGAATCCATCCGATTCCTACGTCCGGCAGTTCAATACCCAGACCCAACGCTTCGGCCTGCAGAATAAGATCGACTATGTCTTCAACAGCAGGAACAAGCTCTCGTTGTTCAACATGTTCGTCCACCAGGATTCGTACGAGACCCGGTTTACACCGGACAGCAGCACAGCCGGCCTGAACTCTACGGCAACGGCAACAACGATCAGCCCGGAATACCGTTCCACCTGGCAGATCCAGAATATCTATAACGCCACCCTCCAGGGTGACCATCATCTCAGCGACCGTGTCTCCGTAAACTGGACCGGCGCCTACTCCATTGCCAAACAAGAACTGCCCGACCAGGCTACCATTACCTGGAATGAGTTTGTCGTTCGCGATGTCAAGGGTAACATCGACAGTATCTCCAATACTATCCCCAACGGGACTTCCAATGTCGTAACCCACCGCTGGGAACACAATTCCGACCAGGACCTCGCCGGTTATGGCAACCTGACCTATAAACCCACGATCCTCCATCACGACGTCGAATTCACCACAGGCGGTCTGTATCGCTACAAAACCCGGACGAACTATAACAACGAATACGCGATGCAAGCCAGCGTTCCCAACCCCTATGTTCCCTATACCAATGTCTGGGCTATACCACTATACTTCCAAACGGAAGGACAAAGCCAGGGCACCAATACCGCAGTAAACCTCGACGACTATACGGCACACGAAAAGGTAGGCGCCGGCTACCTTCAGGCCAAATTCATGGCGATCAAATCCCTCCAGGTATTAGGCGGTGTGCGTGTCGAAAACACACAGGTCGACGAGCTTTCGAATATGCCTGTGACCGCCAATCAACGTAGTTTTACCATCCATTATACCGATGTCCTGCCCAGTGTGCACTTCAAATACAATATAACCGGCAACCAGGCCGTCCGCCTGTCCTATTTAAATCCATCAGCCGGCCCAGCTTCCACGACCTCGTTCCCTATATCGATCACTCTGATGACGAGTTCCCTTTCATCGGTAACCCCTTACTGAAACATACCCGCGCCGATAACCTCGATTTGCGGTGGGAATTGTTCCCCAAACTCGCCGACCAGATCCTCGTCGGGGTCTTCTACAAAAAGCTGGAAGATCCTATCGAGTACTATGTGACCAACATGTATGGACCCAGCGCCGATTATAAAGTACCGCAGAACTCGAACCCGGTTACCAACTACGGTGCCGAAGCCGTCTTTACCAAATTCTTCGGGAAATTCGGTATCAATGCTAACTACACGTATACCCATTCCCGTGTGACCACTCCCAAAAAAGTCTATGAAAATACCGCAGCTGCCGGCATCCAGACTGCCGAGGAGAATCAAACCCGGCCGCTGCAAGGCCAGGCCGATCACATCGGGAATCTGTCGCTTCTGTACAAGGATCAAAAGATCGGTCTCGACATCCAACTCGCCTTCTCCTACACCGGTACCCGTATCGCGGAAGTGTCCCCCTACTATGGCCTCGACATCTGGGCAAAACCTTTTAGCACCTTGGATCTCTCGCTGGAGAAAAGGATCACCCATCACATCGTCTTTTTCGGCAAGGTCAATAACCTCACCGATGCGCCAAACAAGGAGTACATCAAATATCCGTATACAAAGGTCAACGCCGGGTTGCTTCCGGGCTATACCGTTCCATTCCAGGACGCCGGCAGCAGCTATACGGTCGCGCAAAAGGATTACTACCGGCTTAGCTTCCTCGCAGGCTTCCGCTATAAATTTTAAACCTGTTAATACAATCTTTTTATGACTCGGATATATCTCGCTCTCACGATGCTTCTGTTCGGCGCAGCCTTCTGCGGCTGTAACAAATGGGCCGAAGACAAATCGCATGTCTATTCCTACACCGCCCCGCCTCCTCCCGGCGGCGCCATCCCGGCCTATACCCCGCTTTGCGGCTCTATCAAAGGGGTCATGACCACGGGCAACACCTATGTACTGGGCTGTACGATCAATGTACCTGCTGGTGATACCCTGATCCTCGAACCCGGCGTCACCATCGATGCCGATTCCAACTCCGGTATCATCGTCCATGGTTCCCTGATCAGCCTCGGCACCCAGGCACAACCCAACGTATTCACGGTTGCCGGCGTCGCCAGGAACAATACGCCCAACCTGCCCATCACCCAGGACCCTGCCCACGTAGGACTCTGGAAGGGTATTATGTGCGATACCTCCTGCCGCATGCTCATCCTCAAATGGACACACATCGATTTCGCCGGTGCGGCTTATGGCAATATCGATGGCCCGGCCGTAGAGGAATCCGCCGGTACATCGTTCAATATCCTGTTCCAGAATCCCAATGGCATCTTCGTCATGGAGGACTCCTGGGTCTATGGGGGTACAGACGACTGTATGCGCATCTCCAATGGTAAGATCCATATCTTCCGCAATACTTTCGAGAAATGCGGCGGCAGCGGCGGCGACTGCGTGAACAGCAAAGGCGGTACTACCGGCACTGTAGCATATAACTTCTTCATTGGTACGGCCTACAATGGGCAAAAAGCTTCCAACAAAGGTCAGCCCGTAGGCGCCCCCCAGACCAATATCGTGATGTACAACAGCACCTTCGTTAACGGCGGCACTCAGATCACAGCTGGCACGCGCGCCGGTGGCGTCGACTTCGAACAGGGCGCCGAAGGTGCCTTCTTTAACAATGCCTTCATCAACTGCCGCGTCGGCTATCGTGTCGTCAATAACCCCTTGGCCGATACCGCGCACCTCACTTATGGGAACAACTACCAATGGGCGGACTCGTTGGTCATCGCCAATCAGTTCTTTACCTGGGGCGGCGTTTGTACCAAGCCGATGCCCACCGATGTTCCCAATCCGTCATTGTACTTACCTGCTAATTTCTATTATCCCGACCCGCCCCAGAATGCCTACGACGGGACGAACGTGGTACAGTATGAGAATCCCAAATTCCTCAACTATCCGCTTCCCGTCCAGGGCGAACCGCTCTTCGCGTATACCGCGATCGGAAATTTCGATTTCCACCTGACACCCGGCTCTCCCCTCATCGGGAAAGGCAATACCAGCATTAAACCCCTTACCGTCGTACCCATCGACCCCACCTATGGTGCTACAGAGGTCACCCCTCCCGGCACCGACCTGGGTTGCTACCAGATCGACGGAACAGGAAACCAACACTAATCGTTAAAGCTTTTATAGGCCCGGCACGGAAAAACCTCGCCGGGCTTCTTTTTGACAGGAGTGCGGGCAACTGTTTTTCCGCATACTGCGTACATTTTTCCTCATCCGCTGACGAAAGATCCGCTCAAAGGGCCTTTTTGACCCCGCCAGCGACACTGGACCGTGTTTTGCAAAAGTTAGGGAAACACCATTTTTGTAAAAGAAACGTAAAACACTATGGAACACAAACCTAATACAAGCAGCGGCTCCTTGAAGATCAAGGGGAACTGGAATGAGATGAAAGGCAAGATGAAACAACAATATGCCAATCTCACTGACGACGATCTCCTCTACGAAGAAGGCAAAGAAGACGAACTATACGGCCGTATTCAGAAAAAAACGGGTCACACCAAAGAACAGGTAAAGAGTTGGATAGATAAGCTTTAATGACCTGAGACTTACCTCCTGAACGATGCGAGGGGCGCCTTTTGGCGCCCCTCGCTCTTATGCCTGCCCTTCGGGCGGTGGGCCGGAGGCTATAAATATTTTTTGCTTAATCGATTAAATTACTATATTTGATCCATCATGCCGAAAAAGACCAGCCTCAAAGATATCGCCAAACAAGTGGGCGTCTCCACCGCGCTGGTCTCTTATGTGCTCAACGACCAGGCCGAAGAAAAAAGGGTGGGGCAGGACATGGCCCGCAAGATAAAAGCCGCCGCCAAAGCCCTTAACTATACGCCCAACCAAATCGCCCGCAGCCTCAAGATAAGAAAGACCAATACCATCGGTGTCGTAGTGGCGGATATCAACTACCGTTATACCAGCGGCGTCACCAAAGCGATCGAAGCCGAATGCCGACGATACGGCTACACCGTGATCTATGGCGGAACCCAGGAAGACGCCCAACGGTTCGCTAAACTGGTGCACATCCTCGTGGACAGGCAGGTCGACGGACTCATCCTCGTCCCCGTCGAGGGCTGCGAAGACTCCATAACCTATATCCGCAAACAAGAAGTCCCGTTTGTATTCATCGACCGTATCCTGCCAAAGGTCGAAGCAAATATCATCACTATCGATAACGCCGCAACCGCACATCGGGCGGTAAAACAGCTGCTGGACCATGGATTCCGGCGTATCGGGTTCGTCTCCTACCAGTCCCGGCTACTCAATCTCGCCGATCGCAAGCAGGGATACCTCGCCGCCCTGAAAGACGCCGGCATCAAAGCGGATAAAGAGCTGGTCCACGAACTGCCCGCCATCAGCGGCGCCGCATCGCCAGGTACAACCCCGGGATCACCCTCGTTTCCCCTGTCCGTACATACAGCTATCGACAAACTGCTTGCTCTGCCCGAGCCCTGCGACTCGATCTTTTTTGCTACCGATACCCTGGCCGTCGAAGGTCTTCGCCATATCAACGCCCGGCATATTCGCGTCCCGCAAGACCTGGGTATCGTCAGTTTCGACCAGTCGGAAGCATTCGACCTCTTCTATTGCCCCATAACCCACGGTATCCAACCCCTCGAAGCGATCGGCCAGGCCGCCGTTAACACCCTTATCGAGACCATGAAACAGCCCGCTATCAAAAGAACAATAACACTCAAAACCGGTTTCGCCATCGGCCGCTCCGCCGGCGAACGATCGGAAACATCGGCGACACCGGGACACATACCGGACTTTCGCCGAAAAATCTCCAGCCGGGGAAAAGGGTAAATTTTTTTCAACATTGGTTTAATCGATTAAGCGACCCGATCCCCCCCTCTCCCAAAAACAAAAAACAATCCATATGAGACAAGCAGTCCTCCTCACACCCGGCAGTATCCAGATCCGCGAGATACCCATGCCCGCCGACCTGAAGCCAAACGAGATCCTCCTCCGCATCCATAACATAGGCGTCTGCGGATCCGACATCCACGTTTTCCATGGCAAACACCCCTTCGTTACAAAATACCCCGTCATCCAGGGTCATGAATACAGCGGAGAAGTAGTGAACATAGGTTCACAGGTGAAAACAGTGAAACCGGGAATGAAAGCAACGGCACGGCCACAGGTCGTCTGTGGAAAATGTCCCCCCTGCCTGCGCGGCCAATACAACATCTGCCAAAACCTCACCGTACAGGGCTTCGTGGCCAACGGCTCGGCACAGGATTATTTTGTCGTTACCGAAGACCGCATCGTAGCCGTCCCCCGCGAAGTGAGCTTCGAACAGGCGGCACTCATAGAACCCGCCGCGGTAGGTGGACACGCCACAAAACGGGCAGGCGATCTCAAAGGGAAAAATGTCGTCGTAGCCGGCTCCGGCACCATCGGCAACCTCATCGCCCAGTTCGCTCTCAATCGCGGCGCCAAAAAAGTCCTCGTCTCCACCGCCAAAAGCGATTTCCGGTTAGACATCGCCCGCCAATGCGGCATCACGGAAACCGCCAACCTTTCAAAAGAAACATTCCCCGACGCCGTCAAACGCGTCTTCGGCGATGAAGGCTTCCAGGTGGGCATCGAAGCAGCAGGGGCGCAAGGTGCTGTGACGGACCTGATCGCCGGAATAGAGAACGGCGGCACCGTGGTCATCGTCGGCGTTTTCGAAGAGAACCCCGTGGTAAATATGGGCTTCCTCGGCGAACACGAACTCACCGTATTGGGCAGCATGATGTATCGCCACGAAGACTACGAAGAAGCAGTCCGCTTCATTGCCGATGGCCGGTTAAAGACAGCGCCGCTCATCACAAGCCGCTTCCCATTTGAAAACTATCTGGACGCCTATCATTTTATCGAACAGCAAGGCGACAGATCATTGAAGGTCATGATCGAACTCACCCAAAATTAAAACCCTTTTTATGCGGCAAGCTGTTTTAAACAACCCGGGCACCGTGATCCTACGCGATGTTCCCGGCCCCCGCGATCTAAAAGAGAACGAGATCCTCCTGAAGATCCATCGCGTAGGCATCTGCGGGTCGGATGTACATATGTATTATGGCAAACACCCCTTCGCTAATACGTATCCCATGGTCCAGGGCCATGAATATGGCGGTGAAGTGGTAAAGGTCGGCAGCGGCGTAAGGAATTTCGCCCCCGGCATGAAAGCTACCGCCCGTCCACATGTCGTATGCGGCAAGTGCGCCCCCTGCCGGCGCGGTCACTACAACGTCTGTCAAAACCTCAGGGTCGAAGGCTGCGCCGGACCGGAAGGCAGCGCACAGGAATATTTCATCATTCCCGAAGACCGCGCCGTAGTGATCCCCGATACCATGAGCTATGACCAGGTGGCCATGATCGAACCCATCGCCGTGGGCGCACACGCCACCAAACGACCAGGCGATCTGAAAGGAAAAAATGTCGTCGTCACCGGCGCCGGCACCATCGGCAACCTCGTGGCCCAGTTCGCGCTGGCCCGCGGCGCCCAAAAGGTCCTCATCACCGATCTCGAAGATAAAAAACTCGACATTGCCCGCCAATGCGGCATCACCGCCACCGCAAATACGGCAAAAGAACCACTCGCGGACGCAGTAAAACGCGCATTCGGCGACCAGGGTTTCCAGGTCGGCTTCGAAGCCGTAGGCGCCCAGTCCGCACTCACCCAGATGATCGCCGGCATAGAGAACGGCGGCACCGTGATCATCATCGGCGTCTATGTACAAAACCCCGTGGTAAACATGGGCTTCCTCGGCGAACACGAACTCAACGTCCTGGGCAGCATGATGTACCGCCATGAAGACTATGTCGAAGCGGTCGAAATGGTCGCAAATGGCGCCATCAGGACCCAGCCGCTCATTACCCACCATTTCCCTTTTGCGGAGTATCACGATGCCTATAAATTCATCGAAAAACATTCGGACCAGACGGTGAAAGTAATGATCGACGTGATACCGTGACCGAAAAATAATAAACGACGATTGTATGCGATTATCCCAAAAAAACATAACAGCCATCCACCCTTCTAACGAATTGCATCTCCCTGACGCCTCGGTATTCGGACTCCCCGAAAAGGTCCTGCAATTCGGTACGGGTGTCTTTGTCCGCGGCCTCATCGATTATTTTATCGACAAGGCTAACCATGCCGGCCTGTTCCAGGGTAGGGTAGTGATGGTGAAAAGCACAACGACCGGCGATATCGGCGATCTCCGGGAACAGGATGGGCTGTATACCCTGATCATGAAAAGCGTCGACGCCGGAACGCACCTGGAAGAAAAACGTATCTGCGCGGCCGTTAGCCGCGTACTGGATGCAAGCAGGCAATGGACCGATGTGCTCGCCTGTGCAAATAACCCCGCATTGAGTGTGGTAATATCCAATACGACGGAGATCGGGATCATGCTGGAACTGGTCGATAAAGTAGATTCACAACCTCCAAATTCATTCCCCGGGAAATTGCTCGCCTTTCTTCTCCGCCGTTACGAAGCCTTCGATGGCAAGGAAGAAAGCGGACTGGTGATCCTGCCCACCGAGCTCATACCCGGAAATGGAACCCTGCTAAAACGCATCCTAAACGACCTGGCCGAGGCTAATGACCTGCCGCTTGATTTTATTCACTGGCTGAATACCGCCAATGATTTCTGCGATACCCTCGTCGACCGGATCGTCCCCGGAAAGCTTCCGCCCGAAGACCACCGGCAAATGGAAACCTTGCTTGGCTATGAAGACCGTGCCATGATCATGGCCGAGACATACGGTCTGTGGGCCATCGAAACGCAACGGCCCCGGACCAAAGAACGCCTGTCCTTTAGCGGCGCTCATCCAGGTATTCATGTGGTGGAGGATATATCCAAATTCCGCGAGCTGAAACTGCGTTTGCTTAATGCTTCCCATAACCTCTCCTGCGCCGTAGGTTATCTTTGCGGATTTGAAACGGTCAAGGAAGCCCTGCAAAACGGCGACTTCAATAGCTACATGGAGGACCTGATCCTGGAAGATATTGCGATGTCCATCGTCGATACTGCCGGTATCTCGCCGGAGGAGGCGGGCACCTTCGGACAAAGCGTTCTCGAACGCTACCGCAATCCTTATATTGGGTTCGAATGGCTGAGTATCTGCGTCGAGGATACAAACAAACTCAGGATCAGGGCCGTACCGGTACTGCGACAGCATTATGAGAAGTACGGGTTCGTATCCGCACGGTTGGCGCTTAGTTTCGCGGCATATATCCTGTTCATGCACACGCGGCAGGATGACTCTGGCCGGTACAGTGGCCAAAGCAGCGGTAGGAACTACACGGTCATCGATGAGCACGCCGCCGACCTCCACTATAAATGGAGTAGATACTCCGGGCATAAGCTGGTGCGAAATGTATTGGAAGACGTACGCCTGTGGGGGGCCGATCTTAACACCCTCCACGGGTTTGCGGAGCAGGTATGGAGCTATCTGAAAAGATGGCTGGACCAGGAAACATTATTAATTTCAGATGTTAAAAAGCTGTCATTATGAAAAAAGTGCTGCTACTGATCATGCTCTTCACCGGAACGCTGACATACGCGCAACAGCAGATCCGGATGAAACTCACCGGGCATTATCTCAATATTCCCATCGGCCGCCAGGCCAGGATGAAGCTCCTCGAACTCCGCGCTGGAGGAAAATTACTCCGCGAGATCCCCGTTCAGCTGGCCGAAGACACGGTCGATTATTGGATCTTCGTCGATGTCTCCGATTTTAAAGGCCGGCAGATCACACTCGCAGGATCGGCCAGTGAGAAAGCGCTGCAACGCATCTACCAGGACGACAAGATCGCCGGCGCCGATAGCCTTTATCACGAAACCAATCGTCCGCAATTCCATTTCACCGTTAAACGCGGCTGGAGCAATGACATCAACGGCCCTATCTGGTATAACGGCGAATACCACCTCTTCTGGCAAAGTTTCCCCTATGGCCTCATCTGGAATACCGGCTTCATGAATTGGGGCCATGCCGTTAGCCAAGACCTCGTCCATTGGAAAGAGCTCGACCCGGCGCTTTGGCCGGATAGCCTCGGCTCACCGTGGTCGGGTACCGCGGTGGTGGACAAAAATAACGATGGCGGCTGGGGAAAGAACGCCCTGGTACTCTACTATGCCTGTTTCGACCGCATCTCCGAACAGCAGGTGCAATGCATCGCCTACAGTACCGACGGCGGCAAAACCTTTCAGCATTATTCCGGCAATCCTGTGCTCAATACGGATTGGGAAGTCGGTAGCACCGACACCCGCGACCCGAAAGTCTTTTGGTATGCGCCGGCAAAGACCTGGGTAATGGTCCTGTTCGAAAAAGACGGGATGTCCTTTTTCAATTCCACAGATATGCGCCATTGGACCCGCGAAAGTCATTTCCCCGGACTCTGGGAATGCCCGGATTTTTTCGAATTGCCCGTCGATGGAAATAACGACAATAAGAAATGGGTGCTGCACGGCGGCTCCAGCGATTACTTTATCGGTACCTTCGATGGCAAGACCTTCACCCCCCAAACACCAAGGCAAAGCTATGCGGAAGGACGCAGCGAAAAACGGGGCGAACTCTTATACGCCACCCAAAGCTTCGAGAACATGCCCGACGACCGTCGTGTCCAGATGGCCTGGGGACGCATCGATCATCCCGGGATGCCCTTTACACAGATGATGCTTTTCCCCACCGAGTTTTATCTCAAAACTACCACGCAGGGCCTTCGCCTGGAGGCAAGACCCATCCGCGAGATCGCCAGCCTGCACGGAACCGCCCACCACATCGGCGCATCCTCACCCGCACAGGCCAACGAAGCGCTTGACCATATCCCCCCCGGCCCGCTGCACATCAAAATGACATTCACGCTGCCGCAAGGCAACGACCTCCGCCTGCGCTACCAGGGAAATACCCTTGTTGAATTGTCATCCCATGACCTCGCGCTGCTTCCAACACCGGCTCCCCGGTACACCCTCGAGATCCTCATCGATAAAACAGTAGCGGAGATCTTCATCGACGACGGCGCCAGATATATCATAAAACAACTCGAACCGGCAACCAATTACAAAGGACTCGAATTCGACGGAACACAATACGGCCCCTTGATCCTCTCCATGGATGTCTATGAAATGCAATCGGTTTGGAAATAATTTTTTGCGATTTTTTTGGAAACTTGAAAAACTCTGGTTAGCTTGCTTAAGCGTTTGAGCAAATTGCTTAAACGTTTGAGAACCGGGGCCGAGAAAAAAAGCAGAACCCTGGTTAAAAAAGAAGCGATTTAGGAAAAGAGAAAATTGCCAGCTGTATGAAAAAGAATGTCTCCCTTAAAGACATCGCGAACCATGTCGGCGTCTCCGTCTCCCTGGTGTCCTACGTCTTGAACGGACACGCAAAAAAAATGCGGGTAGGCGAAGAAATGGCCCAACAGATCGTCGAAACAGCACGCAAACTTCACTACCAGCCCAACCAGATCGCCAAAAGCCTGAAATCGAAAAAAAGCCAAACCATCGGCCTCATCGTAGGAGAGATCAAATACGGCTATACCATCGGCATCGTCCGCTCCATAGAAGAAGAAGCAAAAAAACACGGCTACACCGTCATTATCGGCAACTCCCACGAAGACCTCGCCTTACTCCATGAACTCATCCAGGTTTTTATCACCCGCCAGGTAGATGGCCTCATCATAGTCGCCGCCGAACAGTCGGAAGCAGAGATCCAATACCTTAAGAAAAAAGAGATCCCCTTCGTGCTCATCGACCGCATCTTTCCCACGGTAGAATCGAACTTCATCGGCATCGATAACTACCGGGTAGCCTATGACGCCACACAATACCTCATCAAACACGGTCTCCGGCGCATCGGGATGATCAATTACGCGACCACCTTCTTCCACCTGCAGGAACGAAACCGCGGCTATCTGGAAGCCTTGAAAGCCAAAAGACTCCCATACGCCAATAAACCCCTGCTCCGCGAGATAAAGAAATCCTCCTACGACGCGGACGTAGAAAAAGCCATTCGCGAACTTATCAACCCGCCTTATTCCTGCGACGCGATCTTCTTCGCCACCGATACCCTCGCGATCACCGGCCTCAAAACCCTTATCGAATTGAAACGGAAGATCCCCGAAGAGATCGCCGTAATTTCTTTCGACGAATCCGAAGCCTTCGCACTCCTGCAATGCCCGGTCACCCACTTTCGGCAACCCCTCGCCGATATCGGAAACTCGGCCATCCAAACCCTGGTAGAAGAGATGAAGGGCGGAAAAGAAGAGAAAGGCGGTAAAAAGAATAAGTGGAAACGATTATATCTGGAAAGCACGCTCGTGGTGGGAAAGAGCTGCCGGGAATGAATATTTTTTTTTGATCATTTTGCTCAAACGTTAAAGCGAACCCGCCGCACGGCCAAAATCAAGTCTTATTTAAAAATTTGCCATATGAATCATCTGCAACCATTCAGCACCCGCTCCCCCTGAAGACCCCATTCAATCTTATCCCGCCTAAAAAATATTCACCATCAAACTTAGTTTATGAGACTCTATCTGATTAGGATGATGTCCATGATGATGCTCCTTTGCGTGCTCACCAGCACCCTCCTGGCACAACAACCCACCCTCAAAGGCACCGTCACCGACAAGAACTCCAATTTACCGCTGGCCGGCGTAACGGTCAGCATCAAGGGAACAACCGTTACCACCGACGCCAATGGCAGGTTCTCCATTCCATTCTCTCCCGGCGAAGTCATAACCTTCAGTTACGTCGGGATGCAAACCATTACCCAAAAGCTCAGCACATCCACGCGCACCCTGAACATCACCCTCGAAAGCTCCCAGGCCGGCCTCGACCAGGTCGTCGTCACCGGCTACCAGACGCAACGCAAAGCCGACCTCACCGGCGCCGTAGCCGTCGTCAACCTCGCCGACATCAAAGACATCCCCAATAGCAACCCCATGCAGGCCCTGCAAGGCCACGTCCCAGGCCTCTTTGTCACCAGCGACGGCGACCCGGGCGCCAAAAACAATACCATCGCCGTCCGCGGCTTCAATACCCTCGGCTTTACCGCTCCCCTCTATGTGATCGATGGGGTGCCGACCATCAACCCCTCCGTGTTCCAGTCGCTCGACCCCAACGCGATCCAAACGATCCAGGTCCTCAAAGACGCAAGCTCGGCGTCGATCTATGGTTCCCGCGCTATGAACGGCGTGATCATCGTCACCACGAAAAGCGGCCAAAAGGGTAAGGTGCACATGCAGTTCAACAACAACCTCACCGCCGAATACTATGCCACCAAATTCAAAGTGCTTAGCACCGAACAATATGGTCAGGCCCTCTGGCAGGCCGCCATCAACGACGGTGTCGACCCCAACGGGTCAACGGGCCTCTTCACCTTCACCCAGCATAGCGGCGCGGGTGGCCCCGTGCTGGACCAGGCGACACCCGCAAAATATGTCGGCGGCGACAGCACCGAACCTACCGCGAATACGAATTGGCAGGATGCGGTATTCAAAACGGGCATGATCACCTCCAACGACCTCACCATCTCCACCGGCACCGAACATAGCAACCTCCTCATCGACCTGAATTACCTCGACAATAGCGGCATCATGCGCTATAACGCCTATCGTCGCTACGGCGCCCGCATCAATGGCTCCCTGTCCACCCTCGACGATAAACTAAAAATTGGAAATAACGTCCAGTTCTTTACCTCCGCCGAAACGCCCGTGGCCAATGACCTCGGCGGCGCCTCCACGCTCTACGACGCCATCTTTGTTCTCCCCCTCATCCCCGTTCATACCACCACCGGGGGCTGGGGCGGTCCCCAGGGCGCAGGCTTCTCCGATCGCGACAACCCGCTGATGACCCAATACCTCAACCGCTGGAACAAGAACAATGAATACAATATCTTCGGCAACCTCTATGCGGAATTGACACCGGTCAAAAACCTTACCCTCCGCAGCAACTTCGGCTACTCCTACGACAACACCGGCAACCGCATCATCCTCGTCACCTACAAATCCGGCTTTATCAACCGAACCGTGAATAGCCTCTCCATTGCAGGTACAAACTAGCTCGACCTTAGCTGGTCAAATACCGCCAATTACCATCTCACCGCCGGCAAACACCGGCTGGATATCCTCGGCGGCATAGAAGCGATCCGCAGGACCTACAACACCTCCAACGACTATAAACAGGGTTTCGCCATTCAAACCAACGATTACTTCCAGCTCAGCGCAGGCACGGGTATCGCGACTACCAATGCCACCGCTACCGGTAACCGCCTGCTCAGCTATTTCGGTAAGCTCAACTATACCTTCTCGGACAAATACCTTGCCTCCGTTACCCTACGCGACGATGGCAGTTCCCGCTTCGGCGCCAATAACCGCTATGGCCTCTTCCCCGCGGCAAGCATCGGCTGGCGCATCAACAACGAGAACTTTATGCAAAATGTCGGCTGGCTCTCCGATCTCAAACTACGCAGCAGTTGGGGCATAACCGGCAACCAGGAGATCGGTGATATCACGAGTCTCGCACTCTACCGCACAAACTATGGCACCGTCGGGCAAACCGGTTTTAACCAGAATACCGCCTCCTACGGCAACAACGGCACCGCCTACGATATCAATGGTGCAGGCACAGGCAACCTGCCCAGCGGCTATGTCCTGGCACAAGCCGCCAACCCCAACCTCAAATGGGAATCCACCCGCGAGTTCAACGAAGGGATCGACTTCGGCTTCCTCCAGAATAGCATCTACGGCTCCTTCGACTACTTCACCCGAAAGACGAAGAACATCCTCGTCGTTCCCCCCTACGCCGGCATCGAAGGTGAAGGTGAAAGCGAGACCGTCAACGGCGCGACCAAAAGCAACAAGGGCTGGGAATTCGCCATCGGTTATCAGAACCATGCCGGAAAACTCACCTATAATATCCAGGCCAATATCTTCTCCTTCCACGACAAGATCACCTACCTGCCCGCCACCGTCGTCGGCGCCTATCCCGGAAACGTCCAACAGACCATCCTCGGTCATAGCTCATTCGCGCAGTTCGGCTACGTCGTACAGGGCATCTATCAGAACCAGCAGGACGTCACCGGCCATGCTACCCAACCAGGCGCCGCCCCTGGCCGGCTGATGTACAAAGACCTCAACGGCAATGGCACCATCGACGCGCTCGACCAAACCTGGCTCGGCAACCAGATCCCAAGCCTCAACTACGGCCTCAACGTAGACCTCGGATACGGGAACTGGAGCTTCGCCTTCTTCCTCCAGGGGGTACACGGCGGCATTGTCTCCAACCAGCACAAGGCGAACACCGATTTCCTCGGCCTCAACCCCGGCGTCAATATCGGGCAGCGCGCCTTGCATGCCTGGACAACCCAAAACACGGGATCCGACATCCCCGCCCTGTCCCTCGTTGATAACAATGACGAAGAACGCTTCTCCAGCTATTACATCGAAAGCGGTTCCTACATGAAGATCAGGAACGCCAGGATCGGTTATACCATCCCGGCAAAAGCCCTCCGCAACCAGCATGTCCTCGACGGCATCAATCTCTTCATCATGGGCGAAAATCTCGCGACCTTCTATAAGAAACATGGCGATAAAGCCTTCACCGGCCAGGATCCGGAGAATCCGGGTAACAACTATCCCATCCCCCGTCGCCTCACCGCCGGTATCAATCTTTCCTTTTAACACCTTAACACGATTGTTATGAAAGCATACAGAAACTATAAATCGGCAATCCTGCTCCTGGCGCTGACAAGCCTCACGGTCGCCTCCTGCAGTAAAAATTTCCTGAACTATAATCCCCAGGGTGCCGTGACGGCCAGCGACCTGACGACGCCCACGGCTACGGACGCGCTGGTCATCGCAGCCTATGCTTCGCTCGGGAATGATGATTGGGAGAACATGGTGAGCAGCCAGTGGGTCTGGGGCAGCATTCGCTCCGACGAAGCCTTCAAAGGCGGCGGCTCGATCACCGACAACGGCCAGTTCAACCAATACGAACAATACAACCTCATCACTACGGATATGCCCAGCAACGACCTCATTTGGGCCACCCTCTACGCCGGCGTCGCCCGTGCGAATACCGCGCTACGAGCGGTCGAAGCACAAACGACCGCCGCCTATCCGCAAAAGATCCAACGCGAAGCGGAATGCCGGTTCTTAAGGGCCCATTTCTATTTCCTGCTGAAAGAGCTGTTCAAGAACATCCCGTTTGCAAATGAGAACGATGCCGCCGATAGTCTGCCCCTCGTCTCTAATGTCCAGTACTCCAACGACAGTTCCTGGGGCGTCATAGCCAATGACTTCCTCTACGCCGCCCAAAACCTTCCTGCGAACTCGGGCCAGGTCGGTCGCGCCAATAAATACTGGGCCTATGCTTACCTCGCCAAGACAAAACTCTATCAGGCATACCAGCAGGATGCGACTAACCAGGTCACCGGCATCGACCAGGGCGACCTCGCAGCCGTAATCGCCTATGCCGACAGCGCCATGGCCGGACCCTATAGTCTCGACGCCGATTACGCCGACAATTTTACCTTCGAAGGCGAGAACGGCCCCGAAAGTATCTTCGCCATCCAGTTCTCCGTTGCCGATGGCACGCAGATCGGTCGCCTCGATATGGCCGACGCCGTCAACTACAGCATCGCCTCGCAATATGGTTGCTGTAGTTTCCACCTTCCGAGCCAGAACATGGTGAACGCCTTTAAAACCGACGCCAACGGCTTACCCGAATTCACCACCTTCAACAATACCTCCCTGCTCACCCAAAACGATTTCCTGACGAACGGTATCGACCCGCGCCTCGACCATACCTGCGCGATTCCCGGCCACCCCTTCAAATACCAACCCGATGTTATCTTTGACAGCAACTGGGTTCGCCTGCCCTCCGTCTATGGTTACCACGACAACATGAAGGAGATCCAGCCGGCCACCTGCGCCTGCCTGGTAAAAGTCGGTCCCTTCTTCGGCAGCTCCAAGAACATCGACGTCATCCGCCTCGCCGACGTAATGCTCTGGAAAGCCGAAGCCCTGATCCAGTCAGGCGACCCTAACGACGCCCTGCCGCTGATCAACGCACTGCGTACCCGCGCCGCGAACAGCACCGGCAAAACACGCTTTGCCGACGGCACCGCACCCAGCAACTACCGCATATCCACCTACCAGCCCGGCGTCAATTGTACCTGGGACCAGGCCTATGCCTTCCAGGCCCTGCAATTCGAACGCCGCATGGAATTTGGGATGGAAGGAACCCGCTTCTTCGACCTGGTACGCTGGGGCATCGCGGCCGATGTCCTCAATAACTATATTGCAGTGGAAAAGACCCGGTACAACTTTCTGGCCAACGCCCAGTTCACCAAGGCCCGGGACGAATACCTGCCGATCCCGCAAACGGAGATCAACCTGACACATGGACTGTATCAGCAAAACAACGGATGGTAAAAAAATTGGACGATAAATCACGTTCTTATGAATCATAAAACAAGGATCATTTTGATCGCCCTGGTGGCGGCTACAGGCGGACTTTTGTTCGGCTTCGACACGGGCGTGATCTCGGGAGCCCTGCCTTTTCTAAAACAGAACTGGCAGCTCTCGGATCCGGATATCGCATGGCTGACGACATCGGTACTCGTCGGCGCCCTGCTGGGGGCGATCTTCAGCGGCAAACTGTCGGATCGCATCGGCCGCAAACGCATGATCATCATCAACGCTGTAATCTTCACTGTAGGCGCAGCCGGCTGCGCCGCGGCAAAAAACCTGACCCTCCTGGCGACCATGCGCATCGTCATCGGCGTAGCCATCGGCATCACATCCTATGTTGCACCCATGTACATCGCGGAAATATCGCCGGCCCGTAAACGCGGCGGCCTCGTAACGCTCAATCAGCTCATGATCACCTTCGGCATCCTCGTATCCTTCATTACCGACTACCTCCTTTCCAACGACAACAACCCCGCCTCCTGGCGATGGATGTTCCTGGTGGGTATCGTCCCCGCCCTCATCCTCCTGGTCGGCATGCTCTTCCTGCCCGAGACACCCCGCTGGCTCATGAGCCGCGGCCGCTGGCAAGAAGGCAAAAAGGTGCTGGAAATGGTAGAAGACCCGGATCTGATAAACACTACAGCGGAAAACATCAAAAAAGAAATGACGACCGAATCGGCATCCAAAGGCCGGGCCATGGATGTATTCAAACCCTGGCTCCGCATCCCGCTCATCATCACCGTCGGCATCTTCTTCTTCCAGCAATTCTCGGGCGTCAATACCATCATCTACTATTCCCCCATCATCTTCAAGATGTCGGGCATCGTAAGCAACTCCGGCTCCATCCTGCCGGCAATCATCATCGGCATTGTGAACGTACTTTGCTGCCTGTTGTCCATATTCCTGCTCGACCGCGTCGGCCGCCGGCGCCTCTATATCATCGGCATTTGCGGAATGATTCCCTCGCTGGCCCTCCTCGGCGCCTGCTATCATTTCAAGGAGGCCCTCGGCTCCAGCCTGCCCTTCTTCGCCGTGATCAGCATAGTCGCGTATATAGGATTCATCGCCGTCAGCCTCGCACTGCTCGGCTGGCTGCTGATCTCCGAGGTCTTCCCGACCTCCGTCCGCGGCGTCGGTATGAGCATCGGCTCGCTGTCCCACTGGGGGTTCAACGCCATCATCAGCTTCACATTCCTTCCACTCATCAACGGCGTCGGTATCGCCTCTACCTTCTGGATCTACAGCGGCATCTGTATCCTCGGCTTGTGGTGGGGCTATTACTTTATCCCGGAAACCAAAGGCCGGTCACTCGAAAACATCGAGGAACACTGGCTGGGCGGCGGAAACGCCCGTAACCTTTAACAAAAGACACACATCATGCGAAAATTACTATTCCTGCTCACCATCACCGTCGCCGCCACAACGGCCAACGCCCAGCTTAGCGTCCATTACGACCCCCGGATCCAGTCCACGGGCAACATCGACTATTTCAAACCAAAAGGCAACCTCTTCGTAGGCGACTGCATCCCCTTTTACCACGACGGGAAATATTATCTCTACTGGCTGCTGGATTCCGCCCACCACAAAGCCCTCGGCGGTCTCGGTGGTCACCAGTGGGCGCTCAGCGTCTCCACCGATCTCAGGACCTGGAAACAATATCCCGTCGTCCTCGGCATCGACGAAGCATGGGAGAAATCCATCTGCACCGGCTCGGTAGCCTATCACGCCGGAAAATTTTACGCCTTCTATGCGACCCGGCTTATCGATAGCTCCGGAAAAGTCAACGAACAACTGAGCTACGCCGTCAGCGACGACGGCATCCATTTCGTAAAACAAAAACCCAATCCGTTCTATACCTCCGCACCAGGCTATAGCAAACGCAATTTCCGCGATCCCAAAGTTGTCATCGACCCCGACGGCACCTTCCACCTCTTCGTGGCTTCCGATGAAGACAACGCGCCGACGACGGAAAGAGGCGCTCTTGTTCACCTCACCTCGAAAGACCTCAAACACTGGGAAGTCCGGAAACCGCTCATCTACGGCCAAACGGACGTACCCGAATGCCCCGACTATTTCCTATGGCACGGCTGGTATTATATCGTCTACGGCCGCGCCGGCAATACCTTCTACCTCAAGTCCCGCCATCCCTATGGCCCCTGGGAATATCCACGCTACCAGGCGCTCAACGAGGATTGGGTCAATGTCGCCAAAACGGCGGAGTTCAAAAACAGCCGCCGCATCGAAGCGGGCTGGATCCCAAGCCGCCGCGACGAAAAAGACAACAATGGCGAAGTCTTCGGCGGCAACATCGTTCTCCGCGAGCTAACCCAGGAGGCGGATGGTACGCTCAACACATCCTTTCCCGCCGAAGCCGCCGAACCCCCCGGTACATCCATACAGCTCACCCCCACGGCGGACAGCCTCACGACAAAACAATCTGCTGCCGCTTACACAATAACTTCCAAAGGCGGCCTCGGCGCCTTCTTCTTCCACGACATCCCCACAAACGTCACCATCAGCTTCGACGTCGAAGCGAAAGGGCCTGTCGAAGAATTCGGCTGCTTCCTCCGCGGCGAAGACAAAGGCCGTAACGCCTATCGCCTCGTCCTCACGCCGCGGGACGAAGACGTCGCACTCGCCGAAAGCCACATCAAAGCCGTCGAAGGCCTCAACGCGAAGATTCATATAGCCATCGTCGCAAAAGGTGATATAATCGACGTCTGTATCGCCGGAAAACGGTGTATCGTCAACCGACTGTACGAAAAAAAGGGGACCGTTCTCGGCTTCTTCGCCAAACACGGTACGGTAGCTTACAGCAACATCAAAATAAACAGCTTGAATTAAAACGCTATATCATGTTATTAGGATTGGATATTGGCGGCACAAAATGCGCCGTCATCCTGGGACGCCGGGAAGGGGATCGTATTACGATCATAGAGAAAAAGATCCTGCCCACGGATAAGCCCGTTTACGAGATGATCGAAACCCTCTTCGCTACCTCCGAAGAAATGCTGGGAACAAAAGGTCACGCCGCACTTACAGGCATCGGCATTTCCTGCGGCGGACCCTTGAGCAGCAAAAAAGGCCTCATTCTCAGTCCACCCAACCTGCCGGGTTGGGATAACATTCCTATCGTAAAGATCACGCAGGAACGGTTTGGCAAAAAGACCCTGTTACAAAACGACGCCAACGCTTGCGCAATGGCGGAGTGGAAGTTCGGCGCAGGCGCCGGCTATAACAATATCATCTTCCTCACCTTCGGAACCGGCATGGGAGCCGGCCTCATTCTCGACGGCCGCCTGTATTCCGGTACGACGGATCTGGCCGGCGAAGTAGGTCATCTGCGGCTCTCCGATATGGGCCCCGTGGGTTTCGGCAAGGCCGGTTCCTTCGAGGGCTGGAGCAGCGGCGGCGGCATCGCCCAACTCGCACAGATCATGGTACGTCAGAAATTGCAGATGGGTCAGAACGTCAGCTTCTGCGACAATCTCAACAAGTTGCCATCGTTGACAGCCCGCGGCGTCGCCGAAGCCGCCTTCGCAGGCGACGAACTGGCGATCGAAATATACAAGGTCTGCGCCCACTATCTCGGCCGCGGTCTCGCCTTGCTCATCGATATCATCAACCCGGAGATCATCATCCTCGGCAGCATCTTCGGCCGCGTACGCCCACTAATAGAACCCGAAATGTGGTCGGTGATAAAAAAAGAAGCGCTCGCGGATGCCATCGCCGATTGCCGCATCGTCCCCGCAGGCCTGGGGGAGAATATTGGCAATATGGCCGCCCTTACCCTCGCGGATTTTATCGCAGCTTGACCGGCCCGGCCGCATGACCACCTCACACCGGCTCATCGCCCGCCAACCGCCAGCCGCGCGGAATCGCGCGCCTACTTGATCTTCGCTGTATACCCCGCAGGGTCCTTCAGGAACGCATCCTTGCAATCCTTGGAGCAAAAGCCATACAGCTTACCCTTATAGGTGGTCGTGTCTTCCAGTCCGAACTTCAGTGGCATCCCGCACGACGGATCCTTGTTATAGGCAAAAGGAAGATTCTTCAGACTCGCCAGCACCCCTTCGGTTTCGGGCGAAGCCGCCGCAGTATCGGTTTTTGTAGCAGTCGCCGTCTTATTTTCAGCCTGATGACACGAGAACAAAACAAAAAGCAATGCCGTAAAGAGAAAATGTTTTTTCATGCTCGATAGACAATTTAACTCGGCAAAGTTACCACTAAATGCCCAATATGCGCGGCCGCCTAAGTCTCGAACCGCCCCCGGCGCGCACCTCCTCCAGTTTTTATCCAGTATTTTTGTGGACTTTTGCACCTCGCCATGAAGACACTCTATACTCTCTTACTATTGTTGACCTGCCTCTCGGTTGTCCGCGCGCAAGAACCCGCCACAGAAGGAGACAACGGCATCAAGATCACCGGCCGCATCCTCGATTCCCTATCGCATCAACCACTCCAATACGCCACCATTTCACTCTTTAAAGCGCATGATACAAAACCCGCCGGAGGCGAAATGACGAACAGCAAAGGCGAATTCTCCGTCGCCGGTCTGGCCCCCGGCCGCTATAGCGTTACCGTCGACATCGTCGGTTATAGGCCCCGCACGCTCGGCCCATATATGCTCAGCAACAACAAACCCGAGATGTCCCTCGGCGACATCGCCATCGGCAAGAAAGCAAACGAGCTCGAAAGCGTCACCGTCACCGCCCCCCGCGGCCTCGTCCAGAACAAGCTGGATAAGCTGGTCTATAACGTGGAAAAAGACGTCACCTCGCTCGGCGGCGTGGCCACGGATGTCCTCAAGAAGGTGCCCATGGTCTCCGTGGACGTCGACGGTAATGTCGACATCATGGGCAACACCAATATCCTCTTCCTGATCAATGGCAGGCCTTCGAGCATCTTCGGCAATAACCTCGCCGATGCGCTGCAAACCATCCCCGCCAGCCAGATCAAGAGCATCGAGGTCATCACCAGTCCCGGCGCTAAGTACGATGCGGAAGGGACGGGAGGCATCATCAATATCATCCTCAAGGACAACAAGCTCAATGGCATCAATGGGAACCTCAGCCTCACCGGCGGCTCCCGCCTGCAAAACGGTTCCTTCAACTTCAATGCAAAACACGGCAACTTCGGCGCTAACGCTTTTTTTAGCGGTAACGCCCAGCTGCCTTCCACCACCCACAATTCGTCTACCCGCTATTCCTACGATTCGGTCGGTAATACCAGCGGTGGATTATTCCAAACGGACGGCTCCAGCCGCTTCCTCCGCAACGGCTTCGAGTCGGGCATTGGCTTCGAGTGGACCCCCGACAAAAAGAATATATTCTCTGCCAACGTCGGCTTCGACAACTTTGGCAATCATAACAAAGGTTCCTATAACCAGGAACAAACAGCGTACGCCGATCCCGGCGGCGCGCTTCTCTCCGATGAGTACAGCCTCGTCCACTCTACCAGTCAGTTCCGGGCGTATTCAACGGATTGGGAAGTAAGGTATAAAAAGACCTTCGCCCAGGAAGACCGCGAGCTCGATGTCTCCGTGGACGGTAGCGAAGGTCATAATAACAGTTCTTACGGGCAGAGCCAGAGCCTTCCGGATGGCGATTCCACCTATGCGGGTTCGCAGGGGACAAGTGAAGGACACGATCGGGAGACGAATCTCCGGCTTGACTATGTTCAACCGTTTGGCGACAAAGTAAAGCTCGAAACGGGTGGGCGTATCCAATGGCGCAATATCACCAGCAATTCGCCGGTGTACACCTTCGAGCCCGTCGCCGCAACCTATCCGTACGATAGCTCCCAATCGAATTCGCTTACCTACGACCGTCATGTCTACGCCGGTTATGCCTCGATAAGCTTCCCCGCCTTCCATTGGCTCGATGCCAAGACGGGCCTCCGTTACGAACGCACCGAGACAAACGCCTCCTTCTCCAGCGTTCCGGAGACCACGATTCCCGGTTACAATACGTTTGCGCCCTCCGTCGTGCTGTCACACAGCTTCGCCAACGACGCGACGATCAAGTTCGGCTATACCCGCCGCATTCAACGGCCAGGCTATCGCTGGCTCAACCCCTATGTCAATGCCAGCGATCCCAAGAACCTCACGCGCGGGAATCCCTTGCTGCAGCCCGAAGTCGCCGATAATTTCGACATCACGTACAGCAAGTCGTTCGACAAAGGCAGCGCGTTGAACATCGCCCTGTTCTATCGCCGCTCCAATCATGATATCCAACCCTTCGTTCAGTATCATTCCGCCTTTACCCTGGGCGACTCGGTATATACCGATGTGTCCGTGAGCACCCCGATGAACGTCGGCGCCGAAAACAACACCGGCGTCAATATCTATGGTGCTGTGCCGTTGGGCAAAAAGCTCAACCTCCGCAGCGATATCTCCGTCTTCGACAGATATATCACTACCGGCGCGCTGGGTGGCAGCCCGATCAATAGTTTCAATTACCGCATTAACTTCAATGCCAGCTATCAGCTTTCACCGACATTCGTGCTCGAGTTCTTCGGTAATTTCAACTCTGCCCG
>Ga0134126_10002035_pt1 | contig 25672 bp, 27 predicted proteins | sample KB31752_FD_96881 | JGI IMG/M metagenome (GOLD analysis project Ga0134126, IMG submission 96881) | Terrestrial soil microbial communities with excess Nitrogen fertilizer from Kellogg Biological Station, Michigan, USA - KB3-175-2 | ecosystem: Environmental > Terrestrial > Soil > Unclassified ... | reverse complement strand
GGGCGTCTTCGCCTTCGGGAACGCTCGGTTCGACGGGTCGATGGGCGGCCAGCGGCTCGATGCCCCGATCGTCGGGCTGGCCGCCACCCCGACAGGCGGTGGGTACTGGGAGGTGGCGGCCGATGGGGGCGTCTTCGCCTTCGGGAACGCTCGGTTCGACGGGTCGATGGGCGGCCAGCGGCTCGATGCCCCGATCGTCGGGCTGGCCGCCACCCCGACCGGCGGTGGGTACTGGGAGGTGGCGGCCGATGGGGGCGTCTTCGCCTTCGGGAACGCTCGGTTCGACGGGTCGGTTCCGGCGGTTGGGGTCATCGTGCACGACGTCGTGGGCGTCGCCGGCTGACGAGGGCGACCTGCCCTGCCCCTCAGATCTGATGCCGAAGGAGACGGACCATCCTCTCGACGGTGAATCGATCATCGCTGCCCGGTCCGCATATGCGGACCGGAACGGACGGTGACCCCAGGCTCATGCGTCGGCGAACCCGGCGAAGGTCTGGTCCTGGCGGGCGTCCATGTACATGTCCGAGATGATCTTCCACCCGGCAGCGTCTCGCCGGAGCACCTTGAGGGAGTGGTTGCGCCGGGTCGGCAGTGGGTCGCCCGCCGACGTCTGCTGCCCCTCGCGCGCAACGTAGGTCTTGACGACGCAGACGTCCGGGGTGATGAACCGGAAGGAGGCCTGCGGCGGTCCGACCGGCCTGCCGTCGGCGAAATGCCGATCGGCGAAGAGTTTGGTCAGGTACGCGGAGATCGCGGCGGCGCCCCGGCGGGAGGTCCCGAAGGCATTGGTCCAGTCGGCGTCCGAGCTGTACAGGTCCTCGATCCCCGACGCGTCGGAGTCCTTGAACGCCGCGGCGAGCGTGAGCATCAGCTCGCCGACGGCCTGCTCGTCCTCCGGCGTCGGGGTCGCGTCACGCATCTCTGCCGACCGCGAGGTCTCTTGCTTGGTCATGCCAAAACAGTAGCGACGTCGACCTGTCCTTCTCCGGCCGGTCAGAGCCGGTCGGCCAGCTCCTGGCACAACGTCCACAGAGTGGCGGCGCAGGCGTCGTAGACGTCCTGGTCGTGACCGGCCGGGTCGTCAACGTCCTCGTCGTCGGTCAGCGCCACGTCGGCCAGACCGAGCGCGGCGACCCGGCCGGCCAGTGGCGCCGGCCCCGGCGGCAGGTCGCGGCACAGCCGTCGCAGGGTGGCCGTCCGGTGGGCGGCGTCGGGGTGCTGGCGGCGGACGAACCGGACGTGGTCGGCCTCCATGCCGATCACCAGGTCGGCCCGGTCCAGCTCCGAGCGGCCGAGCTGCCGGCTGCGGTGCCGGGTGGTCACCACCTCGGCCAGCTCGTCGATCGCGGCCACGGCGGCCCGGGTCCGCTGGCTGATCGGTTGGCCTTCGACCACGTGGGTGCCGGCGGTCACCACCCGCAGTCCGGCCCCGGTGGCCTCGGACAGGTACTCCAGCATGAAGCCCGCCATCACCGATCGGGCGGCGTTGCCGGTGCAGACCACCAGCAGGTCGACGGTGGGCGGCACGTCCGGCGAGTCGTCCTCGCCGAACACCAGCCCGTCGGACGGCACCACCGGGGCGTCGGTCACAGGTACTCCTTCTTGCGCAGCCACACCAGGACGAACCACCCCCAGATCGGCGGCAGGTAGGAGGTGAACAGCCGCTGGACGAAGGTGGCGGCGACGGCGTCGGTCTGGGGGATGCCGGCGGCGGTGAGGCAGAGGATCATCCCGGCTTCCACCACCCCCATGCCGCCGGGCACCGGCGACAGCCCCCCGACCATGGACGCCAGGGTGAGGACGATCAGCAGCTGGGCCAAGCCGAGGTGCTGGCCGAAGGCGTGGAGGGCGGTACCGAGGGCGAAGGCGACCAAGAGCTGGGCGGCGATGGCCCCGCCGAAGATCTCCACCAGGCACCGGGGGTGCTTGGCCAGCACCTTCAGGTGGCTGATCACGTCGGACAGCTTGGGCCGGAGGGTGTCCTTGGCCATCCGGCGGAGCCGGGGGACCAGCAGGACCAGTCCGAGGGCCACGGCGATGCCGACCACGATGAGGACGATCAGCCACACCAGGTCGCCGTGACCTCCACCACTTGTGGTGGGTTGCGAGAAATGGAACTGGCTGATGGCGATCGGTATGGCGATCAGGAACAGGCCGCCCTTGACGATCCAGCTGGCGGTGGAGTTGACCACCCCGGAGCTGATCGCCATGGTGGCGTCGTAGCCCTCCTGTTGGAAGAACCGGATGCGGGCCGCCACCCCGCCCATGGTCCCGCCGGCGAGCTCGATGAAGCTGTTGGCCACCTCCAGGGCCACCACCCGGCCGTAGGAGAGGGGGTCCACGATGGACCCGGTGGTGGTGATGGCCAGGGACGGATAGCAGAGCTGGGCCAGGATGAACGTGGCCACCACCCATCCCCAGTCGGCCCCGGTGATGGTGCTCCAGGACTTGCTGACGTTGATGAGCACCCCCAGGAGCGCCCAGCCACCGATCAGGGACCCGAGGACCATGATGAAGGTGCCCCAGCTGATCCGCCGGGGCTCGGCCAGCTTGGGCACCTCCACCCCGGCCGCCGTCGCCCCCTTCTCCCGGAGGGCCGACAGCAACGGCTTGTGGCCCCGCAGCGACCGGGACAGCACCGGGTCGAGGGCGGCCCGCTGCAGGAAGGGCAGGGCCGCCGCCAGGGTCTCGGTGGGCAGCACCCGGGTCGCCGACGCCACGGCCCGTTCCGCCCCCATGGCCAGGCCGGCGCTGGCGAGGGCGGCGGCCACGTCCCGGTCCAGGCGTTCGGTCGCCCCCGACGCGGTGGCCCGGCGGAAGTCGATCAGGCCGGTCGATCCGGTCCCGTCGACGACGACGACCGCCGGGCTGATCGAACCGTGGGCCACCCGGACGGATCGCAACTTGAGCACCTGGCGGAACAGGTCGTCGGCGGCGGCATCCGGCAGTACGCCGGGATCGGGGACCTTGGCCGCCGCCGCCTCGGCCTCCACCGCCGGAGGCGGCGCGGCGGGATCGGGCACCAGGTCGTCGGAACCGGCGACGACAGTGCCGCCAACGGCCGTGCCGCCAACAACCGGGGCGGCACCGTCGGCCACGAGGTCGTCCGTCCCGGCGGCCGCTCCTTCGGCTGCCGCCCGATCCGCCGCGGCCTGCTCGGCCGTGGCCAAGCGCTCGGCGAGCACCGAGCCGGCCGGGGGTCGGGTGACCAGCACGGCATCCCGGGACGGTCCGGCGGTGCCGGCGGCCAGTACGCCGGGGGCCCGGGCACCGGACTGCTCGGCCATCAGGGTCAGGTAGGCCTCGTGCTCCACCTGCTGCACCCGGGTGAGGGTGAGGGTGGGGCCGGAGTCGCGGTAGGCGACGAACCGGAACAGCTTGGCCAGCAGCTGGGCGTCGTGGGCGTCACGGCCGTACACCGACACGTTGATCGGTCCGGCGTCGTCCTCACCCCGGAACCGGCCCACCCCCCACTCCTGCAGGGGCGACGGTGCCAGCCGCCGCGCCGTCAGGTTGAGGTCGCCGAGCAAGGCGGTGACCTCCTCCGCCGACGGCAGGCCGAGCGGGGAGCCGAACCCCAGGTGAAAGGCGGCGGCCACCCCCCACCCGACGGCCAGGCTGGCCAGGACGCTGACGGGGAGGCCCGAGCCGTTGACCACGGTGGTGACCGCCGCCACGGCGATGACGACTTCCACCACCCGCTGCAGCCCACGGCTGAGGTACGGCAGGGCCGCCGACGCCACGGCCACGGTGGCGGCGACCCGGGCGATCGGGAACACCAGGTCGATGCCCTGCAGTGTCGGCGAGGGGGCGTGACCCCCTGTGGCCCCGACGAGCAGGGCCACCAGGACGCTGACCACCCACGCCACCAGCCCGGAGAACAGGATGTCCCTGGCGATCTCCCGGCGCCGGGAGAGGAGGGCGATGACGCCGAGGGCGACGATCACCCCGACGGAGCCCAGCCACCACACCACGGTCACCAACCACCGCACCCCCTCGGGCGGCGGCGTCAGGAAGTGGAGGACGGCCAGCTGGGGCGTCGACGGGGTGCCGCTGATCAGCCAGCAGCACAACACGGTGAGGACGGCCACGACCAGCTTGATGGCGTCGGAACCCCGTCGCCGGGTGGCGCCGTCGCCGACCGGGGCGAACACGATGGACCGCCAGGGACGGTCGTGACGGTGGCGGTGCCCGGACGGCAGGAGGTGGTGATGGTGCCCCGCCGCATCCCCCTCGCCGGGGCCGCCGGGGTTGGCGGGTTTCCCGGTCCGTGCGGCGTCGACCGTCGCCTGCTCGACCCCCGTCCCCTCGTCGCTCATAGTCCCAGGACAATACGGCCAACCGCCGAGGCGGTCCGTCTACGGCGCCGTTCGACCATCACGCCTACGGCGAGGTGCGACCGTCACGCCTCCGGCGCGGGTCCGACCGTCGACCTCCCAGAACGGGGTCGTCGAACGGTAGGTGGCGTCGACGAAGTCCGCCACGGGGCAAGACCGCCAGGCTGACGACAGCACCTCGACGCTCACCACCACGTCGGGCCACCGTCGGAGGACGCGGCGGCTGAAGGCGTCGAGGTCGTGGACTCCCTCCCCCGGCAGTACCCGACGATGCCGGTACTCGTCGGCCAGATCGTCGGTCTCGGGGGGCAGGGCGTCGCTGAACTGGACGAAGCCGAGACGGTCGTCGGGCAGGGCGTCCAACATCGACCACGTGCTCGGCCCGGCGAAGAAGTGCCAGCTGTCGACCATGACCCGGGCGTCCGGTCGGTCCACGGCGTCGAGGAGCCGGCGGACGGCGTCGATCGAGTCGACCGGGATGGTCGGCAGGAACTCGACGGCGATGCCGACCCCGAGGTCGGCCAGAACGTCGACGGACCGGCGCACACTCTCGACCGTGCCGGCGGTCACCGGTCCCAGGACCACCGTCAGGACCTGGCGGGCGCCGAGGACCGGGGCGAGCCGCCGGACCCGGTCCAACCTTTCCGCGACGGCCACCTCGTCGCCGTCGACGCTGAGGGGCACCAGCTCGTAACAGTCGATGCCGGCGGCGTCGAGGTGGTCCCTGATACGGGCCGGGGGCACTGTCTGCCGCTCGTGGGCCAACAGGGACGGCACGTCGAGCCCGACGTGGTCGTAGCCGGCGGCGGCAGCCGCGGCGATCTGGGCCGGCAACGTCGGCGGGAGGTCCCAGACGGCCGAGTGGTTCCAGGTGTTGAAGCTGAAGGACGCTGTCAACGGACCGGCCAGGTGGGTGACCGGCGCAGCGCCACCTCAGGCGTCGGCGTACGTCGGTCGCCGGGCGAAGGCATTGCACCAGGAGTCGGGGTAGCGATCCAACGGGGTGGCGATCTCGGCGACGGTGGGGCCGACGACGTCGGCGAGGCCGGCCAGCCGGGCCAGGTCGAAGCCGTAGACCTGGGCGGCGTTCTCCGAGATCATCGCCCGGACGTCGGGTTCGGGCATCCCGGCGAAGGTGGCCCGGAGGGCCTCCCGGGAGTACGGGTAGGAACCCTCGACGTGGGGGAAGTCGCTGCCCCACATGATCCGGTCGACCCCGATGTCGCCGGCCAGCTCGGCCTCGGTCCGGTGGAGGAAGCTGGCGCCGAGGTAGACGTTGGTGGCGAAGTACTCGCTGGGTTGCTTCGGGAGCTTCCCGGCGGTGTTCCCCCCGAAGAAGTTGGCCGAGCTCCCGTCCAGGCGGTAGCGGTCGGTGGTGGCGTCCATCTGGCGGACGGTGGCCGCCGCCCACCCGGCCCCGGCCTCGGTGATCACGAAGGCGAGGTCGGGGTACCGCTCGAAGACGCCGGCGTAGGTCAGGTGCCACAACGCCCGGTGGACGAACCAGGCCACCTCGGTGTGGAGCATCGTCCGGCCGAGGTCGTCGTCGCCGTACTCGGGGATGCCGCCGCCGGCGTGGTGGTTCACCGGCACGCCGAGGGAGGCGCAGGCCTCCCAGATCGGGTCGTAGACCGCCGACCACAGGCTGGGGAGGGCACTCCCCGGAGGGACGCCCGGCAGGAGGATGCCGCCGAAGAGGCCGGGTTGGTCGGCCACCCAGCGGATCTCCTCCACGGCGTCGTCCACGTCGTTGAGCATGATCTGGGCGACGCCGGCCCGGCGACCCGGGAGCAGGTCGCAGAAGTCGGCCAGCCAGCGGTTGTGGGCCCGGAGGCCGGCCCAGCGACGCTGGTACTCCCGCCGGTCCGACGGCGGAGGGGGGACGAAGAACTGCGTCTGCGGATAGAACGGCGGCACGGTGTTGGGGAACAGCACCTCGGCCACGATGCCGTCGGCCTCCAACTGGCTGGTCCGGAGGTCGCTGTCCCAGTTGCAGTCGGGGCGCTCACTCAGCAGGCGGTCGCCGTACGGGTTGACGAACGACGCCGCCCAGGCATCGAACTCGTCGTGCCAGGCCGGGTCGAGGTAGGCCCGGTAGGCGTGGATGTCGGCGCCGGCGTGGCCGTCCGCCGAGATCACCGCGTAGTGGTCAGACGCCAGGTGGTCGGGCATGGCCACGAACTTAGCCAGGCGGCCGCTCCGTCACCGGGGCGCTCGGCGTTCGGCCCCAGGGATGAGCCCGGCGGCCTCCCGCCGCCGGGCCCCCGGGCCGGGTAGGGCCCGGCCGGAGCCGGGCTCGACGGCCTGGCCGCAGGCCGAGCAGGTGGGGACGACGGTCATCTCGTGGCCGCACGGCAGGTGCTCGACCACCACCGGCGGGCCGTCGGGGGCTTCCCACCGGTCACCCCATTCCCGCATCGCCGTGACCACCAGCCAGAGGTCGCGGCCCTTGTCGGTGAGCCGGTACTCGTACCGGACGGGGCGGTCCTGGTAGGGGACCCGGGCGAGCACCCCCCGGTCGACCAGATGGTCCAAGCGGTCGGTCAGGGTGTTCCGGGCGATGCCGAGGCGCTCCTGGAAGTCGTCGAACCGACGGACGCCGAGGAGGCAGTCGCGGAGGATCAGCCCGGTCCACCACTCCCCGATCACCTCCAGGGCCTGGGCGATCGAGCAGTTCATGTCCTCGAAGCTCTTCCGTCTCACCCCCCCACCCTAGAGGGTTGCATGAAACAACGGTCTGTCAGGGCACGTTGACGGCCCCGCCGTCGAGCATGAACGTCCTGGACGTCATGTAGTCGGAGCCGGGCCCCGACAGGAACACGAGGAGGGGGGCGGCGTCCCGCTCGGGGTCGCCGACCCGCTTCAGCGGGGTCATGGCGGTGACGCCCTCCCGCATGCCGGGGTTCTCGTCCATGTAGTTCCGGAAGGAGTCGGTCTCGATCATCGGGACGACGGTGTTGGCGGTGATGCCGTACGGACCCCACTCCCGGGCGGCCGTGCGGGTCAGGACGCGGATGGCCCCCTTGTTGGCGTTGTAGGCGGCGGTGCCCTCCACGGCCAGCATCTCGTTGCCGGAGCTGAAATTGATGATCTTGCCCCCGTGCTCCTTCATGTGGGGGAAGGCCGCCTGCATGGCGAAGAGCGTCGCCTTGACCCCGGTCAGGAAGGTGTAGTCCCAGACGTCCTCGGGGAACTCCTCCAGTGGACGGGCGATGGGCGTGAGCTCACCCGAGCCCGGCAGTCCGTAGCTCTGGGCGGCGTTGATCAGTACGTGGACCGTCCCGAAGGTGGCCACCGCTTCGTCGATCATGGCGTCGATCGACGCCTTCACCCCGACGTCGGCGGCCACCCCGTGGACCACCCCGCCGTCGGCCGTGATCTCCTCGACCAGCGAGTCCACGGTGGACTTCGTCCGGGAGACAGCCACGACACTCGCCCCTTCCCGGGCCAGCGCCTTGGCGGCGGCCCGGGCGATACCCCGGCCGGCGCCGGTCACGACGACCACCCGGCCGTTCAGCGGTCCGTCCATATGCTCCCCATCCTCCCTGTCGTCGTTCGACTGCCCTCAGCGGCCACCGGGCCGTCGGCGACGGCCACCCTCGGCCGCTTCGTCAGCCGTACTGGTGCTCTTCGGCGATCAGACCGTCGGCGCCGACCAGGAAAAAATGGCCGGCGGTTGACTCGACGGTCCGTGTGCCGGGCAAGGTACCGGTCGGCGTCTCGATGTCGGCCTGCTGGAAGGCGACGTGGACGATCTCCGCCGCCACCCGGTCGCCGTCGACCACGACGTTCACCACGCGGGGGTTGAAGTCCCGGAACGACGCCGCCAGCCCCTCGTAATGGGCCAGGAGGGCTTCCCGGCCGACCATTTCGGGGAACATCGGGTGGCGGTACACGGCGGCCGGGGCATAGAGGGCGACCAGCTGGCCCATGTCGCCCGATGCCCAGGCCGCCGCCCACTTCTCGGGGACCGACGCCACGTCGGCCGCCGTCACCGGCTGGCCGGTCACTTGCCGCCGATCTGCTGGAAGCGGGCGGTCCCGCAGATCAGGTCCTGGAACGGGACCTCGGCTTTCTTGGCTGCGCTCAACTTGGCCATGGACGCGCAGGGCGACGTGGAGTACTTGCCGTACGGGAACGTCTGCGGTGCGGTCACGTCGTCGTAGCCGGGATAGGTCCAGCCGTCGTTGAGGTAGTTCACCAGGCTCTCGGTGGTGAGCGGCTTGCTGGTCTTGGCGAAGTCGGCCATCCCGTCGACGGCGAGATCGGCGGAGAACCACCCGTGGAGGAACCCGAGGGTGACCGGCGTCGTCTGCCCCATCTGCTTCGCCTCCTTGGTGAGGACCGCCCAGCCCGGACCGCCGAACCCCGGGAACCCCCACCCGATCGAGGTGGCCAGGCAACCTGTCACGGCGTTGGCCACCGCCGGTGTCTTGACCAGATTGGCTGTGCAGGCGGCGGTGACGTACTTCTTGTAGCCGCTCGACTTGAGCGCCCCCATCAGCCGGGAGATGAGGTGGGGGTCGGAGCTGAAGATCCCGACCAGGTTGGGGTTGGCGCTGACGATCGGAGCCACGTACGGGCTCAGGTCCGAGATGGTCGACGATGTCACCGGCAGCGAGGTCGAGTTGGCCACGACGTGGGCGCCCACGGCCTTGTACTGGGCCTCCAGGGCTGTCACGTAGGAGAGGATGACGCCTGTGTCGTAGCCCAGCCCGGCGTAGTGGACCTGTGTGTACTTCATGTGCAGGCCCGTCGTGAACGCCTTCATGACGCCGTCACCGTAGGTGTACCACTGCTTGTTGCTTGTGGTGAGGAGGGCAGTGCAGTTCTCGATGCCGTAGGAGACGTCGAACCCGAAGACACTCTGCTTCCCGCATGTCGAGAAGCTCCCGAAATACGGTACGTGTGTCTGCTCCAAGATGTTCGAGCCGATGGCTCCCAACCCCGAGATGACGAAGACGCCGAAGTCGTGGTTGGTGTCGACCGCCTTCGTCAGGTCGATCACGCTGGTTGTCTGGTTGTCGCCCGAGTCGGCCGATGTCTTGAGGACGACCTTGTAGGGGAAGGAGGATGTCTTGTCGGCTTGGGCCAGCCGGGCTTTGACCCCCTCGCAGAACCCTTGGTAAATGGTGGGGGTCCCGCTTGTGGTGTCCGGGGCCACGCATCCGAAGGAGACCGTCTTGCCGGTTATCCCCCGGGTCGTCGACCCGGTGGCCGTGGGGTATGTCCCCACGATGGACAGCAGCTTCTGGTTCGCTGCCTTGAAATTCCAGGTCGAGACCTTATGGGATGTCCCCGACCCGGCCGCCCCGGCGAGCCCGCCGGTCGTCAGGCAGGCGACCAGGACCGCCGAGCCCGCGGCGACGGGCAGCGGCCGCCTCCGAGCGAAGGAATGGCGACGCGCCGAACCAGACCACATGCCCATCTTCCCCTCCAGTTGATCGGCCACCTGCCCCTTCACCAGGCGCAGGCCGACCCCAAGGCAAAGGGTAAGCCTGAGTTTCACTAGAGTCAATCTCTACCGAAACATTCTCTCCTGCCATCGTCATGGGTCAGCTGAGGACCGAGCCTGGGAGGGGAAGGCGTGGACGATCGGCTGCAACTAGGGATCATCACCCCGTACGTCGACGGCGTGGTCACCTCCGGGACAGCCATGCGGGAGTTCGCCGCCACGGCGGAAGCCAGCGGGGCGGAGTCCTTGTGGTCCGTCGAGCATGTCGTCGAGGCCGACGTCTACGAGCCGCGGTACAGCTACGCCCCCAGCGGACGCATGCCGGGCCGATTGGTCCCCTACGCCGATCCCTTGGAGATCCTGACGTTCTACGCCGCCTGCACCTCCTCCATTCGGCTGGGCACGGCGGTGGTGCTGGCCCCTCTCCACAGCCCAGCCATGCTGGCCAAGCGGGCGGCCACCCTCGATAATCTGTCCGGTGGTCGCCTGGTCCTCGGCCTGGGGCTCGGGTGGCAGAAGGAGGAGTACGGGGCCGTGGGGGTGCCGTTCGCCCACCGGGGCGCCCGGCTGGACGAGTGCGTCGAGGCCATGCGGGAACTGTGGGGCCATGGACCGGCCACCTACCACGGCCGGTTCGTGGAGTTCGACGCCGTCCACCTGGTCCCGGCGCCCCCGCGACCGGCGATTCCGATCGTCCTCGGCGGCAACACCCGGCCGGCCGTCACCCGCGCTGCCCGGACGGCCGACGGCTGGTACCCCCACGCCCTCGACCCCGACGGCTTCGCCGACACCGTCACCTTCCTGCGGGCCGAGATCCGCCAGGCCGGCCGGACGTACGAGGACGTGCCCATCACCGTGAACCCGGCGTCCGCCGGTCGCGAGCGGGAGATGGACCGGCAGTGGGTACAACGGTATGTCGACCACGGTGCCACCCGGCTGGTCATCGGATCGGGCATCACCGGACCACACGACGTCCAGGCGGTCCGGAAAAAGATCGACCGGTACCGGGAGGAGGTGCTGGAGAAGCTGGTGGTCCCGGACCCAGCCTGACCGGCCTGACGCGATTGGGCAGGCCGGGCCGGGCCGACGCGGAGCGCTACTGGATGTGGATGCCCGAGATGGCCCGGCTGATGACCAGCCGCTGGATCTCGGAGGTGCCCTCGAAGATGGTGTAGATCTTCGAGTCGCGGTGCCACCGCTCGACGGGGTACTCCCGGACGTAGCCGTAGCCGCCCATGATCTGGATGGCCTGCTCGGTCACCAACACCGCGGTCTCTCCGGCGAACAGCTTCGACTGCGACCCCTCGCCGGCGTCGAACGGCTTGCGGTTGGCGGCCATCCAGGCGGCCCGCCACACCAGCAGCCGGGCGGCGTCGATGCGGGTCTTCATGTCGGCCAGGGTGAAGGCGATGGCCTGGTTCTCGATGATGGCCCGCTGGAACTGCTTGCGCTCCTTGGCGTAGTCGAGGGCGTACTCGTAGGCGGCCCGGGCGATGCCGACGGCCTGGGCCCCCACCAGTGGGCGGGAGGCTTCGAAGGTGGCCATGGCCGCCTGGGTGGACGTCCGTTTCCCCTCCCGGGCCCGGGCCAGCCGCTCGTCCAGCTTCTCCTTGCCACCCAGCAGGCACCGCCCCGGGATGCGGCAGTCCTCCAGCACCACCTCGGCGGTGTGGGACGCCCGGATGCCCATCTTCTTGAACTTCTGCCCTTGCCAGATGCCGGGGGTGCCTTCGGGGACCACGAAGCTGGCCTGGCCGCGGCTGCCGAGCTCGGGGTCGACCGACAGGACGAGGACATGGGTGTTGGCGATGCCGCCGTTGGTGATCCAGGTCTTGGTGCCGTTCAGCACCCATTCGTCCTTGGCCTCGTCGTAGACCGCCCGGGACTTGAGGGAGGACACGTCGGACCCGGCGTCGGGCTCCGACACGCCGAAGGCGGCCAGCTTGATGTCGTCGGGGGTGCCGAAGCACTGGGGGATCCACTCGGCCTGCTGCTCGGGGGTGCCGTTGCCGTAGATACCGGCCACCGCCAGGGTGGAGCCGAAGATGGCCAGGGCGATGCCGGCGTCCCCCCAGCTCATCTCCTCGCTGACCAGGGCCATCTGTAGCCCGGTGGGATCGAGGAAGCAGTTGGCGATGAAGTCGAAGGAGTACAGCCCGATCTTGGCCGCCTCCTCGATGATCGGCCAGGGGGTCTCCTCGCGCTCGTCCCACTCGTGGCCGGCCGGCCGGATGACGTCCTCGGCGAAGTCGTGGACCCACTTCTGGATCTGCAGCTGGTCCTCGTTCAGTTCCAGCGTGAAGTCGGACATGGCTGGCCTCCTTACCTGGCCGCCGACCCCGACGGCGGACACGACCTTTAGTTACCCGATAGTAACCTTAGTCACACCGGGGGAGGGCGCGGCACGCCATGAGGCCGCTTCCATCAGGGACGCGGCCATGAGAAAGGCGGCGGGCGCGGCCGCGACGAAATGTGCCCGGGAGCGCGGGCTGTTTTGGCGGTGGGAGTTGGCGACGGCTCGGGTCGAATGACCCGGGCCGGAGGTCAGCCCGCCGGGCGGACGTCCTTGGCCATCAGACCCTTCGGGCCTTCCTCCACCTCGAACTCCACCGCCTGGCCCTCTTCTAGGACGCGGTAGCCGTTCATCTGGATGGCCGTGTGATGCACGAACACGTCGGCACCCCCGCCGGGCTGCGAGATGAAGCCAAAGCCCTTCTCGGCGTTGAACCACTTGACCGTTCCGGATGCCACTGTGGCAATCCCCCTTCTGCTTCCTGTATTGCCTATTGCCAGCCAGGACGCTAGCAGGGCGTCGCAACCCGCGTTGGGGTCATTTCAGTGACGAATAGTGGTGCCATTGGCGCCGTCCTCGACGGTCCACCCCCGGCTCACCAGCTCGTCACGGATGGCGTCGGCCCGAGCCCAGTCCCGCGCCGCCCGGGCCTCGTCCCGGTCGGCCACCAGCCGCTGCGTGTCGTCGTCGACCTCGCCGGCCGCGGCCCGTAGGGACAGCCCGAGGGCGGCACACAGCACCGCCGCCGTCCGAGCCAGCTGCGTGCCGTCGTCGGCCCCACCACCCGCCGCGTCCGCCGCCGAATTAGCCCGGCTGACCAGATCGAAGATGCCGGCCAGCGCGCCGGGGGTGTCGAGGTCGTCGTCCATCCGGGTGCGGAACCGGTCGACGTCGTGGGGATCGGCCACCGCGGCCGGGCCCTGCCCGGCGACCACCGGGTCGGCGTCGGCGAGGGGGTCGGCCAAGGAGAACCGGCGGGCGAGGGCGTCGAGGCGGGCGAGGCCCTTCTCGGCGTCGGCCACCGTGTCGGCGGTGACCTCAATGGGGGACCGGTAGTGGGACCGGAGGACCAGCAGCCGGTAGGCCCGGGGGTCGCTGCGGGCGAGGAGGTCGGTGAGGGAGGTGAAGTTGCCGAGGGACTTCGACATCTTCTCCCCCTCGACCATCACCCAGCCGTTGTGGACCCAGTGCCGGGCGAACGGCCGGCCTTCGGCGACGGCCTGGGCCCGCTCGTTCTCGTGGTGGGGGAACGCCAGGTCCTGGCCGCCGCCGTGGAGGTCGAACCCGTCGCCGAGCAGGTCGAGGGACATCACCACGCACTCGGTGTGCCACCCCGGCCGGCCGGGCCCCCAGGGGGAGCTCCAGCTGGGCTCGCCGGCCTTGGCCTTCTTCCACAGGGCGAAGTCCAGTGGCGACCGCTTCCCCTCGACCGCTTCGATCCGGGCGCCGGCCCGCAGGGTCTCGAGGGGCTGGCGGGCGAGCAGCCCGTAGCCGTCGACGGCGTCGACGGCGAGGTACACCCCGTCGGGGGTCTCGTAGGCGGCCCCGCGGGCGACGAGGTCGGCGACCAGCGCCACCATGTCGTCGACGTAGGCGGTGGCGTGCGGGGTGTCGGTGGGCCGGAGGACCCCCAGGGCGTCCATGGCCTCCCACCACCGGGCCTCGTACTCGGCGGCCACCTCCGGCTCGGTCCGCTGCTCGGTGGTGGCCCGCTTGATGATGTTGTCGTCGACGTCGGTGATGTTGGAGACGTAGCGGACGTCGAGGCCGGTGAAGGCGAGGTAGCGACGGAGGACGTCGAACACCAACGAGTACCGGCCGTGGCCGAGGTGGGGGAGGTCGTAGACGGTGGGGCCGCAGACGTACATCGACACCTGCCCCGGGTGGCGGAGCTCCAGCGGTCGGACCGAACCGGTCGCGGTGTCGTGGAGGCGCAGCACCCGGGTACGGTAACCCGATCATGACGTCCTCTGTTTCCGATCCGACGGTGCCGGAACCGACGCCGGCTCCCGCCGGTCCCGCCGGCCGCGGCGGTGGGGCCGCGGTGCCCGAAAAGCCGGGGCTGGAGGGCCTGGAGGCCAAGTGGTCGGCGGCCTGGGCGGCCGACGGCACCTACCGGTTCGACCGGTCGGCGGCCCGGGAGGCGGTGTACGCCATCGACACCCCGCCGCCCACCGTGTCGGGGTCCCTCCACATCGGCCACGTGTTCTCCTACACCCACACCGACACGGTGGCCCGGTTCCAGCGGATGCGGGGGAAAGAGGTGTTCTACCCGATGGGGTGGGACGACAACGGCCTCCCCACCGAACGGCGCGTCCAGAACTACTTCGGGGTCCGCTGCGACCCGTCGCTGCCGTACGACCCCGACTTCGAGCCGCCGGCGTCGCCGCCGAAGGACCCCGTGCCGGTGTCCCGCCCGAACTTCGTCGCCCTCTGCGACCGCCTCACCGTCGAAGACGAGAAGGCCTTCGAGGAGCTGTGGCGGGCCCTCGGCCTGTCGGTGGACTGGGACCTCACCTACGCCACCATCGACCAGCGGGCCCGGCGGGCGTCGCAGCGGAGCTTCCTCCACCTGCTCGACGGCGGGCAGGTCTACCAGCAGGAGGCCCCCACCCTCTGGGACGTCGACTTCCGGACCGCGGTGTCCCAGGCCGAGCTGGAGGACCGTGACCGCCCCGGCGCCTACCACCGCCTCCGGTTCTCCAACGGAAATGGTGGGGTGGAGATCGAGACCACGCGGCCCGAGCTCCTCCCGGCCTGCGTGGCCCTGGTGGCCCATCCCGACGACGCCCGGTACCGCCCGCTGTTCGGCACCGAGGTGGTCACCCCGCTCTTCGGGGTCAGGGTGCCGGTGGTGGCCCACCCGTTGGCCGATCCGGAGAAGGGGTCGGGGATCGCCATGGTGTGCACCTTCGGCGACACCACCGACGTGGTGTGGTGGCGGGAGCTCGGCCTGGCCACCCGGACGCTGGTGGGCCGGGACGGCCGCCTCACCCCGGTGGCCTGGGGGGACCCGGGCTGGGAGTCCGATGACGTCGAGGCGGCGACGGCGGCCTACGGCGAGCTGGTCGGCCGGACGGTGCGGCAGGCCCAGACCCGCATCGTGGAGCTACTGACCGAGTCGGGGGACCTGATCGGGGAGCCGCGGCCGATCACCCACCCGGTGAAGTTCTTCGAGAAGGGGGAACGGCCGCTCGAGATCGTGTCGTCCCGGCAGTGGTTCGTCCGCACCCTCCCGCTCCGCGACACCCTGCTGGCCCGGGGGGAGGAGCTGGCGTGGCACCCGCCGTACATGGCCCACCGCTACCGGTCCTGGGTGGAGGGGCTGGGGAGCGACTGGAACGTCAGCCGCCAGCGGTTCTTCGGGGTGCCGTTCCCGGTGTGGTACCCGATCGGCGACGACGGGGCGACGGACTACGACCACCCGCTGCTGCCCGCCGAGGACCGGCTGCCGGTGGACCCGTCCACCGACGTCCCCGACGGGTTCACCGAGACCCAGCGCGGCCAGCCCAGCGGGTTCGTCGGCGACCCCGACGTCATGGACACCTGGGCGACGTCGTCGCTGACCCCGCTGATCGCCGGCGGGTGGGGCGACGACCCGGACCTGTTCGAGCGGGTGTTCCCGATGGACCTCCGGCCGCAGGCCCACGACATCATCCGCACCTGGCTCTTCTCCACCGTGGTCCGCGCCGAGCTGGAGCTCGGCCGGCTGCCGTGGGCGGACGTCGCCATCTCCGGTTGGGTCCTCGACCCGGACCGCAAGAAGATGTCGAAGTCCAAGGGGAACGTGGTCACCCCGATGCCCCACATCGAGAAGCACGGGGCCGACGCCGTCCGGTACTGGGCGGCCAGCGGCCGGCAGGGCACCGACACGGCGGTGGACGAGGGGCAGATGAAGATCGGCCGCCGGCTGGCGATCAAGATCCTCAACGCCTCCAAGTTCGCACTGGGCCGCCTCGGCGACGACGCCGCCCCGGGGCCGGAGTCGGTGACGGCGGCCATCGATCGCGACCTCCTGTCGAAACTGGCCGCCATGGTCGGCCAGGCCACCACTGCCTTCGAGGGGTACGACTACACCCGGGCCCTCGAAGTGGCCGAGGAGTTCTTCTGGTCGTTCTGCGACGACTACGTCGAGCTGGTGAAGAGCCGGGCCTACGGCGATCCGGCCGACCCGGCCACCGCCTCCGCCCGGGCGGCCCTGGCCCTGGCCCTGTCGGTGCAGCTGCGGCTGTTCGCCCCGTTCCTCCCGTTCGTCACCGAAGAGGTGTGGGGCTGGTGGCAACCCGGTTCCGTCCACCGGGCGGCCTGGCCGGACGTCGCCGCCGAGATCCTGCCGGCGCTCGGCGGCGGCCCGGTAGACGGCCCAGTCGTCGGCGGGTCCCCGGTGCTGGACGTCGCCGCCGAGGTCCTCGGGGCGGTGCGCCGGCAGAAGACGACGGCGAAGCAGTCGATGCGGGCCACGGTGGCCAGGCTGACGGTCACCGACTCGGCCGATCGGTTGGACCGGCTGCGGGCGGCCGTCGGCGACGTGAAGGACGCCGGGGTGGTCGACGAGCTGGTGCTGGTCGAGGGAGCCGACCCGTCGATCGTCGCCGAGCTGGCCACCGAGGGCTGAGTCCCTACCGCTGAGCCCCCAACTCTGGTGGGCCGCCACCGCCGCCTCGGGCATTGATCGGCGCCGGTCGCTGTTGACCCGTGGAGGCTCCCACGCGGAGCCGGGAGGCACCGAGGAGGGACCATGGCAGTGATGGAACTGGGGCACCTGGTGCTGTACGTCCGCGACGTCCGGCGGTCGGCCGACTTCTACCGGGACGTCCTCGGCTGGCGGCAGATCATCCCCGACCCGGGGGAGGTCCCGACCGGCATCGCCGCCTTCTCCGGCGGCCGCACCCACCACGAGTTGCTGCTCATCGAGGTCGGCGCCGACGCCCAGCCCATCCCGGCGGGACGTCGGGTGGGGCTGTACCACTTCGGCCTGAAGGTCGGCGACTCCGACGACGACCTCCGCCAAGCGCTGCAGCGGGTACGCGACGCCGGGGCGACCGTCCTCGGGGCGTCGGACCACCAGGTGACCCACAGCCTCTACATCGCCGACCCCGACGGCAACGAGATCGAGCTGTACGTCGACGTCCCCGGAGTGGACTGGCGGTCGGACCCGACGCTGGTGGCCGCGCCGATCCGGCCGCTGCACCTCTGACAATCGGGTCCCGGTCGGTGGTTTGAAGGGACGGGGCCAAGGGCAGATATGGGCTCGTTGTTCGGTGATACCGGCGTTGCGGCGCGCCCTCGGTACCATTGGCGCCGGAGCGTCGGTGTCGTCGGTGTCGTCGAGAGACCGGTTCGGACCGAGAGGGATCGGTTTGGGTGGCTGAGAACAGGCGGTTGGTCGGCGACGCGAGCAACGTCCGGGACGCCCGCGCCCTGGTGCGGTCGATCATGGGGGACCAGGCCACCGACGTCCGCGACGTCGCGGTGCTGCTGACCGACGAGTTGGTCACCAACGCGGTGGTCCACGGCGGGGGCCACTTCGTGCTCACCGCCGAGCTCGGCGTCGAGCTCCTCCGGGTCGTCGTCGCCGACCCCAGCCCGGCGGCGCCGAAGGTGCTGGCCCCCAGCGTCGAGCAGGAGCACGGCCGGGGGATGGCCATCGTGTCGTCGCTGGCCACCGAGTGGGGCACCGACGCCGAGGGAAAGGGCAAGGAAGTCTGGTTCACCCTCGCCCTCTTCGCCGGAGCGTAGGGCCGGTCAGGCACCACCAGCCGCCGTTCCGGCACCACGTGTAGCTCGACCGGCTACCGGGTAGAGCCCATCCCACGCGGGGCCCGCAATAGCGGTTGCAAAATTAGACTGCACCACCAGGTTCCCAGTACCGGCGTGTATCGCACCGGCGTATATCGAGAGGAGTGGCACGACATGGACCAGACCTTCGAGATCACCGAGGACGACGGCGGCTCGGTGCCGGTCGTGTCGGTGGCCGGGGAGATCGACGTCGCCACGGCACCGCAGCTCCGGGACCGTCTGCAGGCCCGGGTGGCCTCCGGCAGCTCCACCATGGCCGTCAACCTGCTCGACGTCACCTTTCTGGACTCCACCGCGTTGGGGGTGCTGGTCGGGGCGCTGAAGCGCTGCCGGGAAGCCGGGGGTGACCTCCGGCTGGTGATCGCCGAGCCGAGGATCCTGAAGGTGTTCGAGATCACCGGCCTGACGGAGGTCTTCACCATCTGCGGCTCCGTCGACGAGGCCCGCCGGTGAGCGGCAACGGAAGCATGCCCCCGGCGGCCGGCGGCGACGTCGTCGAGCTGACCATCCCGGTCAAGGCCGACCTGGTCGTCCTGGCCCGGCTCACTGCGGCCACCGTGGCGTCGCGGGCGGGGTTCGGAGTGGAAGAGATCGAGGACCTCCGGCTGGCCGTCGAGGAGTTGTGCCTCTCGCTGGTCGGGGCCGACGACAACGGCCGGCTGCGGTTCGCCTACCGGCGGACCGACGACGCCGTGACCATCACCTGCACCTTCGAACCCGAAGGCACGGGAAACCAGGAGGCCAGGACCGGGGACGAGCTCTCCCTGCGCATCCTCGACGCCCTCGTCGACGAGCACGGCCGCAACGGTGACGGCCGTGAGGCGACGGCCTGGCTCCGCAAGCGGCGGGCCCGGTCCACTCTGTGACGGCCCCATACCCGACCCCATACTGCCCTTCCCTCAGCTGATGGTGGACGCCGGTCGGTCCAGCCAGAAGACACGCGAGAAGTTCGCCGAGTTCGCCGCCACCCGCGATCCGGCCCTGCGCGACGACCTGGTCACCGCCCACCTGGGCCTGGCCCATCAGCTGGCCCGGCGGTTCGTCAACCGCGGCGAGTCCTACGACGACCTCGTCCAGGTGGCGTCGATGGCCATCGTCAAGTCGGTGGACCGGTTCGACCCCGACCGGGGCGTCGAGTTCAGCACCTTCGCCACCCGGACCGTCCTCGGTGAGCTGAAGCGGCACTTCCGGGACAAGGGCTGGGCGGTGCGGGCGCCGCGGCGAATCCAGGAGCTGTACCTCGAGCTCGGCCAGACCGTCGGGTCCCTCTCCCAGGAGCTCGGCCGGTCCCCCACCGTGGCCGAACTGGCGGCGGCCACCGGAGCCAGCGAGGAGTCGGTGCTCGAGGCCCTCGAAGCCGGCCAGGGGTACCGGACGTCGTCCATCGACGCCCCCGACCGCCAGGAGGAGACCCTGGCCGAGCGGATCGGCGGCGAAGACCCCACCTTTGGCAACGTCGACGACCGGTCCATCCTGGCCCCGGCCCTCGCCCGGCTGGCCCCGCGGGAACAGACCATCCTCCGGCTCCGCTTCGCCGACGGCCTCACCCAGTCCGAGATCGCCAGCCGGATCGGGGTCAGCCAGATGCACGTCTCCCGGCTGCTGGCGGCCAGCCTCGAGCGGTTGCGCCAGGAGTTCGTGGAGGACAGCTGATCAGGCGGAGGCCAGCGCCCTCCAGAGGGACCGGTAGTTGGGGTAGGTGATCCCGTCGGTGACGTACCCGGCCCGGACCAGCTCGGCGTGGAACCGGGGGAGGTTCCGCCAGGGGACGCCCATGTCGACGTGGTGGGCCAGATGCCACCCGGTGTTGTACGGGACCAGCCACAGCCGGGCCGGCCAGGTCTGCCGGACGTTATGGGTGGTCACCCGGCGGTCGCCGTCGGCGCGGAGGCCGCCGTGCTCGGCGATGGACCGCAGCCGGTTGAGCACCCGCCACTGGGTCATCCACGGCAGCCACCACAGCAGCGGGTAGATCCACCACCGGCCGGTGGCCGCCCACGACACCGCCCAGAGCACCGCCTGCACCCCGAGGATCGACAGGGCCATCCGCCGGGACCGCCGCGGCCGGACGGCCTTGAGGATGGGGGCGAAGTTCTTCCAGCCCGAGATGCCGACGGCGTCGCGGACCAACCGACGGCGGAGGGTGGCGCGGTCGCAGGGGTACCCGGCGTAGAAGGCGACGTCGGGGTCGTCGGGGCCGAACTCGGCCCGATGGTGGGCGAAGTGGCCCCGCCGGTACAGCCCGATGGGGATGAACGCCGGGTAGGCCACCAACCAGGTCCCCACCCAGTCGTTCACCCGCTTGTTCGTGAACAGCAGCTTGTGGGCGGCCTCGTGCATCAAGATGGCGAACCGCACGTAGAGGGGTCCCATGGCCACGAACGCCGCCACGTACATCAGCGGGTTGTCCACCCAGACGGCCACCCAGACCACCGCCACCACCGTCGCCCACAACTCGACCACCGACCCGGCGTTGCGGACGTCGTCGATCCGGCGAAGTGTCGACCGCAGCGCCGGCGCGGCCATCCCGTTGCGCTGCAACCGGTCGGTGGGCAGCACGTCCGGCCGGGCCGACGGCTCCGACACCATCGTCTGCGGCCCCGTTGGAGGCCTCTGCGCCACCATGCCCGTATATTACGCTCCTAGATCAGATGGTTCAATCGCGTAATACACGGAGGCCGGCGGAGGAGGTCGGGTCGGGTCGGCCACTGACGGCCCGGTCGGTACTGGCCAGCACCCTCCTCGGGGTCGACCCCCCGGAGCTCCCGGCGGCCCATCTGGTCCGGGTGGCCGCGCTGTTCGGGATCAACGGCAACCGGGCCCGGGTGGCCCTCAGCCGGATGGTGGCCTCCGGCGAAGCCACCGCCGACGGGGCCGGCGGGTACCGGCTGGCCGGCCACCTGGTCGACCGGCAGCGGCGGCAAGCCGCCAGCCGGGCCGGGAGCACCCGCCGGTGGACCGGTGGGTGGCACCTGGTGGTGGTGACCACCGCCGGCAGCAACGCCGAGGTCCGCAACCGCCGGCGCCGGGCGCTGTCGTTCGCCCGGCTGGCCGAACTGCGGGAGGGAACGTGGCTGCGTCCCGACAACGTCGACCTGGCCATATCCGCCGACGTGGCGGCGGACCTGGTGGTGTTCACCGCCCGGTCCCCCTTTGCCGGGGGGTCCCCGGCCGCCACAGGTCCAGCAGCCGCCCCGGCGGCGGCGGCGTCTGCGGCGATGGATGATCGGCGGCTCGCCGAGCAGCTGTGGGACCTGGTCGGCTGGGCCGGCCAGGCCGAGGAGCTGCGGGACCGGTTGGACCGGTTGCCGCCGACCGACTGGACCGACCTGGCCGCCGGGTTCGAGCTGTCGGCGGCGGTGCTCCGCCATTTCCAGGCCGACCCGCTGCTGCCGGCTGACCTGCTCCCCGACGACTGGCCGGGGGCCCGGCTGCGGCGGACCTACGACGGGTGGGATCGGCGGTACCGGTCGGTCCTGGCCACCTGGACGCGCCGAGGCCCATAGGCGCGGAGCCGCCGGACGTTTCCGCGGAGACGTTTCTCCGGACGACGTTTCCGCGGAGACGTTTCTCCGCCGGACGTTTCCGCGGAGACGTTTCTCCGCCGGACGTTTCCGCGGAGACGTCGTCCGGCCGATCCGGGTACCGTGCTGGCGGACGACGAGGAGGTAGGGATGTTCCAGGTGGACCGCGACGGCGAGGTGGCGGTGGTGGAGGTGGACCACGGCAAGGTCAACGCCATGGACCTGGAGCTGGCGGAGGGGTTGGCCGGCGCCATCCGGGAACTGGCGGACACCGACGCCAAGGCGGCGGTGCTGATCGGGGCCGGCCGGGCGTTCTCAGCCGGGGTCGACCTCTACCGGCTGCTGGACGAAGGCGCCGGCTACGCCGACCGGTTCCTGCCGGCCCTGTCGGACCTGCTGAACGCCTACTTCGAGTTCCCGAAACCGCTGGTGACGGCGGTCAACGGGGCGGCGGTGGCTGGCGGGTGCATCCTGGCCTGCTGCGGCGATCGGCGGCTGATCGCCGAGGGCGCCAGGATCGGCGCCCCGGAGTTGCGGGTCGGGGTGCCGTTCCCGGCGAGCCCGTTGGAGATCATCCGGTACGCCTGCGGCGGCCACACCGAGGAGGTGGTGTACTCCGGGAAGCTGTTCTCCGGGGCCGACGCCGTCCGGGTGGGCATCGCCCACGAGGTGGTCCCGGCCGAGGAGCTGCGGGCCCGGGCGGTGGCCGACGCCAACGACCTGGCCACCCTGGCCCCGCTGCCGTTCCGGCTGGCGAAGGCCCAGCTGCGACGGCCCACCGTCGACCGGATCAGGGAGTACGCCGACACCGGGGACCGGGAGGTCGTCGACATCTGGCGATCCGACGACGCGGCGACGGTCATCCGCGGCTACCTCGACCGGACGATCGGCAAGGGCTGACCCGGCGGGGCCCCCAGGGACGGACGGGGACCACCCCGCCGCGGCCCCGGGGGCGCCGGCCCGGCCCGGCGGGCGGCCCTGATGATCGGCCCGGGGTCAGCCGGCCATGACGTCGGGGCCGGGGTCGCCACCAGGGACGGCGACGGCCAGCCGGTCCAGGTAGTGGTCCCAGCCCTTGGTGTGGTCGGAGACGGCGTCGGCCGGGAGGCCGCGGTGCACCAACCGCACCCGGGTCTTGTCCCCCTCGGGCAGCAGGCTGATCTCCACCTCGGTGGAGCCGGCGGGGATGGGGTGGTCGGGCTCGTCCCAGCCGAAGGTGAACACGACCTTGCGGTCGGGGACCACCTCGACGAACCGGCCGGCGGACTGGTGCCGGTCGCCGACGTTGACCCGGTAGACGCCACCGGGCGTCGGGTCGAGGTCGGCGACGGTGCCCATCCATGCGACGTGCTTTTCGGGAACGGTCAGGAACTCGAAGATGGTTGACGGACTGGCGTCGACCACGATCTCCCTCACGAGCTCGGCCATCAGTGTGCTCCTCTCCTCTGCCCCCCACCATCGGCGGTGGGGCGGCGGCGGGCGTCGTCCTTCTCCCGCTGGGCCGCCTCGGCGGCGTCGCGGAGCCGGTCGAGCCCGCTGGTCCAGTAGTCGTCCAACAGGTCCCGCACTTTGGCCATCTCCTCCCGGTCGGCCCGGTACAGGCGGCGGACGCCGTCACGGCGCTCCACCACCAGGTGGGCTCCCCGGAGCACCCCGAGGTGCTGGGAGATGGCCGGACGGCTGACGTCGGGGAATTGGGCGGCGATGTCCGACGCCGTCATCTCCCGGGACCACACCAGCCGCAGGATGGCCCGCCGGCGGGGTTCCGCCAGTGCTTTCAGGGCGTCATCCATGGCTAGATTGTAAGCATCTACTTACGTAAGTGTCAACTTACGGAGGAAGAAAATCTGGCGGGTGTCGGTCAGTCGAAGATGGGGTCGCGGTCCCGGCTGCGCTTCAGCTCGTAGAAGCCGTCGGTGCCGGCCACCAGGCGGACACCGTCCCACAGCCGGCCGGCGGCCTCGCCCTTGGGGGCCGGGGTGACCACCGGGCCGAAGAAGGCGACCCCTTCGATGTGGATGACCGGGGTGCCGACGTCGTAGCCGACCGGGTCCATCCCCTGGTGGTGCGACGCCCGCAACGCCTCGTCGTACTCGGTGCTGTCGGCGGCGGCGGCCAGGTCGGCGGATAGCCCGGCCTCTTCCAGGGCCTCGGCGATCGGCACCGGGTCCCGACGTTGCTGCAGGTGGATGCGGTTGCCGAGCGCGGTGTACAGCGGGAGGAGGACGTCGTTGCCGTACTTCTGCTCGGCGGCGATGCACACCCGGACCGGGCCGTAGGCGGTGGCCATGAACGCCTTGTACTGCTCGGGGAGGTCGTCTCGGCCCTCGTTGAGGACGGCCAGGGACATGACGTGCCATCGGGTGTCGATCGAGCGGACCTTCTCGACCTCGAGCATCCACCGGGAGGTCATCCAGGCCCAAGGGCAGAGGGGGTCGAACCAGAAGTCGGCGGTGGCCCGATCGGCGGTGGCTCGATGGGCGTCGGCCGGCTGGTCGACGGTGGCGGCGGGTTTGGTCGAGGACACGGGCATCTCCTGGGTACGGGCTCCCCATTCAACCGGTACGGGCTCTCCATTCAACCGGTCGGACGCCAAGGTCGTGACGGGCCGGCGGCATCGACCACTTGGCCGGGCAGGTGCTCCACAATGACTCGGGCGCCCCTGGGAGCGGGGCGGGTGGCCGCTGCGGCAGTGAAGGAGGCGATCGCATTGGTGGCACTGGTCGTCGTCCTCACGGTGGTGGTGGTGCTGCTGGCCGTGTTGGTGGCCGGGCTGTTGCGGAGCCACGCCGACATCCTCCGGGCGTTGCACTCGTTGGGTGCCGGGGTCGGGGACCCGACGAAGGCCGGTGGTCACGAGGCAACCGGGGGCCAGCCCGGAACCGGCGACACCAACCGGGCGGTGCCGGTGACGATGGGACCGACGCTGCCGTCGGAGCGGGACACGTCGGCGACGGCCACGGTGGCCGGGGTCACCCCGGAAGGGGACGCCCTGGCGGTGGCGGTGGGAACCAATGGGGGGCTGACCCTCCTGGCCTTCCTGTCCAGCGGCTGCCACAGCTGCCAGGGGTTCTGGCAGGCGTTCTCCGGCCGGGGCCGGGCGGGGACCGGCCGGGCGGGGACCGGCCGGGCGGGCCATCCGGCCGACGTCGGGCATCCGGCGCTGCCGCCGGAGGTGGACCTCCTGGTGGTCACCAAGGGACCGGAGCTGGAGATCCGGGCGGAGGTGGCGGCGAAAGCGGCGGCGGCACCGGGGACGGCGGTGGTGATGTCGACGGAGGCGTGGACCGACTACGAGGTCCCGGGGTCCCCGTTCTTCGTCCTGGTCGACGGGGCCAGCGGCCGGCGGATCGGCGAGGGGGTCGCCAACACGTTCGGCCAGGTGGTGGACCTGGTGCGGCGGGCCCAGCTGGAACGGGACGCCGACGGCCCGGTGGCTGACCCGGGGGGCGGACAGGCGGCCGGCGGGACGGCCAACCCCGACCGGGGCACCGGTGGGGACGGCCCGGCCCGGGAGCGGGCCAACGACCAGGCCCTGCGAGCCGCCGGCATCCTGCCGGGTGACGCCAGCCTGTACCCGGGATCGCTCGACGACCTCTACGGCCGCCGGGTCGGCTAGGACAGTTCGGCGGTCGAGATGGCGAGGCTGCGGGCCCACGGCATCGAGGCACCCCTCCCCGCGGGGTTCGGCGGGCGGATCTTCGTGCGGACGGCGGTGGGCGGGGAGGTGACGAGGCCGGTGGCGCACTTCGCCACGGTCCCCCTCCCGACCGGGGCCGGCGACTTCGGCGGTGGGGTGGTCACGGCGCTGGGACCGACAGACGTGTTCGCCGTCCTGTTCGAGTACGGCCCGGAGTCGGTGGGGAAGCAGCTGTTCGCCCGGCAGGGCCGGCCGACCGGGCTGCGGCCGGAGCACTTCCGGCCGACGGTGCTGCGACGGGGGGTGCAGCAGCAGTCGGGGACGCAGTGGTTCTTCACCGAGGCCGGCCGGCCGTTCACGTTCTACGCCGTCCTCGGTTCGCACGCCCGCCGGCGGTGGCTGGCGCCGAAGGTGGACGGGCTGCTGTCGTCGCTGGTCGTCCACCCCACGACGGTGGCCGTGGGCGGCGATGGCTGGAACTGACGGTATGGCCCGATGACCCTGTTCGGCCCGTACCTGGCCGCTTGCGCCCTGCTGGTGGTGGCGGGGGCGGCAAAGGCCGCCCGACCCGACGACACGGCCCGTGCCGCGGCCCACGTCCTCGGCCTCACCCTGACCCGGTGG
>Ga0134126_10002034_pt1 | contig 25673 bp, 18 predicted proteins | sample KB31752_FD_96881 | JGI IMG/M metagenome (GOLD analysis project Ga0134126, IMG submission 96881) | Terrestrial soil microbial communities with excess Nitrogen fertilizer from Kellogg Biological Station, Michigan, USA - KB3-175-2 | ecosystem: Environmental > Terrestrial > Soil > Unclassified ... | reverse complement strand
TCTACGGCCACAGCACCGGGCTCACGCCGATCGCGGTGATCATCGCGGCGATCTTCTGGACTTGGATCTGGGGGCCGATCGGACTCATCATCTCAACCCCTCTCACGCTTTGCCTGGTCGTCCTGGGCCGTCATGTCGAGCAGCTCGAGTTTCTCGACGTGTTGCTCGGCGACCGGCCGGCGCTGACTCCCGCGGAGGGCTTCTACCAGCGCATCCTGGCGGACGATCCGGATGAGGCGGAGGAACAGGCGGAGACTTACCTCGAGGAACGGCCGCTCTCCTCGTATTACGATGAGGTAGCGCTCAAGGGGTTGCAGCTCGCCGCGCACGATGCGGCCCGCCAAGGCCTCCCGCCCACAAAGGTCGAGCGCATCAAGGCTGCGGCGCTGGAACTGGTCGAGGATCTCGATCGGTACGATGATGCGCCGCGCGAAACGCCTGCCGAGGCAACGACGGTCGCGGGAGCGACGCTCGATGAGAAGAGGTCGCCTGGCCAGCCTGCTCCGGATGAGAGTTCCGCGGGCGCGCTCGTCGACCCACGCGAGGCGTTGCCCGGCCGGCAGGGAATCAAGTTTGTGCTGTGCGTCGCTGGACGTGGGCCGCTCGATGAGGTCGCGGCCAGCATGCTCGATCAGTTGCTGCGCAAGCACGGCCTGCAGTCGCGTGTGGTGTCGCACGAGAAGGTCTCCCGCGCCAATATCAAATCGTTCGATGTGGGTCCTGGAGCGATGATCTGCATTACCTACCTCGACATCGGTGCGAATGCGGCGCATGTGCGCTATCTGCTCCTGCGGCTTCGCGCGCGGCTGCCCGATGCGCCTCTACTCGTCGGGCTTTGGCCGGCTCAGGACCCGATGCTCAAGGACGCCCGCCTGCGCCAGCTCGTCGGTGCTGACTACTATGTCGTTACGCTTCACCAGGCGGTGGAAGCATGCCTTGCGCGGGTTCGTGGATCGGCGACAGCGAGGCCGCGCGCCAGTGTTACTCCAGGCACGAGCAGCGGAGCAGCGAGCGACTCCCTGCTCCCATCATGAGTGTAAAGGGGATTCCTGCGCGCCTATTCGGCCCCCGGATTCAGAGCGGGAGTTCGATCCACAACCTCATCGCTCGCTCAGTTCATAAGTGATTGCCCCGGGGTTTGCCGGAGCGATCCGGCGGTTGGGTTGGCGTCAGTCCGTACACCACCCGCCGGCAGCGGAGGGGTAACCCTGCTGCCATCAGTTCGTCGCGGGCCGTCTGATTCAAAGTGGCTACATCTACTGCGCCGAATTGGCTATTGATGCGACCATTACGGGTGAATACCCTCTCGCACGGGGGTAATCACGGCGCACGCTCATGAGGTTTTTGAAACTCCATTCTGCACTGGTTGGGACATTTGTCCTGTGTGCGGCTTTAACGTCCATGACCTCAGCCGCCAGCAAAGGACATCCCAGTGCTACTTGGCCGACAGCAACCCATCGGAATGGCCAACACGATTTCGACTTCGAGTTCGGTACTTGGAAAACGCACCTCAAGCGCCTCCTGCGCCCCTTGACCGGCTCCCACACCTGGGTCGAGTACGAGGGCACCACTGTCGTGCGCAAGGTGTGGAATGGACGTGCCAATCTGGCGGAGCTCGAGGCTCACGGCCCGGCGGGCAATCTCGAAGTACTGTCACTGCGTCTCTACAACCCGCAGGCCCACCAATGGGGTCTCAATATTACAGCCAGCGCGAGCGGTGTCTTGAGTCCGGCCGCGGTCGGCGAGTGGAGAAATGGGCGCGGTGACTTTGTCGACGAGGAAACGATCAACGGCCGAACCATTCTGGTTAGATTTGACATTTCAGGCGTTACTCGGAATTCCTATCGCGTTGAGCAGGCCTTCTCCGAAGACGCCGGCAAGACCTGGGAAGTGAACTTGATCATTACAGCCGCACGCGAGCACGGCTGAAGGCTGAATCCGGCCCGGTGGCCGCGAAGCGCGCGTGCTATCGATGCACGTCGCGCACGTCTGATTTTGCTGCCGACCTCGGGCGCCGCCGCCGTCGAGCGAATCGGCAGAGACTGGCTACAGGTCCGGGGGTTTGAAGTCAGGTTTTATGCCAGCGCAGTTGTAGCGTATTGGCACCGAGCCGTGTTCTTTTCGCGCAGAATACGGCAATAATCTCGCGCCGGACTTCTCCTATATGCTGGCCCCTTGCTTGAACGGCTTGCACCTGACATTGTCTACCTGCAATCGGGCTGTGCGGCGGAAGCGAGCGTCGCGCCGCGCGCGTCCGCACACCAAGATTGCCAGCAGTACGAGCGACCAGGAGTCGATCGCGCCGCCGCCACCGCTCTTGCCAGTACTCGCAGGCGCCGTAACGGACTTGTTGGTGAAGTTGACCTCCGCATCGGCGCCGGCCGCTGGAAGCGCCCCGGTACAGCTGATGCGGTAGTCAAAGGAGCCTGCATTCGTCTCCGTGATCGACATGCTCCCTGAGAGCGCAAGGTTGCCACTCCAGCCGTCGTCACTCGAGCCGCCAGATGCCATGCAGGCACTCGCATTCTGCGAGCTCCATCTGATGTTGACTGGGCTGCCTACCATCTGACTCGAAGCACTGGTTGACAGCGTCACTTGCGGGGTCGGCGTCGTGGGATCGGCCCCAGGTGGGGAAATGTAGGTGACCGCGGTCTGCGCTGGCGCCGTGCCGATGCCTAAATTGCAGCTGATCGAATAGATCACTGTCGATGCACTCGTCTCCGTCACGCTCTCCGTGCCCGAGCCGCTCCGGGATCCTGTCCAGCCGTCACCTGCCGAGCCACCACTGGCCGTACAACCCAGAGTGCCCGATGGCGAGTTCCAGGTGAGCGTGACGGGTGTGCCCACCGCGACGGCGGACGCATCTGCCGTCAGGGTCACGAGACTGCCGGTGAACGTGACTTGAGTAGAAGCCTGAGCGCCGGCGCAGCTAATGGTGTAGGTATAGGTTCCGGGAGCGACCTCGGTGGTCTGAAAGCCGCCCGTCGGCGACAAAACAGTCCCCCAGCCATCCGGGCTGCCAGGCGTGATACTGGAAGTACACGGCGGCCCAACATTGCTGCTCCAGCTGAGGCCGAGAGCGCTGTTGACAGGCAGCGTGCTCTCACTTGCCGTGATCGAGACGTGTGGCACGACGACGGACGCGGTGACTTGGGCCTGTGCGATCTGCGCTCCCGACCCGCAGGTGATGCCGAACGTGACGGTGCCGGCTGCCGACTCGGTGACTGTTTGACTGGCAACTCCGGAAGCCGCCGCGGCCTTAGGTCCACTGGACCAACCGTCCCCGCTTTGCCCGCCGGTGCCGGTACAGGGATACACGTTGTAATCCCAGGAGATCGTCGCCGGTATGCCCAGGGGCAGAATGTTTGGGACATTGAGCGTGACAGCGGGATCGTTGGTGTAAAAGGTGGCCGATGCACTTGCGCGCGCTTGATTCGGGCCAGACCCGCAGGTGACGGTGTACGTGTGCACTCCGGCGACGGCCTCGCTCTCCGGGACGGTCTCCGCCGGCAAGGGCGCGAGGCCAGCGGGGGCCACGTATTCCGCGTTGCCAGGTCCCACGCTGGTGATGAGGCAGGGCCGCACGTTCGATGTCCAGCTGAGGTCGACAATAGAGTTCCCAGCCGTCGCACCCGGATCGGTGTAGATCTCGGCCGAGGCAGGGCTGGCGGACAGCGACACGGTCGGCGCGGAATTCGTAAACGTGAGTGTGACACTCTTCGTGGCGGAGAGGCCGGCGGTTGCGCCTGCGCCCGAGCAGGTAACCACATACGTGTACGTGCCGGCAGTCGCTTCAGTTACCGCCAGGGTGTAACTGAGTGGTCCGGAGTCCGCGCTCGTTGCGAGAGGTCCTGCCCAACCATCTCCACTTGCACCGCCGCTCGCGGCGCAGGCTCCTCCACCCCCGAACTGCAGGTTTATGGCCTGACCCACCAACATGTTATTTGCGTCACTGCTGATCGAGCTGACGCTCGGGGCGACGACCGTAATGGTGTACTGACTGCTTGCGGTCCGTGAGCCCGTGCCACAAGTGAGCGAGTAGGTTACACTCCCGAGCACCGATGCCAGGACGCTCTGCGATCCGTTGCTTGCTTTGGCGCCTGCCCAACCGTCACCGCTGATGCCGCCGCTCGCGGTGCATGGCTGCAGGTTGGACGACCATTGGAGCAAGACCTCCCGGCCCGCGGCTGCCGTCGGGCCGGAGCCCGTGATTTGTACGAACGCCGGTACGAACTGCCAATCGACGGTCAAAGTGGCCAGGCCGACCCGATTGGCCGCCGTACAGCGTAGGCTATAGGTCACCTCGCCCCCGGTCTGTTCCGTGACCTCTATGGTGCCGCTGGCTCCGTGCGAGCCGGACCAACCATCTCCGCTCAGGCCACCAATGGCGGTGCAGCTCTGAGCGCCGGGAGCGCTCCAGGTGAGGCTCATCGGCAGGCCCGTCGAAGGAGCCGTCTGATCAGTGGTCAGGGTGACAGGCAAGAGTGCTATTCCGTCGATGACGAGCTTTCCGGTGTTCGTCGCATCGAGAGCCGATTGCAGCGTTGCGGCACCGGTGGTGGTGGTCGTGTCCGCATTGGAGCTCCATATCCCCGAGAGCGCGGTGTACATCGCCGTGATGGTCGAGGCGCTCGGGGCCGGCGGTGATGGAACGGGACATACGCCCGCCGTGTTCGGGCCATTCACGAGTTGAGCGAGCGTCGCGCTTCCGACCGCGCGATTATCGGGATCGAAGAGAGCGCCACCGGATGCGCCGGCACCCACGCTTCCGACGGAGTTCACGACTCCCCAGAACGTGGAGTCGTATCCGATCTGAAGCGTGGTACCGGGAATCATCTGCAGGATCGGTTGACCGTACCAGCCGACGTATTGCTTGTCATGGCCCAGGGCATGATGGATCGAATAGCCCCCGGAAAACACACCTCCCGTCGCGTCCCAGCCGGCGTAGTAGGCATCGCCTGCTACGGGTGGCGCGTCGAGTTTGATCAACCAGGCATCCTGCTGTTCGACCACTGTAGTCGCACCGGTTTGGGTGATGGCGCTTCCGTCGTAGATCGCGCTGAGCGCGCTCCCACAGGGAGTGACTGCATCCCAGTAGACCGTCACATTAACCGCAGCGCCGGGATCACCACCGCCCAACACACCTTTCTCGCAGTGGCGGGCGGTGAGCACGTAGGGAGTGGTGTCGTTGCTCGTGTCGTTTAGAAGCGTCCCCGTGCACTCAACTACGCCGCCCACTACGATCGCAACCGTAGCGCCGCCCGGGCCCTGATTTCCGCTGTTGATTTCGCACGCGTAGTTAACAGTGCAGCTGCTCGTCTGCGCGGCTCGTTGCATGAGCTTGCGATAGTGGTCGTTATCGGGCACGCCTGCTTCCAAGCCACGGTAGCCGGCCTGGAAGCTCTGGATCTCCAGGACCGCTTGGCGGCGCGCTGCGGTGTCCACAGTCAGGGAGAGCAGCAGCGAGTCGCCGGGAAGGGGTCGCGACCACAGGCCGCTGCGAGCGATGTCCCTGGCCCGGTAGGTCGCGCTGGTGCCGTTCGCGCCGGTCACCTTGAGTACCGCACCGGCTGGAAAATTCACGCGGGCGGCGTGAAACGACAACGATACGGTCGTCGGAACTCGGATCGAGTAAGTCCAAATGCTGAGGCCGCCGCTCTGCGTCCAGCTCCCGGCATCGGCCATTGAAACCGGGTGAGGCAGGTCGACAGCGAAGCGGGTCGGATACCGCGCCGATTGGTCGATCAGCGGCGAAAGGTCAGTATTGAGTACGTCCTGCGCAGTCGCTGCAATGGCGGCGCGAGACAGAACGAGCAGAACGGCAGACAGACCAAGAACCACTAGACGGGACAGTCCGGTTCTTTTCATTTTTTGATTCCACTAACCGCGAACCCCTAACGCGGCAGCGCCTATTCTGCGCGCTGTATCCTCCGGCTGCAGGGCTTTTTTTTTCCTGGCTGGGCGAGCCCGACGTGGAATAAGTCGTGTCCCCCAGGTGTGCAAGGCGCTCATCGTCGCTCCTGGCCCATCGCTTGATCGTTGAGCACGAAGATGCTGAGGGGTAGTGAGTAGCGGGCGGCGGTGTCGAGCGACGCGATAAGCACAGGCGTGCCGACACCAAACTCGATTCAACAGCGAGCTCGAGCGGGCTCGTGGCCGCACGCGGTGTTGACTTTCCGCAGCCGCGGCGCCTAGACTCCGCTCGCAGTCGAATGGTAGCGCTCCCATTACAGTGCGCGCCGCGCTGACGCGCGCGGGCGCCCGTCTGGGAGTCGGCCTGACACTCGGCAAGTCCACGGTGCGCTATGCAATGCGGCAGATCGGCGCGGGAGGCGACGCCATCTAACAGCGATCGACCGCTGGTTCGAGCGGTGCCCGCTGCGCTGGTTGCGCTCAATGGCTGCCATGCGTGGATTGCTTCGAGCGCGGGAGCGCTCGGCGAATCGCCTCACAGTCCGCTCACGACGACCAGTTACAGTCGTGCTGGAGGACACAATGAAATCACGCTTCCCGGCAGGCGCTGACTGCGAGTCGGCGCGAGCCCCTCGTCGTCGCTGCTTGGAAATCACCAACTTGCCCCATCACCTCACCGAGGGAGGTTTGCCATGAATGTCATGAATTTCAGGTCAATGGCCATTGGAGCGGCCGGTGTACTGGCCCTGGCGGGTGCCGCGACTGCAGTTGCGGCATCGAGCCCGTCCCGCGAGTCACTGCGCGACCTGGGGGCGCAGGTCCAGCTGCGCATCGGCACGGCAGCGGCCCCTCACGACCTCAGCGACCCAACTCTGTCGCAGATCACCGCCGCCCAGTTCTCGGTCCTTACGCCGGAAAACGAGATGAAATGGCAGGTCGTCGAGCCGCAGCAGGGCAGCTTCAACTGGACAGGCGCCGACAACCTGGTCAACTTCGCCGAGATGCACGGCGAGCGCGTGCGCGGGCATACGTTGGTATGGCACAACCAGCTGCCCAACTGGCTGACGCAAGGCGTCGCGAACGGCACGATCAGCGACGCTCAGCTGCGCAATCTGCTGCACGAGCACATCACCACCGAGGTGCGCCGCTACCATGGCAGGATCTGGCAGTGGGATGTCGTCAACGAGATGTTCACCGACTCGAACCCTTCGCAGATCAACCCGAACGACTTCTGGATCTCGCACCTTGGCCCGGGTGTCATCGCCGACGCGTTCCGCTGGGCGAAAGCGGCCGACCCGCGCGCAGTGCTTTGTTACAACGACTACAACATCGCCGGTGAGGATGGCAGCAACGCCAAGTTCGACGGCGTATTCTCGATGGTCCAGGGCCTGCTCGCCCAGGGCGTGCCGATCGACTGCGTGGGAGACCAGGGCCACCTCGACCTGCAGTACGGGTTCAACCCGACCCTCATGACCCAGGATCTGCAGCAATATGCCAGTCTCGGCCTGAAGGTCGCGATTACCGAGGCGGATGTCCGCACATTCGTCGAGACGACAGACAGCCAGCAGACCCCGATCGTCTCACCCACGGACTCGACCACCAACCACACGGCGAACCCCGCCGCGGCGGATTGGTACAACGGCATGCTGCAATCGTGCCTGGCCGTGCAGGCGTGCATATCGTTCACAGTGTGGGGCTTTGACGACTCGGAGTCGTGGGTGCCAGGCACCTTCCACGGTGAGGGGGACGCCGATCTCTATGATGTGAACCTCAGCCCGAAGCCGCAGTACACCGCTGTGCAGCAGACTCTGTCACTGGCCGCGGGGGCACCGAATCGCCTCGGACCAAACGAGGATCACTGAGGGCGTTGCCGACGGCCGGCTTCAGCTGACTGCGGGAAGCGAGCCCGCCGCCGACGTCGGCGGCGGGCTCGCGAGGGATTTGGCGGCGCCGCCCGAACGTGCCCGGAGGCCGGCGGTGCTGCAGATGTGGCCTCAGTGCCCCCGCTGCAAGCTGAAGGCGTACAGCCTGTTGTTCGGGATCGCGTTGGTGTCATTGTATCCGGAGCCCCAATACACTACGCCGTCCACGATGGATGGCCCGTCGATGACCGACCCACCGCTGTCGAAGCTCCACAGGATCCTGCCGGTGGCTGCATCGAACGCATACATGACGCCCGACTCGGACCCGGCATAGGCCACTCCGTTGGCGACGCTGACCGCCCCCTCATCAGCGGCGCCGGTAGTGGGATCGGGAGTCTGCCAGATCAGCGTGCCGGTGCGCACATCGAGCGCCGACCAGGCACCCCAGGTAATTTCCTGTCCGTCGGGAATCAGTGTGTAGGGATTGCCGTCTTTGTTGGCAATGGCGGCATAGATCCGCCGGCCGTCCGTGGCGGTGCCCCACTGAATGCCGCCCGTGCTGCCGCCCGGCCCCACTTGAGTGCTCCAGCGGATGGCGCCATTGTCCGGATCCAGGGCCCAATAGCGGCCGCTCTTCTGTCCGAAGCCGACTATTTCGCGAAGCAGGTTCGGGCCCGAGCCGCCGAAATCATAGTCGGGCCCGGGCGGTACGGGGCAGAGAAACTCCGCTGCGGGAAAGATGCAGGCGTTCGTGAACACATCATAGCTGAACAGTCGTTTCGCCCAGACGATGTGGCCGTCGCTGAGATCTAGTGCCAGTGCCGAATCGAAGTGATCGTCGGGCGCCTCGCAGTCGGCGGTCAGATTGTTGTCGGCAATCGCCTGGCTCTCGCAATCCAGGACGCTCTGTGGAGCGCTGTAGTTGTTGCCGGTACCGACGTAAAGGAGATGGCGGACGGGATCGATCGCGGGCGGCTGCCACACCGGGCCGCCGCTGTACCCGCCCGCCTGGCCGCCGTTATCCGGAATGGTGTAGGTCTTCCAAAGGACCTTGCCGGTGTTGGCATCCAGCGCCACTACGCTGCCGCGGAAGGTGCAGCAGGCATAGACTGCATTGAAAACGGGCGCGAGCGCGAAGACCTCCTCCTGCGAGGAGACTCCGACGTAGATGACATCGCCGAAGACCACGGCGGCGCCGGTGATCTTGGCGGCGGGATGGGAATCGACGCGAGTCATCCAATGCAAGGCGCCCGTGGTGCGATCGACGGCAATGATGCTCGTGCCGTTGTCGCTCAGGAAATTGGCTTCCTGATCGCCCACGATGATGTCCTTCCCATGGAAGGCGGGACTGGTGCGTGAGATTGCGCCGGAAGACCCATCGTAGTCGGAGATCTGGTGCGACCAGATCAACTGACCTGTGTTTTTGTTGATTGCGTACAGATTGCCCGCGGAATCCGGGAAAAAGATGGCATCGCCGAATACCGTCGGCGTGGCCGAGACATTGCCGCCAGTGGTGAAAACCCACTTCGGTGCGAGTGAGTGGACGTTGGCGGGGCCGATGCGGACCTCCGCAGGCTGGCTGCGCGAGTTCGCGAGGTCGTGGCCGCTCACGCGCCATTCGGCTCCCTGGGCACACGCGCAAGCACCGATCGCCGCTATTAACAGAGCGCTTCTAAACATGATGTTCGCTCCCTATCGCACGTGGAGTTTTGGGGTTTCTCCACTTGTAAACAGGATAGCTTGTGAAGTCCCGGGGAGCTTGGACCACTTAGGTGACGATGACTGTACCATCAAAACGATAGCGGTACCTAAGCAGCTCCTCGATGTAGAATGCCCCGATCTCGCCAGCCGCAACGAAAGTATCTGGACGATGACGACGAGGAATGCTGCATTGGCTCTGGTCCTTCTTGCGCCCGTCCTGGCAATTGCACAAGGCGCCGCATCGGGTCTGGTACTCAATCACAAGGGCTATTTCGCCGAGCCGGGACTCGATGTGATGGTGTTCTCCGATTATTACCCGGATGGGCATCAGACCGGGGTCACCGTCATTCAGCACGGGACTCGCGTAGCGGCGAACGGCGATCTACGGCTCGAGGCGGCTCCCGGGCAATGGTCGCCAATGCCTGCCACCGTGAAGCGGGTGATCGACCCTGCGCATCAGACCATAACGGAGACGCTGTCCTACCCCGATCCCACGAAGAACCGCACCGGCTTCAACCCGATCGATTATCCGGATCTGCGATTGACGTATCGAGTCAGTGTCACGCCCGGATCCGGCAGCAGCTTCAAGATAAGAGTCGACCTCGATGCGCCTCTGCCAGAAAAGTGGGTAGGGCGCGTAGGATTCAATCTGGAGCTCTTTCCAGGGCTGCTTTTCGGCAAGACCTTCCTGATGGGGAGCCAGAGCGGCATATTCCCGCGCCAGCCCGAAGGTCCCGTCCAACTGTCACATGGCGAGATCGTCGCCGAGCCGATGGCGGTCGGCGAAACGCTCGTGGTAGCCCCGGAAGAGCCCTTGCAGCGGCTGACGATTCACAGCGACCACGGTCGGCTCGAGTTGATCGACGGACGCATCAACTTCAATAACGGCTGGTACGTCGTCCGCACACTGGTACCGCAAGGAGCGACCAAAGGCGCAATCGAATGGACCGTGAGCCCCAATGTCGTGCCCGGCTGGCGGTACAGGCCGGTGCTCCAAGTGTCGCAGCTCGGGTACGCTCCCACCCAGCCCAAGCGTCTGGTAATAGAGCAGGACGCGTCCGATCGCACACCAAGTCAGATCACTCTCTATCGCATCACCGCAACGGGTCCCCAGGAAGTGACTCGGGGCGTACCGCAAAGATGGCCTGGTCAGTTCCTGCGCTACACGTATCTTACTTACGACTTCACCGGGGTTACCCAGCCCGGCATGTACGAGTTCGGCTATCGCGGGGAGCGCTCGCATCCCTTCAAGATCGGCGAACAGGTCTTCGGTCGCTGGGCCTGGGAGCCGACCATCGCTGATTTTCTGCCGGTGCAGATGTGCCATATGTTGGTGCGCGACAAGTACCGGGTCTGGCATGGCCTGGATCATCAGGACGATTCACTGATGGCACCCCCCGGCGATCACTTCGACGGCTATGCCGAGGGGGCTGATAATCTCACCCGATTCAAGCCCTATCAGCACGTGCCCGGACTGAACGCTGGCGGGTGGCACGATGCGGGCGATTACGATTTGCGCATCGAATCGCAAATGGGCACCGTATGGACGCTGTCGAAGATGGTGAGTGAATTCGGCTTTTACTACGACGGCACCACGATCGACGAGCAGAGGAAGCTGGCGCTGATCCACGTGCCCGACGGGCAGAACGACGCTTTGCAGCAAATCGAGCACGGGTTGCTTTCCGTCCTCGGCGGCTATCATTCGCTCGGCCGGCTCTATCGCGGCATCCAGGAGGCCACTCTCGAGCAATACACGCTGTTGGGTGACATCGCGACCGATACCGATGGACTGATCTACGATCCGGGAATGAGGCCCGATGAGAGGACGCTCTTACGTTCGGGCAAGCTCGACGACCGTTTCGTCTTTACCGAGGACAATCCTGACCGCTCCCTCGATGCGGCGGCGGGCCTCGCCGCGGCGTCGGTGGCGTTGCGGAACTTTGATCCGAAGACGTCCGCCGATGCGCTTGCCGCAGCCCGGACGATCATGGCAAAGAACTATGCGCGCGGCGCCATCGCGCCCAAAGTCTTCGTGCTGAGCGAGCTATACCTCGCCACGAAGGACGCGGCCCTGTTACGCAAGCTGGTCGGCCTGAAGGAGCAGATAGTGGCTCAGATCGGGGAGGCCGGCTGGCCGCTGGGTGAAGTGACCGCGGACATCCACGACCAGGCGTTTCGGCATGATATCGGCCAGGCAGTGAGGCGTTATCAGGAGAAGGTGCGGGCCGCGGCTCTCGCAGATCCGTATGGCGTCCCTTATGAGCCCGACATCTGGGGTGCGGGGTGGACGATCGAGACATTCGGCGTGCACCAGTATTTCTTCCACAAAGGTTGGCCCGAATACACCGGAGTCGACGGCGAGCTCAACGCGCTCGAATTCGTCCTCGGCGTTCACCCTGGAAGCAACACCGAGTCGTTCGTCTCCGGTGTCGGCGCCCGCTCGGCGACCGTGGCCTATGGCGCCAACCGCGCGGATTGGAGTTATATCCCCGGCGGAGTGATCTCCGGCACGGCATTGATCCGCCCGGATTTGCCGGAGCTGAAAATCTGGCCGTACTTCTGGCAACAGTCCGAATACGTAATGGGCGGCGGCGCCACCGATTACATGTTCCTGACCCTGGCGGCCGACCGTGTGTACGCTGACTCTCGCCCCTGATCCCGGCCGGCTGATTCGACCGCGCACGATCTATCTCTCAAAAAGCGGAAAGGTCCGCGAGCGTGTTGGTACCGAACCGATCGAGTTGCCTCGAATGCGTGATCCTGCGCAAATGCGTTCAAGCAAGCCCCATCGGCATTTCATATGCTCCACTCGGAAGGCAACGGGAATGCGAGCACGGACTGCGATGCAGACGATCTCGCGATTCACCATCGACATACCAGAGCACCAGCTGCAGCTCGCAGCCGGAGTTTCATCGATACCGCGCCGGCCTCCTGAGGAATTGCACTTCAGTGTCCTGGCCGATCATTCACAACATCCCACGCGGACGCGACTCAGCGCACCGTGAAACGAGCTGCTATGAGACAACGTACGACGGCTGTAGCAGCAATCCTCTACGGCGGGCTTACGGCGGGGGCATTGGATCACCTCTCGGCTTGTGCAACCTTCATTCCGCGGGGCGTGCCCGCGCTTGGGATGCTGCAGTACATCGCAAGCGGCGCAATCGGGCAGCGCGCATTCTCAGGCGGCATTGCAACAGCGGCGCTGGGATTGGCGGTACATTTTTCGCTGACGACGCTGATGGCCGCGATCTACGTATTTGCGGCCCGTCGCGTGCCGCTGCTGCTTGCTCGGCCCTGGTCGTCAGGCGTTGTCTACGGTGCCGCAATATGTGTGGTGATGAACTATGTCGCTGTGCCGTTATCTTTGGTCGCAAACTGGAGGGCGCCCAGGGGGTGGGAACTGGTGGGGGCGTTCCTGGCGAGCTGCCTTTATGTCGGCGTGCCCATCGCCGCATTCGCTACCCATTTTCTCGGCCTACGTCTAAGCGGGCCGCGTTTGCTTGACGACTCAGGCGGATAAAACAGCGCTGCGCGCGTCCGGTTGAACGGATCTGACCGAAGCGCGCCAAGCGGACGGTGACGCTCCCGTGAGCGCGCGGACGCTTCGGCTGAGATGGGCCAGGTCCGCGAAGCCGCATTCGTGAGCAATTTCCGTCAGCGTCTGTGGGGACTGCACGACCTTTTGCCACGCGCGCCGCGATCTCGCCTCCAGCCGATAGAGCTTTGGTGATGTCCCAAAGTAACGGCGGAATCCGCGCGACAGCGCCTCGGGGCGAACACCCATGCGCGCCGCCCATTCCTGCAGCGACAAGGGGTCCTCACTCCTCAGAGCCATGGCGAGAGCGTGCGTCCAGTGGAGATTGGTCACTTGCGCCGGGCGGATTCTTTGAGCCAGTATCTGCATGGCGTCCTGCGGGTCCGCTTCTGCGATGCGGACCAATTCGTCGGGATCGCTGATGCGAAAATGTCCTTCGACACGATCGTTGCGCCACGGCAGCCGCAGGATCTGGACTTTGCAGGTGCCGCCTTGGCCGTAGTCGGAATGGCAGTCGAATCGGCCATGCAACAGGACATCGCCAGGCTGCGCCGGCATCAGGCCCCAAAAACTCGCCTCGGTGAAGCTGCCGGCCAAGACGACCGATGCATAACCATGGTGGTGACGATGACGAGGGATCACCGCATTGGCGGGGAATTTATCTACGCCCGGGCGAGGGGGGCCGTAGTGGTCTTGCTGCACCGGCATCTTCGAATCCTAGCCTCGATCTGCCCCGGAGCGGACCTCACGGACACTGAGCGTATGAGATCTCGACGAAGAGTGTAGTTGAATCCAAATAACACCAGGTGAGTTTTGGCGCCCAACCGAGGTCACCGATGAGCAACTCGTTGTGGGCGGCGTTGCCCGGGTCCAGCACCGTCCGGGCGCCGAGTTGCCCGGTCGAATATGCGCCGCCAGACCAGCCAGGCATGCCGTCAATGGGTCCGAGGCTGGGTAATCTCAGCATTGCCGTATCGCGCGCCGATGCGGCCGGTGCGGATGAAATCGGCCATCATGTCGAAGTAGCCGGGCGCATAACGTGTGGAGAGGCGCTCGCCTTTTGCATCGAGCTCGTACTCCGTCATGCCGTGTTCGGCGCCGGGATAAACGGCCAGCGTGTAGGCTTTCCCGTCCGCGATCAGCGATTTGATGCGCGCTGAGGTTTCCGCGCTGGGCGCTTCCAGATCATCGCCGCCCAGCACCCACAGCTGCGGCGTGGTGGAAGCGCGCAGTGTTGGCATCGGCTCGTAGCGGAACGGAGTGTGGAAATCGAGCTGCTTCGCCAGCTCGTCGATCTTCGCCTTGCCTTCGAGTGGCATTATCAACCAGACGAAATCGCCGTGCACATCCTTGTACCACGGCGTGGATTTGTATTTGCGGCGGAGCGCATCGAAGGTGTCGTAGCCTTGCCTGCCGCCTGTCTCGATCACCCGTTCGCCGGCGGCCGCGAGTCTCAGCGCCTTCTTCGTGTCCTCGGCCGAGTGGTGGTGAAAATACATGTCGAGCGCTACGCTCTCCTGGTCCTCATCGAGCACCGTCACCGCAAGCCCGAAGCTGATGATGGCGAAGTCTACGGCTGCGCGATTGGCGGCCAAGGGCACGACCCAGCCGCCCTCGCTGCCACCCTGATAACCGACACGGGACGCTCGCCTGCCCGCAAGCCGACGTGCCTCTCCCATCGCCGCAACGGCATCGTTCGCCAGCACATCGAAATCCTGCGTGTAGATGCCACCGGAGCTTCCCGTGCCGCGCTTGTCGTAGACGAAGGCGCCGATTCCCTCTGCCGGGAACAGCCGCTGCAGTACGTAGAAATCGAGCGCGGAATCGTGTTCCGATCCGTGCACGAGGACAACCACCGGCACCTTGCCCGAGCCTTCCGGCAGCACGAGGCGGCCTTTCAGCTTCACACCCGCGTCACCGACGAAAGTCGTGTTCCTGACATCGAAGGCGATGCGCTTGCCGGGTAGTCTGCCGAATGAAATCTCGCCCTTCGCGCAACCGGAGAATGAGATCGCTCGTCCATCGGGCCGGTTCGTCCAGCCATAGGTGCTCCTCCAGGAGCCGTCCCTTTGCGGATGCAACTGGCCGGTCTCGCCGCGCCAGGAGCGCCAGCGCAGCGTATTGCCGTCCGACGGGGCAACGTCCACCACACGGCCGTCGGCAAGGCGATAGGAGCCGATGTGGCAATCTTGTGCGTCCGCGGCAAAGACTGCGGCATGACTCGGAAGGAGTGCCAGCAACACGGCGGTCAGGGGGAAGAACTGTCGTGCGCCCAAGGTATGCCCCTTCAGAGTTGCCGGTATGCGCTGCGGTGCATTGATGAGCACCCCGGCGCCTTCCTGCGCGGAGAATATGAAACGCCGCCCCCTCTGGCTTGAACGGATTTGCGCTGGGCCACGCATTTCGCGCCCGTCGGGCGTTGCTCGACTGGATATTTGACTGCGGGATGGAGCCCTTCGGGCGGCGATTCCAGACTGCGAGCTGCCGGCTCAGCGGGCCAGGGCGCCGCCACTCTCATCGCAGCGCTGCTGGTATTCCGCGATCGACATGATTCGTTGTGCGTGCCGGTCCCACAGAATGCATTTCAGCGCGCCGAGCACTCCGTAGAGCCTCACGCGCGTGACGCTCGAGAACAGGTGTTGATATTCGTCGTGGCACCTGGCCAGCCGGTAGTTCGGAATGGCGGCCGAGAGGTGGTGGATGTGATGATAGCCGATGTCGACGGTGACCCAGTTCAGCCAGCGCGGCAGCACCAGGTAGCTCGTGCCCTCGATCGCGCCGGTGTCCTGATCCCAATGCTGGCCGTCGCTCGCATAGGAGTGCTCGAAGTTGTGCTGCACGGTGAACAACACGATGCCCGCGCCGCCCGCAATCGATACGCTGAGCACATAGATCCAAAAGAAATGCGCAGCGCCGAACTCGAAGCACATGAGCGCCCAGGCGCTCAACAGCACGAGATTGTTCCACAGCATGTGTCGGTATTCCCTGGCCGACTTCCAATAGCGCGTCCGGTAAGTCGCAGCATGCATCCGGAGCGACACGCCGGGCTGGGCGAGCTTCTGCCGGAGCATGTGGATCAGGAGTCCGATGCTGCCCTTGAGCCAGGTGAAGCGTGGGTTGAAAATCAGGTAGATGAAGCCGGCGAGCGGGGCGGCCACCACGCTGCACTTGAACCGATACATGCGCTGGCGTGCGCGGCTCAGGGCCGCGTACTCATCGACCGAAAGCGTGGTGTAAGGGCCCCGATATTTGTCCCAGTTGCCGTTGTGGATGTGGTGATAATTGTGATGCTGCGACCACACGTACTGCGGCATGCCGGACAGGACCCCAAGAAGGAATCCAACCAGGCGATTGAGCCAGCGGCTGCGGAACAGGCTGCCATGGCCGCACTCGTGCATGAGTCCAAAGACCCGGACGGTCAACAGGATGATGAAGGGCAGCGGCAGCAGTGCTACCCAGAAGGATGTGTTGATCAGCCGCATGGAGGCCCACCAGAGAACGGTGAACGGCACCAGGGTCGTGAAGACCTGCACCAGTCCGATGGAGTCTTCGGACTTGGCATAGCGTCCGATCATGGCGCATTTGTGCTGTTTCAGGCAGTCATTCGACTCCACGCTTCGCCCCCGGCCGTCTCGTACTTATAGAGCCGCCGGGTCCCGCTTTCGCGGAGGCACGGCATTGCCGTGTATCTACCGTTCGGTGCCACGGTGATCACTTTGTGACCATACGAGGGACAGCTCGCAGGATCGATCGTCCAGGTCTCATTTTAATCATGCGAGCCGGCGATCTGCCGTTTTTTGGTCGCAGAACTTTGCGGGATAAAGTCAGGGTGTGTGGTGCCGGCGACGGCAGCGCGCCTGCGCCGGAATGTGTTCAGCTCGGATCGGGCGCGCTGGACTGCGTCGGGGCGAGGTTGGCATGGAAAGGAGCGATGTACGTAAGTATTTGATTGATAAGCCTTAAAAGGGCAATCGTGATCGCCCCTGCTCGGGCGCTGGGACGTGGATCGAAGCCGATTCTGCTGCCGCAGGAGATTCGTCGCGGCGGCCTGCCGACCTAGGTTTCTGCTGCGCTGCCACTGCGGTATTTGTCAGACATTCCGCGCGCACAGATCGACGAACGCGCGCAGCTTTGGCTGATTGCGGCTCGCGCGCGGGTAGTAGATGAAGAAGCTCTCCTGCGCGGGTGAGTACTTCTCGAGGAGGGGCTCGAGCGCGCCGCGCTCGACATCCGCGGCGGCATTGATGCTGGCGCTGTAGATGAGCCCCATGCCCTGCCTCGCGAAGGCTCGCAGCAGGGTCGGGTCATTGACCAGCACCGATCCTGGAGGATCGATGATCACGGACTGGCCATTGCGCTCGAATTCCCAACGGTAGATGTCGCCGATCTCCGGCCTGCGATAGCGCAGGCACTCGTGCCGCGCGAGGTCTTCCGGCACCCGCGGACGTCCGTGCTTCTCCAGGTAGCTCGGCGCGCCGAAGACCAGCCACCTGAAGGGGCGTGACGCCCGGGTCGCTACCATGTCCCGGTCGATGTACTCGCCGATTCGCACGCCGGCGTCATAGCCGGCGCCGATGAGGCCGGTGTGATCTGCCTCGATCCCGATCTCGAGCTTCACTTGCGGGTGCTCGCGACGGAACAGCGGCACCACCGGCTCGATCACATGAGCGAGCGCCGAACGCTGGACCAATAGCCGCAACGTGCCGCTCGGCTGTGCGCCCGTTTGCAGTAGTTCGTCCAGTGACTCTGTGATGACGCCTGCCGCGGGCCGGACGCGCTCGAGCAGGCGCTCCCCGGACTCGGTGAGCGCCACCGACCGGGTCGTTCGGTGAAAGAGCGGCTGACGCAGACGGGCTTCGATGCCCTGAATCGCCTGGCTGACGGCACCGGCCGTCACACCGAGCTCGTGGGCGGCCTTGCGGAAGGATCGGTGCTTTGCGACCGCGAGGAACTCGGAAAGACCACTGAAGGGATTGCTGCGTGGCACTGGCCAGCACCTCGAGAGGGGCTCGTCATAATTTAGTCCTACTAAACAGCGCATGCCACCAGAAGTGGCTTTTATCGAGTAAAGGCAGCCCATACCCTATCCCCCGTTCGCACTTGCCCACGACTGGCCAGGAGACCCCTATGAGCATTGGACCGAAAATCTGGTTGATCACCGGCATCTCGCGCGGCTTCGGCCGAGAGCTTGCCGAAGCCCTGCTTGCTCGCGCAGATACCGTGATCGGGACTACGCGCGACGGGTCCGCCGACGTGCCCCGCGGCACAGGCCGTCTCGAAGTGCTCGCGCTCGACGTGACGGACGCGCAGGCCGTGAAGAAGACGGTCGCCGCTGCTTTCGAGTTGCACGGCAGGGTCGATGTGATCGTCAACAACGCCGGCTACGGCTTGCTGAGCTCCGTCGAAGAAGCAACTGACGAGGAGATCGAGCACGTGTTTGCCGTCAACTTCCATGGCACACGCCGGGTGATCCAGGCGGCGCTTCCTCGCCTTCGCGCCCAGCGCAGCGGGCACATCGTCAACATCACTTCCATGGCCGCCGTGGCGCCGAACCCCGGAAGCGGCTACTACGCGGCCGCGAAGATGGCAGTCGAGGGGATCTCGCAAGCTCTCGCCAAGGAAGTCGCGCCGCTCGGAATCCGCGTGACCCTCGTTGAGCCGAGCGCCTTCCGCACCGACTTTCTTTCCGACCACTCCATCCGCCGCAGCGCCACCCGGCTGCAGGACTACAGTGGCACCGCTGGTGCGGCACACGGGCGCCTGGCCGAGATGGCCGGCAAACAACCCGGTGATCCCGCGCGCGCCGCAGCTGCCATCATCCGGGCGGTCGACTCACCCGAGCCTCCGCTGCATCTGATCCTGGGCTCCGACGCCTACCACCGTACTCGCCAGATGCTCGATGCGTTCTCGGCAGACCTCGAAGCCTGGAAGGCCGTGTCGATCGGTGCAGATTACGATTCGGCGCATCTGGCCACCTCGTCCCCGTCGCCTGCTCACTCACGAGGGATCTCATGACCGACGCATCATCGAGCGCTGGCGGGCGATACCGAGAGTCAGCGATCGTGAAGCCGTGATGTTCCTCATCGCACTTGCGCCCGGCGCCGGTGGGATGAGGATGAAATCCGTAACGATCAGGGACGCAAACCTCGCGGGCAGGCGAGGAGGCTCAAAACGACCCTCCTCGCGCTACGCTCCGCCGCGCGCCGCCGCGGCCTGGTGAGTTGAAATTTGACTAGTGCAGAGCGGCTGGGTGGGATTGGCGATGCATCGGGCGGGCGGCCCCAGATACAACATGCGGGGCGCATTGGAGGCGGCGGTAGTCGGTCTGCCTGGGGATCAGAAGTTTACGGTAGTAGTCTGATTGGCGGTAACGGTGGCAGTCATGCCCGCGGCGGGCAGGAACGTCACGCTGGCCGTTCCGGTGTTCGAGGTGCTGGTGCAGGCGACCGCCAGTGTATAGCCGCCGGCGAGCAGGAACGGCTGGCTGTAGGAGTAGCTGCCCGAGGAGGTCAGCGTGATCTGCGGTTCCACCACCGGGGTCAGGCTGCTCGATGGCGTGACGCTACCCGAAAGGATATAGACGTGCGCGTTGGGCAGCGGGCCGCTGCCCGAATATCCGTTCAGGCACGCAGAATTGCTCTGCAAGGTCGAGAGCGCCACCGTGCCGCTGATCGTTCCTGCCTGAACGTTGTCGATGAGCCGCAGCGCCGGTCGCAGCACGTAATTCTGCATGCCGCCGCTCGTCTGTCCCGGCGGGGCGGTTATCGATTGCTGCAGCATGAAGTCGATGGTGAAGTTGGCGACCTGGTTGGCGGTCATGGTGAAGCCTTGCACCAGCTTCAGGCCGGTCTCAGCGCCGCTCGGAATGATGAGCGGATACTGCGCACCGTTGATTTCGATGTAGGAATTGGCGACCGTCCCGTCAGCGGCAACATTGACCATCAGCCGCATCCAGTCGTAGTTGCCCGCGGGTACGGGTGCGCCGCTGAGAAGCGACGCTTCGTTGCCGTTCTGCTCCTGCAGCAGATCGATCGTCTTGGGTGTGCTGAAATTGACGGTGACCGTCTGGCCGCCGCCACTCGGCTGCAGCTCTACGCCGGTGAAGGAAACCACCACCGCGCTCGCCGAGTCGACCGGCCCGTCCATGATGCCGAGGTTCATGGTCGCAGAAGATCCGCCGCTGCCGCCGCCGCTTCCGCAGGCAGCCAGCAGAGGCAAGGCCAGGCACGTCGCGGCAACGAGGCGAGTCAGTTTCCGGAACCGGGTATGGAAGGCCGAGGGGCTCATGGCGCTCTCCCGAACTGAGTTGTGAGACCGAACCAACCGGCGCTCTGTCATCGCAGTCGTCCTGCTGCGCACCTCATGTCCCTCGAGGTCGCTGCATCACCGATTTGACAGAATGTGTCTCCCGACTGGGCGCCAACTTCTGATTCCAAGCGGCTCTCGCATCGTAGCCGGTAGTCCTGAACGGACCCTTAACCGGGTCGCGACCATCTCCGGCCAACCTGTCGCGGATCAGCGCCGTGTCCGTGTCCGATTCGGCATCGCGAAGCTGCCGGGGTCAGGAAGGCCCACGGCGGCGCGGCGAAATCCCGCGCCGTCCGCATTAGCCAAACAGCGGCAGGCGTACGATCAGGCGCCCCCCACCGGCGGGCGCGTCCGAGATCCGTACCGTTCCGCGATGAGCCTCCACGAGAGCGCGCACTACGGCGAGTCCGAGTCCCGCCCCGCCGGTGCGCCGGCTGCGCGAGTCATCCAGCCGAACGAAAGGCTCCAGCACGAGCTCACGTGATTGCGCCGGAATCCCGGGACCTGCATCGTCGACGGTCAACTCGACGGACGCGTTCACGGCTTGCAGCCTCAAGCGTGCCGCCCCGCCATATTTCAGTGCATTGTCGATGAGATTGGTGACGACCCGCCGCAGCGCCAGCCGATCTCCGAGGACGCAGCACTCGAGCGGCGCTGTCGTCTCGCACAACTCGACTGCGTTGCCCTCGGCACGTCGCGCCGCAACCTCGGCGCTCACCAGCTGATCGAGCTCGATGAGCTCTTCGGCGAGCTCGCCGGCACCGGCGCGGCTTGCCAACAGCGCGTCATCGAGCAGACGGATCATGTCCCCGATATCCTCTACCGCCCGCTCGCGCTCGAGCGGATTCGGGATGAGCTCGGCGCGCAACCGCAGGCGCGTCGCGAAAGTGCGTACGTCGTGCGAGATCCCGCCCAGCATGGCCATGCGACCGACGAGCAGCTGCGAGAGGCGGCCCTGCAGGCGCTCGAATGCCGCAATCAGCGCCCCGATCTCGGGAACACCCGAGCGCACGGCAAGCCGCGGCGCCGCTGTCTCCACCGGATCGAATCGATCGACGGCGGCCGCCAGCTCGGCGAGCGGCCGGGTCTGTCGCCGAGTCGCAATCAGAGCAGCGAGACCGATCACCGTGCCCAATAGGCCAGCAACGAACCCGACGGGCAGGCCGAGGACGCTCGTCACGGGTGCGCGATTCACATCGACGATGAGCGTGTCCCCGGTCTCGAGTCCCACGCGCAGCTCGAGCGCGACCGGTCTCAGAAACGTGAAGCCCGATGCCGTCACGCTGCTCGGCCGGCCGCCCAGAGCGGCCAGATGGGCCTTCACGGCGCGAGCCGTCAGCCGGGACACCCGCTGCGAGGGCGGCGTCACGCCGATATGGATCCCGGGCTCCAGCCGCGCGCTCATGGTGTAGGAAGTCACTGCCTGCAGAACCTGCGAGCGTTGCGCAGGCGGAGTGTGCTCCAGCAGCCCGACGAGAGCGGCCACTTGGGCCGGGAGCGGTCGCAGACTCCTGCCCTGGCGGATCATCGAGCCGTAGAAAACGGCAATCGAGCCGATCCAAGCCGCTGTGAGGCTCAACACGACCACGAGTGCGACTCGCGCCGTCAGGCTCATGCGCCATTTCACGGCGCGCGTCCGACGTGACTCGTGAGCAGATAGCCGCCGTTGCGCACGGTCGTGATCAATCGGGAGCCCGGATGTGCTGTCTCGAGCTTGCGGCGCAACCTCGAGACGATCATGTCGATCGTCCGGTCGAGGGGATCCGGCAGCCGGCCGCGTGTCCATTTGAACAGCTGATCGCGGGTGAGCACACGCCGCGGCCGCTGAACGAAGCACGCCAGCAGATCGAATTCCACGTCCGTGAGGGTGACGGCCGTGCCGTCACCAGCGGCGAGCCGGCGCGCATCGAGATCGATCACGAATGCGTCAAAGGCGAACCGCCTGTCGGGCGCCCGAGGCGCTTTCGCGCCGCGACGCAGAACGGCCCGCACGCGCGCCAGCAGCTCGCGCGACCCAAAGGGCTTCACCACGTAGTCGTCCGCACCCATCTCCAGCCCGACCACCCGATCGGTCTCCTCGCTCTTTGCCGTCAACATGATGATCCCGCAGTCGTGGCTCGCACGGAGTCTGCGGCAGAGGGACAGACCGTCTTCCCCGGGGAGCATGAGATCGAGGATCACCACGTCCGGCTGCATCCTGATCAGCACAGCGTCCATGCTCGCCGCGTCCTCCGCCACTGAAACGCGGTAGCCCTCGTTGCGCATGACATCTGCGACGAGCTCGCGAATCGCAGGATCGTCTTCGACGATCAGGACGAGGGCGGCTGGGTCCGGCATGCGCTGGTTGTAATGCCAATCGCCGCGCTTCTCAAGCGCCGCGCGGCCGCTGTTACACACTGTTACAGACCCACGACGAAGTCCAGACGGCAGCCCGTCAGCGCGAATCACCTCGCTCCCGTTGCTGCACCTGCCGAATCGCACTGAGATCGGTGAACTCTCGAGGAGCTGCAGAGATGAGGAAAGTGCTTCCATTGATACTGGCCGGCGTGTCGGCGCCGCTGCTTTTGAGCGCCTGCAATGGCGATAGTGGCGGTGGCGCCCCGCCGAGCGCGAACGGTGCATTCGCAGCGGTGGATTCCGCTGCACGGAATGCGTTCGAGTCCGAGCATCTGGACGGGATGGGGCTCGCGATCTACGACCGCAATGGCGTCAAGGTGTTCGAGCAGATGTACGGCGATTTCTCCCCCGATGAGCGGGTCCCGATCGCATCCGCGTCCAAGCTGGTTTCGGGCGCCGTGATATTCCGCCTGATCGACGAGGGCTATCTCAGCCTGGATTCGAGCACGGCGCAGGTGCTCGGCTGGACCGGCGATGAGGGGGCCATCACCTTGCGCCAGCTCCTCTCCTTCACCTCGGGACTACCGCCGGAGAATCGATGCACGTACGACAGCACTGTCACCCTGGCCGACTGTGTCGCGACGATCTCGCAGCTGGGGCTCGATGCCGCGCCGGGAACGGAGTTCGATTACGGCAGCGTTCACCTGGACGTTGCAGGTCGGATGGCTGAGGTCGAGACCGGGCGGTCCTGGAATGACCTGTTTGCCTCGCAGCTGCGCGATCCCTTGGGGCTGCCTGCGGACATCGTCTATTACGCGAACCCGCTGAAGGGCACCGGCACGGACAATCCGCTGCTCGCCGGTGGGTTGCAGATGTCCATGAACGAATACGAGCACGTGCTGCATTTCGTGTTCGACAAGGGCGTCTGGCAGGGGAACGCGCTGATGGCACCGGCGATCTTCGACACGCAGACGATCGATCCTTATCCGGATGCGACGATCGGCAAATCGCCGGGTGGGAGTGTGCGCTACGGACTCACCGCGTGGCTCGACTGCTCGACGCCGCAGACCGGATGTGCGGTCATCTCCTCTCCGGGCGCGTTTGGCTTCACTCCCTGGCTCGACCGTGCCACGGGCTACTACGCCATCCTCGGCATGTACTATCCGAACAACTCCCGGGATCACTTCGGGGGGAGGCTCGAACAACAGCTCGCGCCCCTCATCATCCAGGCCCTGACCCAATCGGGAGAGTGAGATGCAACGAAACCATCTTGAGCTCAGCGCCCTCTTGCTGGCGTGCGCCGCAGTGCTGTCCGCCTGTACGCCTCTCAACGCTCGCACCAGGTCCAGTGCAACGCAGATGCTCGCGTCAGCGGACGCGAATCACGACGGCACTGTTACACGCGCGGAGTTCATTGCGGCGCGTGCGAGCCGCTTCTCAAAGCTCGACCGCAATAGTGACGGCTACATCGATGCCGGCGATCTTCCGAAGCGGCTTCGCCGGCGCCAGAAAGCTGCCGACCGCATGTCTGCGCTGATCGCTCAATTCGACAAGGACGGTGACGGACGCATCAGCCGTGACGAATTCGTAAACGGACCGACGCTGGCATTCGATCGGGCTGACACCAACCGCGACGGCGTGCTCAGCCCCGATGAGCTGAAACGAGCGCAGGAGATGCTGCGCAAGGGTGGACCCTGACACATGGCAACACGCGCAGCGTTGCGCGATCAGGCTCTCCTGCGCGCGCTGCGGGGCCGCGCGCGGGAGGCCTCATCACCGTGCCATTCGATCCCCATTCTGCGCATCAGACTCTGCGCATCGACCGGGGCGCGGAGCTTCACGTCGGTGTTGTCGAAATAGCAGTAGACGTCCCGCGGGGCGGGGGAGGGCGGCCGGTGAGCCGATATCTTCTGCGCGTCCGCGGGCTCCGATCCCGCGTGCCAGGCACGGATGCGCTCCGCCCAGCGGGACAGCGCGCGAGGCGAGTAGCCACTGCGGTAGAGCTCCTTGTCGCCGTGGAGTCTGATGTAGATGAAGTCCGCGGTCACATCCTGCCTCATCAGCCACTGCCCGGCCGTCTCGGCCACGACGAGGGCGATTTGATGATCGCGCAGCAGGTCGATGAACGACGGATCGAGAAAACTTTCGTGCCTGACCTCGATCGCGTGACGAAGCGGACGTTGCGCATCAACAGCGAGCCGCACGCGGCCCTTCATCCATGCCGATCGCCGTCGTGCCAGAGCGGATGCCCGCTCCGTGTCGCGCGGCAACAGGCGGAAGAAGCTCTCCAGCAGCTCGCGGCGATATTTGAAGTTGGGTGGAAACTGCCAGAGGATCGGCCCCAGCTTCTCACGCAAATTGAAGAGGCCCGAGGCGAAGAAGTTCGCGAGCGGCTCTTCGATCTCCCGCAGCCGCCGCATGTGTGTGATGTAGCGTCCTCCCTTGACGCTGAATACGAAACCCTCCGGAGTCTCGGCATACCATTGTGCATAGAGCTCCGGCCGCTGCAGGGAGTAGAACGAGCCGTTGATCTCGATGGTGGAGAAGCGGCGTGATGCATGCTCGAGCTCGGCGCGCTGCGGGAGGCGCGGCGGATAGAAGGACCCGCGCCAGGGCGCATAGCGCCAGCCTGAGATGCCTATGCGGACGATCGCCATGGGCAGCTCCAAGCATGGACTGCGCCCGGGGGTGACCTCGGTTCCCTTGCCCGGAAGCCATCCAGCTCACGAGCGGCTTATAATCACCCGGGAGCCCGGGTACACCCGGAGCCGGGGGGAGGACATGAAGGTTCATTGCGTCCGGGCCGGTACTGCCCCAGCGGCTGAAGCTGCCCAACCGGCATTGCCGCCCGAAGTACCCGCGTAGCCGCTTTGCAGGAAGAGGTGAGTCTCATGTCACGGTACGTTGGCGCCATCGATCAGGGTACGACGAGCTCGCGCTTCATCGTCTTCGACCGGAAAGGGGAGATGGTCACCGTCGCGCAGAAGGAGCATCGTCAGATCTATCCTAAGCCGGGC
>Ga0134126_10002033_pt1 | contig 25676 bp, 20 predicted proteins | sample KB31752_FD_96881 | JGI IMG/M metagenome (GOLD analysis project Ga0134126, IMG submission 96881) | Terrestrial soil microbial communities with excess Nitrogen fertilizer from Kellogg Biological Station, Michigan, USA - KB3-175-2 | ecosystem: Environmental > Terrestrial > Soil > Unclassified ... | reverse complement strand
TGGTGAAGAGGCGCGCAAGCCAGGACGCTCGCTGACGCTTCCATGCTCCTGCGCGGGCCGACCTCGATGAACGGGATTTCCTCCGCGTCCGCAGGAGCAGATTCGGTTTCCGCGGACACGGTAACCCTCGGCGTCCCGAAGCGTTGCTCGTCCGCTTCGCCGTGGGTATTCTCGGCTCGCTTCAACGCATCCAGCATTCGGCCCATTAGAAATCTCCCCGCGGAACACTCAGCTGGTAAGCCCCTCTCCCCTGTACTCAGGGGAGAGGGGTTGGGGTGAGGGGTGAATTTTCTGCCGGTTTCCAACCCCTCACCCCCTACCCCCTCTCCCCTGAGTACAGGGGAGGGGAGTCCATCGGACACTCAGTTCGTTCGCCCCGATGCCAGAATCAGACGGCAGGAAGTATTCTCCGCTTCGACTTCGGAGGGCGACTCTTCCGCCTCGCTCATCCTCTCCCGACTTTCCGGCGTCTCGGCGAGTGGCTCGTATGCTTCGATCGCACCGTTGAGCAGAGGCGATGGGCCGCCTTCTTCAATCTCTTCCGCCAGACCGAGCATGGCCAATCCTTCCAGCGCCGCCTCGACATCGACCTGGGCCGCGCCCGCTTCCGCCGCCAGGTTGAGCGCCTGATGAGCGGCCTGATTGAGAAGCCGAGGCACGCCGCGCGTTTGCCGGGACAGCAGTTCCAGCGCATCATCGGCGAAAAGTCGTTCGGGCCGGCCGCCCGCGATGCGCACATGATGGAGAAGATAGTCGGCCGCCTCTTGCAGTTCCAGCGGCTCCACATCAGCGCGAACGGCCAGACGCTGCGCGAACGCGGACAACTCGGGAAGCCGCAGCGTCTCCAGCAAACTCGGCTGGCCGACAAGCACCACCTGCACCGCCTTGCCGGAGCGCGCTTCCAGATTGCCCAGAAGCCGCAGTTCTTCGAGCAGATCCGGTGTCAGATGTTGGGCCTCGTCGAGAATCAGGATGGTGCCGCGGCCTTTTTCATAGCCGCGCAGCAAATGGTCGGTCAGCGCCAGACGCATTTCCTGTTCGCCGCGTTTTTCGTGGGGTAGCGACAGATCGTAGAGGATAGCTTGCAAAAGGCCGGCGCGGTCGCCGACGTGGCTATTGGTCAGGAAGGCGATGTCCACCTCGGAGCCGAGCCGCTCGAGCAGGCAATGGCACACCAGCGTCTTGCCGGTGCCCGGCTGCCCGGTGAGAACGAGTACACCTTCGCCGTCGGCGAGGCCGTTGAGGAGGCGAGCGATGGCGCGTTCGTGACTGGTGGCGGGATAATAGCGAGCAGGGTCCGGCGTGGCCGGGAACGGCCGCTGCCGAAGTCCGAAATGCGTCTGATACATCGTGCGTTATCCTCGGTCGGCAGGGGCCGGCGTCACTCAATACGGCGTTGTTATCGAAATCATCGTCGGCTGAATGCCGGAACTTGAACGCGATCCGTTGAGGATACGTTTCGCGCGAAACGTAAACGACACGACAAGTACGCATCCCCGTCCACGAGAAAAAGATGCTTTCCTTGCGAAAGATTAACGAGACCGCGATTGAGTTGAGGGAAGCAGAGATGGTATCTTTTAGTTGTCGCACTGATTGGGCGACAGTGCGATACCGGCCGGCCCCCGTATGGGGCCGGCCATTTTTTTGCGCGGTGGAACACCAGCCCGCAGTGCAAGCAAGGGACATCTCATTTCGGCTTCTCCGGCAGAACCAAACTAACTTTCTCCATGCCGGCGCCCTTGGCGGCGTCCAATACCGCCACCACGGCATGCTGCGGCACGTCGTCATCGTGTTCGAGCAACAACTGCGTCTTGCGGGTCGAGTTCACGAATTTTCGTAGTTTTGACTCCAGCTGATCCGGTTCGACGATCTCGCCCTCTACCTTTATCACGGGCTTGCCATTCTCCATTTTCACCGTGACGCTAATCATCTGCTGCGCCACCTTCTCGCGGGTGACAATGGCGGGGCCGAGACGATTGGCGGTGACACCGGGCGCTTCCAGGCGTTTTTGCAACACGGCGTAGCTGGTGGTCAGAATGAAGAAAATGAGCAGCACGAGACAAACATCAATCAGCGCGTTCATATCCAGGCGTGTCTCGTCGTCGTAAACGCGCGGTGGCGGCGGTTCCAACTCGGCGGCAATCTCGGCCAGCTGCGGATGGCTCTCCATCGCTATCCAGGACGTATCCGTAGGCCCCATGACCTCGTCGGTCGGTTCCCAGCGACCATCCGCCAATCCGTGCGCCACCTGGGCCAGCGTCAGATCGCCCAGCGCGGTCGGCGAGCCTTCGTGCCGTACCTTCCACATCGCTATTTCTCCGACACGCCGACGTATTTCTGCAAGATTCGGTCGCGAAACGGCTCGCTTTCCAGCTTCGCCGTCAGATCGCGCACCAGGCCCGATTTCACATCGGGATGGGCGTTGATGGTGATCTCGACCCGATTCGATATTTTGTCCAGGTGTGCTTTCAGCCGGCTCAACAACTCATCCGTCGTCCGCAAATTGGTATCTTTCTCGTCGAGAACCTTGTTCCCCACCGACATCGAGTAAACCGGCTTGCGATTGTCGCCCTCGCCTTCGAGGTTGATGTTGAGCTGGACTTCGTCGGGATTGCTGGACAGTGCGCCATATTCGGCCGGCGGCGTCGGCGTGAAGGCGGCGATACTGACGCCGCTGGCGGTCAACATGAAGAAAATCAACAGCACCAAGCTAACATCGATGAGCGGGATCATATCGACATCATCGTCTTCCTCGTCGTGGTGTTTTTTCCAGCGAAACTCCAGTTCGACGGGTTCGAGCGCTTCGGCTTGATCGTCCACGCGATCCGGTTCGGAGTGCGGCAAATAGGGAGTGAAATCGGGCGAACCGCCGACGCGGAACCATTCGGCCGTGCCCGATGGCCGCAACATGTCATCCTCAAGCAATCGGCCCTGCTGCACCCAGTCGGCGACGACCGTGAAGGGCACCTCACGATAGACCGTGTTCGATTCGATGATCCAGACATCGAGAAAACGACGCTTTTCAGTCATAACGCCCCCTTCGGGGAAAATCCGAAATCCGAAATCCGAAATCCGAAAGAAATTCAAAATCACAATATTCAAATCCAAAACTCTCGCTAACTCGTTTTGGATTTTAGGTTTCTTGTTTTGAATTTCTTTCGGATTTCGGATTTCGGATTTCGGATTTCGGATTTCATCTTCGTGTGACGGACGACGGATCGGGACCGGATTTGATGGGCGTTGCTGCGGAGGCGGTGCCTTTGGTCGATTGTTTGGCCTGGAGCAGCACCTGCAACTTCTGGCCGGCGCTCTTCATGCGCACCTCGAAATGGGCCAGCCACGCCTTGAACAGCACATGCGCGAACACCAACGGAATGGCTGTTACCAACCCCATCGCCGTGGCGAACAGGGCCAGACCAATCGCCCCGGCCTGGGCACCGACATCGCCGCCGCCCTTGGTGGATTTCTGGATCTCGTTGAACGTATTGATCATGCTGATGACCGTGCCGAGCAGACCGACCATGGTGGCGACCTTGGCGATGGCCAGGATGGTCGGCAACAGGAAGTTCAGGTCCGGCATGATCTCCAGTTCGATGACGTTGGCCATCGCGCGGCGCACCGCCGCCAATCCCTGTTTGGACGTTTCCAGTCCGGCGACAAAAAGACGACGCGGGATAATGTCGGTGCGGCTGCGGCAGTAACGCAGAGCGCCCTCCACGCCGTCGCGCTCCAGTTTCTGCTGAAACTCCGGCAGAAACGCGCTCATGGCGGTGTTGCCGTTGATGTTCAGCAGCAACCGCCAGATGATTAACGTCAACCCCGTCAACGACATGAGGAAGAGGGGCACGAAGAAATACCAATCGACGGTGATGAAGGTCCACAATGCTTGCATGCCTGTTCCCCCCGCTGGAACGAAAGGCCGGATATTGTCAAAATGATGGGAGGCCGCACCATCGGCACGGCGACTCTGTCACTGTACAAGGCCGTGCAGGGGACTGCCAGAGAAAACACCTCTCGAAGTGCGTCCGGTTATGAGTTATAAGGTTATAACGATTATAACATTGCCGTTCTTGGGTCGGCAATTCATTGTCGGTTCGGAGCGGTAACGGACCCGATGCACAAGGCTCTTACGGATTGGACGCTATCCGCGGATGGAGACGGCGGAGCGCTGCCTTGGCCTCGCGAGTGAGCCGCGCCTCGGATGCGCCCGTGGCCAGTTCTTTCAGCAGTCGCCGCGCTGCGGGCGAGGCGATGTCCTCCAACACGGCAACCGCACGCAAGGAACGCAGCAATTCCGGCCGCGTGACCGGCCCGCGCAAGCGATCGAGCAACTCTTGCGAACGTCGCCGCACTTCCAGCGTCGGCTTATTCGCCAACGTCTGACGCAGCGCCGGTTCGGCTAGTTCACCGAGTTCCGCCAGCGCCGCTTGTGCCTTCTCGCGCACCGCGAATTCACTGCTTTCCAGATCGGAAAGCAATCGGTGCAGTCGGTGCGAATCGGCTGCTTGGGCGGGATGCAGATGAGCCTTCAACAATCGAATCGCCTCATCCGGTGAGGATGCCAGCGTCCCGCGCGCCCGAAAGGCACGCGGCGCATCCTTGGTCGCGAGGTCGGCCCACGCTTTGGCCGCGTCCTCGGCTCCCCGCTTGTTCGCCGGCGCGGATTCTCGCGTTCCCACGTCCCAGACGAGCAAGGTTGAGTCGGCCAAGCCAGAAATGAGTCGGCGACCGTCGAGCGAAAATGCGAGACCAATCACTTCGGCCTCGAAGTCCTTGAATCGGCGCAGTTCTCGACCGCGTGCGATGTCCCAGACGACGATCTCTCGCGCGGGGCCAGTTAGGGCCAGCAGCCGGCCATCGGCGGAGAAGGCGACGCGAAGGAAATCCGCCGCCGGCAACGAGAGGACTTCGGCGGCCGTCATCGTCTCCCACAAGCGCAGCGTTTGCCGGGCCGCGCTCGGTTTGCCGTCCTTATCCGCGGCGGGCCGATAAAAATTGTTCGACGCCAACAATCGGCCATCCGGCGAGAATGCGAGCGGCCAGGTTTGCCCTTCGAGCGTTGGGAATGTCAGGAGCTGTTCTCCGCTTCTCACGTCCTCCAGTCGCATCGGGCCGCTGCCAGGCGGTGGGCGCAGGGATCGACCTTGGGGAGAGGACACAGCCAGTACGCGAGTATCTGCTGACAGGGCTTGCCAGGAACCCATGCCAGGGCGTCTGCGTTGAAATAGTTGTCTCCGTGTGGATGTGTCCCAGCCGGTTATCAACGTGTCGCCGTAGCGCGGGCCGGCACCGTCTTTCTTGGGATAGTAATAGCTGAATGCAACCAACGATTTACCATCATCGGATAGGTGCATGGAACTGACCGACTGGACCGTGTCCGGTCGATCCGGATCGTCGAGCGGCAAGACGTGCTGCCGTTTTCCGGTCGCCGCGTCGTAGACCGTCGGCGAGCCGGAGGAGCCGGAGGCGAAAAGGGATCGACCGTCGGGTGAGAAAGCGCAATCGCCCGCCGCGCCCCGTGACGAAAGCTGGATGAGTTGTTCGCCGCTTCGCGCATCCCATATACGGAAGGTGCCGTCCATGCTACCGCGGGTCGCCACGCGCCGGCCATCAGGCGAGAACGTCCCGGAAGGACGATTCGTGTGTCCTATCGGCTCGGCCTTCCTTTTGCCGCTGGCAACATCCCAAAGATGGAGCGCGCTGCCGTATCTCGTGGAAGTGACTAGCCGTTTGCCATCGGCGGACAGGGCAATGGCCTCGCTGAAGGCATCTTTATCTTGTGTGTGGCCGCGCTCCTGACCCGTCACCCCGTCCCAGAACTCAATGCGATCCCAGGCATTGCCAATGGCCAGCGTGTTGCCGTCCGACGAGAAAACCGCATGGCCAAAAGTCCGGGTCGTGTTCGTGGTGTACAGCGCCTTGGCCGTCGCCACGTCCCACATCTGCACGGCCTTCGGACTGATGGTAAGCAACCGACGACCATTCGGCGAAAAGGTCAGCGAGTAAAAACTCTCTCCTTTGGGCTGGAAGGTGCAGCGCTCGCGGCCAGTGGTGGTATCCCAGACGTGAACCACGTTCTTGTCGTCCACGACGGCCAGCGCTTTCGCGACGGGCGAGCAGGCGACCGGAGGATCGCGGCTGATGAAACCCGATGGATATTTGCGGGGTTCCTTGCAGGCGAAGCGGCGCGATCGGCCCGCGGCCAAATCGTGCAAATGCAGCGTCCCTTCTTCGGCGCGGATGGCCAGCGGTTGACCCTCGACCGACCATCCCACCCAAAGCACCCATAGTCCAATATCGTACTCGCGTGGCTCGCGTTCGCCGACCAACTCCCAGACGCGCACCACCGGCAAGGCGGAGGAGCCGGCGATCTTGTGTCCTCGACCGATCAGCCGTTTGCCGTCCGCCGAAAAGACGATGGGAGCTTCGGGCAGCCAATCGGGAGTCGCGGAGGGGAGGCGGCGAAGTCGTTTGCCGCTGGCGGCGTCCATGAGGAACAGCCCCCCGCGCGAGGACACGGCGATGGTCTTGCCATCGGGAGCGAACGCCAACGCTGCGACTTCACCGGGAGCGCGGAAGCGCAGCGTTCCCAGACGTGCGCTGGCTCCCGGCGGCAACGGATCGCCGTAGCGATCACGGCGCGGTTCGTTCTTCGCTTGCGACGGCGCGGCCGGAGTGACGGCGTTCGGTGTCTCCATCTGTGGAGCGCGGAGCAATGGCAAGCCTGTTCCCAAGCCAACCGCCGCCACAACGAGAAGGCCCAAACAAACCATCTTCATTTTCAGAACCGGCACCGACCTCGCCAGAGCATTGACTGCGGCAGAAGCAGGTACAGCGAGATTACGGACACAATCGGCCAGCAAACGCTCGGAAACCACGGCGGGAGCCAGCAGCACGAGCGTTCCCGCGGACAATCCCACGCCGCGTCGCGTCAGTCGTTCACGCAATCGTTCGCGGCCACGCGCCAGCCGGCCGCGCAGCGAACCGATGCTCCAACCGAGCAGCCGCGCCGCCTCCTCGACGGTTCGCCCTTGCAGCAGGCACAACAAGAGTGGTAATCGATACACTTCCGGCAAGCGCGCCACTTCCTGATCAATCAACGCCAGCAGTTCGCGGCCGCTGAGTACATCGAGTGGATCGAGATGCGGATCGACCGGCTCGGAAGTCGCTTGCGGCTTGGCGCGAAACCGCAAGCGGTGAGCCGCCGTTCCGCGTGCCTTGCGCGCCACCCGGAGAGCGACGCCATAGAGGAAACTCGCCAGCGCTTCCGGCCGGCGCACGCGGTTTGCCTTGCGTGCGAGAACGAGAAACGTGGCTTGGAAAGTGTCTTCGGCATGTTGCACATCGCCCAACACACGGCGACAAACGCCCAGAACCATCGGTCCATGACGCGTCACCAGAGCCGCGAAGGCGGCCTCATCGCGCTGGTCCCTCCAGCGCGTCAGCAGCGCGGCGTCGGAAGCTGGCGGAGCCAAGCGGCGGAGATGGTGCAAGATTGATCCGGCCGGCGAAGACATGGCGACAACCCTCGAATCGGGCACACGGAAGACGATTCTGCTTTATGGTGCCCACGAGACCGCCACGGCGCACGGTTATTTTTCGTTTGATTCCGCCGTCGCCGGCGCCGCCTCCTGGAGCGCACAGCCGCTGTGCAACAACTCCTGCACGGCCTCGGCATCCTCAAGACGTTCCTGCCACAACTCGAAAAGCTGCTGGCACAGCCAGCCGCGGCTGAAAGCGTCGGCGTCCCAAGAGCGCACAAAGCGCAGCACCGCAGCCGGATCGGCTCCGAGATGGCGGGCAGCGAAATCGCAGCCGTGCCCCAGCTGGGCCATCTGCCCCAGCACGGTCAACTGTTGCACCTGTAATCCGGCAGGCAGACCGTGGGCCACCGGGCAGAGCAAGGTACCGCTCGACCACGCTTGGCGGGCCGTTCGATCCTGATGCAAATCGAACAGCAGAGCCAAAAGATTGAGGTTCTGAAAATGGCCAAACACGTCGCGGATGATCGGCGAGATTGGCATGATGCTTCACCTCCTCTTGTAAACAGGTTATCTCCGCCGAAATGCGGTAGGTGCCGCTCGGCAAGCGGCACCTGTGGCGTCCAGGCCCCGCTCGGCAAGCGGGGCCTATCTCATGCTGTTCGTGCCCCTCGGAGCGGTCGCAAAGCGCATCACGGACGTTCGCCCATGCGCCGCCGGCTCGCGCGAATTTCCTCGCCCAGTTCCTCCGACAGCGGCTTACCGGCCAATTCACGCAGCACATCCTTCGCCGCCGGCGTGCCAATGCGTTCCAGCACTTCGATGGCGCGCAGGTGGCGCAGATGTTCGGAGGAGCCGCCCTTGTCCAGGCGATTGAGCAGACCTTCTATGCGGCCTTTAGCCTCCACCGAGGGATCGTTCGCCAGAGCCTTACGGAGAGCGTCGGCGGCGTCAGAGCCGGCTTCGGCCAATTCGCGGGTGGCCTTCTCGCGCACCTTGAAAACGTCATCGTCCAGATTGGCGATGAGACGCGCCAGCCGCTTGGGATCGACGCGCGGAGGGGTGGCGCGGAAGCGTTCCTTGATGAGCGGAACGGCCTGAGCCGGCGCGGCGGCCAGGCCACCGAGCGCGCGATTGGCATTGACGGCGTCGGTGTCCGCGAGCGCTTGCCACAACGAAGCGGCTGCTTCCGCTTTCAGGGTGGCCGGTAAGCCATCGCTGTCCGGCAGTTTCCAGACAAGGATGGTGCCGTTGGCGCCGCCGGAAGCGAGCAGACGGCTATCGGGGCTGAAAGCCAGTGTGTGAATGATGCCCTGCGGCCCGCGCAGCTGAGCGAGATCTTTGCCGGTGGCGGTTCCGCGAATCGAGATGCTGCCGTCGTAGTGGCCCTGCGCCAGAAATCGGCCGTCCGGCGAAACGGCCAGAGCGGTCAGCGCGCCGGAGGGCTGCGGGGGCAAACGCTCGCCACCGCTGGCGATTTCGCGGATATGCAGCTGACCATCAAACAGTGCCATGCTGCGGCCATCGTGGAAAAAGGCTACGTGTGAGACCATGCCGCGCATGGGACCCGCGGATTTCAGTTCGCGCACTTGCTTGGCGGTGGCGCAATCCCATAGACGCAGCGTGTTGTCCGAATCGGTCGTCAGCAGTCGGCGGCTATCCGGCGAGAAGCGAAGCTGGGCGTTCCAGTTTTGCGTTTGCATGAGCGTCCGTGGTCCCTTGCTCGATCCGAAATCGTACAGATAAATCTTGCGATCGGGCGCGGACGCGGCCAAACTTCGGCCATCGGGTGAGAGTACCGGCTGAGGACCACCCGGCAGCGCGACGGCGGCAACGCCCTGCTCATAACGGTTGCTGACGGGTTCCCACCGATGGACCGATCGATCGTTGGTGAGAAAGCGCAACGTCCGGCCATCCTCGGCCACGCTCAGCGTGTTCGGATAGAAGTAAACGTCGCGGCGAGCAATGTCGCGGCTGGTCGCCACATCCCAGACGAGGAGATGTCCATTGTTGGCGCTGGAGGCCAGACGCTTACCATCGGCGAGAAACACCAGCGACTGAACCACGGTCTCATGGCCAACGGAGGGATGCAACTCACGGTCGGAGGCCATATCCCATAGACGGATGCTGTAACTCGATCCCAGCGCGGCCAGCGTTCGGCCGTCCGGCGAGAAGACCAGCGTGTTGCGCATGGTGCCGCCCCTAAATGCCGTCGGAAAGTGGCGTAACTTCTTGCCGGAGAGGACGCCGAAAACATAAACGCCCTGGTAGGTACTCACGGCGAGAAAGCGGCTGTTAGGGGTGAACGCCAGACCCGCGACACTGTTGAGCGTGGCGGGCAGTTCGCGCACGCGCTTGCCGGTCGCCAGTTCGCAAAGGACGGCGGGACCGGAGTAGCCGCCGAAGGCCACATAGCGACCGTCCGGTGAAATGGCCAGGCGCTGCACGCGCAGCGTTGGCGGCGTGCCCGGCCGAACCGCCGGCATCTCCAGAGCGCGGACCTCCTTGCCGGAAGCGACCTCGACCAGATGCAGCGAACCGTCCGCGTGCGGCATGATGAATTGCTTGCCGTCCGGCGTCAAAGCGATCAATCCGCCCGGAGGCAAGGGCGCGTTTTGCAATCCCTTGATCTCATGAAGTTGTTTGCCCGTCGCCACATCCCAGACGATGACCGATCCTTGATGAATCGCAACGAGGGTTTTGCCGTCGCGCGAGAGATCCAGCGCTCGCACGTAGGTGCGTTGCGGATGAATCAGCGTCTTTTGTTCGACTCCCGTGGCGACATCGACGAAGCGAATGATACCATCGTAGCCGCCCCGAACCAGCGTCTTGCCGTCGGCGCTAAAGTGAACCTGTCCGGTTGAACCGGGCGTTTTAACCGGCACGCGCCGCACTTGTTTGCCGGTGGCCGAGTCCCAGAAGCAGATGGAAAGACCATCGCCGGTGGTCGCCAGCGTCTTGCCATCGGCCGAGAAAACGGCCTCGACGATGATCTTATCATCGCGGAAGCGCATGCTACCCATGCGTGCGATGGCTCCTTCCGGCAGCGGATCACCGAAGCGGTCGCGCGCCGGCTCCGCCGCGAACGACGCGCCGCACACGCCCAGAAGGACCAGTGACAAAAGACGAGTTCGCATACACATGGATACCTCACGGCATGTTCGGCTTGTTGGCGGTGCCATCGATTCGCTGAATGGCCTGGAAAACGCTGTTGCGAACAAACAAATCGGGATCGTTGCGGAATTTCTGGAGGGTGGGCAGGGCCATCGTTTTGATAGGTGGTCCCATCTCGCCTAGATGCAGCGCGGCCTGGTAGCGCGCGTAGTTGACGGAGGATGGCTTCAGCGCTTCCAGCAACACCGGCACCGTCGTCTTGGTTTCGCCGGTGATTTGCCACAGTGAGGAAGCGGCGGCGACGCGATGGGGAATCGCGGGATCGCGCAGCGCTTGCCGCAGCGCGGGGGCGGCCTTACGAGCCGATTTCCCCAGCGTGCCCAGAAATTGACAGGCTTGCTGGCGAGCGTTGAAGTCCTTTCCGGTGACGCATTCGATGAGCGTATCCAGTGCCTCGTCGCTGTCCGGCTTGAGCCGGCGCAGCGTCATGGCCGCATACACGCGCCACGGAGCGGTGGGCTTGAGCATGGTTTGCAACACCGGCACGGCCTCCTTGCGGGCGCGTTCGGGGTCGATCTTGTGCAACGTCTCGGCCATTTGCACCGTCACGTAGGACGGCGGGCGGCGTAGTTCCGTGACCAGCCAGGGCGTGGCGGCGCTGGCCTTGGGGCCGAGGCTGGCCAACAGCGGCAGACACACCATGCGCGTACTCATGTCCTGTTTAGCCACTTCGAGAACGATGGGCACCATCCGCTCATCGCCGCCGATGGCTCGCAGCGCCATCACAATAGTCTGCCGAGTGGCGAAATCGGCGGGGCGAAGCAGTTCGGTCAGCGCAGGGGCTGCGGAGCGGGCCGCGCGTCCCATCTGGCCCAGCGCCTGAATGGCCTGGCGGCGCACCTGGAAATCGTGATCGGCCAGCAGCTTCGTCAATACCGGCACGGCCCGAGCGGCGCTCGGCCCCAGCTGGCCGAGCAGAGTCAGCAGTTCGATTCGGCCGACCGGCTGCTTGAGGAGTTCGAGAGTGTGCGGCAAAATATCGGCGTGCTTCGGGGCGATGCGCCATAGCAGTATGACGGCCCGGACGCGGACAAGCGGATCTTCGTCTTCGAGTCCATCCAGCGCCGCCGGTCGTGCCAGTTTGGGATCCGCGAATATCTCTTGAAGGCCCTTCAAGCCGGCGGCGCGGACATGGGGATTTTTGTCGCGCGTCCATTCGAGCAGCGTTGGCGCGGCCGAGCGCGCCGTACTGCCGATACGACCAAGCGTGGCGAGAGATTCTTGGCGGACTTCCTCATCGGCGTCTTTCAAGAGGGCGGCCAGTTTCGGCACGGCATCCTTGGCGGACGGACCCAGTAGGCCGAGTGCGTGGCATGCGGATCGGCGAACACGACGATCCGCATGATCGAGCAGAGGCAGAATCGAGGGCACGGCCGTTGCACCGAATCGCTGCATCGCCATGACGGCTTGCGTGCGCACGACCGGATTCGCATCGCGGATGAACTCGACGACGGCGGGTGCGCTGCTGGCTGCCGCGCTGCCGAACTCGCTCAGTTTGCCGAGCATTTCCGCGCGATTGGGTGTGGCGGGATCGCGCACCGCCTCGGTCAACGCCGTGATCGCTGGCTTCGTCTGCCCGGCGATGCGCCACAGCGCGAGTGCCGCCTGAGTGCGCACGCTACGCTGTTGGTCCTTCAGAAGCGTCTCCAGTCTTGGCACGGCCGCGCGCGCCGCCGGCCCCGCGTCGGCCAGCACCGCAATGGCTTCCTCGCGGATGAGTGGATCATCGCTTTTGAGTTCCTCCAGCCAGAACGCCAGCGGTTTACCGGCGTAGCGCGGCTCGTCGGCGGCGCAGACGAAAGCACCCGTCAGGAGAAGACCCAGCAACGAAATCGGCAATCGAGGATGCGAAAGCATGATGGTCTCGCCAGGAGGAAGGGCTAACGCCGCTGATCCAATCGCCGCAAGCTCGCGCGGATCTCCTTGCGCAACATGGTATTGATGGCGTCATTATAGGCTTTCTTGCGGCTGCCCGCGCCACAAAAACGAAAAATGGCGAAAAATGGTGACGCTCTACACAACTCGTTTTTCACGAAATAGTTGCGTCGATATTTCTTACGAACGGCTATTCGATTTCCGTGGCCGACCGCGACGGCGTAGTGGCCGGCCACGGACTTCTCCCATACGATCGCGAAAACGCGCATCGCCCACCGCCCAGTCGCCTCGCCGCACTTCGTCCTCTCGTTCATCCTCCGCTACCAGAAACGCACGCCAAAGCCGCTGTTGATCCACTTTGCCGACCGCCAGCTCCTGGTAACATGGATTCTCCTCCACCAGCGAATCGGCCGTTCCCCAGGCATAGCACGCCGCGCTGGACCAGCGATATTGCCACGGCTCGGCCACCAGACCCGCCTCTACCGGATTGCGTTCAATGTAGCGTCCGCAACTGAGCCAATAATCGTCTTTCTGGATAACCGGACTCTTGAATCGACCTTGCCAAAGGTGGCCGACGAACTGATGGCGGCGGTGGCAATGATGGACGTAAGCCCGCAGCAAGCCGGCCATGAACGTCGAGAGTTGGCGAGGAGATTGCAGTTGCAGCAGTAAATGAAAGTGGTTGGACATCAGGCAGTAATGGAAGAGCCGGAAGGCGTAGCGTTGTCGATAGCGGGCAAGTAGACTCAGGAAGACGATGCGGTCTTCGTCGTCGGCGAAGATGGCGGTGCGGTTGTGGCCGCGATTGAGGATATGGTAGCAGGCAGCGTCGGTCCACAGATGGCGGCGTGGGATGCGTGGCATGGCAAGTCCTTGCAGCGAAGAATGGCGGCTTGGCGTGGTCATCTTAACGTATCGCGGAAGTAGCACAAGCATTTTCTGGAGCGAGGAGAACGGAGGTTCCGAGTTGCCGATGCGAAGATGGTTACGGATGCTCGTGGAGTTGTCCTATTACACAAACGCGAGCGCGTACGCAATTTACACGTAAGTGGTTTGTTATTATAAACTTGTGTAGAGCGTCACCATTTTTTTACATGCGGGAGCGCGACGGCGCTGAAAGATAGTACCTCATTTAGTACCCTGTTTTGGAGATAGTACCCTTATTCCGCCACGCCGCGTTGCGGCCTCGCCCCAGGCACTCGATATGGCGAAATTGGTGACGCTCTACATAACCTCTTCCATATCAAATGGTTAGTCGGTAATTCCCTCCATTCACCACGCCGCATTTACCGAGTCCACAGCTTGCGATCCAGACTACGATAACTGATCGCCTCAATGACGTGCGCCGCCTTGATGTGTTCGCTGCCTTCCAAGTCCGCGATGGTCCGCGCCACACGCAAGATGCGATCGTGCGCCCGCGCCGAGAGGCCCAGTTCGTCCATCGCCGTCTTCAACAACTGCTTGCCCTCGTCGTCCAGCCCGCAATGGCGTCGCAGTTGCCGGGTACTCATGCGGCTGTTGAGCGTGGCGTTGTCGGTGCCGAAGCGCGTGCGCTGCACCGACCGCGCCTTGCTGACCTGCTCGCGCATCACGGCACTGGAGGTGCCGTCGGCGCTGGCGGATAACTCCTGAAACGGCACGGACGGCACTTCGATGTGCATGTCGATACGGTCCATGAGCGGGCCGCTGATGCGCGCCATGTAGCGTTCGATTTGCACCGGCGAGCATTTGCATTGATGGCGCGGATCGCCGAGGTAGCCGCACGGACAAGGGTTCATCGCGGCCACCAGCACGAAACGGGCGGGGAAGGTCGTCGAGTGCAGCGCCCGTGAGATAGTGACTTGGCCTGCTTCCAGCGGCTGACGCAGCACTTCCAAACTGCGACGATGGAACTCCGGTAACTCGTCGAGAAATAGCACGCCGTGATGGGCCAAACTAATTTCGCCCGGCGAAGGGACGGTGCCGCCGCCGACCATGCCGGCGTCGCTGATGGTGTGGTGCGGCGTGCGGAAGGGGCGGCGCTTCAGCAGCGGTTCATCGGCAGGTAGACGGCCCATCGCCGAGTAGATGCGCGTCGTCTCCAGGCTTTCAACCGGCGTCAGCGGCGGCAGGATCGTCGGCAGACGCTGCGCCAGCATCGACTTGCCGGTGCCAGGCGATCCGAGCATCAGGACATTATGCCCTCCGCTGGCGGCGACCACCAAGGCACGCTTGGCGAACTCTTGCCCACGAACGTCGGTGAAGTCCACATCGTAGGTGTTGAGCTGGGCGAACAGTTCCTCAATGCCGCCGACCACCGGCTCAGCGGGCAGCTGATCCGACAGAATGCCGACCGCCTCGGCCAACGTGTTGACCCCGTAGATGGCCACCGCCTTGACCACTGCCGCCTCACGCGCACTGGCGACGGGGACCAGCAATTTCGGAATGCCGCGTTTCGCCGCGGCCATCGCCATCGATAGCGCACCCTTGATCGGACGGACGCTGCCATCCAGGGCCAGCTCGCCCACCGTAGCAAAATCCTTCAACTGATCGGGCAACAATTGGCCAGTCGCCACCAGCAGAGCGAGGGCGATCGGCAGATCGAAACCACCCGCGTCCTTCTTGAGGTCAGCGGGAGCAAGATTGATGACCGTGCGGCCGGGATGGCGGGAATAGCCGAGATTGGCCAGGGCACGCTCGATGCGATGAACACTCTCCTTGACCGCCATTTCCGGCAGGCCGACCAAAACCGTTTTGGGCAACCCCGTGGAAACATCGACCTCGGCCTCGACCGGGATTGCATCGATGCCGACCAAGGCGAAGGTGTTCAGTTTAGCGAGCATGAGCGAACGGCTCCGGAAAACCTTGCGAGGCGCGAAAAAAGGACTAGCAGTCCCGCCCTCGTCCGGTTGTATCCGACGCCGTAACGGATCGCAATGAATTTCGCCGCTTGTCGCGTGGCCGCTTAGAGGCACGAACCGAATGACTTGCCAGCCCGCAGCGCCAGCAAGGGAAGTCCCTTGCTGGCGCGGCGGGCTGGCAAAGACACCCTTGCTGGCGCTGCGGGCTGGCAAAGATTCCCTTGCTGGCGCGGCGGGCTGGCCAAAAGGTTCGTGTCTCTAATACCGTAAGATAATGTCGAACGTCAGCCGGTAGTCGTTGAGTTCCTTTTGCTTCAGCAGCGGAAAACTGACGGCGGCACCGGCCTGGATGTGTTCGTTGAGCTTGAAACGCAAGCCGGGCGAGATGGCCAGGAAATCGCGGCCGCCGACGTTATGCGAGCCGAAATTGACCAGATCCAACCCCTCGAAGCCAAAGCCGGGGTTGTTGGCCTGGCCACCTTGCGTGTAATGGAAATAATTGAACTCCAAAAAGGGGAAGAATTTATTGGTGTTGGCAATGTTGTAGTCGATGTGCGCGTTCAGGTAGAAGTACTCCGAGCGCTGCCGATCCACCGAGAACGAGTAGCCGGTGTTGCCCATCAGGTTGACGCTGCCCCAGCCGGCCGGCAGACCAAAGTTCTTCGCCGCCGATAGGTAGGGCACTACGCCAAGCGTGCCGGTGTTCTGGAACACCTTCGGCGAACCGGCCGGAATCTGAAAGAGTACGCCGCCGGCCATCACCGTCTTCCATTCCTCCGAGCGCAAGAAGGTGTACTTCGGTCCGAGAGTGATCTCGGAGAAGCCGGTGCTTTGGCTGAACTGGCCGGGCGGCCCAGCCGCGGAATTGAAGGGGTTGAGTGTCAGGAAGCCTAACTCATTGATGGTCAACGACAGCCGTTCCGTGACGGCCAGACGCGCTTGCAGGCCATAGTATTCGGCGTTGCCGCCGTGGAAAATCGGATTGCCGCGCGGCGCACCCTGGTAGATGAACAAGGGCTTGATCTCTGTCAACGCCCGCGGATCCTCGAACAAAAACGGGTTGGTGACCGGCGAGGCGAAGTAGTCGAAACAGTGATCGCTCTGGAAAAGACAGTGGCCGGAGGCGCTGGCACGCTCGCCGCCTTGGGTGAAATAGCCCTTGCACTTGTCCCAGAACGAATGCTGCAAGGGCTTATCGATGATGATGCCCTGATTGACCGGAACATCGCCCGGCGGCGGCGGAGCCGGCATGGGGCCGGAGGTTGGCGGCGGCGCGGCGTCCGGCGGCTGATTGGCTGTGTGCAATGTCGGCGGCGGATCGGGAGGCGGCGGCAGGACCGACTGCTGCGACGGCTCATTGAACGATACCGGGGCGACGCCCTGACCGAGGAACTCGCTCGATCTGCTCGCGCTGGACTCGTGCGCCGGCGTCCCGGTGGATAGCGAGCGCGGGCAACCGAGCGTCGCCGCACGCTCCGTATCGGGAGACGGCGGGATGCTGCTGACGGCCTGCCAAGGATCTTCGGCGAGGCCAACGCCAACGAACAACAATGGGACGACCAGGGCGGCGACGCTCCAGGTGTTCCTCTTGGTCATGGTATCACCCTCTCTTCCCTGAGGCTTCTTCACGTCGCGATGCGTCCTTGCGAGGGTCTGTTAACCGTCACGTCTTTTATTCGGCGCTCCGCCATCGTTCTCCTCACTCCGCGCCGGCCGGAAAATAGGCCAATGCGCGCCAGCGGGCGAAAATCTCCGCACAGGTCGAATAAGCCCTCCCATTCGTCAAGGGCGGCGTACTCCGAGTCGCTTGCGGCTTAGCGTTCCAGCAGCGCTAAGCCGCAAGCGGCTCGGACGGCGGATCGTTTATCCCAGCGACTGCCAACCATCGCCAAGGAGGAAGCGTTTACTGGGCGATGGAATAAACGGAATGGGTGGGTCCGCCGGTGGGTCCGCTGGCGGGTCCACCGGCGGATCCGACGGCGGCGGGCTAACCGGCGGCGGGCTGATCGGCGGCGGCGAATTGGGAATAGGCGGACTCACCGGCGGTGGGCTGACCGGCGGCGGCGGGCTAACCGGTGGTGGACTCACCGGTGGTGGGCTGACCGGCGGCGGGCTCACCGGCGGCGGACTGACCGGCGGCGGGCTAACCGGTGGTGGGCTGACCGGCGGCGGGCTGTTCGGCGGTGGATTCTCACAGGGCGGCGGTGAGACGATTGGCGGCGGGCTATTCGTCACTGGCGGCGGCGGTAGTTCGCCGAAGTCGTAACACATTCCGTCTCCGCCTTGCGGCATCGCCACGATCATTTGATTGCCCACGATCGCCCCGCCGAGGCTACCGAGGGTCTCCGTGCCGGGCAGGTACTGGGAGGGCTGCTGATCCGTCAGCGAATAGATGCCCGGTTGCAAATTGGTGAAGCTGTACGAACCGTTCGCGGCCGTCGTTGTCGTCAGGCTCACCGTCTGGCCCGTGAGCGTCGTACCATTCAGGTTCACCTGTACATTCGGCACGCCGGTATCCGCCTGGACGTAATGACCGGAATGACCCGCATCGACGTAGACGATGCCGGTCAGCGATCCGGGACCGGATGGCGGCGTGCAAGTCGTCGGCGGGCTGGCGGGCGGCGGATTACTCGGTGGCGGCGTGACGACCGGCGGTGGGCTACTCGGCGGCGGCGTGATAACCGGCGGCGGGCTGTTCGGCGGCGGGCTGTTCGGCGGCGGATTATCACAGGGCGGCGGGCTGACCGGCGGCGGGCTACTCGGCGCCGGTGGCGCGGGGGTGTACGAGTAGATCACCTTCACGTTGCCGGAACCTTCGGCGCAGAGATGCGCTTGCTCGTTGCCCGACCCGCTCAGCATCGAGGACGACTGCGCAGTCTCGGTCAGCGAGACGGTGCCGCTGCCGATCCAGGCAGCCAAATCGTTCTCACTGGCCGCCAGGGTAATGGTCTTCGACGCCTGGGCCGACTGATCGCCGAAGTCGTGGCCGCTGGTTCCACCGTAATCGAGGGTGCCATCGTAAGCGGAGAGGGTGGTACTCTCGTTGATGCTGGGCGTGACCGACAGCGGATTGAACCCCGGCCCTTGCAACGTCAGGTTGCCGTTGACTTGGGCGTTGACATCGCTCGGTGCGCCGTCGAGGTTCTCGACCTTGACGTCGCTGGTCAGCGTGCCATCAAGGATGATCTGGATGCCGGTTAGTTGTCCCAGCGAGGGGTCGAACTTGGCCACGGTCTGCGATTCGCTGCCCCCGGTTTTGAAGGCGCTGAAGGTGGCGCTGACCTGTTGCGTCTGCGTTCCCAGGGTCGTCGGGGGAGCCGGGGAAAAAATGACCGGGCCTTGATTGGGAGGCGTGACGTCGTTCGTCTGCGTGACAACGGAGATCGGAGTGCCCGACGTGCTGAAGTTGCTGCCCAGCAGTGCCTGGAGGCTCGCGGCGCCGTTGGCGGCGGAAGGCACCCAGCGATCTTCGAGCGCTTCCAGGTTCGGCACCACGCGCTGTTTTGGTTTTCGGCGGCCGTTGGAGCGGCCCAAAAATCGGAACAGGGAATCAAACATATCGAGAAATCCTCCTGCAAGGTGTGGAAACAACAGACGATTCCGAAGATCCGGAATGTCGCCTGACAACGGGAGGAGGTGTAAATCGGGGTGTGCGTCTGAATAAGTACGGATTTCATCGGCGTCGCGAGCGGATCGCAATGAGAAGATGCAAGACAATGAGACCGCGTGAGGCAGGGAGTGTAGCGATCCTGCGGCGCGCGACGATCTTGCCGCGAAGAGGAGAAAGGGAGAAGGGGAGAAAAAATACAGCTAACATCAGCTGTATTTTTTCTCCCCTTCTCCCTTTCTCCTCTTCTCCCTTTCTGGATGCTCACCAGCGGATGTCGAGTCCGAAGTTGATGCCCTGCGCCCAGAAGTCGGAGCCGTGAGGCTCGAAGGTCGGCCGTGCGGGGCCGCCCGGCTGCGATGGCGGCAGCAGGTTCGGATTGACGACCGGATCAACCTGATTGCCGGCCCGAGCCACGCTGCTCCAATACAAGAAGTTGTAGCCCACGAAGCCGCGGATATGGTTGGTGAACTGGTATCCGAGGTTGATGCCGATTTCCGGGACAACACTGAACTGATCGTGCGTATGATGGCCGATATTCGACGACTGCGCCAGCAGGCCTCCCTGCGACAGTTGCGGCGCCAGGCCCGGTGCCTGCGTCAACGTCGTGCCGGAGATGTCCACCGACTGCTGCGTCACGCCAAAGGCCACTGTCGTGCGCAGATCGACGCTCCAACGGCCGATGCGATACTCGCCGATACCGCCAATCTGCCCGCCGTAAAAGTTGTTCTGCGTACTGAAGCGATCGGTGACCACGAACGTCGAGCCGACCGGCAGATTCGGATTCTGCGAGCTGATGACGGCCAGATTTTCTTGCGCTCGCAGCGAATCGTGCAGGCCCAGGTAGCGGAAACCGGCCAATCCATCAATGAACCAGTTGCAGCCGCAGCACAGGTTGCTGCGCAGGTTGGCCTGACCTCCCCACAACTGGCTGGTGTTGACGGAGGAAAAAGCACCGCTCAGTCCGTTAGGCGTGGCCACGGCCTCAATGTCTTGCGCTCCCGTCAGGGCGTTGGTGAACGGTCGCGCCAGGAAGGGCGATCCCGTCGAAGACGCCGAGAAGCGATTGACCCCTTCGCTGAGCATGAAGCCGCCGAGGTCGATACCTAGGGTGTGGCTATCGTTGAGCCACCAGCCGCCGCGGATGCGAAAACCAGACAGCGGGTTGTAGTTGGAGGTATTGTTACCCAACAGGACCGTGGTTCCCGGTTGGCCGAGCGCGCCGGGTGGGTTATCGTTGACGGAACCCGAGGTCAACAGCGCCGGCAACGGCTGGCCACGGATGAACCATAGCAGGTACTCGGCCGAGACATACCAGCGGTTGCCGAAGCAACAGCCATTTCCGCAGCCGCCCCAACCGCAGCCGCAGCCATCGCCGCAACCGGCCCCGCACCCATCCAGCGAGCAGCAACCCGGCGCACAGCAACCATCCGCGCAACAGCCATTGGCCATGCAGCCATCGCTCACGGGATTGCCGATCGGTCCTCCCATGATTCCGGTGGGGCCGCCGGAAGACAACGGCGTCGGCATAGCACTCGGCATCGGAAGCAGAGGGCTGGAGGACGAACCTTGCGGCGCGGGCGTCGTGGTGGGCGGTTGCTGCCAACTGTAGGGCACGTCCGGTGGCGGAGGGCTTGCCGAGAAGGTGCCGGACGGCAGCGGAGCAGGACTGCTCTGCGCGGGAATGCCGACGGGCAGCGGCCGGGCCGAGATGAAATTCGTGGCGGGACTATTGGCGATCGTCTCATTGTTTCGGCCGGAAAACAGTCCCGTGGGCTGGACCTCGCCATCGGCCACGTTCGCCTTATCCCGGATGGCCACCGGGCGATCCAGGCTCGCCGCCGGCGTGGGATCGGTGACAGCCGGTTGCGGTTTGGCTGCGGGTTCCGGCGCGGCATCCAGTGTCGGCGCGGCCGTCGAGGCCGGCGCGACCGAGGGCCACGGTTGAATGATCGGTGCCGGCGTCTCGGCGTGAATCGCGGGCGTGACAAGCACTCCCGCGCGGCCCATCACCAGGAAACCCAGTGACAGGGCTAGACTGCGAAGCCATCGATGTCTCATGCGAGTGGTCCTCCCTGACTTCGGGTGTGTACTCCCCGGTGACTGGCGCGATCTACGCCGCGACTTCGGAGGGGAGATGACGGAGCTAGGCTCGTTGCTTCCTGCCGGTTATTATCCGGTCTCCCACCCCATGGATTCGACCGTTGGACCGGCTGAGAAACACCGAGATCGCCCATTGTCCGGCTTCCGCGAGCTTACCTGGCTAACCTCGCTCCGCACGACCTGCAAGATTTACCACGTTGCGTTTGCCGCTTGCGGCTTAGCGCTTCTTGGCAGCGCTAAGAGTCTGTCCCGTAAGCTCCCCTCTCCCCTGTACTCCGGGGGAGAGGGGTTGGGGTGAGGGGTGCATTTTTCGCAGGCTTCTCGCCCCCTCACCCCAACCCCTCTCCCCCGGAGTACCGAGGGAGAGGGGCTTATGGGACAGTCACTAAGCCGCAAGCGGCAAAGACCTCGCGCGTAAACCCCTCTTGCACGGCGCCGCGCGCTCGGTATATTTCGCCGTCTCGGACGAGGCGGTCCCGAGTCCTGGTCGGAGACGAGCATAATGACATGGCGTGATCGGCTGGCACGGGTCTGGGTCGCGATTGCCCTGGCGATTGGCGGCTGCATGGCAAGATCGCCGACCTTGTCGGCCTTGCCTTCAGGGCCGGTGCCGCTTCCGCCCGCCCCGACGGTCGCCGCCAGGACGGCCGTTGCGGAAGAACGGCCGGATGTGACCCGTTCGCAGAAGCCCGATGTGGCTGGGGCGCACACGACATCCGCCGTCTGTCTTATCAGTCAGCCGGTGGAGAAACCGGCGGAAGCATCCAACGCCAATCCTACCGCCACCATCCGCGCCGTCGTCAACGGCGATCCGATTCTTGAGGAAGAGGTGCGCATGTCCTGCTATCAGCAGTTGGCCGGCGCACGCTCCCCCAAGGAGCGTCAGGAGATCCTCAAACAAGCCCTCGAAGTCCTCATTGATCGGGAAGTTCTCCTCCAGGACGCCCTCGCCAAGCTGGAACGGGGCGGACCACAAGGAGCCAAGTTCATCCAGCAACTTAGAAAAATAGCCGACGAGGAGTTCGAGAAGCGCTGGCTGAAGCCGCTCATGGATCACAACCACATCGAAAACCGAGAGGAGTTTGCCGCTTTCATGCAACAGGGCGGTATGTCCTTGGATGTGATGAAGCGCTGGTGGGAGCGTAATTTCATGGCCATGGAGTACCTCCGCAGCCGTATCGAACCGCACCTCAGTCATGTCGGCCACACCGAGATTGCCGACTACTACACCAGCCACCGCGAGGAGTACACGCAACCCGATAGCGTCCACTGGCAGGACATTCTCATCAATGAGGCCCCGCACGCTTCGCGCGCGGCCGCCCGCGAATTCGCCGAGTCGCTGCTCCGCCGCGTCCGCCAGGGCGAGGACTTCGTCAAACTGTCCGCCGAGTTCGACAACGGCACCAGTGGCCGATTCCGCAAGGGCGACGGCGAAGGACGCATACGCGGGAAGGTATTCCCGCCCGAGGCCGAAGAGGTTCTTTTCCGCATGCACGATGGCGATATTGAAATCGTCGAATGCAAGACAGGCTTCCACGTCGTCCGCCTAGTTAAGCGCGAGTACGCCGGACCGATTCCGTTTGATAGTAAAGTGCAGAAAGAAATCCGCGACAAGCTGCGGAACTCGGTGTTCCAGAGTGAGATGAAAAGCATCGTGACGGAACTGAAGCGCAAAGCCATCATCGATCCGCCGGTGCGCTAAACGGAGCAATAGAAATTGCCCGCCCGCAGCGCCAGCAAGGGAAGTCCCTTGCTGGCGCTGCGGGCGGGTCAAATTGTTAGTACCTCTCAGCGGCGAGGGATGAGTTTATAATTGCGCGCCCAGCGTGGTGGGCATGCTGCTTGTCGAGGTCGAGGTTGGGGCCGGCGCCGGCAGCATGGCGTCATCTTGTCCCAGCAGATTCTGCAAACCCTTCTTGAGACGATCGCAGCGTTGTTGCAGGGTATCGCGTTCGTTAGTGCGGCTCGCCACCTGTTGGCGCAGCGTATCGCGTTCCCTGAGGACGACTTGCTTCTCGGCCAGATCTTTTTGCAATCGTCCTCGTTCGGCTTCGAGGGCGGCCACCTGCTTCCGTGCATGATCGCGCGCACTGGCCACCGATCGATAATCATCCTCCAATTTGGAACACTTTGTCTCCAGTGTGTGGATGCGCTCCGTCTGCGCGGTGGAGTGGCCTACCGGCCCCTTGGCGCACCCCCACAAACCTAACAGCGCGACCAGCATCACACTGAGTACTTTACCGCCACGAGTCATGGTCCAATTCTCCTTGCATCAACTCCGTCGCCGAGCGCATCGCGGGCCGCTCGGCCGGAGAAAGAATCCACACGTTTTGAAAAGGGATAAGGAGAGGAGGGAATGACTTCTCGGCTTGACGCCTGCCATTTACCCATTCTCTCTTGTCACCGTGATTCGCCAGAAACTATTTCGTCCGAAGAGTCGCCCGGACTTTATCCAGATTGGGCCACTTACCGAGAGGGTGATGGCTTCGCCGAACCTCCCAAACGGAAACCATTGCGCAACCGCGTTTTCCACGACTAACCGAGCCGCGATCGTAAGAGAGCGGGGATTTACGTTTCGCGCGAAACGTAAACTCGGTTAGGGCGTTGTCTGCCGCACCAGTTCGCGGGCCGTCTCGGCCGTTCGCTGGCATTGCTCCGGCGACGTATTGGCGCGGGCGAACTTGGCGAGATCACAGCGCTCGAATAAATCGCGCAACAGCGCCTGCTGTCGCGCCGACAACTGCGGAAGTTGCTGGATGGTTTCGAGAAACTCCGCAGTAGTCTGCTCGAGTGCGTGCAGCCCAAAGCGCTCCGCGAGGTAATGGCGGATGACGTGCGAGAGTTGCGTATGAAAGACCTCGGCATCTCCTTGCTCGGACAGCAGCGTTTCCTCAATGCGTGCCAGTTCGCGTAGGGCGCACTGATCCGGCGTCAGCGGCGGCGTCTGCCGGCCGCACCATCGCATCACCATCCACGCTCCCAACAACAGAATCCCAATCCCCAGAAGAAGCGGAAACCGCCAGCGCCGCAGCCATGAGGGAGGCGGTGTTGGCGGTTCGGGCGGCGGCGGTACATCGCGCTCTTGCTTGAGAATATCGACCCATTCGGCCTTTTCCCATGTTTCCATTGGTCCCGCGCGAAAGCGCACCGACACATCCGGCGGCATCTCCGCGCCCGGCTTGACCTGCTTCAAGCGGATGAGCTGACGCCAGGTTGCCTGCTCTTTCTCGACGTTCCGCGTGCGCGTGAGCCGTTCCTCTTTCCACGAGGCCGTGACATCGCTGAGATGCGGTTCCTCGACATCGAGCGTGGCCGGTCCCTTCACCGTCAGCGTCAGCGTCACCTCGCCGCGCCCAGACTCTGTAGCGTGATCCGCCGCCACGGTTAACCGCGCTTCCATGCCGCCGCGCTTCTGCGGCGGGAATGTGAATTGCGCGAACAGCAGCGTGCCAAACAGAAGAACCATTAGGCTCGCCGTAACGCGACTCGCGCGCGCGATCATGCTCAACGTCTCCTCAAACGGCGTTCGCGCAGCCGGAAAAAGCGAATGAGGGCGTCGAGATGACCGCCGGCGGTCGAGACTTCGATGAGATCAACGCGCGACTGACGAGCCATTTGCCGCAGCGTCGTCCGCCGCTGCTCGGCCGCCGCACGGAAGGCGTCGCGCACCGCCGCGCTGTTGGTATCCAGCAGCAATCGTTCGCCCGTCTCGGCGTCCTCCAGTTCGAGCAGTCCCACGGCCGGCAGATCCTCCTCGCGCGGATCGCTGATGCGAATGGCGATGAAGTCGTGCCGCCGGCCGGTGCGTTTGAATGATGACTCAAAATCGCGATCCAAAAAGTCGCTTAAAAGAAAGACGATGGTGCGCCGGTGCAGCACGCGGTTGAGGAAGTCGAGTCCTTCACGCAGCGAGGTGCCGCGATGTTCGGGCTGATAAAACAGCACATCGCGGATGAGCCGCAGGACGTGGCGTGTGCCCTTGCGCGGCAGCAAAAAGCGCTCGATGCGGTCGGTGAACTGCACCAGTCCGACGCGGTCGTTGTTGCTGATGGCACTGAAGGCAAGCACGGCGGCCAACTCGGCAGCGACTTCGCGCTTCTGCTGCGTGCGGGTGCCGAATTGATGGCTGCCGCTGCAATCGACTACGATCATAACGGTCAGCTCGCGTTCCTCAATGAAACGCTTGATGAACGGATGGCCCATGCGGGCGGTGACGTTCCAATCGATGGTGCGAATATCGTCGCCGGGTTGATACTCGCGCACTTCCTCGAAGGCGATGCCCGTGCCCTTGAAAATGGAGTGATATTCGCCACCGAGCAAATCCTCGACAGCGCGGCGCGCCTTCAGTTGCAGACGGCGTATCTGGCGAATAACTTCGCGGGGTAACATATCAAACTCCAAATCCGAAATCCGAAATCCGAAATCCGAATGAAATTCAAAACAAGAAATCCAAATCGTCAATTCGATGGCAGAAAGTTTTGAGCTTAGCTAGTGTCAGTCGGAAATTGGCCTCTTTTCCCGAGTGCCACCCTGTCCTGACAACCAGTGACATGTCCTTGTCCATTCCCAACGGCCCTCTGCTCCCCAATTCTGCTC
>Ga0134126_10002032_pt1 | contig 25677 bp, 29 predicted proteins | sample KB31752_FD_96881 | JGI IMG/M metagenome (GOLD analysis project Ga0134126, IMG submission 96881) | Terrestrial soil microbial communities with excess Nitrogen fertilizer from Kellogg Biological Station, Michigan, USA - KB3-175-2 | ecosystem: Environmental > Terrestrial > Soil > Unclassified ... | reverse complement strand
CCACATCGTCAGCGCCTGGAACGCCGGTGAAATCGACCAGATGAACCTCGCCCCCTGCCACGCGCTGTTTCAATTCTACGTCATGGACGGCGAACTAAGCTGCCAGCTCTACCAGCGCAGCGCGGATTTATTCCTCGGCGTCCCCTTCAACATTGCCAGCTACGCCCTCCTCACGCTGATGGTCGCCCAAGTGTGCGATTTAAAACCCGGCGAATTCATCCACACCTTCGGCGACCTGCACCTCTACGCCAACCACCTCGATCAAGCCAAACTTCAGCTAAGCCGCGAGCCGCGCCCGTTGCCGCAAATGAAGCTAAACCCCGCCGTGAAAAACATCCACGACTTCAAATTCGAAGACTTCGAGTTGGTCGGCTACGACCCCCATCCCGGCATCAAGGCGCCGATCGCTGTCTGATGCAATCACGCCGGTGCTCTCACGGAGCGATACGATAAAATTTTCTCGGCGAACCGCTGGTGTTTGGATCCAGTATTTGGACTTCACCGGAATTATTCGTCACGTAACCCATGCTTTGCCAGGATACGAAGTCAGTGGACGAGAAGAGCCGATAGACGGCACCGGGCGGCCCTGCCAGTTCGAAACGGAAACCCGCAGAGCCAAGGCCCTCACCTTCCTGAGATTTCAGGTGGAATGACGGCGCGCCTGAGAAATTCGCGGTGATGTATTTGCTCTGGTCCATCGTGACATTCAGCGGATTGTTTGTGCCGCTCGCATCGCCGCTCCAGCTCACGAAGGTTTGGCCGTCATCGGGCACAGCAGTGAGAGTCACAGATTGGCCCGTCGAGAAAACATTACCCTGCGGATTTTTCTCAACCTGTCCCAGTCCGGTGATCGAAACCGTCAATGCCGCCTGTCCGGACGACACAGTTTCAAATATGGACGAAACCGTTTGAGTCGGACTCGTGATCGTAACATAAAGCGGATTGGTGCTGCCGGACGCCGCGTTTCCCCAAGCTCCGAAAAAGCTGCCGGCATTGGGAACGCCCGTCAATCGGACCGTTTCGCCATATTCGTAAAGGCCGCCAGGCGGATTGAGCACGACCTGGCCCGCACCGGCGACCGTCGTGGATAGAGTAGTGCCGAAAATAGCATAGATCGATTTGTCGCGCTCCATTGTGACTTGAATATTCGTTTCCGTCCCCGAGGCGTCGCCCAGCCAATGAAGGAACTGCCAACCCGGCGCCGCCACAGCGGTGACCGCCACAGTATCGCCGCTGAAATACCTTCCAGACGGTGAGTTCGTTGCGAAGCCACCCCCCGCCACGTAGATGCCGCTGATTTCCTGGGACGTCAGCGCCCTACCGTAAATCGCCGTCTCGTCCATTAACCCCGAAAAATGCTCCGCGATATGCCCGCTAACCGGGAAATGCACCCCGCCCAGCACCACGTGGAAATTCGATGCACGTGTTTCGGGCGTGAAAATGCCGAGATTCGTTTGAGTTACGAGGTTGCCATTCAGATAAAGCGCAGCCAATCCGGTCGTTTTGTCATACGTAAGCGCCGTATGATGGAACGAACCCGCCGTAAATGCCCCTGCCGGTGTGGTAACCAAATGAGAATTGCCGGACGTATCCTGCAGGTTGCCCACCACGCACCCTGAACCCGTGCCGCCGTCACTCGGGGGTATATTGATCGTCAAAGTCACTCCCTCGAAATGTGAAAGGCTGAAGCTCGGATCAAACCATTCCACGAGCGACGCAGGAGTGCTCATTGAAGTTGGCTTAAACCACGTGGTAATGGTCAGGCCATTGCTGGAGCCCACATCCAGCGTGCTTGTCTGGGGAATGCTCACATCCGCATCCGTGCCGTTGAGCGAAAAAGCCTGGCCTACCTGGCCTGCCGCATAAGCCAGACTGCCTTCAGCAGTACCGTTGTTCGTGCCAGCAGAATCGAGCGTGTTTCCTTCGGCCCGCCAGAGCGAAAGGGCGTCGGTCGGCGGAGGCGTGCCCCCGGCAAGCGTCACCCAACCACCACCCGAACTGGCAGCGGCCAAAGTATGCATCGACTCGATCACAATATTCACCGCATCCGCTTCTTCCGATTGCGAAAAATCCGCGCTGTAACCAATGGCACGAACCGTTGCATTGTTAGTGACGGCGAACGGCCCTGAATAAAGAGTCGATGTGAAACTCGGGGTGGAACCATCCAGAGTGTAATAAACCGAACCGCTGGGAAACGCTGACCGAACCGTCAACAAGGGCGCCGTGGCAAACGCATAAGTTCCGTTCGTCAACAATTGGCTTCCCGCATATAATTCCACGGATTTTATGCGCAACACCGCCGGTGGCGAGCTCGTGACCGTATTGGCGGGATTACTGACCACAACCGTGTAGGAGCCGGCATTCGAAAAAGCCACTGAACTAAACGAAAGGCTGGGACCCGTAGCCCCAGGAAGATTCGTGCCGTTGAATTGCCACGCGTAAGAAAACGGCGGTGTTCCTGCCGCAGCGACATTCAGAATCACGCTATCGCCCAGAAACGCTGTCGTGGAAGCCGGCGGTTTTATAAATGGACCCACCGGCGCGGCATCCCTATCGATTCGGGCAATCGTATCATCGCTAAACTGGACAAACCTGTTGTTGCTGGAGTCAACCACCCCGGCAATCGCTGGGGAGCCGTAATTCGTGGTCCAAATCTGAACGCCATTCCCATCATATTTGGAGAAAGTGCCATCCGTGCCTGCAAGGTAAATATTGCCTCCGGCATCACTGTTCAAAATCCATTGCTCCACGCTTCCAATGGCTTGTGTCCAAATGATACCACCGCCAATGGAAGCCTTTCCCAGGATTGGTTGAAAGGTGGTGGTATCCAGGCCAGCCAGATAAAATTCGTTCCCGGCGCTCAAGACGGGTTCACCGTTCACTGCCAAAGCAGAGCTGTAAAATTCCAAGGGAGCCGTGAAAGCTACGGTCCCGGACGTGGTGAAATAACCTCGCGGAAGCCCTTGATCCAAAACCCGGTATTCGGAAAAAACCGCATTCGTTCCAGTAAACGCGCTTAGTTTCACCGGACCGTACTCGTCAAAACCGCCCGGAACCTCCGTTTGCCAAAGAACGCTGCCGCTCGATGAGTATTGAGCAATTTGTGCATCCCTGAACGTTTGATCCACTGCAACACTCAAAGAGCCGTCAGAATTCAAAACCAGGTCACTTACGAAATTGCTGTATCCTTGCATTCCGAAATTCGTCGCCCATAAGAGCGTCCCATTTGGCGCATACTTGGCGAGGAAACAGGTCGGATACCCAGGCGCCCATTGGGCAGGGTGGTAGTTAATGTCATTCATCCAACCGCCGGCGAGAGTGACCCCTCCAAAATCATTCGTGCCATCGAAATTGCCAGCAAAATAAAAATTCCCCGCCGAGTCCCGTTTCGCCAATCCCGGCGCGAGGCTGCCCACGGGACAAATCGCGTTTGTTTGAACCGGAACACCGCTGCTGTTCAATACGACCACCGTCCCATTCGTATTCGCATAAACATTCGTTTGATCGTCCACCGCGAACACGCTGGCACCGACATTCGCGCTCCAAAGCAACGCCGGGGCCTGCTGTGCACTCGCGGCGTAATTGGCAACTAATCCGACGACAACCAGCGCAAATACGTGCGCGCTCCGACGCCATAGATGGATAGAGTTCATGGTAGATAAAAAGCTGAGTTCGCTCCTAATAACGGGGTATCTTCCTAACATACGTTCTCCTGAATGGGCTTTGTACCCAATTCCCAGCCCCTTGGCAATCAAAATCTTACGTCACTTATTGACGAAGCCCGCGCAACCCTTAGTTTGGATGCGATGAAACACTTCCAAGCCATCGCCGCCATGTCTCTCAATCGCGTGATTGGCTCGAAAAATAAAATCCCCTGGCATCTGCCCGACGATTTCAAGTGGTTCAAACAACTTACCACCGGCAATATCATCGTGATGGGCCGGAAAACGTTTGAGTCCATCGGCAAACCGCTCCCGAACCGCGAGACCCTCGTCCTGAGCCGCTCGCAATTTTCCTATCCCGGCGTGCGGACCATTTCCGATTTGCGCGAAATCGATCTCGCCGCCGAATCGCGCAACGTGTTCATCTGCGGCGGCGCGCAAGTCTACGCGCAAGCACTCCCGCTCTGTTCCGACCTCTATCTCACCCTCGTCAAACGCGAAGTAGACGGCGACGCCTTCTTTCCCGCCTTCGAAGACCGTTTCGAACTCGCCGAAGAAATCCGCGACACACCCGAATTCAAAATCCTGCACTACGTCGCCCGCCCCGCGTAGCGGCGCCTCGGCCGAGCGCCGCCATCTTTTGAGCAGCCACCACAGGCAAACCCAACTTTAAACTTTGACCTGCGCGAACGCCCCCTAAACTGCTCGGGTGTCAAAAATGTTGAAATCGTCCGGCGCCCTCGCCGGCGCCACTCTCGCCAGCCGCATCCTCGGTTTGGCGCGTGACACCGTCTATTCGAATTTCATGGGCACCACCGCGGTCGCCAGCGCCTTCATGCTCGCGTTTCAGGTTCCGAATCTGTTCCGCCGCTTGCTCGGTGAAGGCGCCCTGTCCGCCGCCTTCATTCCCATTTTCAAACGCAAGGAGGTCCACGAAGGCGAAAAGGAAATGTGGCGCGCCGCCAATGCCGTCCTGTCCGGCCTGTTCGTTTCCGCGTCCATCGTCAGTGCCCTAGCCATGATTGGCATTTCCGTCGCGCTCGCCTTCCACGCCTTCCGGCCGGATACGGAGCTCATGCTCCAATTGCTCCGCATCATGTTCCCCTACACGCTCCTGGTCTGCCTCGCCGCCGCCCTCATTGGCATGGCCAATGCGCGCAACCAATTTTTCATTCCCGCACTCGGTGCGACCGCGCTCAACGTCGTCATGATCGCCAGCGTCTGGTTCCTCGCGCCGCACGTGGGCAAGACCCTCGACAAACAGATTTTCGCGCTCGCGATCGGCGTGCTCGTGGCCGGCGTCGCGCAGGCCGGATTTCAACTGCCGGGTTTATATCGCGAAGGATTTCGTTTCCAATGGGTGCCGCCTTGGCGCGATGCCACCGTCCGCGAAGTCGTCCGCCAAATGGCTCCGGCCTCCATCGGCGTCGCCGCGTTCCAAATCAACATCCTCGTCACGCAAGCCTTTTCGTTCTGGTTCGAAAAACACATCGTCGCCATTTTCTATTTCGCCACGCGCCTCATGGAATTTCCGCAAGGCATGTTCGGCATCTCGCTCGCCACATATTTGCTACCCACGCTTTCAGGGCTGGCGTCGCAAAAAAACTACCCCGAATTCCGCTCCACGCTCAAGCAAGGCATCGGCTATCTCGCGTTCGTGAACTTCCTCGCGGGCGCCATGGCCTTTGCGCTGGCGCAACCAATCGTGCGCCTGATCTTTCAACATGGCAAATTCAGCCCCGGCGACACCGTCCGCGTCGCGGGCGTTTTGATGGCGCTGGCGCCGGGATTATTCTTTTTTTCCGCCGTCAACATTCTCGCCCGCGCGTTCTACGCGCTGCACGACGTCAAAACGCCGATGAAAATCAGCATCTTTTGCCTCTGCGTAAACCTGATGTTCGCGCTCGTCCTGGTGTGGCGCTTTCGCGAAATCGGCCTGGGCGCCGCCAACACCATCAGCGGCATTTGCAACGCCAGCCTGTTGCTGTTCGCCTTGCGGAAAAAACTGGCGCGGCTCGAAATGTCCGGCTTGCGCAAGCACCTCGCCACCCTTTTTGGCAGCGCGATTCTGTCCGGCGTCGTGGCATGGTTCGCCTGGAAAGCCTTCGACCACCACTTCGGGCACGTAAAATTCACTGCCCGCCTCGGCGGAGTGTTCGTCCCCATGATCCTCGGCTGCGGAGTGTGTATTGCAGTGGCACTATTGTTCCGCGTCCCCTACGCGAAAGACATTTTCACCCTGATCACCCTGAAACTGCGCCCCGCCAAACCCGCCCCGCCGGCTTGAAACTCACGGCATGTTGGTCCTTGGAATTTGGAGCTTCTTGGAACTTGGAACTTGGAACTTGGAACTTGGGATTGGGAATTTCGACACTTCGCGTCGCCGCCTTGACACTCCGAAGTTCGCTGATATGCTCCCGCGTTCCGATTTTTGGGTATTTCCCGAATTCGTTAATGGCGCTATAGGGGCGCCTCAAGACAATAGATTTTATGAAACGACAGTATCAACCGTCCAAACGTCGCCGGGTCCGGCAGCATGGCTTCCTGGCGCGCAAAAGCACGAAAGGTGGCCGCGCCACGTTGCGCAACCGCCGCCGCCAGGGCCGCAAACGCCTGACCCCCGTCTGAGGGCCATGCCCGCCGGGCCGCCCAGGCTGAAGTTCAGCGCCGCCATGCGCATCAAGCAGGGGCGCGATTTCTCCCGCGTGCGACAGGAAGGCCAGCGGCTGGTCCACGGCTGCCTGATCGCCAATTGGCGCCCATTGCCGGGGGATTCGAACCCTCGACTGGGCGTCGTCACCAGCGGGAAAATCGGCAACGCCGTGATTCGCAATCGCGCACGCAGGCTCCTGCGGGAAGCTTTTCGCAGGCATCAACACGACTTCACCCAGCCACTCGACCTGGTGCTCGTCGCGCGCGCCTCGATCGTGGGAAAAGACTTCGCCGCCGTGGAAAAGGACTTTTTGACAGCCCTGCGCAAAGCGGGAGTGTTATCTAAATAAATGAAGAAGGCAGAATGCAGAATGCAGAATTCGCCGACGGCGCAGTCGAACGCCGCGTTTCTTCATTCTGCATTCTTCCTTCTGCCTTGGCTGGCCCGCCGCGCTCTTGTTCTGATCGTACGCGTTTACCAACTGGCCCTCTCCCCGGCCAAAAACCTCCTGCTCGGCCCGTCCTCCCGTTGCCGTTTTGAACCAAGCTGCTCGCAATACGCCATTGAAGCCGTGAAAATCCACGGCGCCCTCGGCGGCGGCTGGCTCGCGGCCAAACGCATTTGCCGCTGTCACCCCTGGGGAAAATGGGGCAAGGACCCGGTGCCCCCAATTAAGCCTAAAAGTCCACCTGCCGACCTTCGGATTTCGGACTTCGGATCTCGGATTTAATTCTCATGGATCGCAAATCAATCCTCGGCGTCGTCGGCTGCATCATCGCATTTGTCATTTGGCAGTTCGTCATCGTGCCCAAATATTGGCCCCCCAAACCGATGCCGCTCGCGACAAACACCGCCACAAACGGAGTCGCCCAAGGCCCCCGGACGAACGGCGTCAACGCCACTCAGCAACCGGAGCAAGCAACCCAAACCGCCGCCGCCACGCCCGCTCCCGCCACCCAGTTGATGGTGAACACCAACATCCCGGAGCAACTCCTCGTCATCACCAACGAAAATGCGCGCTACACGTTCAGTTCCTGGGGTGGTGGCCTGAAGCAAATCGAATTGGTCAATTTCCCCGAAACCGTCCCCTCTTGGCGCAATCGCCGAGCCAAAGCCGGCGGCGTCGCCACCCTCAATTCCTACACCCCCTCGCCCACGCTCTCCATCCTCGGCGAAAGCGGCCTTGAAGGCGATGGCATCTTCACCTTGACCCGCACCGCCAACGGTGTTCGCGCTGAAAAGACCCTGACCAACGGCCTCACCATCGTAAAGCAATTTTCCCTCGCCACGAACTTCCTCGTCGATGCCACCGTTTCACTGCAAAACCATTCCGCGAAGCCGCTCTCGCTCTCTCAGCAGGAATGGACCATCGGCACGGCCACGCCCATGAGCGAGGACGATCGCGGGACTTATTACATCGGCTTGATTTGGTCCGATGTAAAAACGCACAGCGTCAACGGCTCGTCGTATTTCTCCTCGCACCGTTTCGGCTGCGTGCCTCGCATACCGCCGACCGAATATCTCGTGAACGCGACCAATATTTCCTGGGCCGCCGTCCACAACCAATATTTCGCGCTGGCCGTCATTCCGCACGACACCCCGTCCGGCATCGTCATGCGCCAGGTGGATTTGCCCCGGCCCGCAGACGAAGAAATGCCGATGTATTCCTCCAACGGCTACACCGCCGCCCTCATTTATCCGGCCATGACGCTGTCCACCAACAAGGCCGTCGAACGCCAATTCGTCATCTATGCCGGCCCCAAGGAATATCACCTCCTCGCCCGGGTCGCCTCCGCGCTGAACAACAATCTCGATTCGATCATGGACTTCGGATTCTTCGCGTTCTTCGCCAAAGCGCTGCTCCTCGCGATGAATTTCCTCCACAACGCCCTCTGGGTTCCCTACGGCTGGGGCATCGTCGTCCTCACCATCATTTTGCGCGTCATGTTCTGGCCGCTCACCGCCGCCGGCACTCGCTCCATGAAACGGATGCAGGCCCTTCAGCCGCAGGTCAACGCCCTCAAGGAAAAATACAAAGATGACCCGATGAAGTTGCAGAAAAAGCAAATGGAGCTTTGGAAGGAACACAAAATCAATCCCCTGGGCAGTTGCTTGCCGGCCCTCGTCCAATGGCCGGTCTTCTTCGGCTTCTATCGCATGATCCGTTACGCCATCGAACTGCGCGGCGCGCATTTCCTGTGGGTCACCGATTTGTCCAAGCCCGACACCCTGTTCCTGATTCCCGGCACCAGCGTCCCCTTCAACTTGCTCCCGCTCCTGATGGGCGGCGTCATGGTCTGGCAGGCGCACCTCACCCCGGCATCCCCCAGCATGGACGCCTCCCAGCAAAAGATGATGCGCTACATGCCCGCGCTGTTCCTGCTGCTCCTGTATAACTATTCCTCCGGCATGGCCCTCTACATGTTTGTCAGCACGCTGCTTGGCGTGGTTCAGACCAAAATGACCAAAACCAATGCCCCCGCGCCGGCCACTCCTGCCTTGACGCCGCCGCCAAAAAAGAAGAAATAAACGCAGCGCAACGCAACGACTCTCAACTTTCAACCCTAAACTATCAACTTCCCCAAATGGCCGCCCAACCCAAAGCCACGCTGGAGAAACTCATGGAACTGCTCGGCTTCACCGCCACGGTGGAAGAGCACGGCATGGAAGACGGCGTCCTGCTCGACGTCAAAACCGAAGACTCCGGCCGCCTCATCGGCCGCCAGGGCCAGACCCTCGCCGATTTGCAATACATCGCCAATCGCCTCCTCTTCCAGCAGGACCCCGCCGCGCCGAAAATCATGGTCGACGTCGGCGGCTACCGCGCCCAGGCCCGCGACGCCCTCGTGAAGAAAGCCAAGGACGCCGCCGAAAAAGTCCGCCGTTGGGGCGACGTCGTCGAACTCGAGCCCATGACCGCCTTTGACCGCCGCATCATCCATCAAGCATTGAAAGACGACCCCGGCGTCGAAACCACCAGCGTCGAAGTCGAAGGCACCGAGAAAAAAGCCATCCTGCTCCGCCCGAAGCATTGATTTCATAGTGGCACTGGCGTCTCGCCCGTGAGTCCGATTTCAATGGAGGGCCGAGACTCCGTCGAGCCCTGACTTTCCGCGCCGGACGTCCGCCTCCGACACCTGTGTAGCGTAAAAACCTCCCCGGGCCCCCCAACCTGACGCACTACTCAATCGTAAATCGTAAATCGCCAATCGTAAATCACTGGAGCACATGCCCCGGAATCGAACACGTCGGCGCCTTATCCACCGCATTCAACGAATACCGCCCGCCGCCCGGACACTGCGGAAAAATCGCATCCGTACCCAAATAAGGCAACAAGTCCTGCGGCGTCGGCACCGCATCCGGCGACTTCTGATGCTCCAACGCCCACTGCTGCTTGGCCCCATCGATCTTTCGCAAATTATTGATGCAATTGCTCACCACCGCCTCCTGCTGCTTCATCTGCAGGATTCTCTGCTCCGCGATGGAAGTCGCCGTTTGATTCGCGCGCGCCTGCTCCCGCAGCATGTCCTCTCGCGTACGATCCGCCTGCGATTGTGCCATCGCCAGTTGTTTTTGGAGCAGCGCCTTGTCATCCGTCAATTGCTTCACCTGGCCCCGCAATCGCAACAGCTCATCATTGTTCTTGTGCATCGAAGCGACATCATCCGCCTGCGACGCCGCCTGCTTTTGCAAATCATCCACCTGGCCACGCAGCGTATCCACCTGCTGCACCTGCGCCCGCAACTTGGTCAACTCGGCATCCTTGCCGGCATTGGAAAAATAAAGCGAAGCGGCGCCCGCGGCGAACGCCACGGCAAGAACCCACGGCAAAATCATTTTCATGGCAGTATTGTTTTCCCCTTTTTCCCCCCACCCGTCAAAACAAAACCGCCGCCTCCGGGAGCGCGCGTCTCGCGTGCTATCGACGGCGGGACGCCGTCGATTTCGTCCAACCATCTTTTTCCCAATTTGTGAGAAAAGCTTGTGATCCGAAGTTCGCCGCGATACACCGCAAATCCCACGCCGAAGGCGTACGTTCCCTTTTCTGCATTCCACATTCTGCCCCCTCATTTCTTCTCGAGCGTTTTCGCATTCACATCCTTCCCCAAAGGCCCCAGTACCACCGGAATCGGGCTGTGGCGAACCGTTTCGCCCGGATCTACCCAATGATCCGACAAATAAATATCCACGAACCGCGCCGCACGATAATCCTGCATCTGCGTCATCCCCTCCAATTCGGGAACAAACGCCGTGAACGAATCATCCCGCTCCGCCTTGTCCACCGCGATATCATATCTCTCCAGCACCGCTGGCTTGCCACCTGTGTACTCCATTGACCAGTAATAGCGTCTCATTTGGTACTTGGTTACCACCGTCACGCCGCCAATGTTAGTCACTTCCATCGGCAGAATATCGCAATAAGGATCGGTGGAAAATTTTCCCGTACGTCCATCCTTCTGGGATAACGCCATCTCAATCGGTCCCAAGCGGACGTCGGTATTGTTTCCAAAAACATGCAAGAGCGCAGTTTCAGCCGGCATTGCCGGATGCACGGGATTTACCCTAGGATTTACAAAATCAGGCATCGGACCATCGCCCGCCTCCGCCAGCGAACTGCAAAAGCCCCACCAAAGCGGTGCCATAAACATGTTAAAAGCCTTCATCGTGCCCGGATAAATCGAGGCCGCACCGTGAGATTTTACCAGATTGTTTGGCAGCCCGCTCCCGCCCGCCACATCGGGCACATACACGTAAATATCCGTGCCATCGGAGGTTACAATACTCACGCTGCCCGGCAGGTTGGTTTCCGCCGATGACAGCCGAACCGCCCACTGCGCCCCTTTCCGCCACAGTTCGAAACGCTCTCCATTTAGAAATTCACCGAAGTTGGTTCGAGTGATGTTCCCGTTTTGATCGAATTGATACTCCGTCACCGTGCCCTCCAAATGCATCCCCGGCATTTTCGCATCGCTCGCCAAAACCCTGGAAGCAATCGGCACCGCCGCCCCCACCACCACCAAACCCGCCGCGCCATAAACCAACGCCAGCTTCAACTTCTCCCACAACATCAATTTCAACGTCCCCGCCACCACCCCGCCCTTCGCCACCACCGCAATCCTCCCCACCAGCCCCACCGGCGCCGCCTGCACGCTCTTCGACGTCATCATCCCCGCGATCATCGCCCCCGTCAGCACCACCCCGCGCTTGCTGAAAAATTTCCGCAACCGCTCCAGCCCGTGATAGACCCTCTTCTTCGCCGCGTTCTCGCTGATGCCGCAAACACTCCCCACCTCCTGCATCGATTTCCCCTCGAAAAACCGCATCACAATCGCCTCGCGATCCCCGCCATTCAAACCATCCATCGCATCATCCAGCATCGGCGCAATCTGCGCCCACGCATCATTTTCAATCTCATTAGCCGGCGATTGCATGAAACTCTCCTTTTCACGCCGCATGCGGCGCGCCTCAGACCGGATCAAGTTCGCCGCCGCCAGGCCAGTCGCGCGATACAGCCAGCCCGACAACACCACCTTCGGGCTGAGCCCCGCCGCCTTGCGCGCCAGCACCACAAACACCGCCTGTGTGATCTCCTCGGCCTGCACATGATTGCCCACCCGGCGCAATGCCGCCGAATAAACCAGGTTCACATGCTTCCCGAGCAACTCGCTGAACGCGTCCTCGGAGCCGGTCTCGACATATTGCCGCAGCAACGCTCTATCATCCGTAGTCTGCATTTACAGATAAATGTCCGCCGCGGCAAAAAAGTGCCAAAGAAAACAAGAATAAGAAATCCGCAACTGCCCGACTCGAACCCCAAAGGGCTCCGACGAGGTTGTGGCCGACGAAATCGCCTCGCTTCCGAATGCCACCCCTTTTTAAACACACCTTTCCCAATCACTTGCCCCATTCTTCATTCCGCGTTCTTCATTCTGCCTTCCTCAACACCTCCGCCACCCGCTTCGCCTCTCCGTTGTCCCGACACTTCAACGTCAACCCAACACCATGGTAAGTCCCCAAAAGAAAGTCCGCCGTCCATTAAATTTCCGTTTGCATCGCGGATCTGCACCTGGTTGCCATAATTCTCATACGCCAGTTTCTTCACCTCTTCCTTGCTCTTGCCGATCAACTCCAGAAAAACGAAATTTTGATGGTATTTATCATCCGCCACCTTGACCGACTTCGCATCCACGTCCGGCGCCGCCAACACCAGCGGCACCCGCCCCGGCCCATCCACCTTCAACTGAAACCTGGACCGCGACACCACCTCATCCCCGCGTTTTACCACTACCACGCACGCAGCCGCCCCGCTCTCATTCGGATACGGCCACGTGACATCCACCGACACATTTTCCTTCGTCTTGTAATCCGAATCACCCCGCTTGGGCCCAACATAAAAACTGGCCGCCACACCCGGCATGGATTGAATCCTCGGCCGCGAAATCATCCGTTCGGTCGCGGTTCCATTGTGCTCCGTCAACTCCGAAATCTTCGCCTCCACGAAATAATACCCATCTTCCTTGTGCAACGACATCGTCGCCTCGGTCGAATAACTCGCCGCCATGATCGACTGGATAATCCCCAGGAAAACCGCAATGAACACCAGGATGCTCTTTTGCATAGATGAACCATTAAACATCATCCCCCGCCCAAAAGTTGCGCCCTTCAATAGTGGCAAGGGCGTCTCGCCCGTGAGTTCCCGCTCCGACCGGAGCGCCGATCTCCTGATCGGCGCGAACGAGCATTTTTCACAGATACGCAACTGCTCGAAATGATTCGAAGAAGTTCATCGGATAACCACGCCACTGTTCCACCCCAGGTTTTGACTGAATTTACAATGCAAAACAGGATTGCCGAGACACCCCGCTTGACCTACTTTCAGCGCAGTTGCGCGAGTAGCTCAATTGGATAGAGCGTCGGCCTCCGGAGCCGAAGGTTGTGGGTTCGACCCCCGCCTCGCGCACCACTTAATTTTTCGTAGAACTTCCAAAACACTCAATAAAACCAGTGGGTCTTTGCGCAATCCGTTTTACCGTCGGCCTCTCACGTGTTGGAATTTGGGTCAAATCACCGTCGAAACCAGAACAGAAACCAGAACAACGGCGGTGGAACTGAAGGAATGAGGAAAGGACGGTCTGGCTTTGCGTTTTAGGAGGATTGGGGAATCACACGGTTTGGGGAGGAAAACACGCCCCAGACCGTCTGGCGCAAGGAACGATGGTTGACCATTTCCGCTTCGTTCCTGAATGAAGTGGCTGGGATAATGAGACAAGGCTCAGCGGTAACGAGCCAGAATACAATAGCGACCTTTGGACGCGAGGGCGGGGCTGTTACCGCCAGTCCTGTTGCTTGACCCTTCGTTGCGCTAAGAGCATAATCCAAAGAGAGGACGACATGAACGGCGACATTGCGATAGCGAAAGCGGTTCGGAATCAATATGCGAACCGATGGTCGCATAAACACTCTTAGGCGACTTTTACTCTTTTGTATGGCTCAAGTCTGTGGAGGTTCATCTTATGACAACCTGTGGGACCGCCAGCACGGAACCGCTCTCGGTTTGCTCCGGAAGGCGGCGGATTTGTGGGGGACTGGTGGCCCTGACGAGGTTCCCTTAGATGCCCTAATTGGCGTTTTACTGCGCATCTATCTGTCCAAGTGGCCCGAGTTTGGCGGAATCATTCGAGAGACTCGCGACCTTGATTCGTGGCTTCGGTTGGTTACAACTGCACACGAAGAATTGTCGAGCCTCCACCCAGGCGCTGATGTTTCAGTGCTTGGCCACCTTGAAGCCGAATTGGCATTTGCTGCCAGGCAGTGGTCACTCGGAGACCCTGAAGTCCCTCCGACAGCGCACGCCGTCAATGCTATCGAGCACATTTTGTTTTCCAGTAGGTTGACTCGTCGTCCGCCGAGTGCAAAGATGCCGACGAGTTTGTTGCACCATGAATCGCCACCGTCCGTCGCCTAAATCGCTCCGGCCAACGCAGGTCGGCGCTCTGAGTTCATCGAGAATCCACAAAGAAAGGCGACGTGAACGGCGACATTGCGATAGTGAAGCGCTTCGGAATCATTATGCGAACCGATGGCCGCATAAACACTGTTAGGCATGTGTATGCGCTCTGAACAGATACAGCTTCTAGATTTGATTTCAGCCGCTTTTCCGGTTGGCGCAACACACGCAGTTCTGTCTCTCAGGCAGGGTGACGAGATTGATTCGCATGAGACCCCGACGCCAGACGATTTGCCCGTGGATTGGCGTCTTGTTTCAGAGCGAGAGTTGGACGAGCATCAGTGGGGTTTCACGCACCTCGATGCCGAGTCTTGGCGTTTTTATTTGCCAGCTTTTTTGGCGTATTCTGTTCGGCATTTTTCACGCGGCGAGTCTCTCGTGATTGCAGCTTGTCTTAGTAATCTTCGGCCACCGGATAGAGTTCCATCGCGTTTCGCCACACTCACGGAGAGACAGCGGCAGGCCGTGGTGAGCGTTTTGGAGTTTTTGGCCTTTGGTTGCAAGTCAGATTTTACAGCTGACGCGTGCCAAGTTTTAGAGGAGTATTGGATTGAGCACCCGCTTTACCCAGATACCTAAAAAGTCGTTAGGCCACTTCTCACTTATGTCCGACACCTTGGTCACACCATTTTATGAGCGCGAAGACGGGAGAGGTCCAGCACCCCGGCAAGGTACAGCCAGCCTTCGGCTGTCTCGATGTAGGTAATGTCAGCCACCCAGACTTGATTGGAACGGCTTGGCTTGGACATCTCCGCCAGACCGTTGGGTGCGATTGGATGGTCATGGTTGCTGTCGGTTGTGCGCACGCGGTATCGCCGCCGCTGGCGGCCGCATATCCTCTCCTGTCGCATCAGCCTGGCGATCCGGTTGCGCCCATGCCGCTTGCCTTGTCGAATCAGGCTGGCTTGGATGCGCGGAGAACCATAGGTCTGCCGGCTTTCAAGGTGGATCCGCACGATGTCGGCCTTGAGATCCTGGTTGCTTTTCGCCCGCTGGGACGGGTTGTCCTGTCGTCTTTTCCAGTCTTAATAGCCGCTGGCGCTGACGTCAAAGCACTCGCACAAAAAGCGGATGGGATGCTCTGTTTTCATCGCGTCGATCCGCTGATACCGTTGCCCGGGCTGTCGGAGAGGATGCCCAATGTTTTTTTTAAAACCTCCCGTTGCTGACGCAATTGGGCGTTTTCACGCCGCAGCGCAGCCAGTTCAGCCTCCATCTCCGGCTGGGACAACGGTTTCTGGGAAGAAGGGCCGAACTCCTTCTTCCAAGCATAGAGGAGGTTCTCGTTAATACCCAACTCCTCGGCTACTTCCCGGGCCGAACGGTTCCCGTCCAGCCAGAGGCTCACGGCATGACATTTAAACTGCGCATCGTACTTGCGATACTTCTTCTTGCTGACTTCACTCATCGGATGAACTTTCACGTTTCCCCACTTCTGAGTGTTCGTCAATTCGAAGCAACCTCAGCACGCTATCGTCCATGTATGAAAAGCTTCGCATCTGGAACTTTGATTCCGTTTCCTTCCCACCAAAATCGTTCTTTGGGGCCGAAATCAGTCACAAGATCGAGCGTGCTTCCGCGAACTGCTGTTAGGTAACGTTTCGATCTTTTGCTGTAACCACCTGTCATCATTTTTTCGCCATCGGAGGAATACCAGGACTTCTTTGGGACAGTTTTAAAATGGGGATCGAAATGGTAGCTGACGACCTTCAACCCTTCTAACCAGTAATACACGCGGCCAAAATAGGCGGCGTGAATCCATTTTTCTCAAAGTCGCGGTACGTAGCGCACGGAATCGAGTGTCGGCGTCCATTGCAACAACCATAAAATATAAATTCCTTTTCGCGCGTATGCGATTGTCCGTTGCAGAATCGTTTCCAGCGAAAGGGAACTGATCTGCACTTCAATGGCGACCGGCACGCCGTTTATGTATGCGCTCACATCGGGCCGCACTTCTCCGAGCGGACGTTCCAGCGCCGCACTACGGACACCGGGGGCTTTTTGAAGCGCTTCAAAATCTCCCTTTTACAACGCCGGTGAAGATCGCTTTCACCTGTCGCGCATTTGCACGCAATCGGATTCGCGTGGGCGAAATGATTGATGTTGCGGCGACCCGATTTGAGAATGACTTCCTCATTGCATTGGAGACACGCGAAGGGACCGTTTCGTTTCGCTTCCATGTATGCGGTCACGGTCTGACCATCTGATTTGCGTCTGGCGGAAAGCATCGGTAGGACGGTGCTAATTTTAACACATCATCCGTCCCCAATGAACGGTTGTTTCCCTCGTGATATAATTTGCACGGAGAAATGGTCTTCCAGTAGCAACGGGCGCGCGTCGTGTCCGGTGCGTTTCAGTTTAAAACAAACCCAAAGCGCAGAAAGGACAATTGTGATTCCGAATTACGCGGTAGGCGCGACTCAGAGTGTCCGCCTCAAAGATCAGCCTGTCAGTGAACGCCCACGTGAGCGGCTCATCGCACACGGGCCCCGTGCTCTGAGCCCTGCCGAATTGCTCGCGATTTTGGTTCGAACCGGATTGCAAGGGCGGAACGCGGTTGAAATTGGAAAGGACCTGATTCAAAAATTCGGTTCTTTAAGTGCCCTGGCTCGTGCCTCGGTCGATAGCCTTTGCAGTATTCGGGGCGTAGGCCGCGACAAAGCGGTAACGCTTGTGGCGGCATTCACGCTGGCAGCCAAGATGGCGGAAGAACTCCAATGGGAATCGCCCGTGCTCGATAATCCAGAGGTGGTCGCCAAACTTGTGCGGGATCAAAACCGCTCAAAGTCCGTTGAATCCTTCCAGATCTTGCTCGTGAACACGAGGCGTCGGCTGATCCGAATTGATGAAGTATCGCAGGGTACGCTCGATACGATTCTCGTGCATGCACGCGAGGTGTTCAAATCTGCGATTGCTGCCAATGCTGCCGCTGTCGTGCTGGTGCACAATCACCCGAGCGGTGACCCGACGCCGAGCGAGGCGGATATCAAGGTCACACGGGATTTGATTCGGGCCGGCCAATTATTAAAGATCGAAATTCTCGATCACGTCATCGTCGGCCGGGCCACGGCCGAGCGTACGAAGGACTATGCGTCGTTGCGTGAGTTGGGACATTTTTATGTCTGACTCAAATGCAAACCGACTGAACACGCGTTTGGTCGGCTTTTTGACTCGTTAACAGCAGATCTGTTATTTGCGCTTTCGAACAATCTCCGCAAGCTGCGGTTTAACGTCGCTGGCATATCCCGCGAATAGCTTCTCTAAGGCGATAAAACGCGCCCGAATCTCATCCGTTTCTTTGAAGTGACGGCTGAGCGCTATCCCAAGACGAAACATTGGCCCTCGAACATCGCCGAAATACATCTCAAGTTCTTTGAGAGTGTTACGGTCAAGTTTAGCTTTCTTTGGCATGAGCGAAAATAATCCGGTCCTAGAGCCATGTGAAAGTGCAAAACGGCAACCGCTGCGCATCGCGACAGCGAATTAAATGTACACTGGCGGATCGCCGGTGTTCTTAAGCCCCCTTGGGGGAGGTTAAACCGAAACCGATGGCAAGGGGGCTGAGGGGGGTTCGGGGCAGTCCGTCCCCCCCCCCACCCCCGCGGTAGCCAAGCACGAAAAAACCCCGCCGCGCGGGCGGGGTCTTTCCGGCTGACTTAATCAGCGATGTCGCGGTGAAGCTGCTCCACATCATCGTGGATTTGCTGCTCCGCGCCCGCAATCCGGTCCTCAAGGCCGGCAAACCGGCTGTAGAGGCGGGATTCGGCGGCATCGATACGTTCCTCCAACCGCTCGAACGAGCGGGAAAGGGAGACGGCGATGTCATCGGAGCATTTGTAGACGACACGCTCGATGACTTCGATATCCTTTTGGTCTAAGGCCATGATAATATAATTAGGGGCTGATAATCAGAAGCTGGCGATGATAAGCACTGGCTCGCCGGTCTCATGTTCCTTGCGCTCGCACAGCGAGACGAACTCTCGGAAGCTCTGCTTCACTTCCTCAATCTGCGATTTGGACGCAGTGTAGAGCTTCCACTCGCTCTTCGGCGAGGACGAGCGCGTGGGGCAGGCGCTCGTGCAGGACGGAGGCTGGAATCTGCGCGCTTCCTGTGCGGAACGCCTCGGCGCAGAGGAACATGGTCGCGTAGGGGCCGCCGTGATATGCTTCACGGAGATACCCTTCGTTGCCCGCCATCGCTGAGAGCCACTGCGAAGTCTGCTGACGGCGTTCCCCGACGCTCTGGCCTTTCCACATGGCGTATATGTCAATTCCCATGATAGGTGAATTGGCTGATAATCGAAGACCGATGACTACTCGGCCTTTTTCCCGAACGTGCCGCGGCGGCGGCTCTCTCCCTGGCGCTTCACCGTCTCGCCCTTCTAGCCGGCGGTGATGCCGTTGCGGTAGCTTTCGAGCAGCTTCTCGCAGACCCAGCGGACGACTGTTGCGTCATCCTCCGAACCGTTGAGTTTCTTCAAAAACTCCGCTTCGAATTCCTTGATGTAACTCATGGAAGTTTTACGCTTGGCTGATAAATCGACCTTTGCGCTGGGCGTTCGTGAGTCCGCCCGCACTCTCGGAATGGCATCCGTAGTCAAGGCGTGACGAGCGGTGGAACGCCTTCGACCGGGGAGAAAGCGGAGCGAATGCGGAGCTTTCGGGGGCTGGAACGACCTTGACCGGATGGTAGAATGGAGAGAGGGCGGCGGCGAAACGAACACTGTTGATGCGACCGCGATTCTGCGACTTGCGACGCGGGGGGGGGACGGACTCAAATTAACGGTACGGAGCGGAGCGGAGTTCGACGGGGGATAATAATTAGCATGAGGCGATCAGCCGAATTCCATGGGGACAAAAACACTATTAGTTGAACAAGGTGTGGGACAATATCCGAATGTGAAACAATCCGATGCTTGCAATCAATTCGGGATGGAATAGCATCACCTCCATGACGTCCAAGCTAGACTATTCTCGTGCTACAAATTGGGCATGTAAAGTATTGCTAATATATTTTGTGCTATTTGGCTTTTTTGACTCATTGACATTCGGGGCGGAGTCCTTTGAAATCAAAATTGTCCGACAGCAAATCAAGACCTTCGCAGGACAGAGTCCTGGAAATGACCACCTTGTTTCCGGTCCAATTTCAATCAACGGTCAAATCATTGGAATGGCTTATGAAAATCTCGCGAAAATGATACCGCCGGGCCGATTCAATGGAGCCTTGCGTTATCACTCGGGACACAATTTTGTTCAAAATCCTTTGGAGCATTGGCCCATGAAGGTGACTTCCTCGTTGAGATTACAGGCGTTCCAGGTAGAACTAACATTCTTTTTCACGGCGGCAATCAGCCGAAGAACAGCGAGGGATGCATTCTTTTGGGCGCGGTTGGAAAAGACCCCCTCACCGGAACTGCGGAAATAGGCCTGATCATCCGCTTCAAATAATGCGTGCGCTTTTTTATGGCACAAATACTCCAAACTCTACGCCAGATAAAAACATCACCATCGACATTGAGGACGAATTGGGCGTTGGAACGTGGGTAGGAACTACGAGATCAGGAACGGTAACGCTTTCCTTCCAAAAAGGCGGCACTGGGTCGGCTACTACCGTGATACCCAGACTCCCTTCACACCCTGTTCAAATCCGGTGGAGTAGACAAAACAACATTATCACAGAGAATGAGGGTCGTTATAGCACCACATTCACTTTAGAAGGTAACACACTCACGACCCAAGTGGGAGGTGTCGTTTATCGACGCCAATAAGCAATTGCAAAGACATAGCCCCGCATTTCAAACTCATTTCTGAGCCAAACCATGCACGTTAGAGAAATCGGCGCGCCGGCTGCGGCATCGGCGGTTCCTGTTGTACAGGTCCGGATATTTCGACTGATTTTTCCCGTTTCATTTCATAGACCTTGCAACCGAATTGCGTTCGTTTGAAAAGGGCAAAAATAGGAAAGAGCTCCCCGTTCTCTCCATTTTTCCTTTTGAATTTTGCGGGGCCGAAGCCGATTGGAAGAGGCTTCAACGCGTTTAGCTGGTTGTATGTGCCAAACACAAGGAGGAACGCTCCGGCATCTGCAAATGTTCTTAAATAGCCGGTCAATTTTTCGTGATCGGCATCCACGTCAAGCGTCTTCTTGTCGGATCTATGCCATTTAACTTCCAGTGCAAAATGAGGGCAGTGTCTTAATTTGAATTCCCTTTTACTTCTTGAGTCCAAGATGGAGCGGCAAACTGCCCAAAGTCTTACCGTCAACGCGCAGTTCGAAAAAATAATCCCCCGGTTTTTCTATCAATGCCCCAGTTCCGCCAGATACATTGCCCGGTTTTCCTATTTGCCAAACTTGAAACTGACAATGTGCCTTATTTTTATCTGGTGTTATGAATTCCTTGGAACACTCAAGCGGTTTGTTAGTCGTGGGATCGACTATTTTACGCAAGTCGGCATCAAACATGGAAATCTGAATAGTGTGCTTTCCGTACTCCTCGGCCAAAAACCTCACAGTCGCGACAATCGTGCACGTAACGGTGCCTGGAAATCTCAGTATGTCAACGGCATTGAATGGCTGAATTATGCTCCATACCATTTGCCCAGTTGGCGACTTCCCCATTACAAAATTATCGCATAAGATGTACATCTCAATTTGCATATTTTTTTGAGGTTTTGAAGTCTTTAATGAACAGCCTTTTGCCATTAATTCAACCGCAATTTGCATTGTCTCAGCAAGCAAATCTGGAAATTTAGGTAGGGTTCTACGGTGATTAAAAGTGGGGGGAGCGCAGGAATGAAACGCGCAGGCTCGGCAGCCTGCGACACAGCAGGCTGGGCAGCCTGCGCTACGGTGTGGTGCGGGCATTCCTTTCCACCGGTCCGTGATTCTCCCCGGCACGCAACTGAATGAACTGACCGAAATCAGGTTTGCTCGCTCTCGGTGCTTACCGGCTGACCTTCGCCCTTGAGCGCGGCCATGAGCGCGTGCCAGGAGAGGATGGCGCATTTCACGCGGGCGGGATATTTGTGCACGCCGGCGAATACTGCGAGCTTGCCGACGTCGCCATTCACGTTGCCGGACGTGACCATCTCGTGGACGAGATCGAACATTTTTTGAACTTCGGCCTTGGATTTGCCTTTCACGTTGTCCGTGAGCAACGAGGCGGAGGCTTTGGAAATGCAGCAGCCGGAGCCGACGAAGCTGGCGTCGGCGATTTTATCTCCTTCCATCGTGAGGAAGAGTTTCAATTGATCGCCGCAGAGCGGGTTGTGGCCCTGCGCGGAGCAAGTGGCCGCGGGCGCTTCGTGGAAATTGCGCGGATTCCGGCAGTGGTCCAGGATGACTTGCTGATAAAGGTCGTTTAGGTCGTCGAACATGGGGGAGGGTTAAATCCGAAATCCGAATCCCGAAATCCGAAAGAAGTCTGAGTGCCGAAGACCGAAGTTCGAAGCGACTGATTTTCTAAATCTTTCGGGCTTCGGAATTCGGGCCTCGGGTACCCTTCGGATTTCGGATTTCGGTATTCGGATTTTCATTGCGCCACATGCGGATTGGCTTCGATGCGGTCCCAGACGACTTTGTTCAGCTCTTCGCGGGCGCCTTCGCATTGGATGCGGTCGATGATTTCGCCGGCGAAGGCGTGGATCAACATGCGGCGGGCCATTTCCGTGCCGATGCCGCGGGAGCGGAGGTAAAAAATGCTTTCGTCGTTCAACTGGCCAATCGTGGCGCCGTGCGTGCATTTCACGTCGTCGGCGTAAATCTCCAACTGCGGCTTGGTGTCGGCGGTGGCGTCGTCGGAGAGCAGCAGGTTTTTGTTGGTCTGCTTGGCGTCGGTTTTCTGGGCGATTTGGCGCACGAGGATGCGGCCGTGGAAGACGCCTTTCGATTTGTCGTCGAGGATGCCGTTGAAATATTCGTGGCTGGCGCAATGTGGCTGGGCGTGCTCGACAATCATGTGATGATCGGCGAGTTGCTCGTCCTTGGTCAGATAGAGGCCGTTCAAAATGCATTCGAGGCCTTCGCCGGCGAGTTTGGCGCGGATGTTGTTGCGCGAGAGCTTGGCGCCGACGGCGAAGGAATGGACATTCACGCGGCTGGTGCGGCCAAACTGGCCTTGAATCGTGGCGATGTGATAGGCCTCGGCGGCTTCGTCCTGCAATTTAATGTGCTCGACCTGGGCGTTATCGCCGGCGACGAGTTCGGTGACGGCGTTGGTGAAATACGCGGTGTTGCCGGCGCTGAGATAGCTTTCGACGATGGTCAATTTGCTGTTGGCCTCGGCGAGGATGAGGTTGCGCGGATGGATGGTATCGCCGGGTTGTTTCGCGGTGGAGATGAAGATGATTTGGATCGGTTCTTCAATCGTGACGCCGCTGGGGACGTGAATGAATGCGCCATCGGAAAAGAACGCCTGGTTCAATGCGGCGAAGGCGTTGCCCTGGCCGACGGCGTAGCGGCCGAGGTGTTTTTCAACGATCGCGGAATCGCGGGTAAGTGCGGTGGTGAGATTCGAGACTTTTGCGCCTGCGGGGAGTTTTCCGACGGAAGAAAGTTGCGAATCGAAATGGCCGTTCACGAACACCAATCGGTTGCCACTCAGTTTGGAAAAGACGGCGTCAGAGACGATGGGCGCGGCGGCTTGGTTCAGAGCGCCGCTCGGCATGGGTTTAAACGGGAGCTTGGCAATCGGCGCGACGTTGGTGAAGCGCCAGTCCTCGTCTTTGAGCGTGGGGAAACCTTGTTCGGCAAAGCAGGCGATGCCGGCTTTGCGCAACGGAAAAAGCCAGGCGGGCTGGTTCGATTGATTTTCGAACCGCTCGAAATTTTTAAGGTATGGGTCGGTGTTGTTTGCTTCGTTATCCATCGTCTGAGCCATAAATTGATTCACTAAAGCGTTCTGCTGTGAGCCACTCAGTGTTCCATGGGGAGGCGGTGAGCGCAAGCCCATCAAAAGCTCCAAAATCCAAGCGTCCAAGCACCAGAGAAATCTCAAGGACCAATCTCCAATTCGTCGTAGGCTCGCATTTTGGGAGCTTGAAGTTTGGAGTTTCTCTGGAGCTTGGACGCTTGGTGCTTGGAGCTTCCAGCATGGCGTCACAACATCGAACCTTGCGTTCACCGTCGGGTCGGGCAGAGTGTATTATCTTTATGCCGACAGATGATGAGATTAAAAATGCGTTGAAGGCGGTGAAATATCCCGGGTTTTCGCGCGATATCGTTTCATTTGGTTTGATTAAGGAAATTTCCGCGAACAATGGGGCGGTGACGGTCAATATGGAATTGACGGGGAACGCGGACGCCGCGCAGCAAATCAAGACGGAGAGCGAGCGGGTGTTGAAAGGTTTGCCGGGCGTGAACGCGGCGTTTGTGCAGGTGAAGCAGCGGGCTGGTGCGCAGGCGGGTGGCGGGCAAAGCCCGTGGGCGAACCAGAACAAAGTTCCGGGCATCCGGCACGTCATTGCGGTGGCGAGCGGCAAGGGTGGGGTGGGCAAATCGACGTGCTCGGTCAATCTTGCCTGCGCGTTGACGTTTCTTGGCGCGCGCGTGGGCTTGCTGGATTGCGATATTTATGGGCCGAGCATTCCGTTGATGATGGGCATCAATGAAAAGCCGACGATCAGCGAGGAGGAAAAGCTCGTGCCGCCATCGAATTACGGCGTGAAGCTGATGAGCATGGGGTTTCTGCTGGAAGGCGATCAGCCGGTCATCTGGCGCGGGCCGATGATTCAAAAGACCATCCAGCAATTCGTGATGGCGGTGGATTGGGGGGAATTGGATTTTCTCTTGGTGGACTTGCCGCCCGGCACGGGTGATGCTCAGCTATCCTTGTGTCAGATTGTGCCACTGGATGGCGGGGTGATTGTAACCACGCCGCAGGAGGCATCACTCGGGGTGGTCCGCAAGGGTATTGCGATGTTTGAAAAGGTGAATGTGCCGATTTTGGGCATTGTGGAAAACATGAGTTATTTCACGACGCCGAATGGGGAACGGGTGGAGATTTTTGGGCATGGCGGGGGCCGTTACGAGGCTGCGCGGCAGGAAATTCCGTTCCTGGGCGAGGTCCCGATTTTTACGGAGATTCGGGAGGGCGGCGACAGCGGATTGCCGGTGGTAGTGGGCGCTCCGAAGCTGGCGCCGGGACAGGCATTTATTCACATCGCGGAAATATTAAAGCAACGATTCGGCTGACTTTGTCGATAAAACTGACGGCAGACATAGGTCATTTGACTGATTGCAAATGCCGCCATTTGACGTAAATTACCGGTGAAAAGCGTGAGAACAACATGATGATAAGATCTCACAAGCTATTGCAAATAAGCGTTGTCAGCCGTCGAGGTGCCGTCTAAACTCCCGTTCCACAAAGACGTAATTGTCTGCATATGCCTAACGATACGAAAGAGCCGCCACAGGCCAACGATTTGCTGAAAAATTCTTCGCTGTATCGCGAGTTTCAAGCCGAGCGCGAGGAGATTTTGCGACATAAATGGATCGAATCCGAAAAGGCGGGGCGTGATATCGGTTTTGAGCGCGCCCTGACGGATTGGATCATCAAGCATCGGTCGAAATGGCGGAAGGCCCGGCAAGCGGTTACGGCGAATTAACCTGAATTTAATTGTGCCACTCCTTTAAGGCGGCCCTGTGAGGCGGCCAAGGAATGATGAAGACTGACTCTCAATCAACGAACACGCCTGCGAGGGCTGGTTCGTTTTTTTGTTTTAGGACGGCTGGCGACCAGACTTTCCGAGACGCGGCACCTGACGCGAGGGCCTTTCGCAGCGAGAGGAGCGCGGGTCTGCGACCCGCAGCAAGCTTTGGGAAACTAAAACGTGTGAAGAAGTTGAACGGCTCGCGAAAAGGGAACGCTGCTGCGGCTCACAGAGCCGCGCTCCGGCCGTTCATGCATTACGCCCGTATGGAGGCTTTCGAATTTTCTGCGCGGAAATGGTCAGAGACTCCTTACGTCGTCTCCTACAATTCAATTTTGTTGCATGGCTGAAAATACTGTCATTTTGAACGCGCAGGCGACGCAGCGGGCGCTGACGCGCATCGCGCATGAGATTGCCGAGCGCAATGAGGCCGGTGATGAGGTCGTGCTGGTGGGCATCCAGCGCGGCGGTGTGCCGCTGGCGAAAAAATTGAGCGCGCTGCTGGCGGATATTTGGAAATTGCCGGTGCCGACGGGACATCTTGATGTTTCCATGCATCGCGACGATCTCGGCCAACGCGCCACGCCGGATGTGCAGCCGACCGTGATCCCGTTCGATGTGACCGGCAAGACGGTGGTGCTGGTGGATGATGTGTTGTTCAGCGGGCGGACGATTCGCGCGGCGATGGATTCATTGAATGATTT
>Ga0134126_10002031_pt1 | contig 25678 bp, 23 predicted proteins | sample KB31752_FD_96881 | JGI IMG/M metagenome (GOLD analysis project Ga0134126, IMG submission 96881) | Terrestrial soil microbial communities with excess Nitrogen fertilizer from Kellogg Biological Station, Michigan, USA - KB3-175-2 | ecosystem: Environmental > Terrestrial > Soil > Unclassified ... | reverse complement strand
CCTGCGACGAGGGCATCCTTTACTATGCGGGCACAAAACAAAGGGTACGAATCACGATTGATGATGCGCTTATCGCTGAAGCGGAAGAACAAGTGCGGCAAGCGCGCGCAGCGGCAATGAGCGATCAGATCCCCGACCCGTTGGCTGACAGCCCCAAGTGTCCTCGGTGCTCGCTCGTCGGAATCTGCCTCCCGGACGAGACGAACGCGCTCCGCGCGCGAGCGCTGCGGTTTGCCGAACAACGGGCGACCCAGCTTTCGCTTTTTGAAGATGGTCGTGATGTCTCCGCAACCGAGGTACGCCAGTTGGCGCCCGCCCGTGATGATTTGCGCCCCTTGTACTTGAATTCGCAGGGATTCCGCGTCGGAAAGTCCGGCGGCGTGATCCAGGTGAAGGACGGCGACGCGCTCAAGCAGGAAATCCGCGTGGGCGAGGTCTCACAAATCAATCTTTTCGGCAACGTGCAGCTTTCCACCCAGGCTGTCCAAGCGTTCTGCGCCGCTGAAATCCCCGTGTGTTATTTCTCGCAAGGCGGGTGGTTCTATGGCATTACGAGCGGCCTGAACGCACGCAATGTATTTTTGCGTGATCGGCAGTTTGCCTCGGCCCGCCACAAAACGCTCGCGTTGAACATTGCCCGGTCGCTCGTGGCCGGCAAGATTCGCAACCAACGCACGCTCCTTCAGAGAAATCACATTGAAGCGCCAGAGACGGCCCTGCGTCAGATGAAAGTTCTGGCGGACAAGGCCGAGTCCGTTTCCGACGCAGAGGCTCTGCTTGGCATCGAAGGCTCTGCCGCACGCGTCTATTTCAGCGAGTTCGCCGGAATGCTCAAGGCCGCTGAGGCCGAGGACAACGCGCATCGCGGCGGTCCAGCAGAGTTCCGATTCGATTTCACGCAACGCAATCGTCGGCCCCCGCGCGACCCAGTGAACGCGTTGCTCTCGCTGGCGTACAGCATCCTGGTCAAAGACCTGACCATCGTGTGCTATTCGCTGGGATTTGATCCGTACTGGGGCTTCTATCATCAACCCCGCTTCGGCCGCCCGGCCTTGGCTCTCGATCTTATGGAGCCGTTCCGCCCGTTAATCGCTGATTCGGTCGTATTGACTGCGATCAACACCCGCATGGTGACAGCAGGGGATTTCGTCCGCTCTGGGCCATCAGTCGCCCTGAAGCCCGAAGGGCGGAAGGGATTCTTCCGGGCCTACGAACTGAGGATGGACATGCTTGTGACGCATCCGCTCTTCGACTATCGTGTCAGTTATCGACGGCTATTGGAGATTCAGGCGCGGCTCCTGGCACGTTTTTTGAACGGAGAGATCGACGACTACCCGGTGTTCATTACCCGTTGAATCCAGCGAGCGGTCCGGTGATGAACAAAGTCCGGCAACCACTCGCAAAGAGGTATCCTTCACATGAGCAATCATTTGAACGACCGCTTCTCGCACTGTTATGCTTGGAAAAGCCTCCCAGGCGGCAGCCTCTCGCAAACGGGGGGCCAGGTGTTTGAAAAGAGGTCGGTTTTACGGCGGCACTTTCCGCGGTGAATTCACCGCGGCCTCATTGAAGCCGTCAGGGTTCAAAAGCCAAGGGTCTACGGTTGCTCTTTCCGCGGTGAATTCACCGCGGCCTCATTGAAGCTCGAAGCAGGTGTCGCAGAACACCAGCAGGCCCTCCTTTCCGCGGTGAATTCACCGCGGCCTCATTGAAGCGATATCGATCGGGAATACTGCGGCAACACGATGCTGCTTTCCGCGGTGAATTCACCGCGGCCTCATTGAAGCTGCGAACAGTCGTAGCTGACCCGCTTCCGAATCTCCTTTCCGCGGTGAATTCACCGCGGCCTCATTGAAGCTCGTCGGTAAGAGCCGGAGCGAGGCCTGTGCCGGCCCTTTCCGCGGTGAATTCACCGCGGCCTCATTGAAGCTCGAGTTTGGCCGCCTTAACTGGAAAGCAGAGATGCTTTCCGCGGTGAATTCACCGCGGCCTCATTGAAGCTTTTCCTTTGACGCGGTCGCTGAGGCGGAAGACCTCCTTTCCGCGGTGAATTCACCGCGGCCTCATTGAAGCTTCTCGCTGCGGTACCGCCGCGCGTCGGCCGCCATCCTTTCCGCGGTGAATTCACCGCGGCCTCATTGAAGCGGGACGAGTACGAGTGGCAGTGTTTCACCGGGATGCCTTTCCGCGGTGAATTCACCGCGGCCTCATTGAAGCCTATGCCAAGCGGTATCTCTTGCAGGACATTTTCACTTTCCGCGGTGAATTCACCGCGGCCTCATTGAAGCTCAAGAATATGGCCGAGGCGCACGCCGTCATCAAGGCTTTCCGCGGTGAATTCACCGCGGCCTCATTGAAGCTGGGTGGTCAGGGATGCGACCCTCATCGTCGATTACTTTCCGCGGTGAATTCACCGCGGCCTCATTGAAGCTCCGACAACCCCTATGAATATTCCAAGCGGAACTATCTTTCCGCGGTGAATTCACCGCGGCCTCATTGAAGCGCAGAGCACGCTGAACCGTGCGCTGCTGCGGGTTTCACCTTTCCGCGGTGAATTCACCGCGGCCTCATTGAAGCGATGCACCCGGTGCGGGCATTCACTTCCTCAGCCTCCTTTCCGCGGTGAATTCACCGCGGCCTCATTGAAGCCCGGCTGAGATGTACGCTGCAAGCCCAGCCTCCGCCTTTCCGCGGTGAATTCACCGCGGCCTCATTGAAGCTCTTGCCACGAGTGATGCACCAAGAAGCGTAATCGTCTTTCCGCGGTGAATTCACCGCGGCCTCATTGAAGCTGCTCCATCTCCTGTTGGCCCCCAGTTAGATGTTCCGCCTTTCCGCGGTGAATTCACCGCGGCCTCATTGAAGCAGCACATCCCAGTTGATCCCGACGGTCGCATCGTGTCTTTCCGCGGTGAATTCACCGCGGCCTCATTGAAGCATCGACATCTCCGTGATCGTGAATACGGTCGGAAGGCTTTCCGCGGTGAATTCACCGCGGCCTCATTGAAGCAAGGCTTACCCATGCCCACTTTGTTTTTCCGTTCTCCTTTCCGCGGTGAATTCACCGCGGCCTCATTGAAGCACGGTGCAACGGGTGCAGATCGTCAGCGTGTCCGGCGCCTTTCCGCGGTGAATTCACCGCGGCCTCATTGAAGCGCGAAGGACGCGGCCGGCACGGGGCGCGCGGCAATTCCTTTCCGCGGTGAATTCACCGCGGCCTCATTGAAGCGGATCCTGCGACCGCGCGATCTTCAGCAGATCTTCCTTTCCGCGGTGAATTCACCGCGGCCTCATTGAAGCTTCGCGGAAAGCCGCAGCAAATGTTTCCGGCACGTCGCTTTCCGCGGTGAATTCACCGCGGCCTCATTGAAGCCGCGGACTCCGCGAAGCCTACGTCACCGTCACCGGCTTTCCGCGGTGAATTCACCGCGGCCTCATTGAAGCAGAGCCACCATGTTCTGTTTCCGCGTCAAGCGGCCACCTTTCCGCGGTGAATTCACCGCGGCCTCATTGAAGCCCGAACCAGCTTCCGCATGCCGATACCAACGTCAGGCTTTCCGCGGTGAATTCACCGCGGCCTCATTGAAGCAGATTGTTGCTCGAGTATTTCAATCGTCTGCCTTAGCTTTCCGCGGTGAATTCACCGCGGCCTCATTGAAGCCATGCCGTATCGCGGAAATGCGCGTCTGCCAGTTGCCTTTCCGCGGTGAATTCACCGCGGCCTCATTGAAGCCGCGAGATCGTGGCGCGTCACGGCTGCTACAAGCGCCTTTCCGCGGTGAATTCACCGCGGCCTCATTGAAGCGGGTCAACCCCTGAATCTCCTGGCGCGGAACTTTCTCACTTTCCGCGGTGAATTCACCGCGGCCTCATTGAAGCGACGCGAAGGACCGCCAGCACATCCGACTTCGCTTCCTTTCCGCGGTGAATTCACCGCGGCCTCATTGAAGCGTCGTAGTGCTGCTGTCGACAACCGGGGTGCTCGACTTTCCGCGGTGAATTCACCGCGGCCTCATTGAAGCCACGCTTTGTCCTCTTCTTCCCTGCGGTCGATCTCCCTTTCCGCGGTGAATTCACCGCGGCCTCATTGAAGCAATGCCGCTAGTTTGTGGTGGAAGTGGACAGCGATAGGCCTTTCCGCGGTGAATTCACCGCGGCCTCATTGAAGCGTGAAGCGCCGCTACGAGGCTGTCGACCAGGAGTGGCTTTCCGCGGTGAATTCACCGCGGCCTCATTGAAGCGAGCCCGTGACGCCGCATAGCACAATCGCCTCGGCGCCTTTCCGCGGTGAATTCACCGCGGCCTCATTGAAGCACCAATAGTGGGGCTGCTCTTACCGCGGTTCCTCTCTTTCCGCGGTGAATTCACCGCGGCCTCATTGAAGCTTGGGGCGGTCACGGTTGTACGTCGTGTTGCCCATCCTTTCCGCGGTGAATTCACCGCGGCCTCATTGAAGCGAGGCGGTGGGAAGCCGGCGGCTGCTGGACGACCCGGCTTTCCGCGGTGAATTCACCGCGGCCTCATTGAAGCCCATCGTTCTCACCTCGTGGGCGGGACGACTACAACCCTTTCCGCGGTGAATTCACCGCGGCCTCATTGAAGCTTCGACGACGCGGGTGGTAAGGGTCCGATGGTGGCCTTTCCGCGGTGAATCACCGCGGCCTCATTGAAGCGGGGTTCACCGCGCCCCGACCTCACAGATCGACGTGGAGATACTCAACGGTTGCGTGCAGGCTGTAGACGGTCTGGTTGGATTCTGTAGACGTGCACTTAAGCACCTGTTGAGGGTCAATCGGCAGCCCGAACCGGCTGAACACGGCAGCCATTCGCTCGTGAATTCTCTCCACATACACTCGGACTACTCTTTGATCGAACCAGAGCGTCAACGGAACGCCTCCGTTTCCGTTCGCTCCCTGATTGACATAAAAAGGGTCTGTATTCAGAATTTGTGCGATGCGGTGCGCCGTGAGAGGCATCCGGTACCGGTACAGGCAATCGGTGATGAGCATCGCCCGGGGCGAGAGGCCAAAGGGGAAGGGGTCTGGCATTCCACCCAAGGCAATGTTGCCCACCATCTCGCCCGGAGCGCACTTGGTTCCGGGCAAATGGTAGAGATGGGTCATAATCAGGTGAACTCCTCGCGCACGAAGGTGCCGCCGTTCGGCAATCGTGAAGTCGACTATTTCGATGAGTTCCTTGAACTGTCTATCGCTGCTCATACACCACCCTGAATCCTCTCCGAGCCGCATAGACCTGTTCCGTAGGGCCGCGATAGGGGCCGCGCAGGAGGCAAACGATCTGAGGCGGATGCAATTGTCGGAGCGCGGCGTGCCGAATGATATCCACGTCGGCATACCAATCCACTCGGGCGTGAGCGACGACGATAATGAGCGTAAATGCCTGCCTTTCGATTGCCGAGAGGGCCTCCTCCAGGCATACGCATGCCAGGGTGCTTCGGGAGTAGCGGCCAAGCGCTTCGGTGAGAGCGCTGCGGTGAATCGGGTCTCGATCAATAACGAGAATCTGTTCCATAGGGGCTCCGGTGTTGAATAACTTCCTTCCAAGACCAAAGCTATTCCAAAGAATCAACGAAGAATGCGTCAGCATGCGTCTCCCGATGCGACAGAGTGCGACAAGCGTTGAGGGCGCAGGCGAATGGGTTCCCCGTTCGCTTGACTTGCGGTAAGGTGTCGTTATGAACGGTCGTTTTGAGAGTTGGGAGGAGCTTGCCGCCTACCTGCACAAGTCCGTACGGACACTGCAGCGGTATCGGAAGACGCGCGGTCTGCCGGTCTATCAGCTTCCCGGCTCAGGTCCAAGAGCACCCGTGTACGCATTCAAGGCAGAGATCGATAAGTGGCGTGACGGCGGGAAAGCAGCTCCCTCACCGAGCAGTGACGACATCGCGCAACTCATTCTTGACCGGTTTGGCGAGCTCGCGCGTGCGAAAGCGCTCTATCGAAGAAATTTCACCCTTCGCTTCACGGTGCGCCCCCGCGGCTTGGGCGTTGAGGCTCACGCCGAAGTGGAATACGAAATCGCGAATGCGAGTAAGGAGCGGCAGCCATATACCCAGGAGTTGACGATTGATGACTTCGAGCGCGGATACCTCGAATCCATGTCGGTGTCAGCCGACGGCAAGCCGATCACGTTTATGAAGCGTCCTCCAATCAGCGAACAGCGAAAGGGGCACGTAGCCTATATTGCGCCTACACTCATGATCGACCCTAGCGTCTCCGGAAAGAGGTACGTCGGGAAGCAGGAATGGTACATCAACCGTAGGGACCATGATTTTTGGTATCTGCATTTTGGCACTCCCACCGTTGGCATCAACGTTGAAACGAATGCACCGCCGGAGTTTGAGATCACGCCCTCATTCTCCGATCCCTCAGCATTCCTGACCTCCGGCCAGCATCTTGATATCACCTGGAATCGCCGGAATCGCCGCACATGAACGGCGACTCGATACCCGCTCTCTTGACAAGGCTTGTGCATGCGCCAGACTGCAAGGAGTAGTCATTGCCAACAGGCGAGTTGCCCAATTGGGGTGCTCGTCCCATGTTGGCACTCGCCGGAAAGGTGAGTCAGATGGCGGAAGTAGTGGTGCGGGCACGGTTCGGGTTCAGAATTGCGAAGCGCGGCGCGGCATTCACAGTGAACGAGAACGACACGGGTATCCTTCAATGGAAGCGGCATGTGCGGTATCCGCGTCTCGTTGAGTTCATGGTGATCTGGGATCACGATTCCACACGGACCCCACGGGATGCGGCAGTCCAAGCCGCAATCGAAATCATTGGCATTCAGATCGAGGGATATCGGATTCTCGCAATCCCACGGTCGTGAACTGCCGTACTTTCACTAGGCGCGCCTCGGGCGCGCCTTCTTCATTCACTGCGGCTGTCTCTTACTTGGCGGGTGACTTGGAGGCCCAACCCTCTTGATTAGGAGAACGCTTTAAGAGTCCCGGTTGCCGGACCTCTGTGCCGATTTGAGAATCTGCGGTACGATTCGATCGAGTCCCCATTGCACTTCTCGTATCCCAAGGCATGCCGCAATTCAAATCCCATAGATCGGTCCCCGTGTCACTCGAGACGAAGTTCCTGCGCGAGGTGCTCGCCGCCGGCGCCGGGATTTCTTTGGGAGACCAAACCACCGAAACGCTGTCTGCAATTGGCCTCGAAACCCGCTACGACGAGTTTCGGGAGAGGATGCGCGCGTACTTCAAGTCGCTCGAACCGTACCGGCGGTTCGGCGATTTCCAAGGGCTCGTCACGCTTGACCGTCCGAGTCCTTTGCCGCTTCACGTAGAGCCCCACATCCTGCATGGTCATTTCCAGGGATGGCTTCGCAAATGCGGCATCACTTTCAAATCAGAAGCTCGATTGTGAGAAGCCGACAAGCAGCTCCCACAACCTACCAGTCACGGATCAACGGGAACGATCTTGATTGCGCTGGCCGAAATGCCGCAACGATAGCATGAAGATATCTTTGCTGCCTTCATTTGCGCGGAGGTTACTTTGCCTTCGCCCGTTGCGCCGCCCAACGCTTCCTTTGGGCTTCCGCGATGCGCGCACGGGCCTCCGCTGACATCCTCCGTTTTCCCTTGCGCTTCGGTGGGGTTGTTGCACCCGCGCCGCCTGCGGTCGTGCGGCTCGTTACTGCGTTTGCGCGTACGCCTCCCGAAAGGAGCGTTTTGGCCTGTTGCAGCCGAATGATCTCGGCATCTATCTGAGCAATGATGTTAGTGACGGGCATCGATGGGAATTATATACCGCACTCAAAATGCTGGGCGACGCCAGCTGGTCTTGGCGAGCGTATCCAGCGCGCTACTCTCTTAGAAACCGGAACGGTTGACGAGAAGAACAGCTTTGTCCACAGGATTTCGGGTCGTCATCCACAGATGCGTTGCTGTACATCCACACAGCACCGAGAGCGTACTAGCACCTTCTGTGGATTATTCCTTCGAGAGCCCGCATTTATGGTCGTGCACCGGATATTTCTGCGTCTCGACGAGCGCGATTCGTTTGCTAGGCTTAAGGCAAACGTCGAACAATGAACAAACCTGATCTTTGACAATTCAATGGAAACGCCACCCTTGGCAAGCTACCTTCGGACTCATCGGTTGAAGTCCGGCATGAATCAACGCGAACTGGCCGAGCTTGTCGGCATCATCGCACAGCACCAAATCTCCACGCATGAACGATCGGTCGCCTTCCCATCGCTCATGGCGGCGCTTTCGTACCAAGCGGTCTTCTGCGTTTCTGTCGCCGAGCTGTTCCCCGGCCTTTATGAATCAATCCAAATGAACATCGAGGAACGGCTGTCCGCACTGGAAAAAAGACTGCAAGAGAGCACCGCCAAAGGTCGCTCCGCGCAAGTGATTGCGCGTAAGCTCGAGTGGCTATGGGAGCGAAAGAATCTACAAACTGCTGACTCCTTCGCATGAACCATTACTCCCACCTGCGTATCCTCGCTATTGACGTACGCCGCTCCCGATTCGGATATGTGGTTTTCGAAGGACCGAAGCGTCTCCTTGACTGGGGCGCTAGCTCGGTTCCTCCGCAACTCTCGGGCCGGGCGGCATTCGAAGCGGCGCGGCGACGAGTAGCCCCGGTGCTCCGGCGGTGTCACCCGACGGTCGCCGTGGTGAAGCGTCCTCGCCGCACGAAAACCGGGAGATCCTCGACGCCAGGACCGATCCTCGGAACCATACTCCGGGAGGCCGCCGCCCTCAAACTGCGAGTGTGTTTCGTGAGTCTGAAAGAAATCCTCGAGGCGTTCCGGGGATTCCACGGCCACAACAAGGACGATATTGCAGAAATCCTCGCAAAATCCTTTCCCGAACTCATGGCGAGGTTGCCGCCCCGGCGAGGAAAGTGGGGCACCGAACGTCCGAGGATGGTCATTTTCGATGCGTTGGCCGCAGGCTTCACCTATTGGCAGCGAGAAGCATTGCAGTCAGCGCCCCCGGAATAGCGGCGCGACTCAGAACCTTTCCGCCGGCCCCTCACCAGTTGGCTTGGACCATCGACCGTCCGCCAAATGAAATTACCTACGAGGGGCCGACGCAAGGGCTTTGGACGAACGCGGAAGGCCAGTTGCGCCGGTGTCCCGAAAAATTCCTACGAAAACACGTCTTCGATTTCCGCGATTTCGAACTCAGGAGCCCCTCTAAATGCCGCAATCAAACGATCCACCAGCATTAATGCGGTTCGACCCATCTCCTTAGACGGGGCACCATCTGAAGTTTTTTCGCGCGCGGCAATCTCCCGGAACGGCATTTGCCAAGCGAATTCTAGGCTCCTGGAGCGGAGCGTGCAGTTCGACATGAGGATTCTTATAAGGCGGCGCTTTTCCTCGATGGAAGCCTTTTGATACAAGGAATACGCACTTCCTGCGAGTTCGACACACTTTTCGATCTCTTCGGGAATGGAGCGCCGATTCGTCTCGTAGGCGTGGATTTTGTTCTCCAACGAGCGCCTTTCCGCTATTAACGCTTCCTTCCTTGCCTCGAACATCGTCTTGTCGAGCACCTGGTCGAGGTACGCGTCGGTCAACAGATTGAGGCGCGCGTCAGCGGTTTCGATTCGCATCCTCGCTGATCGGATCGCCTCGGCACAGTCGTTGGCCCAGGAGTTCTTGAGGAGCGCGAGACGATCCTTGAGCAATTTCTTGTCTTCCTGCGTGAACTCGATGGATTTGAGCTGATCCATGAGGGCGCCGGCGAATTCGCTCTCCCGTACGATAGCTTTCTTGCAGGTCGGTCGGTGACACCGGTAGTACACTATGCCCTTTTGCAGTTCGCCGATGAGCGACCTGCTGCAGTTGCCGCATTTGATGGTTCTGCGGAAAAGAAAGTCATGAACATAAACGCGCGTCCCTACGCGGCCGTGGAGAATGTCCTGGACTCTCCGGAACTGTGCCATCGAGATCAGTGCTTCGTGATTACCCTGATACGTTTCCCCGGAGGCGCGGATGCGGAGAAGTCCCGCGTAGAAGGGATTGCGGAGAATCGTGTGCATCCCCGTTTGGGACACCTTCCCGCCGACGACATTTCTGAGACCACGACGTTCCATTTCAATCACAAGACGTGGAATGGACCAATTCCCGCTCGTATAGAGGTCGAAGATCATTTTCACGAGCGGCCCTTTCGCAGGATCAACGGTCTTCAATTGAGCGGCTCCGTGGTTCAGATAGCCAATGGGTGCAGGGAGTGGATAGAAGCCCTGCTTCAGCCTGCCGTACAGACCCTTCTTCGTTTCCTCGCGCAGATTGCGGATGTAATCGGCGGCGACAACCGCTTGAATGTCAGCCGAGAGACGACCACCGCGAGAATTGAGATCGAGTGATTCGTTGGCGAATCTCACTTCGACACCCTGGTCGATCATGTCGCCAAGATCCGCCCAGTCCTTGAGATTTCTCGCGCTGCGATCAATCTTGTGGATCACGACACCGCGGAAGGTTCCTTTCCTTAGATCCTTCAGCATCGCATTCCACACGGGGCGGCCACGTTTCGCTGCCGTCTCCCGTTCCTCAAACCACTTGTCGATTTTCAGACTGAACTGCGTTGCGAATCGTTCGATGGCGGCCTTTTGTTCAGGGAGTGATACGCCACGTTCGCCCTGACGTGCCGTGGAAACTCTGATGTATGCGCAATATGTATTCAGATTCTTGTTTATTGATTTGTTCGTAGACCTTTCCCTCGCATACTACATCGCGGAAATCATCCGTCAATCCGGCAGCTCTTTCTTCTCAATTTCTTGCAGGATTTCCCAAGCGAGCGTGAGATAGCGGTCGAGGTTGTCTTCCGCTGCCGCGCGCTCGTCCGTCGGCAGTTCGGCAACCACCTCATCGAGATTCTTCTTTTGCATGCGAAGGAGGGTACAACAGAGGAATATCTCATGGAAGGCACAACTTTTTACCCAAAAAGACCATGGGTCTAGCAGCACCTGGCGCAGCGCAACGGTCTCAAGTCAAATCCCGCACACAACATTGGTCGTCCTGCGCATAATCCCGCGTCTTCCAGTTTGGAGGGTAATCCGTAGAGTGAACCATGGGCCGCTCAACGGGCAGTCGCCATTCGAAGAGCGAAGGTGGCGATACCGCGGTTTCCTCCTTGTCCGCGGCTGCCAATGCCCGGGCTCAATTATGACGAGCGGCCCGCCCTTTTTCCCCTGAGCAAGGCGTTGCGGTCAGCTACGAAGCACGTTAGCGGTCGTTCCACGCATGTTTCTGCTTCTTCCATTTCCCCGCACATCGCGTAGGATGATCGCACGCTTCGACACATAAAGGTCGAGTCGAAGCGCTCACCCAAGATCCACGGCCACGCATGATCGGCCCCCTCTGCTACATCGGCGGCAAGCGCGCCATCGCGAAACAAATCATCGAGATCTTTCCGAAGCACACGACTTACGTGGAGCCCTTCGCGGGCGGCGCACAGGTGTTCTTCCGCAAGGAGCCGTCCAAGGTTGAAGTTCTGAACGACTTGGACCAGGACATCGTGACCTTCTATCGCGTCTGCCAGCTGCATGCCGAAGAACTGATACGCTACATGCGCTTTACGGTCTCAAGCCGTGCCTGGTTCGATCTCCTGATGCAGACCGACCCCGGCACGCTCACGGACGTGCAGCGTGCGGCGCGGTTTCTGTTCCTCTCGAAGAACACGTACGCCGGCCTCGTCCGACGACGGAACTTCAACATGAACGTGATCCAGCCACCGGGATTTAATCCCGAGCGGCTGCCGGAATTGTTGGAGGAAACGCACAAGCGCCTCGCACGGGTCGAAATCGAATGTCTGCCGTATGAGGAAGTCGTCGAGCGGTACGACCGTCCGACAACGCTCTTCTACCTCGACCCTCCGTACTACGCCCGCAAGCTCTACCGCCACAATCTCGAACACGCCGACTTTGTGAAGATGGCTGAGATCCTGCACGACGTGAAAGGCAAGTTCGTGCTGAGCCTGAACGATCTTCCCGAGGTGCGCGCGATCTTCAAGCGCTTCAAAATCCGCGGCATCGATCTCCATTACACCGCGCAGAAGATCGCCGGACGCCGGTTCAAGGAAGTGCTCATCACGAACTATTGAGCCAGATGGCGAGTGTCCAGGCAACCGCAGCCCTGAGCAGCGTAAATGGCGATGCATCAGTGCGATCCGCCAACCCGGTTGTGTTGTTACCGATTTTGTCGCGGCACCCCTGATGATCAAACCGTATGAGAGATTTCCTCGAACATCTCCTCGCTTCCACCTGGAACAAGATTCGGGACCGTCGCAACGGGGGCGATGACGCAGCGCCCGGACTTTCGATCGGACAAGAAATCCTCGATGAGGTCGCATCCCGCCGCCCGGTGAAGTTGAGCGGCGTGAGGCGCACCACCCACATCGCCATTCTCGGAAAGACCGGGTCCGGCAAGAGTTCGCTCATGAAACACATGGCGAGCGAGGACATCGCGGCCAATCGCGGATTTCTCGCCATCGACTTTCATGGGGATACGACGCGGCATCTCTTCCGGGCCATCGCCCGAAGGGAAGCGAAGCTCGGCAGGCACCTCTCCGACCGCGTGGTCCTCATGGCGCCCGACGATCCCGACTTCGCGGTCGGCTTCAACCCATTTGAGGCCGAGAGCCCAGACTTCGTGCGCATCGCCGAATTCGCCGCAATCCTCCGTCAGCGCTGGGGGCTCGATCACTTCGGGGCAAGAACCGATGAACTCCTGCGCAACGCTCTCTACGCCCTCTCCGCCAATCGCATGACGTTGCTTGAACTCGCGCCATTCCTCACCCATACCGGCTTTCGCGCCTCCCTGCTCAAGAACGTGCCGAACGCCGAGGTGAAGCAGTATTTCGAACTCCGGTACAACCGGGCGAGCGATGGCATGCGCACGGTGATGGCAGAGCCGATCCTGAACAAGACGAGCGCCTTCACCGCCGACCCCAACTTCCGCCACATGGTGGGCCAGCGCCAATCGACCTTCTCGATGCGCGACGCTATGGACCGCGGTTATTGGGTCATTGCGGACCTCAACAAGGGCCGACTCGGAGAACATGCGATCACGCTCGCAAGCCTGATGTTCGCGATGGCGAAGGGCGCTCTCTTTTCCCGTGAACGCCGGTCTCTCTTCACGATCTACGCCGACGAGGTGCAGAACCTCATCGCGGGCGACGTGGGCATTGAGACAGTGCTTTCCGAGGCCCGCAAGTTTGGGGTGTCGGTCGTCTCCGCCAACCAGTTCCTGAGCCAGGTTCCGGATGCCGTGCGCGCCGCGCTCCTCTCGGTCGGCACGCTCGCGCTGTTCCAGCTTTCCCCGCCGGATGCGACCGCGGTCGCCCAGGCGCTCGATGGCGGCAAAGCACTCGCCGAACGGCTCAAGAACCTGCCGCAGCGGCACTTCATCGTGAAATCCGGCGCGGAGCGCTGGAAGGAAGTGGTCGCCCACGACCTTGACGATCCGAAGGCAAACGCTGCAGATCTCATGAAACGCGTGCGCGCGCAGTTCAGCCGCCCGCGCGCCGAGGTAGAGCGCGAAATCAACGAGCGCCATGCAAGATTCACGGAATCCACCAATGAAGCTCTCCATGCATGGGACTAACCGCACCGCCGTGCAGCCGCGCGATGTTGCCTTCTTTCGGGAACTCGCAATGCTCGGCATCGTGGATCACGATCAGGCGAGGCTCGTTGCCGGATTCGGGTCCATTAACCGGACGAACAAGCGGCTCTTGAAGCTTGTGCGCGCCGGACTCCTGCGCCGGTTCTTCCTGGGCTCGGGAAGCGGTCGAAAGGCGCTCTATGCGCTTTCGGAAAAGGGTGCGCACCTGGCAAGCGTTCCCTTCCGGGGTCTGCGGCGGCCAGAGGGCGCGATGCTCGCGGCAGACTTCTTCGTTGAGCATCAGCTCGCGATCAACGCGATCTACTGCGCGGCCAAGTTCGGGGAGGCTCCTCTGGGAATCGAGTTCCTGCGCTGGACGACGTTTCACGCCCCGATTTTGCCGGAACTCCGACTGATTCCCGACGGGTACCTCGAATGCAAAGGTCCACATGGGATCACGACGGCATTCCTCGAAGTTGATCTTGCGACCGAAAGCCTCAAGGTTTGGCGGGAGAAGACACGGCAGTATCTCCAACTTGCACTCTCCGGCGGATATGAGCGGGCGTTCGGACAACCACGCTTCCGGGTGCTCGTCATTGCACCCTCGGCGCGGCGTCTTGAATCCCTGCGCACCGCCATCGCCGGGATCACCGAGAAGATTTTCCGTTTTGGCCTCCTAGCAGATGCGCAGCAGAACTTCTTCCAGCCGATTTGGAAGAGACCGCTCGGTCATCAACTTGAACCACTCGTCGAGACCGCGCCATGACCTCGTACTGCTACAACTGCGGACACCTCACGCCGGGCGAGCCCTTGTTCTGCAATTACTGCGGCCGGAGCTATGATCTCAAGCTTTGTCCGCGTCTGCATCCCAACCCGCGCGGCGCCGATGTCTGTTCCCGGTGCGGCAGCCGCGAACTCTCCACCCCGCAACCGAAGGTGCCCGCCGTGTGGAAACTCCTTGCCATCCTCATTCGCTTGGGACTGGGCCTGCTCCTCGTCTATATAACCCTTTCGTTCCTCGTTGCGCTTGCGCGGACCCCAGTATTCCAGCAAGCGTTCGTCGCCATAGCTCTTCTGATTATCGGTCTTTGGCTTGTCTGGTCGAAGCTCCCGGAATGGCTTCAAGACGCTCTGCGCCAGACCGTGAAACGCCGGAGGAGGAACGACGATGACTGACCGAGAGAGACGCATGTCAGGTTTCGACGAATCCCAGAATCCCCTGGAAACGCTAGGGATTGGCGTGCCTGGCCTAGCCGAGAACTCGGCTAGGCAACGGGCTAGGCAGAGAGCGGTCGTCAGCGCGGCTACGGACGCACCAAACTGCTCTGAACTCGGGGCTGCGCTCTCAATCCGCGAGGTCGCCACGATGCTCGGCTGTTCGCCATGGACGGTGCGGCAGCAGCACCTGCCGCGAGGCCTACCGCATTTCCGGTCAGGCCCCAATGGAAAACTCATCTTCTTCCGCGACCAGGTGGTCGCATGGATTCTCACCCAGCAAAAGAAAGGAGGGAAACCGTGAGTTTGTACAAGCGAGGCAAGGTGTATTGGTCGGCGATCTGGGTCGACGGCGTGCGCCACATGCGCTCGCTTGAGACCTTGAACCGCCGGCGTGCCGAAACCATTGAACAGAAGCTCCGGGAAGAGCTCGTGACCCAGCGCTTCCAGATGCCCCAACTCCAGCCCGAAATGTCCTTCGGCGAACTCTACACCCGGTTCCTTGCCGAGGCCGATGTAAAGCCGCACCACACTGAACGCGCCAAGCATTTCCTCGGCTTCTTCTCCGAGATGCCCATCGGACGGATCACGAAGAACGATGTGCTCCGATACCGCAAGCTCCGCAAGGACACATACCGGTGCGATCAGCCGGACGCCAAGCCGCTCTCTGAGACCACCGTGAACCGGGACATCGAAGTCGTCCGCCACGTCCTTTACTGGGCGGTGGACGAGGGATTCATCGCATCCAATCCGCTCACCCGGGTCCGGATGGTGCGGGAGCGCCGGCCGCGTCGGCCCGTGCTCTCGATCGCAGATGAGGTAAAGCTCCTGGCGGCCTGTGCCGCTCATCTGCACCGCATCGTCATCACGGCGCTCGACACCGGCTTGCGTAGAGGAGAACTCCTCAGCCAACGATGGGAAGACGTGGACTTCGACCGCAACCTGATCTCCGTCTCGCACTCGAAGACCGCCGAAGGAGAGCATCGGCTAATCCCGATGACCGCGCGGGTGCATGTCATGCTTCAGGCGATTCGCAAGCCCTCAGGCATCGCCCTCACGTACGACGACGAGCCGATCCGCCGGATCAAGACGGCATGGAAAGGCGCGCTGCGTCGTTCCGAGATTCCTCGGTTACGCTTCCATGACCTCCGCCACACGTTCAACTCGCGGCTTGCGGACCTCGGCGTCATCGCCGATGTCCGCAAGGAACTGATGGGTCACAGCCGGGGCGGAGACGTGAACTCCATCTACACCCACATTGAATTGCCCACCCTGCGCGAAGCCATCCGCAAGCTGGAACTCTGGCACATGGAGAAGCTGCGCACCATTGAAACCCCTGAGGAGGCGCCCGCGTCTCCCCCCGACTGCAACTTGAAAACCGAACCGGAGTCGGAAATCAATGCCTGAAACCAGCATGCAGGCCCCTGATCTCGACGCGATGCTCCGCGACCGGATCATTGCTCGGGCGAAGGCCATTACCGGCGAATTCCTGAACCGCCTTGCGATCGCGAACGACGATCTGGAGGCTGGCCGCCACCGCTCCGCCCTCGGCGCGCTCGATGGCGCGGAATTCATGATCCAGAACCTGCGCACCCTCCTGCGGCTGCTCGAATCCTAGCGGCTGCTCCATCTAAATCGCATACCCCGAAAGGAACGCGAAATGGCACCCACCAAGAAATCGCCCGCAGCGCCCGCCGCCGTATCCGGCGCAGGCACGACGTCCACCACCACAACCGGAGGCAGAAAGCCCTGGATCAAGAAGACCCCGGCTGAAATCGTTCTCGAACAAATCACGAAGCAGGAAGAGAAGGTGAGCGATATGCGCACCGAACTGGCCCGCGAGGAACGCCTGCTCGCGAAGATGCAGCAGGCAAAGAAGGCGTTCGAATCCGACTAGGCCTTCCATCCACAACAGGAGTTTGCATCCATTGCAAGCTCCTTTTTCTTATCGAAGGAGGACACCCATGAATTCGACGAACCGCAAAACGCTTACCGCACCTGCCGCCGGCAAGGGCCGCTCGCTCGAAGCCTTGGCCTTTTATCTGGCTGCCCATCACATCGAACCCGACGCCATAGCCGATGAGGTCGATGCACGATTCGACGCCGAGGCGGCGGTCGAGATCCATGCCGTTACCGAACGCCTTCGGAAGCTCGAAGGACAGCTCGATGAAGTGCGGCGCAAGCTGCCCGATGCCGAAGCCGTCTGGGAGCGCGTGCGCGCCGAAGTAGGGGATACGATCCCCTCGACGGCCGAGGCGCTGGCTATGGCTGTTTTTGCGCTCTTCACCTTGGCTTTGGACGCGATCTTCATAGCGCCATCCATGGATGTGCTGAGCGTCGCCGATCCCGCGATGCAGTTTGTCGCCGCATCGGGGCTTGCCCTGTTTTCAACGCTCTTCTTCCACATCGTGGGCTCTGTCCTCCGGGCGGAAGGAGAGGTTCGTTGGATGAAGGCTGGCGCCGCAATCGTGGCGGTTGTAGGTGGTCTTGCGCTCTCTGCGTGGGGCATATTGCGGGGGTACCAATTGGGGTTTTCGGCGATGCTCCAAGGCAACCCGCTCGGCCAGTTCCTCGGCACCCATGCGCTCCTTTCATCGATTTTCTATACGTTCATCACTCTGGCGACTCCGCTCGTGGGCGCAGCCGCCGCCATCCACACATGGGGATCACTCCAGGTCTGGCGGAAGTGGCGCGACGCGCACGACACCTGTGAGCAGCTGCACTCCACCGAAGCGCGCCTCATCAAGGAAATTCAGTCGGCAAAGGACAAGATGGCCAACATTGAGACGGTCACCGCCGCGCGCCGGAGCGAGTGGAAGGCTGTGGCGGCCCAATACTACGGCCGTGGAGCTTCGCACGGCGCACGTCAGGAATCGATGACGGCGGTGAATATCAAGAGCTTTGTCATTGCGTTGTGCATGTTTGGCGCACTGCATTTGGTGCCCGGCATATCGCTGGGTTCCCTGCTCATTGTGCCTTTCCTGGCCCTTTCAGCCGGTTTTGTGTTCTTCAACCATCGCCGGGTCCATCCCAATCAGGAGCGCTACCTGCGTCGTGAGAATACTCAGTTCGCTGTACCTGACATCGATGGCGAACAAGACGGGCGGGAGTCCGCCGTGAGGCTTCTCGCGAAGGGGGACGAATGAACTCCATCCGTCGGCTCAAAGCTTTCGCTTCCGTAGGTGTGCTGATTGCCTTTATTGGGATGACCGGCTGTTCTCGCCGTGTGCCGTCCTTTACTGTCGTTCTTGTCGATCCAAGCGCGAGCGTCACTGCTCGCGCTCGGGCCGATGAGTTTGCGGCAGTCGGCGCGATGATTCCGAAGATGCAGCGCGGCGATTCGCTCATCGTTATCCCGATCACCAATAATGCGATGGCGGACATCGAAGGCCGGATTCTTCGGCTTCATGCGCCGGAGCGGCGCGAGACCTACGATGCCGACCTGCGGAGATTTCGGAAGCAAGCTGCAAACCAATTCGCAGAGTTCTCGCAAGCCATCCTTTGTTGTCCAGGTACGCACACTGACATTCTCGGATCGCTCGATGTAGCGAGGCAGGAATTCACCGGCGCGTCCCCAAGGAGCCGGCTCAACTTGATCGTCCTCAGCGATTTCATAGAAGACGACGGTACATACCACTTTTCAACTGCCGCTGAATTGATCGACACAGGCTTTGCGGCTCGGTTCGGAGAAGTGCTCCGCAAAGAACGCCGGTTCGCTCTGACGAACGTCAAAGTGCACCTGGGAGCTCTGGAAAGCAACGAATATCGTCGCTTGTCACCCGATCACGAGGCAGCAATCCGTGCGTTCTGGTCTGCTTATCTGTCATCGCCGGAAAAGGCAGTCGAGGCTAGTCTCGATGGTTCGGTAGTCCCAGCAAACCCAAATCCGTAGGGCCCGCTCCGCGACAGATTTCGACAGTTCTTGGAAAGAATGGGTGGTGGCGGCTGGCACTGCCAACGACGAGCAACGCTGCGATGAGGCTTCTTCGCAATATGACCCTGCAGCCGATGCGCGAAGGGAAGGTTGACGAGCACCAGAAGCAAGTTTATTGCGATGGTGAGCATGATCGAAAGGAGCAGAATGATTCCTAACGCCGCAAGGAATGAGTGGAGAATGAGATCGGGCCGCGCCTGCGCTTCGGCGTCGGCTGTGCCGCTGAACTGCACATAGTCGCCTGGCGCCAACCTTACCTTGACGGCCTGCAGGTTTTGGCGCAAATTGGCAAGAAGCCACCGGAAGTAATCAGAGATTAGCTGGAATCGTGTTAGGCTGGCAATCCAGCCCAATGGTTGCAATCACCTTCATGGCTCTCCTCCTCGTGGCGAGCTTACCAACTCGCTTCTACGAGGCGGGTCCATCCCATTAGGTCACATGGTTGCGTAACCCAGCCCTCTTTGCCGTGCCACCCGGATGGGTCAAGTGACTCTAGCAGCGACCTTTCCCATTCAGCTGACATGCCCTCATTTCGAAGATCCCAGTTTCATTGAACATTTTTTCTCTTGACTCATCCAGCGAAGTTGCGTAATGCTAGCCCAAATGCCCTAACAATGCAGAGGCCACTGCTCTGAGTCAGAGTAGTTAATGGCTCTTCAGTAGGCCTCACATGGCACTTCTTTGTGTGTCTGGTGCTCTCCGCCTGCGCGAGTGGTAACAACCGCAGCTGAGCAAGGACGCGAAGGAGACGATTTGCAGATTCGAATTCAACGCAACCGACGTTTCGAAGGCGACAGCAAGGAGACTCTACGATGCGCAAATGCGCTCTTCTCGCATTCCTCACAATGCTCTCAGTAGTACCTAGTGCGTTTGCTCAGACCCCATTCACGACGATTGGCAATCTGATTGTGAATGGGGTTTACCAGAACTCTGTAAGTCCGCCGGTGGCGCACAGCTATAGGATCGCAACACTACCGGCAAACAATGCTGGCGGCCATGACTTTATGCGCATTCTCGTCACGTTGAATCCAAGCTATGGGGCGAAGACAGATTCGTATATCGACGCGACCTTTGCAAACCGTGGAGGGTTCACATATCAATACATGCTGCTCGGAGCCCCTGCTAACAGCGCCGCAACTCTGACCGCGTATCAGAATTCGGACTCGTCCGTAGATCTCTATATCGCATTCTCCGGCGCACAGCAATGGACTCTCGCAGGTTATACCATGATCCAGAACGAGCAAGAAACTATCTACACTACGCCGACCGATTATGGAGCGACGCCGTCCGGCACACTTGTATTCGATGCATCGAGCAGCGCGTATCCGCCTACAATGTCCTTCAATCAAACCTCACAGCTTTTGGGATACGCGGCAGATTCCGCAACCGCGCCGGTATACACCTGGTCAGGAGACACAAATACCGGAATGTTTTCACCCGCAGCAGATGTTGTCGGATTTACAACGAATGGGACCGAGCGGCTGCGGATCGATCCGAACGGAAATGTCGGGATTGGCACGACAACTCCAACCCAGAAGCTGACCATCGGTGCAGGCGGCAGTGTCAGATTACAGGATACTGCCAACGCCTACACTAACTTGCTTAATGCTCGAATATGGGCGAGCAATTTTCGGAGTGGCACGGTGTTGGATAGCAATGGAAGCATCAATTTCGGACTTAGCGGCGTTCGTGCTTCTGGCTTCGCGTTTAGGTGGTTATCTAGCGACAATTCGGCTATAGATTATTCGGTTGACACTTCTGAATTGATGCGGCTCACAATGAACGGCAATCTCGGCATCGGCACGACGACACCCGGTGCCAAACTTGAAGTACATGGTAACTTGAAGCTCTCCAGCGGAACGGGAGCATCGATCGTATTTTCCGACGGGACTACTCAAAGTACAGCCTACACGGGAATTTCGTGTGGCGGCGATTACGCCGAGTCGGTTGACGTGGCATCAGATAGACGAAGCTATGAACCGGGCGATGTCCTAGTGATAGACATCGCACACCCGGGCAGCTTCCTGCGATCCACAGAGCCCTATTCGACATCGGTGGCAGGGGTCTACTCGACAAAGCCCGGTTACGTCGGCCGCCGCCAAACTACGCCAAAGAGTGAGGATGAAATTCCGATGGCTATGATTGGAATCGTCCCGACAAAGGTGACAACCGAGAATGGCGCAATTCACGTCGGTGATCTTCTCGTCACTTCATCCCAAGCCGGGTACGCAATGAAGGGGACAGATCGAGGCAGGATGATGGGAGCGGTAGTCGGCAAAGCGCTGGGGAACCTGGAAAGCGGAACTGGATTGATCGAGGTCCTTGTCACTCTGCAATAGCCTTTCCGGTACTAAACAACTTCACACCAGTTGCATCGACAGCGGAGATTACGAATTTGTTGGGAGCTATTCGCATGGCCGGCACACGAAGTGGAATGTTATCCGTGATGTTCTCTTTGATCGGTATGGTTGCCGTCGGACAGAGCCCAGCCGCGTACACACCTGATCTCGGAAATGTTGGTTTTCCAACAAACGGTGTCTTCAGCGGCGGCTCAATAGATTCGGTCCAACTGGCAAACGGCAATCTTCATGTGGATATTCCCCTTCTACACTTGCCTGGCATCGGAATGGATTCCGATATCCATCTCACTTACGACAGCGCAGTCTGGAACATCCAACAAGGGCCGTATCTGAATGGGAACGAGATTTGGAACCTGATCACGATGAGCCGTCCCCATTGGCAACTGAATGATCCTATGGCCGGATTTCTCAAGTGGGGCATGCACCAAGTAATGTGGCAATGCAATGTCCAGCAGTATCCGAATCTGCCCAATTCAGGAACTTCCGTCTACATCGACTATGTAAGCTTTACAGATGGCAATGGAACTGCTCACCGCTTTCCCGTGAAAGGAATGACCCCGTCTGTGGTTCCACCTCAGCAATGCTACTCAGGGACCATCGAAGTTGCAGCCACAAACGTAATGTCCTCAGACGCGAGCGGATATCACCTTGTGCTCAACAACCAAGGTGGAATCGTGAGTCTTACGGACAAGCAGGGGACGAACTATTACTTTACTCAGACGCAGATTACCGGATCGGGCTTTCAGCCCGGGATTTCAGGGGGACCGCCTTCCAACCCATCCGGCGGACTTGGCACGCCAGCAAATCCGACTTCAGCGACCACCTTCATCTGGTCTCAGGTGACAGCCATGGAAGACTCTAACGGGAATCGGATCAGCTGCTGCACCACAGGCAACTCCTTTGTCGATTCTGTAGGACGAACTATTGCTGAGACCAACGGCGGCGTTGAGTTCGATCAGCCCGGCGTAAACATGACCATGGAATCCATGGGCCCGCAAGTGCAGTCGATCAGTTATCAGGACCAAAACAACCAGGCCCAGACGATCACGATTACGTATGAGGACGTAAGCATTAACCTCCCAAGCCTGTGCCCGTCTGGTGCCGGCGCTACCAATTGCGGGACGGTGGTCGGAACCCAAGCATCTGCGACAGTTGCCCAACTCCCTCACCAAATCAGGTTGCAGAATGGCGATATCTATCAGATCGACTATGTTGATAACGACCAAGGCGAGATCAGCTCCATCACACTCCCAACTGGCGGAATAATCAGCTATACGTGGACGTGCTGCTCGCCGAATGCGGGTTCACCGCCAACGCCTCAGTTGATTGTCGCCTCCCGTACGGTTAGCACCAACGAGCAAGAAGCGGAATGGTATTATGGCTACGACCTTGGACTTGCCGGCGCTCCTCACACCTTGACGACAACGATCACCAATCCAGATGGTAACGATACCGCAGTGACGTTTGACCACTCCCAAGTGACTTCTGAAACTCTCTATAAAGGCAGAGCTGCTTCGAACCTACCAATAGTGACAAAAACGATGGGCTACACGGCATATGCTTGCCTAACCGACCAGACAAGTCTTGTTACATCCGAAGTCATCACTTGGAACGAATCTGGTGAAACGACCGAGGCCGACACTTCATACGATGGTCCCACGTGCACACGTGGTAATGTAACCCAAAAGGCCATTTACGACTACGGCACTGGTGGCGCGCATGGCCCCTTGTTGAGCAACACAGTATACAGCTACCTGCATAATTCAAACAGCGCATATGCCAACGCGAACATTGCCGATCGAGTCTCGCAGGTATCTGTGTACAATTCCTTGGCCGCTAACTCATCGACTCTCGTCGCCCAGACGACTACCAATTACGACCAGTTCAATCAAACCTCTCAGAACGGGCAAAGTGGCCTTACGACCGCTTCGGGTACGACTCAGCACGACTATACAAACTATGGAGTCGGGCAGACGCTCCGTGGACTTCCAACGAGCGTGAGCAAATATACCAGTCCTGGTTCAAGTGCAATCGTCACCTATGTGAACTACAACGTGCTCGGCAAAGAGACGGTTGCAACCGATGCGCGGGGGAGCTCGACGCGCTTTACTTACGGAGCGCAAAATGCGTTCATTACGGCCGTCCAGTTGCCTGATACCACTACCACCGGTACCACGATTCACCACGTAATCCCTCAATTCCAAGATCCGAATACTGGGTTGATGATTTGGAAGGGCACTCAAAACTCCTCGCCATCTACCGGGCAACTTTCTCCATCATCGGACGCCACTCAATACACCTATGACAACAGGATGCGCGTTCTGACCGAAACGCGACCGGATGGAGGAATCACCACAAACCACTATCGCGATCCGAATGACACGGTGTCAACAGTCACAGAGGACACACAGCGCACGGCAACCTCGACGATAGTCCTTGACGGGATAGGAAGAAGGATTTCGACGAGTTCGACGGCAGATTCTGCATGCGGGACACTTACGGTAGATACCGGATACGATCTTCTCGGACGTGTGGCGTGGGTGAGTAATCCTCACTGTGTCTCGGGCCTCTCGACGGATGGGTACACGACGTATTCATACGACCCGATTGGGAGACTTTCTAATAAACAGAATCCAGACGGGTCCTCTCAGGCATGGACCTTCAAGGGGAGCACAATCGACTTCTACGATGAGATGGGGGATCATTGGCAGCATACCTATGACGCGTCGGACCGGCTGATCAAGGTCCTGGAGCCAGATGGCTCAACTGACGTGAACGCTTCGCCCACCATGGAGACCGATTATTCCTACGATACTCTAGGGAATCTGGTCAGAGTCGACCAGTGGGGTGGTCCCCACGGGACTTCAGGCGAACACGTTCGTCAGTTCGCCTACGATGCAGTGTCACGGCTGCTCGCTTCGAATAACCCTGAGAGCGCGTCCGCAACGCAACCGGCTGCTCTGACCTGTTCTAACGCTCCGTCGGGTACACTCTGGACTGGTTGCTATGTGTACGACCCGAACGGCAACGTGACGAAGAAGACGGACAACAGAGGCATTTCAATTAACTACTCTTACGATGCGCTTAACCGCGTCCTGTCGAAGACATATAGTGACTCGACTCCTTCCGTGACCTTTCAGTACGACACGTCGCCAATCACCGGAGCCTCCTACGATATTGGAGCGTTGACTTTTGCCAGAGTCGCAGCCGGAGCGTCAACTCTCGCCCAGACAAATCCGTATGCGTACGACCCAGCGGGCCGGCTTATGGGTGAAAATCAGTGCACACCGGCGAACTGTGGCGTTGGTTCGTACCAACTCGGCTACACGTATGACTTGGTTGGAAAGGTAACTGGCGCTACATTTCCCTCCAATGCTCCCGGAAATGGATTGCAAGCCGGTCAACCATTGACCCTAAGCTATTCCTACGACGTGGCTGAGCGGCTGCTTTCGGCTACCAGTAGCTGGTTTGCATCCGGCGATGCGACTCATCCTGGCGTGCTATTCCAGGCCTCGGGGAACTCTAGCCTGCCTGCATACGGTCCGATGGGGCTTCAGAATGCTACTGTCGGGTTTGACCCCTTCTCGGGCACGACTACGGCGACGCTGCAGCGCGGATATGATGAGCGCGGGCGAGTACTCAATGGCGTCTACGTCGCGGGAAATACGGCGATTCAAAATTCGTCAAGCGCTGGAAGCATTGTGATTTCGGGAAGCGAGAAGCAAAAGACGGCGACTCTGGCCACGAGCAGTGTTGTCTTGACCGACCCCACTGTGGCTGGGACGTTTGGCTCCAGGGTCGAGAAATGCTTCGATTACAGCAATACGCCCCCAGCGGCGCCAACTGAACATGACCTTACCGCCTACTATACCGGTACGATAACGGTCAATATTCAGTCTGCACCGCAGTTTGGAATCGGTGCGAGTTGGGGTTCAACTAATGAGAGTGCTTCGGCAGTCCGCTCCAATCTGGTCAACCAGCTAAATGTATCAACCTCGCCGGTGAACGCGACCTTGAACGGAAACAATACGATTACACTCACTTCAAAGGCCTCCGGGTTCTCGGCTAATTATCCGGTGATAGTATCGGTAACTCAGGGAGCGCTGGACATTGAACCAGCGCCGCAAACAGGTTGGCAGTGCCAGTAAGAGCTCTCCACGAGAAAGAGTCGCTTGGCACTATCTCGGTTCGAATCGGTCATGGTTTTTGGAAACACGCTGTCGAGAAGGAGTTCGAAGTGAGCCGACACATTCGAAGACTTGCCATAGCAATAGCCACATCGGTTGGCCTTATGGCTCCTGCCTACGGGTCTTCAAATGCGACGTTGACCGTGACAGGCGCGGAGACGCTGCGGATGGACACTTCGTGGGACGTCGGCCCCCTGAAGATCACAATTGACGCTTCGAACTATCAATTCGCCGAAACAATCTACTACGGCCAGTTCTCGACAACCGCATCGGTTGCGTCTCTGATCGCGGCCACTTTCAGCCGAGACTACCTACAAAACGGTCTGTGCGCCATCGCAAACGGGTCTACGATCACCTTTCACCTCAAGAACTCCGCCACTTTCGGGATGCTCAACGTT
>Ga0134126_10002030_pt1 | contig 25688 bp, 22 predicted proteins | sample KB31752_FD_96881 | JGI IMG/M metagenome (GOLD analysis project Ga0134126, IMG submission 96881) | Terrestrial soil microbial communities with excess Nitrogen fertilizer from Kellogg Biological Station, Michigan, USA - KB3-175-2 | ecosystem: Environmental > Terrestrial > Soil > Unclassified ... | reverse complement strand
CAGACGCACCCGCAACAGATACACGTGAAGGGCGCCGTGGACCTCGTCGGAAATTACTCCACAACGGCCACGCTGGATACCGGCGTATTGCCGCTTGGCACGCTGCTCGCGACCTATCTCCCCGGAACCCCGCGAGGCCTCAAGGGGCAAGTGGAGATTCACGCCCAGGTCAACGGCCCTCTGCGCGCGCCGCTGCAAATTCAGGCGCACGCCGAGGTCCGGCAATTTCAGGTCGCGTATCAGTCCGTCACGCTCGGGCTCGCGCAGCCGCTGCGGATGAATTATCGCGCCGGCGCCGTGACCATCGAGCCCGCCGAACTGAAAGGGACAGACACCGACCTGCGATTTCAGGGCACCGTGCCGCTCCACGGCAAGTTGCCGCTCGATCTCGCCGTTCACGGCTCGGTGAACCTCTCCGTCCTCCAGCAGTTCAGCTCGAGGCTGAAAGGCTCCGGCAGAATTGACGTCAATATCGCGGCGAGCGGCAGCGGGTCCGCCGTGCCCGCGATGCGCGGCGATATTCGCCTGGTGGACGCGGCGCTGGTCAGCGCGTCGGTGCCCATCGGCATCGAGAAAGCGAATGGCGATATACGCATCGCTAATGGCCGCGCCGAGATCCAGAAATTGACGGCCACCGCCGGTGGCGGCACTCTCAACGTCCAGGGCGCCGTCGCCTTGCGGCAAAATCCGCAATTCAATCTTTCGCTCGAGGCGCAATCCGTGCGTGTGCGTTACCCGACGGGCATTCGCTCGGTGCTGAACGCGAATTTGCAGTGGAATGGCACGCGCCAGGCGTCCGACCTCGGGGGCCGCGTGGTGATTGACCGCCTCTCGTTCACCCGGCAATTCGATCTCTCGTCGCTTGTGGGGCAATTCGCCGGCTCGCCGGGCGGAATCGCGCCTTCGCCGTTCCAACAGCACGTGCAATTGAAAATCGCGATTCAATCCGGCAGCCAGTTGCGCCTGGCGAGCAGCAAACTCAGCATGGCCGGCGCGGCTAATCTCAACGTCACCGGCACCCTTGCCAATCCCGTGATCCTCGGGCGCGTCACCCTCTCGAGCGGCGAAGTCTTCTTCATGGGCAAGCGCTACGACGTCCAGAGCGGCGCCATCGAGTTCTCGAATCCGGTCCGCAGCGAGCCGGTGCTCAACGTCTACGTGCAGACAACCGTCGCCCAGTACAAAATCACGCTGAATTTCGTCGGCCCCGTTAACCGCCTCCGCACCAACTACACCTCCGAACCGGCCCTTTCCGCCTCGGACATCATTAACCTCCTCGCCTTCGGCAAGACCGCCGAGGAGGCCGCCACCGCCGGCAGCACCCCCGCAACACTCGGCGCCGAATCCGTCCTCGCGCAAGGCATCGCCAGCAAGGTGAGCGGCAAGCTCGAAAATCTCACCGGCATCTCGCAATTGACCATCAATCCCCTGGCGGGCAGCAATCAATCGAATCCGGGCGCCCAGGTCGCCCTTCAGGAGCGCGTCACCGGCAGCCTGCTGCTCACCTTCAGCACGGACGTAACCTCCACGCAGAACACCGCCGTCCAGGTGCAATACCGCGCCACCCCGCTCATCTCCATCTCCATCCTCCGCGACCAGAACGGCGGCTACGCCATTGACGTCCGCCTCCGCAAAACCTTTTGACCGCCAGCATCTCATCCCCCGCGGGCTGCAGCCGTAGGGGTGCAGCCCTGTCCTGCTTGGCCCGGCAGCCCCGCACCGCCAAAAGTACAGCTGTACCCTCTCCCGGCCTTTTCTGTCCTTCCCCTCTTTCGCATTCGTGCTACCGTGAATCGTTTTTGAAGTAGGAAAGGAACCGAACAGATGTCGCCCACGCGCCAGGCGGGCCCAAAATATCGTGGTCACCCCGCTCTCGCCGTCGCTCGCGCCAGAGTCCGTACTCGTCCCGGCAACCGCGGATCATTCCATTCAGGAGGAACCCAAAGCGTGTTTCTAGCTCCGTTTCTAATCTACGGTACGGGGATTAGAAATCGAGCTAAGTGGCTGAAAATAAAGGATGAGAATCCGTCTAATCTACGGTGCGCGCCTGTTCCCCGAAAGGCAGGATCGAAAAGAAAACGCCCCGCTCGGATATGGCGCGAACGGGGCGTTCGGAGGTTTGGCCGTCAGCAGGTGCTAGGCGGAGGTCACCTTCCAGTAGGTGGTGTAGCGCTCGTGGAAGATTTTGTAGAAGGGCACGAGCTGGCTGGAATCGGGCTGGCCGACCGTCTTAAAGGCAAGGGAATCGCCGGGGACGAGTTCGACCCAGTTGACGTCTGCTGCATTGCCCTTGATGGTCGGCGGAGGCGGCTGCGGGAAACGCCCGCGACGCTGGCCGGGCTGCGGCGGCGGCATATTGGCCGGGCGCGGCGGACGCGGGGCGTTGGGGCCGTAGATGGCGCGCTCGGGCAGGTCGCTGGTGCTGCCGGTGATGCCCGCGAGAACCATCGGGCCGTACATTACGGCGAGGACCGTGGGATCGTCCGGCGTGGGTGCTGTGTGCAAGGACATGGGAATGGAAATCTCGACCTTGTCGCCCGTCTTCCAGGTGCGGTGGAGCTTGGCGTAGGTGCTGGGCTGCGCGTGGACCTTTTCGTGCTTGCCGTTGACCTTGATCGTGGCGCCCTTCGCAGCCCAATACGGAATGCGGATGTTCACGTCCATCTTCACGGGATGCTCGGCGGTGAAGGTGAGCGTAGTGGAATCCTGCTGCGGGAAGCTTGTCTCCTGGGTGACGCGCAATCCCTTCTCCTTCCAATCCAAATCGGAGGCGATGAAGAGATTGACGTAGAGATCCTTCGCGTCGTGGAAGTAGATCGTGTCCGCGAGCTTCGAGAAATCCTCGATGCCCGTACCGTCGCAGCACCAGAAGGAGTTATAAGGCGTGCTGAAGGTGCGGTAGAGGTTCGGTTCCATGGAGACGAAGTACATCGTCATGCCGTCGGGGTCCACGGTGCCGAGGCGGACATTAAACAGCAGGCGCTCGTAGTAATCGAGCTTCGATGGATCGCCCGTCCAGCCATAGAGATGGCGGGTGAGCTTCATCATGTTGTAGCTGCAGCAGCATTCTTCGGCGGAGGGGCCCAGTTCCTTCGAAATCTGGCCGGGCTCGTGCCAATGCTCGCCGTCGCTGGTGCCGCCGGTGCAATAGATGTGCTGCGAAGTGACGATATTCCAGAAATTATTCGCGATATCGCGGTAGCGCGGCTCGCCGGTGAGTTCATAGGCGCGTGCGCAGCCGATAATTTTGGGGATGTTGGTATTGGCGTGCAGGCCGTTGAGCTTGTCCTGGCCAGCGGCGAGGGGATCGAAGACGACCTTGTCGTCGAAGCGATGGCCCGTCTCGAGATACTCCTCCTTGCCGGTGATGCCGTAGAGGTTGTAGAGCGCCTCAGCCATGCCGCCGAATTCGTCGCGCTTGACGCGAGTCATTGTTTCGTCGTCGAGCGGCTTGACCCATTTTCCGACCCAGCGGGCCATGCCTTCGACGTTGGCGAGGGCCTGCTCATTGCCGGTGAGCTGATACATGTCAATGTGGCCGGCCATGATCTTGTGGTAGGTGTAAAAGGGCGCCCAGACGCGGCCATTGGCGAGCAGGCGATCGAAGAAAGATGTGGGGAAGGCACTGAGGTATTCGCCGCCCAGGGCCTGCTGGCATTTGGCGAGTTCGGCGACCATGAGGTCGGCCTTGGACTTGACGCTATCGTCGCCGGTGCTGGCGTACATCATCGCGCTGGCCGAGAGAAAGTGGCCGCCGGTAAAATGGCCGCGCAGCTCGCTGATGCGATTCTGCTGAAGCGTCTTATTCGGATCGTTGGGCTGCTCCCATCCGCCCAGGGGCTCGGCGGTGGTGGGCAGGTTGGCATTGATGCGGAAGGTGTGGAGCAGGCGATCGGGCGGAAGCAGGGTCATGTATTTCAGGTTGGCGTTCATCGTGTCCATGAACGGGCCGCTGCGCAGGCGCACCTGAGCGAGCGGGAACGGCTGAAGCTTCAGCGGTACCTTTTCCTTCACGGGCGAGGGATCAGCGAACGGGGCGGACATCGGGCCCCGGCCGGAAACCAGCGCGCCGAATGCCCTGCCCGGCAGCGCCGAGGCGGCGCCAGCGGCCGCGGCAACGGCGGCGGTGGTCTTCAGCATCTCCCTGCGCGTAGTCTTCTTCTCGAGACTCATCAGACGATGCAATCCCATGATGGCTTCCCTCCCAAAAGGAATTTCGCGCCTGCCTTTATTGCGGGCAGATGCGGACTGCGGTACGTAAAATCGGTAGTGGGTCAGTTTGAATTTTTACCTTCTTGTGTCACGACCCATAAAATTCAAACTGACCCGCTACCTAAAATCGGCGAACGCCTGCGGGCTACGAGCTCGCAACCTTCCAATACGTGGTATAGCGCTCGTGGAAAATCTTATAGAACGGAATCAGGGGCGTGGTGCTGCCCTGGCCGACCGTCTTAAAGGCGAGCGAATCGCCGGGAACCAACTCGACCCAGTTGACGTCGGTGGGGCTGGCCTTGATCGCGGGCGGCTGATTATTGGGCACTGGACGGCGGCGCTGGCCGGGCGTTGGCGGCGGCATATTGGCCGGACGCGGCGGACGGGGCTGCTGCGGGCCGTAAATGCCGCGCTCGGGCACGTCGCTGGTATCGCCGGTGACGCCGGCGAGAACCATGGGGCCGTACATCATCGCGAGCACGCTGGGATCGTCCGGCGTGGGCGCGGTGTGCAGCGACATCGGAATCGAGATTTCGATTTTGTCGCCATTGTGCCAGGTGCGATGAAGCTTGGCATACGTGCTGGGCTGCGCGTGGACCTTTTCGTGCTTGCCGTTGACCTTGATGGTGGCGCCCTTCGCGGCCCAATAGGGGATGCGAACGTTCACGTCCATCTTGACCGGGTGAGCAGCTGAAATCGTGAGCGTGGTGGAATCCTGCTGCGGAAAATTCGTATCTTGCGTGACGCGCAGGCCCTTTTCTTTCCAGTCGAGCTCGGAGGCGATGAAGAGATTGACGTAGAGGTCTTTGGCGTCGTGGAAGTAGATGGTGTCGCCGAGCTTTGCGAAGTCCTCGAGGCCGGTGCCATCGCAGCAGAGGAACGAATTCCACGGCGTGCCGAAGGTGCGGTAGAGGCCCGGGTCCATGGAGATGAAATACATCGTCATGCCATTGGGATCAATGGCGCCGAGGCGGGTGTTGTAAAGCAGGCGCTCGTAGTAATCGAGCTTCGAGGGATCGCCCGTCCAGCCGTAAAGATGGCGCGTGAGCTTCATCATATTGTAACTGCAGCAGCATTCTTCGGCGGAAGGGCCCAGTTCCTTCGAAATCTGGCCGGGCTCGTGCCAATATTCGCCGTCGCTGGTGCCGCCGGTGCAGTAGGCGTGCTGCGTGGTGACGAAGCGCCAGAAATTATCGGCGATGTCGCGATAGCGCGGCTGGGCGGTGAGTTCATAGGCGCGGGCGCAGCCGATCATTTTGGGGATGTTGGTGTTGGCGTGATTGCGGTTCAGGTCGTCCTGATTGGCAGCGAGGGGATCGAACATCCGCTTATCGTCAAAGCGATGGCCGGTATCGAGATATTCCTGCTTGCCAGTGATGCCATAGAGATTGTAGAGCACCTCGGCCATGCCGCCGAATTCAGTGCGCTGCACGCGAGCCATTTCTTCGTCGCTTATGGGCTTCACCCAATCCGTGGTCCAATGCGCCATATTTTCGGCGGTTTGCAGGGCCTGTTGATTGCCGGTGAGCTGGTACATGTCCACATGGCCAGCCATGATTTTGTGATAGGTGTAAAAGGGCGCCCAGACAGGCTTATGGGCGCGGAGGCGGTCGAAGAGTTCGGTTGGAAAGGCGCTGAGATACTGGCCGCCGAGTTTCTGCTGGCACTTCGCGAGTTCGGCGACCATGAGGTCGCCCTTGGACTTCACGCTATCGTCGCCGGTGCTGGCGTACATCATCGCGCTGGCCGAGAGAAAGTGGCCGCCGGTTAGATGGCCGCGGAGTTCGGTGGTGGGCGATTCCCAGCCGCCAAGGGGCTCGGCGGTGGAGGGCAATCCAGCGGTGACGCGGAACATGTGCAGCAGGCGGTCGGCCGGCAGGAGATTCATGTACTTCAGGTTCGCGTTCATCGCGTCCATGAAGGGGCCGCTGCGCAGGCGCACCTGGCTAAGCGGAAAGGGCTGAAGCTTGAGCGGCACCTTTTCGTTCGCGGCAGACTGATCGGACTGATTGGACTGATATGGGGCGAGCCCCATCGCGCGCGGCGCAGATGCAATCGCGCCGAATGCGGCGCCGGGCATAACGGAAGCGGCGCCCGCGGCTGCGGCAACGGCGGCAGTCGCCTTCAACATCTCCCTGCGCGAAGTCTTCCTTTTCAATTTCTCCAAGGCCATGGGTCCTCCCCCTTCGGGATGATTCGGCGAGTACCTGAGTTAGAGGTGCGCCGGGTCGTGCCGGTTCCAAGTTTCTGCAAAGAACGCGTCCCTAAGAATCGGGGGTAAGAGTATCCCCCTTTATGCGGCGGCTTTCCAGTCCCAGTACGCAGTGGAGGAGGATGACGAATTTTGAAAATTTTCCGCGCGCGGCGATGGGAGTTTGGTAGATAATGCCGTGTTCTGGAAAGAGAGCGGAGCGTCCGTTGTGGAGTAAACGTTTTCTCGGGGAAGGTGAGGGGGAGCGGAGGGCAAAGCGGGCGGGGGCGCAATATCGTATAATGTATCCAATCCGCGCGGCCCGCAGGGTACGGCGAGATTGGGCGGCTTGGGAGTGTTCGCGGGCAGGCGCGGCATACGCTGCTGTAACGGCCCGGCGGGCAACAGCGGAGGAACGATGGACAGGGTTATGGATAGGGGAACAGACACAAGCCTCATGGGTGCATCAGGCACCACAGTTCATGGCGGCGCAGGGGGCGCGAAAACCCGCTGGGCGACGGGGGAGGGAGCGCTGAAAATGCCGACCCAAGCCGAGCGCATCCACGTGGTTGACTCGCATACGGGCGGCGAGCCGACGCGAATCATCGTGAGCGGCGGGCCGAAGCTGGCGGCGAAATCGCTGGCGGACCAGCTCGAGGAATTTCGCAAAGATTATGATGACATCCGGCGGGCGGTGGTGAACGAGCCGCGCGGGTCGGACATTGTGGTGGGGGCGATGCTGTGCCAGCCGGAGGACCGGGCGTCGGCAACCGGCGTGATTTTCTTCAATAATGTGGGCTACCTGGGCATGTGCATCCACGGGACGATCGGGCTGGTGGTGACGCTCGCGTACCTGAAGCGGATCGGCGTGGGCGTCCACCGGATCGAAACGCCGGTGGGGCCCGTGACGGCGCAACTGCACGAGAGCGGCGAAGTAACCGTGATCAACGTGCCGAGCTGGCGGACGGCGGTGAACGCCGCGGTGGACGTGCCGGGATATGGCGTGGTGCACGGCGACGTGGCCTGGAGCGGCAACTGGTTCTTTTTAGTGCGCGACCATACGCAGAAGATCGCACCGGAAAATATTGACGAGCTGACGAGCTTCGCCTGGGCCATCCGCCAGGCCCTGCGGCCCAACGGCATCACCGGAAGCGCGGGCGAAGAGGTGGATCACATCGAGCTGTATGGCCGGTCGGATATACCGGGCGTGAACAGCAAAAATTTCGTTCTGTGCCCCGGCAAGGCCTACGACCGTTCACCCTGCGGCACGGGCACCAGCGCGAAGCTCGCGTGCCTGCACGCGGATGGAAAGCTGCGGCCCGGCGACGTGTGGAAGCAGGAGAGCATCGTCGGAAGCGTCTTCGAAGGCACGGTGAAAGTGGAAGACGGCAAGGTGTTTCCGATGGTGAAGGGTTCGGCGTATATCACATCGGAAGCCGATTTGATTCTGGACCCGAGGGATCCCTTTCGTCACGGCACGTTTGCATGAGCGTTTCCCCGGAAATCATCGTTGTGGGCGCGGGCATCGTGGGCGCAGCCTGCGCGCTCGATTTGACGCGCGAGGGCCTGCGGACCACCGTGATCGAGGAAGGCGCGCCCGGCGCGGGGACCACGGCGGCGGCGATGGGCCACATCGTGGTGATGGACGATTCCGAGGCGCAGTTCGCGTTGACGCGCTATTCGCAGATTTTGTGGGACGAACTTCGCGGCGAGCTTCCCCTAAATGTGGAATTCGAGAACTGCGGCACGATTTGGGTGGCCGCGGATGACGAGGAGATGGCGGAGGTGCGCCGCAAGGCCGATTACTATCAGGAGCGGGGCGTGCGGGCGGAGATATTGAGCCCTGCGTCGCTGCGCGAGGCCGAACCGCACCTGCGGCCGGGGCTTGCGGGCGGGCTGCTGGTGCAAGGCGATGGCGTGCTCTACCCGCCGTGCGCTGCCGCTTTCCTGCTGCATCGGGCGCAGGAATTGGGCGCGAAGGTGCTGCTGGGGAAGAAAGTAACGAACGTGGGAAAGGGCGCCGTCCGGCTGGCGGACGGCTCGGCGCTGAAGGCAAATATTGTGATTAACGCGACCGGGCAGCTCGCGCCGCGGCTCACGCCCGGGCTCAACATTCGCCCGCGCAAGGGGCACCTGGTGATCACGGATCGCTATCCGGGAGCCGTGCGACATCAACTGGTGGAATTGGGATACCTGAAAAGCGCGCATTCGCTGACCAGCGATTCGGTGGCGTTTAATGTGCAACCGAGAAAGACGGGGCAGCTGCTGATCGGCTCGTCGCGCCAGTACGGGGATGAAAATCGCGCGGTGGACGCGAACATTCTTTCGCGCATGTTGCGGCGGGCCTTCGAATATGTCCCCGGATTGAAGGGCATATCGGGAACGCGCGTGTGGGCGGGCTTTCGTCCGGCGACGCCGGACAAGCTGCCGCTGATCGGGCCGGCGGCAAGCGATCCGAGCATCTACATCGCCGCGGGGCACGAAGGGCTGGGCATCACGACCTCGCTGGGAACGGCGCGGCTGGTGACGGCGCAGATCCTGGGGCAGCGCCCGGCGATACCGATGGAACCGTACCTACCGACGCGGGAGATGGCCGTGGAGCACCACAATGCGTGATTCGGCGGCCCGCGAGGTGACGGTTCGCGTGAATGGGCGGCCGGTGAGCGTGCCGGCGGGGGCTTCGGTGGCGGTGGCGGTGCTGCTCGCCGGGCGGACGTGCAGAACCTCTGTTACGGGCGAGGCGCGGGCGCCCCTCTGCGGGATGGGCACGTGCTTCGAGTGCCGCGTGACCATTAATGGCGAGGCGCAGCGGCGCAGCTGCCAGACGCTATGCCAGCCCGATATGGAAATTTCGGCTCATGAGTGACACGCGGCAATTCGCGTTTGGCGTGGTTGTGATCGGCGGCGGGCCGGCTGGGATTGCGGCCGCCATTGCGGCGGCGGAATCGGGTGCGCGCGTGGCGCTGCTCGACGATAATCCGCGGCCTGGCGGGCAAATCTGGCGTGGCGGGCCGGGCGCGGTGCACCGCGCCGATGCGGGGAGTTGGTTCGAACGGCTGGAACGATCCGCGGTGACGAAGATTTATGGCGCGCGCGTATTTTCCGCGGGCGATGGATTCGTGGAGGCGGAATCGGACGAGGCGGTGCTGCGCGTGAACTACCGCAGCCTGGTGCTCGCCACAGGCGCCCGCGAGAGATTTCTTCCCTTCCCTGGATGGACGCTGCCGAACGTGATGGGTGCGGGCGGATTGCAGGCACTGGTCAAATCGGGGCTGCCGATCGAGGGTAAACGGGTGATCGTGGCCGGCACCGGGCCGCTGCTGCTTGCCGTGGGCGCGTATATGAAGGAGCACGGGGCCAAGGTGCTGTGCATCTGCGAGCAGACCACATGGACGAAGTTCATGGGCTTCGGACTGCGCATGACGCTGCTGCCGGGAAAAATTCGCGAGGCGCTGCAACTGAAGGTTCAAATCCGCGGAATTCCCTATCGGACGAACTGCTGGCCCGTTTCCGCAACGGGAAGCGACCGGCTGGAATCGGTGCGGATCTCCGATGGCGGCGAAATTCGAGAGATCGAGTGCGATTATCTTGCGTGCGGGTTTCATCTGGTTCCAAACTTGGAGTTACCGCGGCTGATCGGCTGCCGGGTCGAAGGGGATTTCGTGCAGGTGGACGAGATGCAGAGAACTTCGGTGGCAAACGTCTACTGCGCGGGCGAGCCGACGGGAATCGGGGGCCTGGATTTGTCGCTGGCGGAGGGCCGCATCGCGGGGCATGCCGCCGCGGGAAACGAAGACGCGGCGCGAAAGCTCGGGCCGCGGCGGGCGAGCTATCGAAAAGTGGTGCCGCTGATGGCGGAGGCGTTCCGGCTGCGATCGGAGCTGAAGCGACTGGCGCGCGCGGATACGCTCGTGTGCCGATGCGAAGACGTGCCATTCGAGCGGATGAAGAATTTCGATTCGTGGCGCGCGGCGAAATTGCAGACGCGCTGCGGGATGGGTCCGTGCCAGGGCCGCGTGTGCGGGCCGGCGACGGAGTTTTTGTTCGGCTGGCGCGTGGATTCGGCGAGACCGCCGGTGTTTGCCGTGAAGTGCTCGAGCCTGGCCGAGATGGCCGTAGGCGCGGGCGAGAGCCGACAGTAGCGGGTTGCGAACCACCTGAGGCAGAATGAATGGCTAGAGCTACGCACGAAGGAACTTTGAGCTGACAAATCGCGGCACGCCGAACCCAAGGCGGCGCGCAAAGCATCTATAAGCGGACGGAGGATCCAAATGAAGTGGAATGGCGTAATGCCGGCGGTGACCAGCTATTTCAACGAGAAGGGGCATCTCGACCACGGATTCATGGCCGGCCACGCGGAGTGGCTGGTGGAAAACGGCTGCACGGGCATCGTCGCGCTCGGATCGCTGGGCGAGGGAGCCACGCTGAATTTCGACGAAAAGATCGCCGTGGTGGGCACGTTCGTAAAGGCGATGAAGGGCAAGGTGCCGGTGATCGCGTCGGTCTCGTCGCTGACCACTTCGGAAGCAGTGGCGATTGCGAAAGCGGCCGAAGGCGCGGGCTGCCAGGGACTGATGGTGCTGCCGCCATACGTGTATCAGGGCGACTGGCACGAGATGAAGTCTCACGTGACCGCGATCCTGCGCGCTACGCCGCTTCCCTGCATGCTCTACAACAATCCGATTTCCTACGGCACGGATTTTCTGCCGCAGCAAATCGAGGAACTGGCGGGCGAGCACCGCAACCTGGAGGCGGTGAAGGAATCGAGCACGGACGCGCGGCGCGTGAGCGGTATTCGCGCGCTGCTGAGCAATCGCCTGCAGATCATGGTGGGCGTGGACGACGCCATTCTGGAAGGCATCGGCGTGGGCGCGGCGGGATGGGTTGCCGGCCTGGCGAATGCCCTGCCCCGCGAGTCCGTGGACCTGTTCAATTACGGGCTCGAAGGAAAGCGAGAGCAGGCCGCCGAGCTTTACCGCTGGTTCCTGCCGCTGCTGCGGCTGGATACCGTGCCGAAATTCGTGCAACTGATTAAATTCGTTCAAGAGGAACTGGGCGTGGGCAGCGCACGCGTGCGCGCGCCGCGACTGGAGATCACCAAGGAAGAAGCCGAAGCGACGCGGAAGCTGATCCGCGAAGCCCTGCACAACCGGCCGAAAAGCGCCAGCTCCGATCTGAGACAAACCGCGAGGTAAAGAAGATGACGACTACGACGACGAATGAACTTTCCGGAAAATCGCTGATCGGATTTCACGATAGCGGCCAGGGCAGCAAGATGTTCCGCGGCTTCAATCCGGCCACGGGCGAGGCGCTCGGGCCCGAATATCACGAGGCCACGCCCGAGGAGATCGAACAAGCCGCACGGCTGGCCAGCGAGGCATTCACAACCTACAAGCAGGCGAGCGGCGCGAAAAAGGCGGAGTTTCTGAACGCGGTGGCCGCAAACATCGAAGCCGTCACCGAGCCGCTGGTGGAACGCACGCACCTCGAGACGGCGCTGCCCAAGCCGCGGCTGCAGGGCGAAACCGCGCGCACCGTGAATCAACTGCGGCTATTCGCGAAGGTGGTCGGCGAAGGCTCGTGGCCCATGCCGCGCATTGATCGCGCCGATCCCAGTCGAAAGCCGGCGCCTAGGCCGGACATTCGCAGCATGCTGCGGCCGCTGGGACCGGTGGTGGTTTTTTCGGCCAGCAATTTCCCGCTGGCATTTTCGGTGGCCGGCGGGGACACGGCCTCGGCATTTGCCGCCGGCAATCCCGTGATCGTGAAGGCGCATTCGGCTCATCCCGGGGCGAGCGAAATCACGGGCGAGGCGGTGCGCAAGGCGGTGAAGTCCTGCGGGCTGCCGGAAGGCGTCTTCTCACTGCTTTTTGGCGCGGGGACGACGGTCGGCACGGCGCTCGTGCAGCATCCGAGCATCAAGGCGGGGGGATTTACGGGTTCCACGGGCGCGGGTCGAGCATTGATGAATCTGGCTGCGGCGCGGCCGGAGCCGATTCCGTTCTACGGCGAACTGGGCAGCACGAATCCGGTGTTTTTGCTGCCGGGGGCTATTGCGGCTCGCAGCTCGAAGATCGCCAACGACCTGTACGGCTCATTCACGCTGGGCGCGGGGCAATTTTGCACCAAACCGGGACTGATCTTCCTTTCGCAGGGGCAGCCCTCGGAAGGATTGGTCAGCGAGCTGAAAACCAAGGTCACCGAGGCGCCGCAATTTGCCCTGCTGACCAAGGGAATCAGCGGCGATTACGACCGCGAGGCAAAGAATCGCAAGGGCCGCAAGGACCTGCAACTGGTGGCGGAAGGCGCGCCCGCTTCCGGCACGCCATACGCGGCGAGCGCGGCACTCTATCAAACCGAGATTTCCTCGTTCATGGCCAGCCCTGAGCTTTCCGAGGAGCACTTCGGGCCTTCGACGATGCTGATCCGCTATTCGAACAAGCAGCAGATTCTGGAAGCCGCGCGCAAATTGGACGGCCACCTGACGGCCACGATCCACGGCACCGAAGAGGACCTGCGGGAATTCGCGGAGCTGATCGCGATCCTGGAGACGAAGGTCGGCCGGATTATCTTCAACGGCTTTCCGACGGGGGTTGAGGTGTGCCACGCCATGATTCACGGCGGGCCGTACCCGGCGAGCACCGATAGCCGTACCACGTCGGTGGGAACCGAGGCGATCTACCGGTTTGTGCGGCCGGTGTGCTATCAGGATATTCCCGATAGCGCCCTGCCACCGGAACTGAAGAACGGGAATCCGATGGGAATCTGGCGCATGGTAGATGGAGAATTGACAAGGCAGGCATTATGAAGGATTATTATGGGTTCCTGATCGGCTCGCAGATTTTCGAGGGGCAGAGCGAATGCCAGCCGGGCCAAGCTGTGCCGCGCTGCGCCAGCGTCCCGTCCCCCAGCGAAGCATAGGTGATCTGGACCGCCTCTTATGCCAAAAGCCCAACGGAAATACTCGCCAGAATCGGCGCATTCGGGAATCGGCATCGCCCCGGGGAAAAAATCGGCGCCGATTCCGCGGCAGTCCCTCTCCTCGGTGGTGGTGGAGCGCCTTCGCGAGAAAATTATCAGCGGCGAATTGCGCGAGGGCGAACAGCTCCGGCAGGACGCCATCGCCACGGAGTTCCAAATCAGCCGCATTCCCGTCCGCGAAGCGCTGAGCCACCTTGCGGCCGAGGGATTAATCAAGATCGTAGCGAACCGCGGCGCGGTAGTCTCCGCGCTTTCGCCGGAAGAAATCGTGCAGTTGTTTGAGACGCGCGCGGTGCTGGAATGCTATGCGCTTCGCCAGGCGATTCCGAACCTGAAAGAAGAGGATTTTCGGCGCGCCGAAGACATCCTCGAGCATTTCGAAAAGTCGCTGATGAAGGATTCCGAGATTCGGTCGTGGGGCGCGTGGAACTGGAGCTTCCATTCGATCCTGTATGCCCCGGCGAAACGGCCTGTTCTGATGTCGTTTCTAAAGACGCTCAACAACAATTGCGACCGCTACACGCGGCTTCATTTGCTGGTGACGCGCGATCTGCACCGCGCGGGACAATCGCATCGGGGCCTGCTGGACGCCTGCCGCACGCGGGATCCTGAGGTGGCCGCAACGGCCCTGTGGGCGCACATCACCGAAGCAGGCGAGTACCTGAAGGAATTCATTCATCGCCATCGCGAGCGGCACCCCTGATTCGGCCGCCGCGCTTCCCATTCGCATCATGCCGGGCCATTCCATTCCGCGGCGCAGCCGCACCGCGCGGAACGCAGCAGCGCCAGGGCAAACTCCCGTGACGAAATTCCCGATCGCGCCGCCAGTTCACCTGCGAAAGAACGTGGCGCTCGCGCCGCTCAGCACGTTTCGCATCGGCGGGCGCGTGGAATACTACTGCGAGGTGCGCACCGGCAACGAACTGGTGGCGATGATGGAATGGGCGCGAAAATCCGGCCTGCGCGCGCGCATTCTGGCGGGCGGCAGCAACGTCGTGTTCCCCGATACGCTGCTTCGCGGCCTGCTGATTCGCATCGTGGGAGGGCGCATCGCGCTGCGAGGCACGCAGTGCGAAGCCGATCCAGGCGTTGCGCTGGCCGCCGTGATCGAACGCGCAATTCGCGCCGGGCTTGCCGGCATCGAGACGCTCAGCGGCATTCCAGGAACGATTGGCGGCGCCGTGGTGGGCAATGCGGGCGCGTATGGCCATTCGATTTCGGAGGTCGTCGAGCGAATCGAGGTGTGGGACGGCCGGAAGATTCGCTGGCTCACGCGCGAGGGATGCCGCTTTCGCTACCGCGAGAGCGTCTTCAAGCAAAAGCCGCTGCTGCTGCTGCGCGTGTGCCTGCGCTTCCGGCGCGGCGATGCGAAGAAGCTGCGCGGCATCTCGCGGGATATTATTCGCCTGCGCCTGAAGAAATACAGGCCGGGCCTGCGCTGCCCCGGCAGCTTTTTCAAGAACGTGCTGGTGCGCGAAGTGTCAAAGGCGGCGCTGGGGCGCGTGGATCGCGCGAAGATCATCGAGGGCAAAATTCCTGCCGGATACTTGCTGGAGGAAGCCGGGGCGCGGGGGATGAAACATGGCGGCATCGCGATCGCGTCCTTTCACGGCAATCTTTTCATCAATCGCGGCGGCGCTACGGCGCAGGACGTGCGCGCGATGGCGCGTGCGCTGAAAAGCAAGGTTCAGAGGCGCTTCGGCATCCGGCTGGAAGAGGAAATTCGCTACTTTTAGCCCTTTCTGCCCGCATCGGCCTCACGGGCATACAGCGCTTGAGGTTCCAGAGTACCCCAATCGCCCTACACAAATTTACAGGCTTGCCCCGACCCGAACGCGACGATATTCCTGCTATATTTTTTCCTTTGTAGTACCTTCCGAGCCGGCTTCGTTTCGCGGCCGGCAGCCCTGAACGAGGAGAGCATAACGAATGACTACCGAGCGTACGCCTGAGTACTTCAGCGGCAAAAACGTGAAAATCGGGATTATCGGCTGCGGGTACGTGGGATTGCCGCTCGCGCTGCGGTTCGCGGACGTGGGCCAGCGCGTCACGGGATTCGATTTGGATCAATCGAAGGTGGAAAAGTTGAATGCCGGCGAGTCCTACATCCATCACATTCCCTCCGATGCAATCCGCGCGCACGTGCAGGCCAAGCACCTGGACGCCACCTCGGATTTCAAGCGGCTGCGCGATATGGATGCGGTGCTGATCTGCGTTCCCACGCCGCTCGACGAGCGCCGCGAACCGGATTTGAGTTACGTGGAGAACACCGCGCTCTCGATTGCGCCCAACTTGCAAAGGAATCAGCTTGTGATCCTCGAAAGCACCACCTATCCCGGCACGACCGAGGAAATGGTTCTGCCTATTTTGGAAAAGGGCGGGCTCCGCTGCCCCATCGCGGTGGGCAAGAACGGTTCGGCACCCAGCGTCTCCACGGATTTCTATCTGGCGTTCTCTCCGGAACGCGAAGATCCCGGAAACAAGAATTTCGGCCTGGCGCAAATCCCCAAGGTGGTGGGCGGCATCAATCCGGCGAGCGCGAAGGCGGCGGCTGCGCTTTACGCGCAGATCGTGGCCAAGGTGATTCCGGTCAGCTCGACGCGCGCAGCCGAAATGGTGAAGCTGCTCGAAAATATCTTTCGCTGCGTGAATATCGCGCTCGTGAACGAATTGAAGCTGCTGAGCCTGCGCATGGGCCTGGACATCTGGGAAGTGATTGATAGCGCCGCGACGAAGCCTTTTGGGTTCATGCCCTTCTATCCGGGGCCGGGGCTGGGCGGGCACTGCATTCCCGTGGACCCGTACTATCTCTCGTGGAAGGCGCGCGAATACGATTTCGCCACGCGCTTCATCGAGCTGGCGGGCGAGGTGAATACGGATATGCCGTACCACGTCGTCAGCGCCGTGGCGAGCGCCCTGAATGAGCGCGAAAAAAGCATCAAGGGATCGCGCATCTTGCTGCTCGGGATCGCCTATAAGAAGGATGTGGACGATCTGCGCGAATCGCCGTCGCTGAAGCTGCTGGAATTGCTCACGGACAAGGGCGCGCGGATGGATTACAACGATCCGTATTTCGCTTCGCTCCCCAAAATGCGCCACTACGATTTTTCTCACATGCGCTCGGCGCCGCTCACGTCGGAGGCGCTTGCCGCCTACGATTGCGTGCTGATCGCCACCGATCATTCCAGCTACGACTACGACTGCATCGCCCAACACGCGCAGCTGGTGGTGGATACGCGCAATGCCACACGCAACGTGAAGCATTCCGCGGAAAAAATCGTGCACTGCTGAGGCGGCACGGGTTACACGGAGTTGACAAAAAGCGGCTAGACCGATGGTTCTATTGCCGGTGCCAATTGCTGGAGCTAGCCTCTTAGGACGATGCCAGCGCCGCTTACGACAACGCAGCAGGAGCGGGGATGGACGGCCGACGTGGGCCGCCGGCGCAGCATGCGCGTGCTGCTGAGCGTGCCGGTGATCGTGCACGGCAAGACGCGCGACCAGCGCGATTTTCACGAGGAAACGCGCACCCTGGTGGTGAACGCGCATGGCGCGCTGCTCTCCGTGGCGACGCCGCTTGCGGCCGGGCAGAGAATCACCATCGAGCACAAGCTGACCCAGGAAACGCTCGATTGCAGGATTATCTACGCGGGAAATCCGCAGGGCGGCAAGTCGCAGATGGGGGTCGAGTTCGTCTCCCCTTCGCCTACGTTCTGGCGCATTGATTTTCCGCCAGACGACTGGGTCGCCCCGGAAAACTAGCTCTCCGCAGCTTCGCTCGGCCCGTGGGTTTACCGCGCTTTCGAGGTCAGTTCGACGTGCAGGCTGCCGAATGGCAGGTCGGCCTGAATCAGCACGGGCGTTCGCGCGGCATCGTGCGCGAACCACACCTTAAATTGCAGCGTGTTGCTCGTCTTTCCTTCCTGCGTTACGTGAACCGCGACGCGCCAGGCGTTGAATGTCCCTGCAGGAAGCGCAATGCTTTCTTTTGCCGACTCGAGTCGCGCATCCACGTCGTAGATATCGCGGCCATCGGAAACCACGGCGCGAGATTCGTCGTTGTGCTGCCAATCCACGCCGCGCAGGGCGTAGAGTTCGCCGAGCGCGTCGCGCGCCCCCGCCGGAACGATGAAGAACGGCCCCGGCGCCCGCGATTTCTGCCCGTCGGGCATAAAGTGCAGGATGTGCGTCTCCTTGTGCCCCATCTCGCTGATATACATTTCATACTGGCGGGTTTCGAGGGTGGAAACGTCCGTGTAAGAATCGAATTGATCGTCAATCGTGAAGAGCGTGCGCACCGGGCTGACGGTGTGAATCGCCGCGCGGTAATGCCAGGTGTCCCATCCATAGAGCGAGCGCTTTTCGGGGATGCTGAGCTGCACGGAAGCCGCGTCGCTGAATCGCGACCAACCCACCTGATATCTCAGCGACTCGCCCACGCGAAACGGCATCGGAATGCCGCGCGAGGCAGGCGCGGGTCGGGCGGCAGCCTTTGCCTGATTTCGCGCATTGCCGCGCGTCCGCTGCGCCCATGCGGCGGGCAGGAGTTGCGGACCCACGCCGCCGGCGAGAATCGCGAGCGCGAACAACAGAAAGCCTGGACAGGCGCGTTGGATGCGATTCCGGTCGAGCCTCATTCTCCGCAAAATTCATCTTTCTTCATCGTCAAAAGTCGGTGATCGCTTGTTCGCGCGCCGCAGCCGGGCTATATTCAAGCGTACCTGAAACGCCGGGTGCGAGCCATTGCATCGTCCCATTATCGTATGGCCGATGCGCGCGCCCGCCGCGGACACTTTTCCCCGAGGAGGAATTTGCGGATGCGCTACCTGGTTACGGGCGGCGCCGGATTTATCGGCTCGAATATTGTGGACGAACTGGTTCGGCGCGGGCATCAGGTAGTCGTGCTGGACGATCTTTCGGCGGGGAAGGAATCGAACCTTTCCTGCGTGCGGCAGAAGATTGATTTTCGCGTGGCGAGCATTGCCGATTCCGCGGCGGTGCGCGATGCGTGCAAGGGCGCGGACTACGTGCTGCACTTGGCCGCGCGAACCTCCGTGCCGCGATCGGTGGAAGATCCGCTCGACACGAACACGGTGAACATTGACGGCACGCTGAATGTGCTGCTCGCCGCGCGTGACGCCGGGGTGCGCCGCGTCGTCTACGCCGCTTCGTCCGCCGCGTACGGGGAAACCCCGGAACTGCCGAAGACGGAGGCGATGCCGGCGTGCCCTGCGTCCCCGTACGGGGTTGCGAAATTTGTCGGCGAACTCTACGCGCAAGTGTTTGGGCGGGTATACGCGCTGGAAAATGCGAGCGTCCGCTATTTCAACGTGTTCGGCCCCCGCCAGGATCCCACGTCGCAATATTCCGGCGTCCTTTCCCGGTTCATGCTGGCGATGATCGAAGGCAAGCAGCCGGTTATCTATGGCGATGGAGAGCAGTCGCGCGATTTCACCTATATCGAGAATATCGTGGACGTGACGCTTCGTGCTTGCGAAGCGGAATCCGCGTCCGGGCTCGTCTTCAACGGCGGCACCGGCCTGCGCATCACACTGAACGAGGTGCTGCGGCTGCTCGGCAAGATTACCGGCCGCGAGATACGCGCGAACTACTGCCCCGCGCGCACCGGCGACATATTGCATTCGCAGGCCGACATCTCGCTGGCGCAGCGGCTGCTCGGCTATGAACCGCGCGTCTGCTTCGAGCAGGGCCTGAAGCGCACTTGGGAGTGGTATCAGAGCGCCTATGGCAACAGGAAAAATGGATAAGCGCGAATTCATCGCACGGCGCGTGGCGCGCGAGCTGCGCGACGGCTATTACGTGAATCTCGGCATCGGCTTGCCCACGTTGATCCCCAATTTTCTGCCGCCGGGCGTGGAAGTCGTTCTGCAATCGGAAAATGGGATGCTAGGCGTCGGCCCCTACCCGCGCGCCGGCGAAGAGGACGCCGATTTGATCAACGCCGGGAAGGAAACGATCTCTGAAATTCCAGGCTGCTGCTTTTTTTCGAGCGCCGATTCCTTCGCCATGATTCGCGGAGGGCGCATTGACCTGACGGTACTCGGCGCGCTGCAGGTGGACGAAAAAGGGACGCTCGCGAATTGGGCCATTCCCGGGAAAATGCTAAAGGGAATGGGCGGCGCGATGGACCTCGTTGCCAGCGCCAAGCGCGTGATTATCGCCATGGAGCACACATCGAAGGACCGCCAGCCGAAAATCGTGAACAAGTGCACGCTGCCGCTGACCGGCGTGGAAGTGGTGGACATGATCGTCACGGAAATGGCTGTGATTGACGTGACGCCGCAGGGCCTCATGCTCCGCGAAATCGCTCCCGGCCTTCGCGCGGCAGACGTGCAGAAAGCCACCGAGCCGCGCCTCATCGAATCTCCTCAATTGACCACAATGGTCATCTAGCATCGCACGGGCGCTGCGGCGCCTATTTGCGATACCATATCCCTGGCGAGGCGCAGCCGAAACTCAATGCAGCCGCATTCCATCGTCGTTCTGAACCTGCACAGCCCGAAGGAGAAACTGTGGGGCGAGCTCGTGGAGATGTCCATCGCGGGCGTCACGCTGCGCGGCATTGACGTGAGCTCCTTCGACGATTTTGTGCGCCAGGTGCTGCATCCCGAAGGCGACCGCATGGGATTGCCCACGCTTTTTTTTCCCATGCTGCGCGTCGAGCGCGTGGCCCTGGACGAACCACGCGGCTCGGTGCCTTCGCTCGCCGATACCTTCGAGCGCAAAGTGGGCCGCTCGCTTGCCGATTATCTCGCGCAGTTTGCCTGAACCTGACGGATGAACATCGTACGCACCTCGCGCGAACGCCTGATGAGCAGCCGCATTCTGACTGTTCCTAATCAGCTCACGTTTCTGCGGCTGGCCTTCATTCCGTTCTTTATCATCGCCATTAAATACGGGCGCTACGAAGCGGCGCTGGCCATCCTGATTATCGCCGCCCTCAGCGACGGCTTCGACGGCCTGCTCGCGCGCGAATTGAATCAGCGCTCGCCGCTCGGCGCCTATCTCGATCCCATCGCCGATAAGCTGCTGCTTTCGTCGTCATATTTCGTGCTGGCGCTGAAGGCGAAGATTCCCTGGTGGCTGGCAATTCTGGTGCTCGGCCGCGACGTGCTGATTCTGGTCGCGTGCGCCGTGATTCTGCTCACGATCGGCTATCGGCCCTTTCCGCCCAGCATTTTCGGAAAGGCGAACACGTTCTTCGAGGTGCTGCTGGTGGTGGTGGCACTGGTGGCCGCGATTTGGTCCAACGATGCGCTCTTCCTGCTGAAGCACGTGTGCGGATATTGCGTGGCGGCATTCGTGATTCTTTCCGGATTGCATTACAGCATCGTCGTTTCGCGGCAGATGCACGCCGGGCAATAGCGCGCCGCGCCGACGGCTCGCGCAAGTGCGTCACATCGGCTGATGCGACGCGATTCCGTACACCACGACGGCGAAGCTCGCCACCACAGCCAGCGCCGCGGCCCATCCCAGCACGTATGCCCGCTGCCGCTCTTCGGCCGAGGACGGCGGCCGATCTACCATGATTCTGCCGAGCGCGAATCCGCAGATCGCGCCCCCCAGGTGCGCCATGTTGTCCACGCCTGGAAAGAACAAGCCCCAAATCACAATATAAATGAGCCAGCGAATCATCTGGCCGCGCAGCATCTGCATGGAGGACGTATGCCGGCCGAGCGTCATTGCAAAAAGTGCGCCGATCAGCCCCAACAGCGCTCCCGAAGCGCCTATGCTGAAATGCTCGAAAAAGCTGCTCAACACGTATCCGCCGATGCCGGTGATGACAAACAGAAACAGATAGCGCGCCGAGCCGTAAAATTCCTCGACCATTGGCCCGATGTCCATCAGCACCCACATATTGAATCCAATGTGGAGCAGGCTCGCGTGCAGGAAGATGGCGGTCACGAACCGCCAAGGTTGGGCCAGATTCACCGGCAACGGCAAAGACGCGCCCAATTGCAGCAGCACGCGATTATTAATTGCACCAAAATCGAGGAGCGCGGAAAGGCCGCCGCCGCTGGGGGGAGCGAATCCGCTCACGCGCATCGTGGCAATCAGGCTGGCGCCGTAAATCAGGCAGCAGAGGCTGAGAATTCCGTAGGTTGCCGGGCTGGTGGCGGGCATTAGCCGCCCGAGCGACCGACTCGCCGCGGCGAGCGAGAACGTGAGGCTCGCGCCACATTGATGGCATCGGGTCGCAGTCGATCCGACCAGCGTGCCGCACGCCGGGCAGAGCTTCGGCCGCGCGCCTTCCTTACGCGTGCCGCCGAAAATATGCTTCATTTGTTCGCGGTATTGGTTCAGTTTCCAGCGCAGGCGCGGCGAAAGTGGCAATCGGTTTCCTTGCGAGAAGATGACAGCGTTCCTATAATACCCAAATTATGCGAGCGAGCGAACCGCGAACCGAATCGCGCGGGGCGGCTCGGTTTGGACGCGTCGCCGTGCGAGCGCTCCTGCCCTGCGCGCTGCTGCTCGCTGCCGGCTGCGGCCATCGGCGCTACACGGTGCAACCACCCGCGCGCACGCCCGGCGCGCATACGTCCGCGCCGCAACCCGCGGTAGCCGGCGCATACGTCGAGGAAGGTGTCGCCTCCTGGTACGGCGAGCCTTTCAACGGCCGCCGCACCTCCGACGGCGAAATCTACGACATGAACAGCGCGACGGCCGCGCATCGCACGTTGCCCTTTGGCGCCGTCGTACGCGTCACCAACCTACAGAACGGCAAGCAGACCGAAGTGCGCATCAATGACCGCGGCCCGTTCGTCGCGAACCGCATCATTGACCTTTCGTACGCCGCCGCGCGCGCGATCGGCATGATCGGTCCAGGCACCGCGCCGGTGCGCCTGGAGGTCATCTCCGGCCCGAATCCGGAGACCGGCTTCTTCGGCGTACAGGTGGGCGCCTTTCGCGAGCAGGACAACGCCGAGCGCCTGAAGACGCAACTCGAACCCCGCTTTTCCCCCGTCACGATCGCCGCGTACGATTCGCCGGCCGGCCTTTTCTTCCGCGTGCGCGTGGGCCGCGTCGCCACCGAAGCCGCTGCGCAGCAACTCGCGGGCGATTTGCGCGCGCGCGGCGAGGCCGCCACCTTCGTCGTTCGGCTGGATGAATAGCATCGTGGCCTGCGCGCAGCGTAGTACGTCTCTTCCTGTGAGTATACTCGCCGCTTCCGGCGCGGCGGCATTCTGTTCGGTATACTGAACAACTGGCCGGATGAAAGTTATCGGATGAAAGCCGCCGATGCCGCGCGACAATTCGCACTAGCACCCGCGCACTCGCCGCGCGTGTTCGCCCGGTCGTGCCTCGCGATCAGTTTTGCTCTGCTGACGCTGGCGGTGGCGCTTCTCGCGGCGAGCGCTTCCCTCGCGGCGCAGGAATTGCCGCCCCCGCCGCTCCCCGCGTGGCCGATGACGATCGTGCTGCCGCCGACGGTTGTCGCCGGCGAGCCCGCCACGCTTGCCGTTCTCGATGCTAAGGGAAAGCTCGCGCCCGGCGTGCAGGTGCAAATCGGCCAAGCGCAGGGAGCGGAAACGGATTCGAGCGGCCGCGCGTACTTTCGCGTGCCGCAAATGAGCGGGGCGCTGATCGTACGCGGCGCGGGCGCTTCGGCTGTCGCCGTGGTTGCCTCCGGGGCGGAGGCAAAAACGCCGGTGCACGTCTCCGTTGCCCCCGTGCTCTCACTGCGCGACCGATTCTCGATCTGCGGCGAGCGATTCAGCGGCGATGCGGATGCGAATCGCGTCACGATTAATGGAGCGCCCGCACTCGTGCTCGCAGCCTCGCCTGAATGCGTCGTTGGCCTTTCGGCGCGGAATACGCCGCCGGGGCCCGCGACGATATCGATTGCATCGGCCGGGGCGCAAGCGACCGCAAACGCAACGTTCGTGGCCATCGAATTTCAGCCGACGGGACGACTTTCGCCTGGCGAGAAGTCCGAACTATTCATCACCGTGCGCGGCTACGCAAAGCCGCTCCGCATCCGCGTGGAAAATGGCAGCCCGGACGTGCTGCGCTTCCTTCGGGGCGATTCCCAAATTGTGCGCACGGATGGAAAGCCGGGCAATTCCGCGCAGATCGCGGTGCAGGCGATTCGCTCCGGCGATTTTTCCTTCCGCGTGGCGTTGCCGCCCGCGCCCGATCCGCAAGCAGCGAGTCGCTATCTGCGCGCCGCCGAGCCGCTGGCCCCGCCGGACCTGCGCGTCGAAATCGAGAAAATCGCGCGGCAGATCGAGCGCCACCCGCGCGATACGCGGCGCGACCTACAGCGGATTTCCGGAGGCCTCGCTGAAGGGGATCTTCGCACGCTGATTGACGCCGCGCGCGCCGCGCTCTAGCGGGCAGGTTAGGGATTCGGCGCTTCGGCGGGTTCGAGGACGGGCGATGACTCAGGCAGCGCGCCCTGCGACATCTGCTCGATGGAATTTCGCGCGCGGCCAAGGCGGCTATCCGCCTCCTCGTAGCTCTGCTGCGCGTGGCGCAGGTGCGTCCCAAGCTTGTCGTAGACTTCGGTGAAGGATTCAAGCTGCCGCTTCAGTCCCGCCAGGCTGCCCAGCAGCCGGCGCGCGTTCTCCTCGATCTGCAAGCCGCGCAGGCCCATCAGGATCGCGCTGAGATACGCATAGAGCGTGTTGGGCGAGACAGGAATCACGGAGCAGCAGCGGCAATACGCGTCAAGCCGCCCATTTTTCGAGTCCTCGGTCATCAGCAGTTCGTAGTACACCGTTTCCGAGGGAACGAACATCAGCGCCACGTCCAGCGTGTGTTCGCCGGGAAGAATGTACTTCGCGGCAATCGCGTCCACGTGCTTGCGGACGGCCTGCCCGAAGTCCTTGCGTGCCTCCTCGCCGCTATCGGCCAAGCGACGGTAGGCGTCCAGGGGAAACTTCGAATCAATCGGGACCATGCGATCCCCGCTATAGACGACCGCATCCACCACGTCGCCGGTCGAAAACCGATATTGCACGTCGTAGCCGGTGCGCGGCAGTGCGTCTTCGAGCAAGCGTTCGAGGCCGATTTCGCCGAGGCTGCCGCGGGATTTCACGCCGCCGAGCACTTGCTGCAGTGTCTGCGAGGTCTTGCTCAGGTCGTCGCCGGCCTTCTGCACCGCGCCAAGCTGCTGGCTGATCTGGCGGACGGCTTCGGTGGCGGACTGAAGCTGCTTCGAAACGTCGCGCTGCGCGTCGGTAGCGAACTTGCCGGAATCAGCGATGCCGCTCTGCAATTCCTGCCGGACCTGCCCGAGCTGCTGCGTCACGGATTGCAACAGGTGATTGATCTGCGCCGCAACCGTCTGCCCTTGCGCGGTGAGCGAATTTTGCATTTCCTGGCGCGCCTGCACGAGTTGTTCGGCCGAGCGGCGGCTCGATCCGCGAGCAATGGTGATCACCACGAGAATTACGCCGATGATAACGGCGAGCGCCGCGGCAATCTCGAAATAAGCAACGGGAAATCCCATAAACTGCATAAACCTTCTCCTGCGGGCCGTGCGGGGACTGTCCGCCGGTCCAAAGACCGAACACACTGTAGCGCGAAGCATGCGCTGAGTGAAAGCGATTCCGTGCGCGAATTGCGCCCCCGCAGCGCTGCGGAATGCGGGCGCCGGGGCAATGGGGCGTCCCCGGGAAGCGGAATCAGGCTCAGGGCAGCGGCGGATTCGCGAGGGGAAGATCGAGCACGCCGATGCGGCCGTCCGGTTCGCGCCCGAGCGGCGGGCAGTAGACCCCGAGCAGTTCGCGACGCCACCACGCCCCGGTTGCGCGCTTTTCCGCGAGGGTGGTGAACCAATATTGATAAATTACAGTGCGCACAATTTTCGGCGGTTGCGAGCCGAAGGGATTCGCCGCAAAAAGCTCGATCACGTCCGGATTGTTGCCGAGCAGGCGTTCTTCGGTCCACACGACAAAGTGGTACTGCTGCCAGCGGCCGAGCGACGCAAACCATAAATTCCATTCGAAGCGCGGCTGATACGGCGAATAGATGCCTGGCGCGGCGTCCGGGTCCTGCGGCTTATAGCGAAAGGGATACACGCGCCATGTCCGCCCGTCATAGCTCCCTTGAAACTCGATTTCATAACGCACGTGCGTCATCCGCTCGAAAAGGCCATAGCTATTGCTGATGCGAAGGGGCGCAACGTCCTCCGCCAGCGTCTGCCCCGGCGGCGGCGAGGGCGTAAACATTCCGAGAACCTGGCTGGCGGAGACGAAAAATAGTGCGCCGAGGATCACGCCTGCGGCGATCATTCGCACAGGCGAGAGCACGCGCCGCCACCGAGCGAACGTGCCCT